>OCZU010000317.1_pt1 | contig 33771 bp, 29 predicted proteins | sample 1539001 | NCBI WGS metagenome assembly OCZU01 (sample SAMEA3539306, study PRJEB22396) | soil metagenome | biome: tundra; feature: field; material: soil | place: USA | collected 2010-05 | depth 0.15 m | reverse complement strand
TCGAAGTTCAAGGCGGGTTGCCACCTCCGCCGCCGGCGCAGCCATTGGACATACCCACACTTTCGCAGTGGGGAACGGTCATCCTGAGCGGTTTGCTCGGCGCCTGGGCGATGATTACCGGATTTGGCCGCCGACGAAGTTAAGCCGGACGCCAAAAATGACGGGCGGCCTGTGAGCCGCCCGTTTTTTTGAGCGTGTTCTCACGCTGCTATCATTGCAGCGCCGCGACACTCGCTTTCAATCTCCCATCGTGCCCGACGATCTCCACGCACTCGAACAGCAGTCGATCCATGTCATTCGCGAGGCCTACGCGCGCCTGAAGCCGCTCGCGATGTTGTGGTCCATCGGCAAGGACTCGAACACGCTATTGTGGATGGTCCGCAAGGCGTTTCTCGGCCGCGTGCCGTTCCCGGTCATGTTGCTCGACACGGGCAACGAGTTTCCCGAGGTATATGCGCTTCGCGATCGAATCGCCGGCGAATGGGGCCTCGATTGCGTCAATGTCGCCTGCCCGCCAGTGGAAGAAACGGATCCCACTCTGCCGCCCGCTTCCCGCGCCGCGGCGCGGAAAACGCTCGGGCTCAAGCGCGCCATCACCGACCGATCCCTGCGTGGGGTGATGCTCGGTATCCGGCGCGACGAACAGCTCATTCGCGGCAAGGAGCGCGTCTTCAGTCCCCGACGTGTCGATGGCTCGTGGGATTTTCGCGATCAGCCTGCGGAATTCTGGGACCAATACCAGACCGATTTCCCGCCCGACGTTCACGTGCGCGTCCATCCCTTGTTGTCGTGGACCGAGCTCGACGTGTGGCGTTACGTCGAGCGCGAAGGCGTTCCGGTTTGCGAGCTGTATTTCGCGAAGGAGGGCAAGCGGTATCGCTCCCTGGGTGAATCGGATATCACATCGCCGATCGAGTCGAACGCCGCAACGCTCAAGGACATCATTCGTGAGCTGGAGCAGACGCGCGACAGCGAGCGTGCCGGGCGTGCCATGGATCACGAGCGGGAGGACGCTTTCGAGCGGCTGCGCGCGGCAGGCTACATGTAATGGGTCTCGAATCGCGCTTGTCGCTGGTCCTCGCCGGCCATGTCGATCACGGCAAGTCGTCGCTGCTCGGGCGACTGCTGCATGAGCTCGGTCTCCTTCCCGCGGGAAAGGCCGAGGAATTGGCGGCGCTTTCGGCCAAGCGCGGCGTGCCGCTCGAGTGGTCGTTCGCGCTCGACGGATTTCAGGCGGAGCGCAACCAGGCGATCACGCTCGACACGACCCGCGTACGTATAAAAACCGCGTCGCGCGAATTCGTCGTCATCGATGCGCCGGGGCACAAGGAACTGCTCAAGAACATGATCGGCGGCGCGTCAGCCGCGGGCGCCGCGCTGCTCGTGGTGGACGCGGCCGCGGGCAACGAAGAGCAGACGCTGCGCCACGCGTATCTGCTCAAGCTGCTGGGCGTGCGCGAGCTCGTGGTCGCGGTCAACAAGATGGATCTCTCGGCCTACTCGGAGGCAGTGTTCCGTCAGCGCGAGCGGGAGGTCGCGGCGGTGCTGACGCGGGTCGGGATCGCTCCGCGCGCCGTCGTGCCGGTTTCCGCGCGCGACGGCGCCAACCTGGTCGCGCACGGCGCGATGGGCGCTTGGTACGACGGCCCGACGCTGGTCGCCGCGCTCGAGGCGCTGCCGGCCGTGACGGCGGCGGAATCCTTGCCGCTACGTCTTCCGGTGCAGGATATTTATCGGTTCGACGCGGGTCGCATTGTCGCGGGACGCATCGAATCGGGAAGCCTGGCGGAGGGGGATGAATTGCTGATTTCTCCGTCGGGCCAAACGGCGACCGTCTCCCGTCTGCTTGCCTGGAGCGGGGATGGGGCGGCGTCGGCGACTGCCGGCGACAATGTTGCGTTCTTGCTCGATCGGCCGCTGGTGGTCGATCGCGGCGACCTTGCCAGCCACCGCGTCCGCGCGCCAAAGCTGACGGCGGTGTTCGACGCCGAGATTTTCTGGTTGGCATCGAAACCGCTCGTCGCGGGCGCGGAGCTGACGATGCAGCTTGCGCTGCGCACCGTCAGCGTAAGGGTCCAGGCGATCCGCCATCGCATCGACACGGCGACGCTCGAGCCGCAACTCGTCACGCGCATCGAGGGCAACGAAATCGCCAGCGTGACCATTCGTGCCGGTGAAACCGTGGCCGTCGACAGTTTCGCGGACCTTCCCGCGACCGGGCGATTCGTGTTGCGTGACGGATACGCAACCGTCGGCGGCGGAGTCATCGATGCCACCGGCTATCCCGATCAGCGCACGGTACAGGCGGCGCCTCACGAGCTTTCCACGACGACGCATGATGTCTCCGGCCGGGAGCGTGCGGAACGCTTCGGGCATTCCGGCGCGGTGGTCTGGCTGACGGGACTCTCCGGAGCGGGCAAATCGACGCTTGCGATGCTGCTCGAGCGGCGTCTGTACGATGCAGGCTACGCGACGTTCGTGCTCGACGGCGACAACGTTCGTCGCGGCCTAAATGTCAATCTCGGTTTCAGCCCGGAAGATCGCCAGGAGAACATCCGTCGTGTCGGCGAGGTTGCCGCGTTATTCGCGGAGGCAGGGATGGTATGCATCACCGCGTTCATCTCGCCGTATCGCGACGACCGGCATCGAGCGCGCGCCGCGGTCGAAAGCGGCCACTTCCTGGAGATCTACGTGAAGGCCGATCTTGCCGCCTGCGAAGCTCGCGACCCGAAGGGGCTCTACCTCAAGGCGCGGCAGGGAAAGCTCAAGGATTTCACCGGCATCGACAGCCCGTACGAGGAGCCCGCGGCTGCGGAGCTGGTCGTGGATACGACACTGGACGATGCGGCCAGTTGCGTCGAAAAGATTGTGCTGCTCGTCGCCTCGCGTTGCCGCGCCTGAGCTCGCGGCTCGGCGAAACAGGCTAGCGGGACTGCTTGGGCGTGCGTCCCAGAAGATAGAACTCGTCGTTTGGCCGCATGGAAATCATGTTCGCCATACGATTCGACAGCGCGAAGAACGCCGCGATCGCGCCGATGTCCCAGATATCCTCGTCGGAAAAGCCGTGGCCGCGAAGCTCGTCGAAGTCGGCGTCGACGATGTCGACCGAGCGCAAAGCCACCTTGAGCGCAAAGGCGAGCATCGCTTTCTGCCGGTCGGTGATGTCGGCCTTGCGATAGTTGACGGCGACCTGATCGGCGATCAGGGGATCCTTCGCGTAGATTCGCAGGATGGCGCCGTGGGCAACGATGCAATACAGGCAATCGTTGGCGCCGGAAGTCGCGACCACGATCATTTCGCGCTCCGCCTTGGTCAAGCCGGATTCGCGCAGCATGAGCGCGTCGTGATAGGCGAAGAACGCGCGCCACTCGTCCGGCCGATGCGCCAGCGTCAGGAAGACATTGGGGATGAATCCCGCTTTCTCCTGAACTTCCAGCATTCGCGCCCGGATGTCCTCGGGCAAGTCTTCGAGTTTCGGGACGGGGTAGCGACTGGTTGAAGGGATAGTCATGCAAATGAGTCTACCAGCCAGGAATGGACCAATCCAGGACGAGGTCGGCGATCGAGGGCCCGAGAGCATACTACTGGCATCGTGATCGGCGGTTGACGCCGCGAAGGCATCAAGATGGGGACACGGCGGGAATTCATCATTGCGCTTGGCGCAGGTTTGATTGCGCGCCCGCCTACTGCATCCGGCCAACAGCAACCAGTCAGGAAGGCGCGCGTGGGCTGGCTGTCCTACCTCGCGGACCCGGACCCGGGGGTCGCCTTGCTGCGCGAGGGCATGCGCGAGTTGGGTTACGTCGAGGGGAAGTCGTATTTGATAGTGGCGCGCTTCGCCAGCGGCGATTTCACCCAGCTGCCCAGGCTCGTCGACGAGCTGGCGGGCGAGCGCGTCGACGTAATCGTCTCGCGCGGCCCCTCCGTGGATTTCACGAAATCAATCCGGTCGCGGATACCGGTCGTATTCGCTTACAGCGGCGATCCGATCGAAGCGGGCTTCGCCGACAGCTTGCGTAAACCGGGACGCAATATGACCGGCATCACATTCATGGCGATGGAGCTCTCCGCCAAACGCGTCGAAGTGCTCAAGGAAATGATACCGAAGGCTTCGCGCATTGCGCTGCTTTCCAATCCCGAACACGCGGGAGAGCTAAGCGAGTACCGGGTCACCGAGGAAGCTGCGCGCCGCCTCGGCGTCACGATCACGCGCTATCTCATGCGCAATCCCCAGGAGCTGGCGACTGCGTTCACCTCGATCCGTGCGGACAATCCCGATGCGATGATCGTCTTTCCCGACTCGCTTACGCTTGAGCGCCGCAAGGACATCACGGCTTTCGCGGCGCAGGCAAAAATTCCGTGCATTTACGGCTGGACCGAATTCGCCGAGTCGGGCGGACTGTTGAGCTACGGGCCAACGCTCACCGAGAATTTCAAAACCCTCGCGCTATTCGTCGACAAGGTGCTCAAGGGCGCCGACGCGAGCAATATCCCAATCGAGCAGGTCAAAAAAATCACGTTGACGCTGAATCTGGCGGCAGCAAGGGCGCTCGGGATTAACGTGCCGCAGTCGATCCTCGTGCGCGCCGATAGGGTGATTGAATGACAAGCGCGATGCTAGGATCGTAGTAGACGGGCTGGAGCCAAACTCCTGGCCTTCGCGCCTGGAGTGCCCGGGCGAGTCATGGATCTCGGGAACGGGAGAAAGGCCAACCGCGCCGGCACTCGTTGATGTCATCAATCCTTCGGTGGCACGTATCCAGCCGCGACGTCGGCGCCGCCGCCGAAAAAGTGACGCTCCATTTGCTCGGCGAGGTATTTTCTCGCGCGAGGGTCCGCCAGGCTCAGGCGGTTCTCGTTGACCAGCATCGTTTGCTGGCGCACCCATTGCGCCCATGCTTCCTTCGACACGTTCTCGAAAATGCGCTTGCCGAGCTCACCCGGATACGTTGGAAAGTCCAGGCCCTCGGCTTCGCGACCGAGCTTGATGCAATTCACCATGCGTGCCATCGACAAGCACCTCTCATGCGATTGGGTAGATACAAATTATCTCACGGTCGGATGCAGTCGCGCGCAACCGTGGCGCGACGCGTCAGGCCAGCGTCTTCTCGTAGACCAGCGAGCGCCGATGCCAGTTGTAGAGATCGCGTTTCTGCTTCGGCAGCCTCGCGGGATCGCTTTCGACGAATCCGCGCTCGACGAACCATCCCGATGTGCGCGTGGTGAGCACGAACAGGCGCGACAGCCGGAGCTTGCGGGCGCGCTGCTCGATCTCGTGCAGGAGAATCTCGCCGTAGCCTTCGCGCCGGAAGTCCGGATCGACTGCCAGCGCAGCCAGCTCGCCGGTCTTTTCCGCCGGAAACGCGTATAGCGCGGCGCAGCCGATGATGACGCCATCGTGCTCGGCGACGACAAAACGCTCGATCTCCATCTCGAGACGCTCGCGCGAGCGCCGGACGAGCACACCCTGGTCCTCCAGCGGCGCGATGATCGCGAGGATGCCGCCGACATCGTCGATGGTGGCGCTGCGTAGCTGTGCCAGCGGCGCGGCCGCGATCATGGTGCCCACGCCGTCGCGGGTAAAAAGCTCGAGGAGCATCGCGCCATCGTGATGACGGGAGAGCAAGTGGGCGCGTTTCACACCATTGTCGCAAGCACGAATCGCGCTCGGAAGGTAGTGCTGGACGTCCGCCGGCAGCTTGGAGCGCTTGGCGAGCAATGTCTCGGCGTCGCGCGTCGACAACTCGGTCAGAAGCTGGCGACGCCCATTGCGCACGCCGTCGGTGTCCATCAGAAAAACAAGCTTTTGCGCCGACAGCCAGACCGCGACCTGGGTCGCGACCTCTTCGAGCGACAGATTGAAAATCTCGCCGGTCGGCGAATACCCGAGCGGCGACACCAGCACGATATCGCCGTCGTCGAGCCGCTGCCGGATGGCTTCTACGTCGACGCGACGGACCTCGCCGGTCCATTGCATGTCGACGCCATCGAGAACGCCCATCGGCTTCGCGGTGAGGAAATTTCCCCCCACGACCCGGATGCGCGCGCCGGCCATGGGCGAATTGGCGACGCCGAGCGAGAGCAGTGCCTCAATGCGGCTGCGCGCATGCCCGGTCCCCTCGAGTACGCAGTCGAGCGTCTCGGCGTCGGTGACGCGTAGGCCCCGGTTGTAAATACTGGGAATGTGCTGTTGCTTGAGGATCGCCTCGATTTGCGGGCGCGATCCATGCACGACCACGAGCCGGATGCCGAGGCTGTGCAGGAGATTGAGGTCGTGCACGATGCCCAGAAACGTGTCGTCGGCGACGACCTCTCCGCCGAAGGCGATGACGAAAGTCTTGCCGCGGAAGGCATGAATATAGGGAGCGGCTGAGCGTATCCATTGCACGAATGCCCGCGCGGTTGCGGAATTGGCGGCGGGATTGGTGCGCGGAGTCGTGGGCATCGGGACAGTGGCCGGCCGGAAGGCGGGAGCGATTATAACGCCCGCACGGTCTTTCGCGCGGAGCGGCCGGTCGCGGCTCGTAATCGCCTATAATTGCGCACTCACCGCGTGCCCCTTGCTCGTAGCGCGGGCGGTTCGCCTTAACGTCTCATGGCTTCACCTCTCCTCGAAACCCTGAATCCGGAGCAGCTGGCTGCGGTGACCCTGCCGCACGCGTCCGCGCTCATCCTTGCCGGCGCCGGCAGCGGCAAGACGCGGGTCCTCACGACGCGCATCGCGTGGCTGCTCGCGACCGGCCAGGCAAGCCCGCTGTCGATTCTGGCGGTGACCTTCACCAACAAGGCCGCCCGCGAGATGAGCACGCGACTGTCGGTGCTGACGCCGGTAAACATACGCGGCATGTGGATCGGGACGTTTCACGGCCTTTGCAACCGGTTGCTGCGTGCGCATTACCGCGAGGCGGGACTGCCGAAGCTCTTTCAGATCATGGATACGCAGGACCAGCTGTCCCTGATCAAGCGCGTGTACAAGGCGCACAACATCAACGACGAGCGCTATCCGGCGCGACAGCTCCAGGCGTTCATCAGCGGATCCAAGGAGGAAGGACTGCGCCCGAACCAGGTCGAGACCTTCGACGAATTCAGCCGCCGCCAGGTCGAGCACTACGCCCTGTACGAGCAGGCATGCCAGCGCGAAGGCGTGGTCGATTTCGCCGAGCTTCTGCTGCGAACCTTCGAGCTTTTGTCGCGCGACGATTCACTCCGCGCGCATTACCAGCACCGCTTCTCGCACATCCTGGTCGATGAATTCCAGGATACCAACGCGCTGCAATACAAATGGCTCAAGCTGCTTGCGGGTACGCATGCATCGATATTTGCGGTCGGCGACGACGACCAATCGATCTATGCCTTCCGCGGCGCCATCGCCGCCAACATGCAACATTTCGAGCGCGATTTCAGCACGGCGGAGGCTCCTGTCAAGCTCATCAAGCTCGAGCAGAACTACCGATCGCACGGACACATACTCGACGCGGCCAATGCGCTCATCAGGCACAACCAGGCGCGTCTGGGCAAAAACCTCTGGACGTCCGACGCGCACGGCGAACCGGTGCGCGCGTACGCCGCGCCGTCCGATCTGGACGAGGCTGCGTTTATCGTCGACGTCGTCAAGGGCCTGGTAGAGGATGGCGTGTCGCCCGCCGAGATCGCCGTCCTGTATCGCTCCAATGCGCAGTCGCGCGTGATCGAGCACGCGCTGTTCAACGCGGCGATGCCCTATCGCGTCTATGGTGGAATGCGCTTTTTCGAGCGGGCCGAGATCAAGCACGCTCTCGCCTATCTGAGGCTCGTTGCGGCGCCGGACGACGACGGCGCATTCCTGCGCGTCGTGAACTTTCCGCCGCGCGGCATCGGTGCGCGATCGCTGGAAACATTGCAGGAGCGCGCGCAGGCGGGCGGCATGAGCTTGTGGCAGGCCGCTTGCGCGATTCCAGTCGGAGGTAAGGCTGGAACGAGTCTCGCGGCATTTCTCAAGCTCGTCGATGCCATGCAAATCGTCGGACGGGAGCTCGGACTGGCGGAGACAATCGAGCACGTCGTGCATGCGAGCGGGTTGCTCGATCACTATCAAGCCGAAAAAGATGGACAGGAACGCATCGACAATCTGCAGGAGCTGGTCAACGCGGCACAAAGCTTCGTGCGCGAGGCCGAACGTGAGATCGTGCAAGATGTCGACGACCCGTTGACCTCCTTTCTATCGCACGCGGCGCTCGAAGCCGGCGACACTCAGGCAGCCGACGGTCGTCCTGCGTTGCAGCTGATGACGGTGCATTCGGCGAAGGGCCTGGAGTTCCACACGGTATTCGTCACCGGACTCGAAGAGGGCCTCTTCCCGCACGAGAACAGCCTCAATGAATACGACGGCATCGAGGAGGAGCGGCGCCTTGCGTATGTGGCGATCACGCGTGCGCGACGCAGACTGTACCTGACGCACGCGCAAAGCCGCATGCTGCATGGGCAGCTCCGCTACAACGTCGCATCGCGCTTTCTCGACGAGATCCCCGCGGGGATGGTGCAGTGGCTTTCTCCGAAGCGGGGCCACTTTGCTGCCGAACCCGAAGTGCTCGCGGAGCGCAGCGCCGCGGGACGTTCGCGCGATGACTCCGGCTGGCGCATCGGGCAGAGCGTCAAGCATTCGCGCTTCGGCCTGGGCGTCATCATCGACGCGGAAGGGCGCGGCACCGACGCCCGCGTCCAGGTAAATTTTCGGGAGGGCGGCGTCAAGTGGCTCGCGTTGGAATACGCCAAGCTGCAGCCGGCATGACTCGCCCGGAACGCCGGGGGTGTCAGGATTGCGCGCCGGGCGCCGTCGGCGGCGGTTCGGAAAGCGGCTCGTCGCCATGAAACAAATCGCGATAACCGATGTAATCGGAAATCTGCAGTGTTGCGACGAACGCGAAAATGTACGGGACGACGACGAATAACGCGACCACGCCAGCGGCCACGTCGCCGAACAGGCGGGCGATCGACAGCGCAAAAACGGGCACGACTCCGCCGAGCACGAAAACAGCGAGACAATAAACCGCGATCGGGCGCCAATTGGCGATCGCGGCGCGAAAGCTGGTGACCAGTGCCCGCACCGCGCCGGCATCATTGAAGACAACCAGCGCCGGTGCGAACCACAAGGCGAGCAGCGATGGCATTGCGCACGCGGTGCCGAAGAGCATGGCGAGCTGCACGCTGCCGCTCGCAATCGCTTCTTCGGTGGGTTTCTCCGCGCCCGAGAGGATCGCGATCAACTTGCCGTCATCGATCAGGGTGGTCGCCAGCACGGCCAGTGTTATGCCGGCAAGGAACACCGCCCCCAGCGGAACGAGTGCCAGGAGATTGCTGCGAAATCCGCGAAACAAATCCGCGAAACGGGGCGCGATGCCTCGTTCCTGCGACCAGGCGGCAGCGAGAAATCCGACGGCGAACACCGGTTTGAGAAGCGGCGCGACGAACTGCCCCACCGTCTGCAACGGTCCGAGCTCCATCAGCGCGATCAGCAAGTAGTAGGTGAACAGCAGCAATAGCCACCGTAACGGAGCAGCACGAAACAGCGCATACGCCTGCTTGAGCCATTCGAGGCCGTTGCGCGCGTCGCGGCGTGCGAAAGGAATCGGGCCGGCGCTCATTGCCTGCCTTGAAGCCTTGCGGCGCGTGAGACGCGATCGCGAAGAATGCGCTCGAATGCCGACGGGTCGTGCGCGTGAGTGAGCTCGCCCGCGCGCGGAAGGTGAAGATCGTAGAGACGCGACAACCAGAAGCGCAATGCGGCGGCGCGCTGCAATACCGGCCAAAGCGTTCGCTCGTCCTCCGAAAGAGGCCGCACGGCGTCGTACGCGGACACCATGGCACCGCTGCGCGAAGTGTCCAACGCGCCGGAGTTCGTGCCTTCCGGGAGAGTGCACCAATCGTTGACTGCTATGGCGAGATCGTAGGCAAAAGCATCGGTGGCGGCGAAGCCAAAATCGATGATTCCCGAAACGCCCTCGCCGTTGAACAGGACATTGTCGCAAAACAGATCGCCGTGAATTGCTCCACGTGGAAGTCGGGACTTTGCGGATCCCGCCTGGAATTTTATTTCCGACGCCAGCAGGCCATTCTGCTCGGCCGAGAGGAACGGCTGCACGGCACGCGCGGCTTGCCGCCACCACGCGGGTCCGCGACGGTTGGACAAGCGCCCCCGGTAATCGGCGACCGCAACATGCATGCGCGCCAAGGCTTCGCCTGCGGCAGCGCAGTGCTGGACCTGGGGTTGCTCGACCGGAGTCCCGTCGAGTCGTGCGACGAGTCCCGCGGGCTTCCCGTTGAGAAAACTCCACAACGCGCCGCTGCGATCGGGCTCCGGTGCGGGCGCATGGACGCCGGCATGTGCGAGGTGCGCCATCAGGTTGAGATAGAACGGCAGCTCGTCAGGCGGCAGCCGCTCGTAGAGCGTCAGCACGAAACGGCCGTTGTCGGCGGTCACGAAATAGTTCGTGTTCTCGATTCCGGAAGCGATTGGCTCGAATTCGCGCACCGTACCGAGCGCGTAACGGGTCAGCCATGCGGCGAGTTCATCGGCGGAGACGGTGGTATAGACAGCCATCGACAGGCGCGGCGAGCCGGCGGCAAGGCCACCGCGAAGGAGCCGCTAAAGGTTGAGCGGGAATGCGATCAGAAGGAAAACAGCAGCCACATCGGGACTTTGAGCCCCGTGTCCAGGCTATCGCGGCGAACCCATGTCCCGTCGGCGCCGTCGGCGACGAGATAGTACGGCCGGCCGGCCTTCGGTGTGACCTTGATCATCGTCAGGCGTCCACCGACTCGGTATTCTTCGATCGTCTCTGTCGCGCGGTGAATGACCGTTATCTGCGGCTCGAGCTCCGGGTCGCTGGCGATCTCCGGTGCAGGCGGCGGAGCCTCCGGAAGGGGTTCCAAGTTCGCCGGGGGTGTCTTTTGCGCGGTCGCGTTAAGGGCGAAAGCGAACAAGAAGGCTGTCAGCGGAGTGGTCAAATGAGTCATGCGAGTCATGCGAAGGACGATCGTGCGAATCGCGCGTATGGACGGGATTATTCTAGCAGGAATCGTCGTGGGGACCGCCGACTCATTATCGCTCACAGGTTCAGCATCTTGTCGCGCTCGGCGCGCGAAGGCTGAAAACCCCGGCTTTCGTAGTAGTCGAAAATCGCCTCGACGATCGCCTCGGGCTCCTCGATGACCCGCATCAGGTCGAGATCTCCCGGCGAGATCATGCCCTCGCCGACGAGCTTGTCTTTCATCCAGTCGACCAAACCTTTCCAGAACGCGCCACCGACGAGGATGATCGGGATCTTGCGGCTTTTTCCGGTCTGGACCAGCGTCAGGCACTCCGTCAGCTCATCGATGGTGCCGAAGCCTCCCGGAAGCACGACATACGCCGACGCGAAGCGCACGAACATCATCTTGCGCGCGAAAAAATAATGAAAGTTGAGTCCGACATCCTGAAACGCGTTGCCGGCCTGTTCGTGGGGAAGAAGAATGTTGAGGCCGATCGCGGGCGACCGGCCGGCGTGCGCGCCGCGATTGGCGGCTTCCATCAGCCCCGGGCCGCCCCCGGAAATGACCGAGAAGCCGGCGTCGGACAGGAGCCTCGCGATTCGCTCCGCCGTGCTGTAGTACGGATTGCCCGCATGGATGCGCGCGCTGCCGAACATGCTGACCGCCGGCCGTATGCCGCGCAGACGTTCGGTCGCGGTCGCGAACTCTGCCATAATGCCGAGGACCCGCCACGCCTCCTGGCCGTTGGTCGAGTACATCGACTGCGGGTCGATCATCTCCGGAATCTTGCTCGTCTGAATCATGCCTAAGCTCGTTCTGGTTGACGGCTCGTCGTACCTTTATCGGGCGTTTCACGCGCTGCCCGATTTGCGCACGTCGCGCGGCGAGCCGACCGGTGCCATTCGCGGTGTCATTTCCATGTTGCGCCGATTGATCGAGGACGGCAAGCCGGACTACTTCGCGGTCGTGTTCGATGCGCCCGGCAAGACGTTTCGCGATGACTGGTATCCGGAGTACAAGGCCAACCGATCGCCGATGCCGGACGCACTCGCTGAGCAGATAGCGCCGTTGCACGAGCTGATCCGCGCTCACGGCTGGCCGATACTGATGATCGAAGGCGTCGAGGCCGATGACGTCATCGGAACGCTTGCGCGACAGGCCGAGCTGCAAGGGATCGATACGCTGATCTCGACCGGTGACAAGGATCTCGCGCAATTGATCACGCCGCATGTGACGCTCGTCAACACGATGAGCAACGAGTGGCTCGACATGACAACCGTCGTCGACAAATTTGCGGTGCGCGCCGATCAGTTGCTCGACTATCTTTCGCTGATCGGAGACTCGATCGACAACGTTCCGGGTGTTCCCAAGGTCGGACCGAAGACCGCGGCCAGGTGGCTCGCCGAGCACGGTACGCTCGACAACGTTATCGCCAACGCGGACAAGATCGGCGGCGCGGTCGGCGAGAACCTGCGCGCCGCGCTGTCATGGCTGCCCCAGGGCAAGCGCCTGCTGACGGTGAAGACCGATTGCACGCTGCCGCTGGCGCCACACGAGCTGGTGATCCAGCCGCACGATGCCGGCAAGCTTCGCGAGCTCTACGAGCGTTTCGAATTCAGAAGCTGGCTGAAGGATGCCGCGCAAAACAAGGCCGAGGTGCCGCCCGCCGTCGTCGAGAAACCGGACATCGAGCCGGACGTCCTGCCGCGCCAGGCGATTGCGCGCGACTATGAAACGGTGCTCGACGACGCGACGTTCGCGGGCTGGCTGGAGGCATTGCAGCAAGCCGAACTGGTGTGCTTCGATACCGAGACCACTGGCCTCGATCCGATGGAAGCTCGCATCGTCGGGCTTTCGTTTTCGGTCGAACCTGGACGCGCCGCGTACATTCCACTCACGCATCGCTACGCGGGAGCGCCGGCGCAATTGCCCATCGACGACGTGTTGCGGCGATTGAAGCCCTGGTTCGAAGACGAGACGAAGAAAAAAGTCGGCCAGAACGTCAAGTACGATCAGCATGTCCTCGCCAACTACGGCATCGCGCTCGCGGGTGTTGCGCACGACACGCTGCTGCAGTCATACGTGCTCGAATCGCAGCGTCAACACGACATGGATAGCCTTGCCTGGCGGCATCTCGGCGTCAAGACCATCGTCTATGCCGAAGTCGCTGGAAAAGGCGCGGGACACATCGGATTCGACCAGGTCTCCATCGACAAGGCAGCCGAGTACGCGGCAGAGGACGCCGATATCACGCTGCAGCTGCATGGGACGCTTTATCCCAAGGTCAAACAAAATCCGCGGCTCGATTTTATCTATTCGACGATCGAGATGCCGACGCGCGAAGTCCTCTTCCGCATGGAGCGCGAAGGCGTTCTTGTCGATGCGATCGTGCTCGCGACGCAGAGCAAGACCCTGGGCGAGCGGATGATGATTCTTGAGGAGCAGGCGTACAAGGAAGCGGGCCAGCCGTTCAATCTTGGTTCGCCCAAACAGTTGGGCGAGATTCTGTTCGACAAGATGAAGCTACCGGCGCTGAAGAAGACCGCGACGGGCAAGCCGTCGACGGACGAGGACGTGCTGCAACAACTTGCCGCCGATTACCCGCTGCCCAAGTTGCTGCTCGAGCACCGCGTGCTATCCAAGCTCAAGTCGACGTATACCGACAAGCTGCCGCTGATGGTCAATTCGCGTACCGGGCGCGTCCACACCTGTTTCGGCCAGGCGACCGCAGTCACGGGACGCCTCGCCAGCACCGAGCCCAACCTGCAGAACATCCCCATCCGTACCGTCGAAGGCCGGCGCATCCGCGAGGCATTCATCGCGCCGCCCGGACACACGCTGATTTCGGCGGACTACTCGCAGATCGAATTGCGCATCATGGCGCACCTCTCGGGTGACGAATCCCTGCTGCGAGCCTTCGCTGCGGGCGAAGACATCCACCGCGCAACCGCCGCGGATATTTTCGGCGTCCCGATGGCCGACGTCACCTCGCAGCAACGGAGCTACATCAAGGCGGTCAACTTCGGATTGATCTACGGCATGAGTGCATTCGGCCTCGCGTCGCAACTCGGCATCGAGCGCGGCGCCGCGGCGCAGTTCATCGAGAAATATTTTATCCGCTATCCGGGTGTCGCCGAGTACATGCGGCGCACGCGCGAGCTCGCCCACGCGCAGGGCTACGTCGAGACCGTGTTCGGGCGCAGGCTATGGCTGCCGGACATCAACGCCGGGGGCGGTCCACGCCGCCAGGCGGCCGAGCGCGCGGCAATCAATGCGCCGATGCAGGGAACGGCCGCCGACTTGATCAAGCTGGCGATGATCGAAGTCCAGTCGTGGCTCGACCGCGAATCCGTCGGCGCGACGCTGGTCCTGCAGGTTCACGATGAGCTGGTGCTGGAAGCTCCTATCGCACAGGCCGAGTCCATCAAAGCCGAGCTCGCACGGCGGATGGCCGGCGTCGCGAAGCTGAATGTGCCCTTGGTGGTGGATGTCGGCAGCGGACCGAATTGGGAGCAGGCGCACTAGCGGATTACGTCCGGCGCGGGACCCTCGAGACAGGACGGATTCATCGATCTCGCGCCGTCGCGCGAGCGAGCGAAGCCGCGCCGGTCATGCGCCTGACCGCTCATGATCCATAGGCGGCCGTTGGTAAGAAAAGGAACACGCGCTACCCTTCGGCGCGCTATAAAGTCGCGTTGCCCGAAGGATGCCGTACACGATGCTTGCTCCTGCTCACGTAGGCCACCTTGCGATGCTTCGCACGCTTATTCGCGAGGCTTCTGCGGAGGGAAGCATGACCGCGGGCCTGGCCGGCGACACCCCACAGGCCACCGAGTTTTTTGCCAAGCTCCGGCGTGCGCTTGTCCATGGTTACTTCGTCGAGGAAGATCCGCAAAGCCGGCGTCTGGAATCGGTGGCCGTCCCCGGCTATGTCTATTGGCCGGAAGGCCGCCACAGCGGCAATCCTCCGGTGGGCTTCGGTCTGTTTCGCGCCTTGAACGGCGGATATGAGCTGTGGCTTGCCGGGCTCGAGTTCGGCCGCCGCGGCGGCGGTCAGGGCCGCGCACTTATCGACGCGCTCTTCGGGACGCCGCACGGTAAGAAAACGTGGGTGGTGCGCATCCCCCGCGGCTCGCGCTATCGCGCCGCGGTTCAGCACCTGCTTAAAGTCCACAACTTCGAGCTGATCGGGGATACCAAGTCCTTGCGCTGGTTCCTGCGCCAGGACGCGCCCGTCGCGCTCTCGACGCGAGTCCGCGACGCGGTCAACGGCCACTCGCAGCTGAACTGATCGCGAAGGCGGTTCGCTCGGCCCTGATCACTTTCGCGCAATCTCGACGCAGTCTCGCGCAGGTTCGTCGAGCGACGCCACGTTCCCGCCAGGCGTCCTGGCGTGCGCCATGCTCGATCGTCCTTTCAGACCGCAGCCGCCGTGGCTGCGCGCGGTGGTTCGAAAATGTCGCAATAACTCGCGTAGATCGACGCGACCGTCACCGGACCAAACACCAGCCATCCGAGCAGGAGCGGGATCGACGCTACGATCGCAAGAATGGTCCACACCACGCTATAGATCAGAAGCGGCAGAATGTTCCTGACGGAGCCGATGAAGGAAAGCTTCATCGCATCCCATGGTTCGGCGCCCTGAAGTACGACCAGCGCCGGGGCAAACCATACCGCCATGACCAACGGCAAATAGAGGAGCAGAAAAAGCAGCAGGCCGACCAGGGCAACGAGCGCGATTCCGGCTAGCGCTGCGCCATCCGAAAGGGAATCCCGTCCGGACCATAGGTGTGACAGCACGGCCACACCGAAGAACGCGATGATCACGGCCACGACCAGGAAGAGAATTGCGATCGTCGCCGCGATGTAAATCAGGCCGACGATCAGTAGCGATCCAGCTTTCGGTCCAAACCCCGCGAAAAGATGCGCAACGGTCAAGGGTTCGCCGCGATCGATCGCCCGGCAGCCGAGCATCAGGCCGCCCATGAGGATCGGAAACAGCAGGTGACTGGAGATGCTGCCCAGAACCGGAATGAAGACCAACACTACGTTCAGGACAATCGCGACAATGACGATCAGGATCCAGGGACCCACGGCAGGTATGAACAGACGCCAGCCTTCGCCCAACCATGCGACGCCCCGGCCGACATCGACGGTACGCGGGTGAATGGCTGGCGGGGTCGTGAGCGGCCGGGTCGCGGATGCAAACTCGTCTGCCATGTCTTTTTCCTTAGGCGTGCCGGGTGGGGGACAAGGAAAACCTTAGCACAGCCACCGTTGGTTGTTGTTCCCGCATACGGCCGTACCTGAGCACGACCAAGCCGAAGGAGAGCCTTTCCGGATGCGTGTCCATCGGACCGGACGCGCACGAGGGACTTGATTTTCCGTCGTTGTGCCCGTATTATTAGCACTCGCTGTCAATGAGTGCTAACAGCGGTCAGCATACGCGTGCACCCGCTTCGATGCGGCACCTCGGTCCCGCCAGCATATTGATTCCGCTAAACAATCTATTCAGGAGTGAGCGCTAACATGAAAATCCGTCCGTTACACGATCGCGTGATCGTCAAGCGTCTGGAAGAGGAACGTACCTCCGCCGGCGGCATAGTGATCCCGGATACCGCAGCTGAAAAGCCGTCTCAGGGCGAGGTGGTTTTTGCCGGCCCGGGCAAGACCGACGAAAGCGGCAAGATCGTCGCCATGGGCGTGAAGCCCGGCGACAAGGTCCTGTTTGGCAAGTACTCGGGCCAGGAATTCAAGCTCGACGGGCAGGATCTCCTGCACATGCGCGAAGACGACATCATCGGCATCGTCGCCTGACCTCTGGCGCAACGAACAACACTGATTTCAGGAGAAACGAAAAATGGCATCCAAAGACGTTCGCTTCGGTGATGGGGTCCGCAATCGAATGATGGCGGGCGTTAACGTCCTCGCCAACGCGGTCAAGGTAACACTCGGCCCTAAGGGCCGCAACGTGGTTCTGGAGCGCAGCTTCGGCGCGCCGACGATTACCAAGGACGGCGTTTCAGTCGCCAAGGAAATCGAGCTCAAGGACAAGTTCGAGAACATGGGCGCGCAGATGGTCAAGGAAGTCGCATCCAAGACCTCCGACGTTGCCGGTGACGGCACGACGACCGCGACCGTGCTGGCCCAGTCGATCGTGCAGGAAGGCATGAAGTACGTCGCCGCCGGCATGAACCCGATGGACCTGAAGCGCGGTATCGACAGGGCGGTGATCGCCGTCGTCGAAGAGCTCAAGAAGATCAGCAAGCCGTGCACGACCAGCAAGGAAATCGCGCAGGTCGGTGCCATCTCGGCCAACGCCGACGAGGCGATCGGCAAGACCATCGCCGAGGCGATGGACAAGGTCGGCAAGGAAGGCGTCATCACCGTCGAGGACGGCAAGGGCCTGGAAAACGAGCTGGACCTGGTCGAGGGAATGCAGTTCGACCGCGGCTATATCTCGCCGTACTTCATCAACAATCCGGACAAGCAGGTATCGCTGCTTGAAGATCCGTACATCCTCCTGCACGACAAGAAGATCAGCAACATCCGCGACCTTCTGCCGCTGCTGGAGCAAGTCGCGAAGTCGGGCAAGCAGTTGCTGATCATCGCCGAAGACGTCGATGGCGAGGCATTGGCTACGCTGGTGGTCAACAACATCCGCGGCATCCTGAAGACGACGGCCGTCAAGGCGCCGGGCTTCGGTGACCGTCGCAAGGCGATGCTCGAGGATATCGCCATCCTTACCGGTGGCACGGTGATCGCCGAAGAGCTTGGTTTGAAGCTCGAGAACGCGACGCTGAAGGATCTGGGTCGCGCGAAAAAGGTCGAAGTCGCGAAGGAAGACACGACCATCATCGACGGTGCGGGCGAAAAGGCGGCGATCGAGTCGCGCGTGAAGAACATTCGCGTGCAGATCGACGAAGCGACCTCGGATTACGACAAGGAAAAGCTGCAGGAACGTCTGGCGAAGCTGGCCGGCGGCGTTGCGGTGATCAAAGTCGGCGCTGCGACCGAAGTCGAAATGAAGGAAAAGAAGGCACGCGTGGAAGATGCGCTGCATGCAACGCGCGCCGCCGTTGAAGAAGGCATCGTTGCCGGCGGTGGCGTCGCTTATCTGCGCGCGCGCGCCAACCTGAAGAATCTGAAGGGCGACAACCCGGATCAGGAAGCCGGCATCAAGATCGTGCTGCGTGCGCTCGAAGAGCCGATGCGTCAGATCGTCCAGAACGCGGGCGACGAGCCTTCGGTGGTCGTCAACAAGGTGGTCGAGGGCAAGGGTAATTTCGGCTTCAACGCCGCGACCGGCGAATATGGCGATCTGGTCGCGATGGGCGTCGTCGATCCGACCAAGGTCACCCGTTTCGCGCTGCAGAACGCCGCATCGGTCGCCAGCCTGATGCTGACGACGGAAGCGATGGTTGCCGAGCTGCCGAAGGATGAAAAGCCGATGGGCGGCGGCGGCATGGGCGGAATGGGCGGCATGGGCGACATGGACATGTAACGTTCGTAATCGGAACGTTGTCACCGCGCATCCTGGCGGCGATCCAAGAAAAAGCCCCGCTTCGGCGGGGCTTTTTTTTCATTGGCGACCGGTAGCCGGGACCGCACCGCGACGCGCGCGTGACGTCTCTCGATGGCGAGTCCCGCTTGGCGTCAGTCGATTTTGACCCGGAAGACGCCGCCGTAGAAAGTGTCGCCGTCGTTTTGCTGCTTGATGCTCCCGTTGGAAACATGACGTATATAAGCGGCCACTTCGTATTTTCGCTTCTCGCCAAAAGCGAGTCCGACGCCATAGTGCTCGTTGAACTGGAACGCCGTTGCAAATTGGCGCTCCGTGTTGAGCCGGGTTTTGGTCAGGCCGCTGATCCCCACGCCCAACTCCGTAAAGAGCGTCGCCGCTCCAATGGACGGGCCCATCCAGACCAGTGTTGGCGTTACGCTTCCCTCCCAGAGGGATTCATGGTCGCTCGGTCGCTCGGTGCCGCGCCAATACGCGATTTGCCCATAGATGCGCACGCCGAGGTCGTATCGGGCCAGCTGCGCACAGACGCATACCGAGTCCCAGTAGGTCGAAACGCCGTAGAGTGTCGTCTGGTCTCCGCTGGCCGCGGTCAGCCCGATTCCGGTCGGTGCGGGAAAGCCTTCAGCCGCAGCGTTCAAGCAAGCCCCGCTTGTGATCGCCGACAACGCACCCAGCGCGCTGCGCTGGATGATCTTCGAAAGGCGGTCGAAGAGAACATGACGATTCATGTGGGCCCGTTATTAATGGTTTTGTCGACGCTCGCGGAGGCCGCCGGGAAAGCGAGGGTATCGCTCACTTGCGCGTCCCGCGCCGAATCGGTTGCGCAGCGCATTCTACGGGTGCGCACAGGTGCGGGCAAGGTTCATCGTGCGGCGCAGGGGCGTCTCCAGCAGAGACAAAAGAAATGCATTAAACTAAGCTGTTAGGCACCGCAGGCAGCGCCACTGGTGCGCGGCCTGCGTCGCCAAAAAAAACGGCTAGCGCCGCGGAAAGGGAGCCCGACCGATGACTTCCGGAATGCTCTTCGCGCTCGCGATCAGCGCGCTGGTGGTCGCGGTCCTTTTCGGCCTCGTCCGTCGGCAGCGAATCGGCGGGAAGTCGAAGGCCGGCGGAGAGGGACCGGGCACCGTCGCCCAGTGGACCGAGGGCGAAACCACGAGGCTGCTCTCGAGCGCCGAGCTGCCGGGGTTGTATCTGTTGCGCTCACGCTTCCTGTCGAAAGCCGAGAACGTTGTCTACCTGCTGCTCAAGGCCGCTTTTCCGCGGCACGAGATTTTCGCGCGGATACGGTTGGCAGACGTCCTCCAGGTAAAGATCGGTCCGCAGGGTATGGAACGGCTGCGCGCGTTTCGCAAGATCGCGAACCAGCACGTGGGGTTTGTGGTGTGCGATCGGGACATGACGATCGTGGCCATCGTCGACTCGAAAGAGCCGGAACAGGTGCAGAATCCGCGCGATCAGAAGCTGGAGATCATCAAACAGCGGTGCTTGCAGGCGGCGCAGGTGAAATACTTGTGCGTGTACCCGCCGACGCTGCCTCGCTATCGCGAGCTGCGCGAACAAATCCTCGGCCCCGCCGCAGATCTCGTCTGAGCACGGCTTTTCTTTCGCATCCACTGCCGCGTCACGAGGCGTCGCGGTCAGACGAAGGAGAAGCAGTCTGCGACCGCGCGTATTCGGCAACGGCTCTTACGCGGATCGCGAGCCAGGTGCCGCCCAGGATCAGCGAGCCCCCGAGCAGCATGCTGGCCGTCAGCGGCTCGCCCAGAAAGAGATAACCCCAAAGCACGCCGAAGAGCGGGATAAGAAAGGTCACGGTCAACGCGCGCGCCGGGCCGAGATTCGCGATCAATTTGAAATAGAGCAGGTATGCGATGGCAGTCGATCCTACTGCCAGCGCGAGCATGTTGGCCGCCACTATGACGGTGATTGGCCCGTGCATGGGAGCCAGCGGAAGCGCCGGTGCAAGCACGGCTGCCGCGGCGAGCTGACTGTAGAGAGCGGTCGAGAAGCTGGGCACACCGGTCATGCGCGCCTTGGTGTAGACGCTCGCGATGCCGTAACACAACGACGCCGCGAGACACGCAAACACTGCGGCGAGCGCGAGACCGGTCAGCGGCTCGGGTCGCCAGCCGACCAGCAGCACGACGCCGCCGAGCCCGAGCGCCATGCCCGCGAGCTTACGCGCCGGCAAAGGATCCTTGAGCCAGACCGCCCCGGCGAGCGCGCCGAAAAACGGGCTGGTCGCGTTCAGGATCGCCGCGGTCGAGGCGGCGATGTATTGACCGGCGAAGCAGAACAGCGCGAACGGCAGCGCGGAATTGACGATGCCGATGAACAGGAAATCCCGCCAGCGCTCCCGCCACGCCGGGACGTTGCCACGCGACAGCGCAAGGGCAAGCAAAATCACGAACGCGAGAGCAACCCGGCTTTCGGCGAGCCACAGCGGGCCGACGACGGGCGCGGCGACCCGGATGAAGGCGAACGAGCCGCCCCAAAGCGCGGCCAGCGCTAGCAGGCGCGCGAGATCGGGCAGCGGCATCTCAAGCCGCGGTAGCCTCGGCCGGCAATGCAGGAACCAGGGCAAGTTGCCCGCGGCCATGCGTAACGTTGCGCTCGTGCTCGAGCAGCCACGCCTTGCGCCACAAGCCGCCTCCGTATCCGGTCAGCGTTCCGTTGGCGCCGATAACGCGGTGGCACGGCACGATGATCGCGAGCTTGTTGTCGCCGTTGGCACGCCCGACCGCGCGCACCGCCGCAGGGCGGCCGATCTTCGCCGCGACATCGGCGTAGGAAAGCGTCTGTCCCGATGGAATCGCGCGCAGCGTCTCCCAAACGTCTCGCTGGAAATCAGAGCCGTCCAGTTGCAGCGGGGTCGTGAACGCCAGCGAGCGACCCGAGAAATACGCGTCGAGCTCTTCGCCAATACGATCGAGGTAGCGATGCTCGCCCGGAACGACGTGCTGTGACAGCCGTCGCCGCAGCGCCTGCACTTCGCGCTCCAGCCCGCGCCGGTCGACGAATTCGAGCAGATACAAACCGGCGTCGTTGGCGAGCGCGAGCATCGGGCCGAGCGGCGTCTCGAACCATTTTGCGTACAGGCAATCGACGCCCTGCGCGAGACTCGGCGCGGTGCCGAAGACCTTGGTGAAGGCTTCCCGGAAACCGCTGGACGATTCGAATCCCTGATCAAGTTGCAAGTCGAGCATGCTTTTTCCTTCTCTGACGCCGGTCAATGCCATGCCCATGCGCCGTGCGCGGTGATAGGCGTGGAAACTCATGCCGCAGTAACGCTGGAACTGACGGCGGGCGGTTGATGGATCGATTCCCATGCGCGCGAGATCGGATTCGCGCAGCCTCCCGGATGGATCCGCTTCCACCGCTGCCAACAGCTTTTCGACCATCGGCGCCGGCTTGCTGCGCGATTCGAGTGGTCGGCAGCGAAGGCAGGGACGGTAGCCGGCGTATAGAGCGTCGTGCGTCCGGGCATAGAACTCGACGTTCTCACGCTTGGGTGTACGCGCGTGACAGACCGAGCGGCAGAAAATGCGCGTAGTCTTGACCGCGACGTAGAACAGACCATCGTAAGACGGATCGCGATTGGCGAGCGCACGGTACATCACATCAGGCGGTGGAAGCTTGGGCATGGCCGAATTATAGAAGCGTCTTGCCAACTCGCGTCGCCGGAATTCGGGCAGCAAATTCCGGCGACGGCAGGGGCTTACTTTCGGCCGCGCTCGATCGTGGATCTTCTGCGAGCGAGCGATGTCCGTGCGTGGCGCTTGGCGCGACACGCAGATCGCTGCCGGGAAAAGTGCCGTACCCGCCGTCAGCCTTGCGCTTGGGCCCGCGCTTCCTTCGGCGGCGCGTGACCGCCGAGAAACAGGCGGTTGAGATTGGGATCGTCGAGCAACTCGCTTGCCGGCCGGTCGAGCGCGACCCGGCCCATCTCCAGCACCAGCGCGCGATTCGAAAATTTGAGCGCGGTGCGGACATTTTGCTCGACCATGAGCACCGTGGTGCCGTTGTCGGCGAGTTGGCGCAGAAGCGTCATCACTTCCTGAACCAGCTTCGGCGACAGTCCGATCGACGGCTCGTCGATCAACAGCACGCGGGGTCGAAGCAGAAGCGCGCGGCCGACTTCGAGCTGTTTCTGTTCTCCACCCGACATGGTCGAAGCCTGATTGTCGATCCGCTCCCTGATCCGCGGGAAACGCGTCAGCACTTCTTCGATTCGTCCGTTCAGCTCGCCACGCGGCAAGGTAATGCCGCCGAGCTCGAGGTTGTGGCGCACCGAGAGCGACCCGAAAAGATTCCGGCCCTGGGGCACGAAGGCGATTCCGTCGGCAAGCAGCTCGCGCTGTGATTTTCCATTGACTCGCTTGCCTTCGAAGCGCACTTCGCCGCTGCGAGGGATGAGCATTCCGAACAGCGTCTTGAGAACGGTCGACTTGCCTGCGCCGTTGGGGCCGATCAAGAGGGTGATCTCGCCCCTGCGGGCGTCGAGCGTCAGCTCGTTGAGAATCGTGACGCTCGGGGAGTAGCCCGCGACGACCCGGTCGAATTGGATGATGGAATCGGCCATGCCGGTCTTCGTGACTTGGATATCAGGTGCCAATTCGGTTGCTTTACCCGATGGCCTCAATTGCCGAGGTAGGCTTCGAGCACTTGCCGGTTTGCCTGGACTTCGGAAGGCTGCCCTTCGGCGAGCACCTTGCCTTCGACCATGCAGATCACGTGCGGGCAGAGCTGCATGATGAAATCCATGTTGTGTTCGATGACCACGAAGCTGCCGCCCTGGCTCTTGTTCAGTTGCAGCAGAAGCTCGCGCAGCTGGTCGACGAGGCTCGGATTCACTCCGGCGCAGGGTTCGTCGAGCAGCACCAGACGCGGTGCAGGCATGAATGCCATGGCGATGTCGATAAGCTTCTGCTGGCCGTATGAAAGATTCCCCGCGGGCACCTTGGCGACGTGCTGCAAGCGAAACATTTCGATCATCTCATCGGCATGATGGCCACATCCGGCGTCGGGCCTGGCAAACAATCGCCCGGGCATCGTGCCCTTGAATTCCTGCGCCGCGGCGATGAGGTTGTCGCGCACCGATAGCTTGACGAATACCTGCAAGGTCTGGAAGGTGCGCCCGACACCGCGGCGCGAGAGCTCCAGCGGCGACATTCCAGTGATGTCCTCGCCGCAGAATTCGACCGCACCCGCGGTAGGCTTGATCTGACCAAGTATGCTGTTGAAGAGAGTCGTCTTGCCAGACCCATTGGGCCCGATCACGCCCACGATTTCGCCGGGGCCGACGGAAAGCGAGACGCCATCGACGGCCTTGATGGCGCCGTACGACTTCTTCATGTCCTTCACTTCGAGAAACGGCGTCATGGCGTGCCTCCGCCTGATTTGAAGCGATCGCCGAGCGAAAGGAGGCCCCCTGGGAGATAGACCATCATCACGATCACCGCGAAACCGAAGATCGCCAAATACCAGTCCTGCAAGAAGCGAAGCCATTCGGGAAGGAGCACCACGACGATCGACCCCAGCACCGGACCGAAGAAACGTCCCGACCCGCCGACGATGACCGCGAGCAGCATCAACAGCGATACCGAAAGATGGAACTGCCCAGGTTCGATGAAATTGACCAGCGCCGCCAGATACACGCCGCCAATGCCCGCGCATGCCGCGCCGATCGCAAAGGCGAGAAGCGTGTACGCGGTGATGTTGACTCCGGTACTCTCGGCCCGGATCGGGTTGTCGCGCAGCGCAGCAAAAGCGCGGCCCCACGGCGAACGCAGCAGCCACCACAGCACCGCGGCAAGGATGATCACCGATACGAAGGCGAAGTAGAAAAACGGCAACGCACCGTCGAGCGAGTAGCCAAAGATCGATGGGCGCGGAATGTTGGAAATGCCGAAGGTGCCTCCGGTAAGCGCCTCTTCGTTGCGCATGACCAGGAAGACGAGAACGTTGAATCCCAGCGTCGCGAATGCGAGGTAATGATGCTGGACCCGCAGCGCGGGAAAGCCGAGCGCCAGGCCGACGACGAAGCACGCGATCGCCGCGATGGGCAGCGCGAACCAGAACGAGACGCCCATTTTGGTGATCAGGATCGCGGAGATGTAGGCGCCAATGCCGTAGAACGCCGCCTGTCCGATCGACATCTGGCCCGCGTAGCCAACGATGAGATTGAGCCCGAACGCCGCCATCAAATATACGCAAAGCAACGACATCAGGTAGATGCCGTAACTCTTGAGGAACTGCGGCAGGATGGCAAACAGCACCAATCCGGTGACCAGCGCTATGGCCTGACGCTTGCTCATACCTTGCGCTCCTCGGCCTTGCCCAGAAGACCTTCGGGCCGGAAGATGATCACGACCAGGAACAGCATCAGCGCGACACCTTCCTTGTACGCAGGCGAGATGTAGGCGCCGGTCAGGTTCTCCAGCACGCCGACCAGAACGCCTCCGAGAAGTGCGCCACGCGTCTGATTGAAGCCGCCGATGATTGCCGCGTAAAACGCCTTGAGCCCGATGGAATCGCCCATGTCGAACTTCGCGAGATAGGTCGGCGTGACGAGCAGCGCTGCGACGACGGCAAGCACGGCATTGATCAGGAACGTGTAGAGCACCATGCGCGCAACGTTGATGCCGAGAATTCTCGCCGCGTCGGTGTTTTGCGCCACCGCCTGCATGGCACGGCCGGTCACGGTCCGGTTGAGAAACATTTGCAGACTGACGACAATCAAACCGGCAAGCACCAGGGTCCCGACGTCCATATAGGACACCTTGAGCGAACCCAGAGACAGCAAACCGTCCGGAAAGATGCTGTTGAAGGGCTGCGCTTGCGCGGTAACGCCTGCCTTCACCAGTTGTTTGACCCCAATCGACAGGCCGAGCGTGGCAATGACCAGCGGAATGACGCCATGACGTATCAGCGGGTCGACCATGGCTCGCTTGAACGTGTATCCGAGAAGGGCCATCGCCACCAGGCAGGTGAGCAGGAACGCGAGCCACATCGGCAGGCCGGCGGTGTTGATGAAGAACAACATCAGAAAGGCCGGGATCATCACGAACTCGCCTTGCGCGAAATTGATCGTGCCCGACGCCTGCCACAGCAGCGTGAACCCAAGGGCGCAAAGAGCGTAAATCGCGCCGGTAGCAGTGCCCGAGATGATCAGCTGCAGCAGGTCAACCATCGTCGTTCCCCAAGATGACCGTAAAACGCGCGAGCGTGACCGCCTGCCTTCCCGCGGCGCTCGCGCTCGTTTACCCCGCGCGCTTCCTCTATTGGATCGGAGTTACCGGAGGCAGTGTCGAGATAACGACTTGCTTGCCGCCTTCTACCTTGACCAGGAAGCTCTCGCGATCGAGGTCCCCATTGGCGTCGAAATGCACGTCGAGCAATACGCCGGGATAGTCTTTGACGCGGATTGTTGCCCCATGCATTGCCTTGGCGAACTCCTTGCCATCGAACTTGCCGATCTTTTCGGTGATCGCCTTGACCACGTACATTCCACTGTATCCCTTCATCCCGTTGTGGTCGCTTTTGTATTTGTATGCCGCCTGGAATTTCTCGTCGAATGCCTTGATCGCCGGCTGCGGTGCGTCGACCGTCAGACCGACGTGCGCCACGGCGCCGTTGGCCGCGTCGCCCGCAAGCTCGATCACTTTCTGCCCGGTCAGCGTCGTTTCACCGATGATGGGCTTATCGTAGCCCTGTTTCTTGAGCTCTCGCAACGCGCGCGCCGACTCTTCTTCGTTGGTGTAAACGAAAACCGCATCCGCGTTCGACTGCTTGACCTTCAGCACCGCCGCGCTGAAATCGACCTGACCTGGATCGGTCGAGATGTCGGTCGCAACCTTGATGCCTTCGGCCGCGAGCGCCGTGGCCATGGAATCGCGACCACCCTTGCCGAAGTCGTTATTCACCCAGACGATCGCGACGCTTTTCGCCTTGACGGTGTTCTTGATGTAGCGAGCGAGCTTCGGCATCGCGGTAGTCTGCGTAAACGAAGTACGAAACACGTAGGGATTGCCTTGCTGCGTGATGTTCGCCGCTTCGCCGCCGGTGAAATTCGGAATTTCCGCGCGCTTGGTCTCGGCCATGCTGACGATGAACGAGCCCGAGAACACAGGGCCCATCACCACGTACGCATGGTCGTCGACCGCTTTCTGGGCGAGAGCCTTGGCAGTCTGCGGCGCCGACTGCGTGTCCATCGATGTGTACTCGATCTTGCGGCCGAGAATTCCACCCGCGGCATTGATTTCCTTCACCGCCAGCTTGACACCGTTATCGAAATTGGTGCCCGCGGTCGCGCCGGTGCCCGAAAGCTCCACCAGGCCGACGATCGGGATCGGCCCCTGTTGGGCAAGAGAGCCGGCTGTCACCGCAAGCCCAAACAGGGCGGCCAGAGTCAGATTGAGTTTTTTCATGATTGCTTTTCTCCTCCAATAAATCGTTGCTGGGAAAAGGACCTGTTCAGCGAAGCGCGACGCGATACGCGGTGCTCGACGTGCGCCTGCCGGGATTGGGTGCGACGAAGGGACTTATTGCGGCAACGGGCTCGGCGCTACCCATCCGCGGGGGTCGAGCGTGTCGATGCGGGCGTTGATACTCCTCCTCGTCGTTGGGCGATTAACGCACACTTGTCCGACTATCGAACCGATTATGAAGGCAGCCGACTCCAGCGGTCAAGGGCGATTATCGACCGTGTCGGCCGCTGTCGGGCGACGTTGCAGATCGGCGGCGCCTCTGATGCGCAAGGCGCCGGAGGCGCCTAAATCATGTATTTGGTGTACGCCCAAAGGAGCAGCAGCGCGCCGCCAATGGACAGGATCCAGCCGGCGGGGTGAAACTTTCCATCAGGCGATCTAAAGATGAGATCGCTGATGACGCCCCCTATTACCGAGCCGCCGATACCCAGTCCGGCGGTGAGCCAGAATCCCATCGGAACAGTGCCGGGAAAAATCCACCGGGCGAGCACGCCGACAATGAAGCCGACGATAACGGTACCGATGATGCTGAAGATGCCCATGTAGATTCTCCTCGATCAACGACATCGCGCCGGCGCTCGACGTTCGAGCCGGCAATCCATCGCAGCCGCTTGCCGTGGCCGTCGACGACCGTCAATTTCAGCGTATGGTCGCTGTTGATGAATCCTAGCACAGCCTTGGCGCCCATCCGGGAGAGTAAGTTTGATTGGTCTGCGGACGACCAAGCCTCGGGAATTGGTAACCATTTGTCACGGAGAAGCTCATGCGCGCATTGCTTACGATTGTCGCCAGCGCGGCGGCTATGACCTTTATTTCCGCGGAGACGCATGCGGCTTGCGACGCGAGGAGCTCCGATCACCTGGTCGCGCTGATCGAGCTCTATACCTCGGAAGGCTGCGATAGCTGCCCGCCCGCGGACAACTGGCTCTCGCGCCTCGCAGTCGGAGACGAGGCGCGGGCCATTCCGATCGCCTTCCACGTCGACTATTGGGACCGGCTCGGGTGGACCGATCGTTTCGCCAGCGCAAAATACACCGGTCGCCAATACGAACAGATGCGCCGTCAGCATGCAACATTCGTCTTCACGCCACAGGTTATCGTGCAGGGGCGCGATTTCGGGGAATGGCGCGCAAGCGGTGAGCCGGCTGCCGCCATTGCGTCGATCAATTCGCGTCGCCCGCGAGCGATGATCGAATTGGCCGCGGAGCCGCAGGGAGCGAACGCGATCGTCGATGTCCACGTCAATGTGCCGGACGTCAAGGACCGCGGCCATGCTGTCGTCGCCGTGGCGCTGATACAGAGCAAACTTTCCAGCGAGGTCAAGGCCGGAGAAAACGCCGGCAAGCGACTCAAGCACGACCACGTGGTGCGGCAGTGGCGCGATGGGCTCTCCCTGGATGCGTCGGGCGAGTTGCGCCAGCGGTTGCAATTTCCGCTTCCGGCTGATGCAGGTCCGCTCGAGATCGTTGCTTTTGCCGAAGACGCCGAGGGCGGAGATGTGCTGCAGGCACTCTCGTTGCCATTTTGCGCACGGCCCTGATTTTTTTGTGCCCGCAGCTTCCACGTGCGCACCCAGGATGACGTTGGCATCGTGGCCGCAAAGCGTGGATGTTTTGCAGTGCCGCAAAGCTTCGCAACCGACGGCGACAATCGCTTGCCTTCGGCATCAGGTTTCCCGTAAGCTTCCCGGCATCGCGTAGCTGCGTCGAGCCTTTCAAGGCCGGCCAGGGCCGGCACCGGGATCGTTGTCCCGGATGTCTTCTCGCCACAGGGCAGCCAAAAGATTTCAGCAGGACTTTCATCTCAAGGAGGAGGAACGATGACCACAGCCAGTCGTCCCGTAGGGCCAGCGCATGTTCAGCTGAGCTCAAAGAGCGAAGAACGTCGGGTCATTTTCGCGTCTTCGCTTGGAACCGTCTTCGAGTGGTACGACTTCTACCTTTATGCGATTCTCGCGCCGTTCTTTGCGGCGCTGTTCTTTCCAAAGGGTAACGACACCGCCGCGCTGCTGTCGGCGTTCGCCACCTATGCCGCCGGATTCCTAGTCCGCCCGTTCGGGGCGCTGGTCTTCGGCCGCATCGGCGACTTGGTCGGACGGAAGTACACCTTCCTGGTGACCATCGTCATCATGGGTTTTTCGACGTTCGCTGTGGGCCTCTTGCCGACCTATCAGTCGATCGGCTGGCTGGCGCCGATCCTGCTGGTCAGCCTGCGCCTGCTGCAGGGCCTGGCGCTCGGCGGCGAGTACGGCGGCGCGGCGACCTACGTGGCCGAGCACGCGCCGCAGAACCAACGCGGGTACGACACAGCTTGGATCCAGACCACCGCGACCGTGGGCTTGTTCCTGGCACTGATCATCATCTACGTCTGCCGCTTCAGCGGCTGGATGGCGGCGAAGGACTTCTCTGAATGGGGTTGGCGGATTCCGTTCCTGGTCTCGCTGATCCTTTTGGTCTTCTCGGTCTACATCCGGCTCAAGCTGAACGAGTCGCCGGTGTTCCAGCGGATGAAGGCCGAGGGCAAGGGCTCGAAGGCTCCGTTGCGCGACAGCTTTCTCAAGTACCCGAACAACAAGCTCGTGTTGCTTGCGCTTTTGGGCGCAACAGCCGGCCAGGGTGTGGTCTGGTACACCGGGCAGCTGTACGCGCTGTTTTTCCTGGTCATCACGCTGAAGCTCGACGGCGCGACGACCTACATACTGATCGGAGCTGCGCTGGCGATCGGGACGCCCTTCTTCATCGTGTTCGGGGCGCTGTCGGACAAGATCGGGCGGCTCAAGATCATCCTCGCCGGCTGCCTGATTGCGGCGCTCACGTATTTTCCGCTATTCAAGGGGCTGACGCACTATGTCAATCCCGCGCTCGAGACATTCCAGGCGGCCAATCCAATCACCGTCGCGGCGAGGGATTGCCAGTTCCATATCTTCGTGGGGCCGTGGTCGACGTTCAGCACTTGCGACAAGGCGAAGGATTTCCTGACCAAGTCGGGGCTGTCGTTCACTTCGACCGACTTGCCTGCGGGGTCCGCCGACAGTGTCATTACCAAGATCGGCAGCACGGAGCTCAAGGGTGCGGACGAAGCGCAATATGCGGCGGCACTGAAAGCCGCTGGGTACCCGGCGAGTGCGGACAAGTCCCAGATCAACTACCCGATGACGCTGCTGATCCTGGTGATCATGATGATCTACGTGACGATGGTATACGGACCGATCGCGGCGTTCCTGGTCGAGCTGTTCCCAACCCGGATCCGCTACACGTCGATGTCGCTGCCGTATCACATCGGCAATGGCTGGTTCGGCGGCATGCTGCCGCTGCTCGCGACGGCCATGGTCGCCGCCAGCGGGGATATCTATTACGGACTTTGGTACCCGATCGTCGTCGCGATCATGACGGTGGTCATCGGGGCGCTGTTCCTGCGCGACAACAAGGACCGCGATATCGAGGCGGGTTGACGATCCGTCTTTCGTCGGCCGGCGTTGGGCCGGTAAAGCGAACGCTGGGCCCTGGTTTCGACTGGGGCCTTTTTTTCATCGTCGTTTCGGCCGGTCTGTTTCATCGGTTGCGCGCCGCTGCCGTTGCGCACTCGGCGCCCGCGGCAGCGCAACCGAGGGCCGAAATGAGAGACAAAATGCGCGACTGGGCACGGCAGCTCCGCCCCGGGTTGGTCACCGCGCGACCGACGACGACCCGTCGGTGATCGCTACGTACTCGCAGGCGGGGCGCAGTTCGGCTTTACAATACGGATCTACATGCCTAGCTAGAGCGATCCTTATGCGCCGCCAGGTTTTTGGTCATGTCTCACCAGGCCCAGCATCGCGAAAGCCGACAGCAACGATGTGTTGCTGCCGGCGTCTAGCTGGCCGCCCCTGTTGGCTATCGCGCGCGGGATATCAAGATTCTCGCGTCCGCTATGGCCGTACTCCCACCTGTCACTTACTACAGTTGACCACTGCCGGCCGCGCGACTAGCGTGGATTGATCGCAGATCGCGCCGCATCCTGTGCCAATTTTCGCGGCATGGAATCTGCTGCGCGATGTTCATACCCTGCCTCATCCGTTTGGATAATTGCGCCCTCGCTGCCGTACGCGAATAGTTGAGCGGAAGCCACGAGAAGCTTCATGCCGACTATAAGGGGTGCAGGGTGGGGTTGCGTATCGCAAGCGAGCAACGAGGGGCTCAAGGGGATCGTTCGACGCGGCGTCATCGTACGTACCCTTGTCTAAGGTGTCTGCTGCTGCTGACGATTGTGTCGCTATCGGCTGGTCATGTTGATGCGTTTGGAAGACCGTACGCCAATGTGCTCTCGCAACGCGCTATTCCGACAGCGAGTGCGCTAAGCCCACAGACGATTACTTTTGCCGCGCTTGGCGGAAAGACTTACGGCGTCGCGCCGTTTACGGTCAGCGCAAGTGCGTCCTCCGGTTTGGCGGTTGCCCTCGCTGCGCTGACGACGCCGACATGCACAGTCAGTGGCGCCACAGTGATCATCGTGGCGGCTGGCACGTGCACGATTCAAGCGTCGCAAGCGGGTAACGCGACGTTTTCGCCGGCCCCAAATGTGAGCCGAAGCTTTAGCGTATCCAAAGCGAATCAAACGATCACATTTGGCACGCTCGCCGCGAGCGTGTACGGCGCAGCACCGTTCACGGTCAGCGCAACAGTGTCGTCGATGCTTCCGATGACTTTCGCGTCCACGACGACGGCCGTCTGCACCGTCAGCGGCAGCACTGTGACTGTTGTTTCCGCGGGCACTTGTACGATTCGGGCCTCTCAGGCGGGTAACACCAACTACAACGCCGCGGCCGACGTGAATCGGAGCTTCACGGTGGCCAAGGCGAGTCAGACCATTACGTTCGGTGCACTCGCCGCCGGCGTCTACGGCGCCGCGCCATTCGCCGTCAGCGCGACTGCATCCTCGGGACTGCCGGTGAGCTTCGCGTCGACGACGATATCTATCTGCGGCGTCGCCGCCAACATGGTGACCATTGTCGCCGCGGGAACTTGCACGATCCGGGCGTCGCAGGCGGGCACCGGCAATTACAGCGCGGCAGCGGTCGTGAATCGGAGCTTCACCGTATCCAAGGCAACTCAGATTATTGCCTTCGATACGCTCCCCGCCAGCGTTTATGGAGCCTCACCGTTCGCGGTGAGCGCGACCGCATCGTCCGGACTACCGGTGAGCTTTGCATCGACGACGGCAGCCGTCTGCACCGTTGCCGTCAACACCGTGACCATCATTACCGCGGGAAATTGCACGATTCGCGCGTCTCAAGCGGGCAATGGGAACTACAGTGCGGCCACGGTGGTGAGTCAGACCTTCGCTGTCGCAAAAGCAAGTCAGACGATTACGTTCGGCGCTTTGACCAATCGTCCGATGGGAACCCCGCCATTCCCGATCGGCGCAACAGCATCGTCCGGGCTCGGGGTGACCTTTGCATCGCTTACCGCGCCCGTATGCTCCGTAAGCGGATCAACATTGACCCTAAAATCCGCGGGGATCTGCACAGTCCAGGCGTCGCAAGCCGGCAACGGTAACTACGCCGCCGCGCCTAACATCAGCCAGAGCTTCAGCGTAACGTTGATGGCGCAGACTATCGCGTTTGCCCCGTTGGTCAGTCGAGCAATTGGGTCGCCGCCGTTCATCGTCTCAGCGAGCGCGACGTCAGGTCTGCCCGTGAGCTTCGCGTCACTCACGACTCCGGTTTGCACGGCAAGCGGAGCGACAGTAATGGTGGTTGCCGCAGGAACCTGCACGATTCGCGCGACGCAGGCGGGCAATGCAACTTACGCGGCGGCCGCTAACGTCGATCAGAGCTTCAGCGTGAGCGGCGCAGCGCCACCCATTACGTTTGCGCCCACCGTCACCTATGCGACCGGCAGCTACCCTGAAAGCATTGCGCTCGGAGATTTCAACGGCGATGGCATACCCGATCTGGCGGTTGCCAACGCTCTCTCGGCGAATGTCTCCGTTCTGATCGGCCACAGCGACGGCACATTTACGGCGGCACGAGCGTGGTGTCTACGGGTGCATCTGCAGAGGCCGTCGCCGTGGGAGACTTCAACGGTGATGGCAAGCTCGATCTGGCGATCTGCGACTTTACCAGCGGCAACGTTATCATCTTTGCCGGCAACGGCGATGGCACTTTCCATCTCGCGGGCCCGTTTATTTCCGGACTCTATCCAGTCGCCATCGCCGTCGCTGACCTGGATCACGACGGGAAGCTGGATCTGGTTGTCGCCAACACCACGTCAGGAACGACGACGGGTCATACGGTTTCGGTGCTCATGGGCAACGGTGACGGCTCGTTCCGTGCCGCGGTGCCCTACGTCACCGGCACGAGTCCCTACGGTGTTGTTGTCGGCGACTTCAACGGCGACGGGAAGCCGGACCTGGCCGTCGCCAACTTCGGCGACAACACGGTTTCGATTCTCAAGGGTAACGGCGACGGCACTTTTGCGGCCGGGGTGCCCTACGCCACCGGATACTTTCCGGACGGTCTTGCCATCGGCGATTTCAATGGCGACGGTAAGCTCGATCTTGCGGTCGTCAGCGATAACGCGAACGTCTCCATTCTGCTTGGTCACGGTGACGGCACCTTTGGAGTCGCGACTAATTTCACGACCGGCTCGGGCTCGGCGAGCGTTGCCGTCGCCGACTTTAATGGTGACGGGCGGTCCGATCTTGCGATCGTTAATCGCTTCGACAACAACCTGGTCCTGCTGATCGGAAACGGCGACGGAACCTTCC
>OCZU010000316.1_pt1 | contig 33800 bp, 24 predicted proteins | sample 1539001 | NCBI WGS metagenome assembly OCZU01 (sample SAMEA3539306, study PRJEB22396) | soil metagenome | biome: tundra; feature: field; material: soil | place: USA | collected 2010-05 | depth 0.15 m | reverse complement strand
CGGGCCGCCGCACGACAGCGGCGGTCGACCCTGCGCGGCTGGGAACAGACCACACAAGAGATAGCGAACGCACTGACCGCCCACGGGTGCCGTAAGCCTGTGCCGCCCGGCGTGGATAACCACCCTGACAAGACCAGCGGCCCTGCTTGACCTTGACCTGCGTCAGGCTCCGACCATGGGCGCATGAACCGCTCCGGCCGGAGTGCACGCCTTCGATTCTGGGAAGGCTGGCACGACATGGCGAAGACGCAGAATTCGGCCAGGCCTGCCTGATCGCGGGAGCCGGCGGTGCTGCGCGGCTGCAGATTCGGCAACCTGGTGGCCGTGGCGGCCGATCATGAGCTTCCGATCGCGGGACTGATCAGGCGGTCCGCAGCCGATCCGTTCCCGGAACGGCTGGTAGAAGGAGCCGCGCTTGACCGGTTCGTGGCGGATCCGCGCCGATCACCGACGCGCAGGCCCAGCCATCCGCTAGGCCCCGCCGCCAGTGGTGTTCACGTGATCGCCGGGCCTTTCAGGCTGGCCGCCATTCCCGCGATACCGGCGGCCAGATCTTCGACCTGGCGAACTTCCGCGGTTGAGGCGTCCTCGGAGGAGATCTCGCCGAACTCCTGCGCAGCCATCCTGCCCAGGCCACGGGTCACGAAGCGGATGTTCTCCGACTTCATCTGTACGACCTTGACCAGGACCTGGTCCTTCGGAGTGAGGTCCCCGTCGCCGAAGAGCGCTACCACGCGGTCGCCGGTGAAGCCGTCCAGAATCTGGTGACATCGCTGCAGCGGGCCGATGAGATCGTTGCCGCCAGCGGCCCGATCGACCGGCGCCAGCAGCTGCATCGCCGCGACGCCGTCGGCAGTGGGCTCTGCCAGAGCTACGACATGCGTGTTCCAGAGCATCACGCCGACCTTGTAGCGCGCCGCTACGGCCTCAGAAACGAAGTCCTTGGCGCCGCGCACTGCCTGGACGATGGGCGCCCCGTCCATGGAGCCGCTAACGTCGATGCAGAGCATCACGGTGCCGCCGTAACGGCCTTGCAGCTCACCGACATGGGGCCCCGGCGGGATCTGGGTCAGGCCCGCCGATGTGAACGAACGCCGGATCCAGTCAGGCACTGCTCACCCCCGGACCTTGGTCATGCCGACGAGCCGGGTCAGCCGCTCAGTCTCCGCGCTGTCCACTACTCCCTCGACGAACGCCTCAAGCGTGAGCTCTCGGCCCGACACCGGTTCATGCGCCACCACTGTCAGCCGTCCGTCAATCGCGATCTTCACGGTGATCCTTATCACTGAGCCTGCGGGCAGCGTCCCGATCTCGGTCAGCTCGCCGTCCAGCACTCTGCGGTTGTGCGCCACCTCGGGCGAAGGCGAGGCGCCCGCTTGTTCGTAGACCTGAATCCGGACGGACTCCTGGCCCGCCAGAATCGTGCCGAACCTCTCCTCGGTCTTTGTCACTGGCAGCGGCGTGTTCGCGTGGACGAGGTGCTCGACGAAGCTCCGCATCCCTGACTCGTCGTAGCTGTCCTCCACGCAGATCCCGACTGCTCGCGGCGCCACTGTTCGGATCCGGCCGACTTCCGCGCCAGCGGTCCCGGCGGACCGGGCGAGGGCAGTCAGCTGCGCCGTAGCCATCAGCTGGTGAGCCCGTAGCGCCGCGCCTTTCGCGACGGCGAGATCGGGCTCGACCAGCCGGGGAGCGACGCCGGTCAGTTCGTGCAGCCGCGCGGACAGCAGCGGGATCCGGCTCGACCCGCCGACCATGATCACGTCGTCCACCGTTCCCGCGCCCGCCGACCGCGACGCCGCGAGCACCCGCTCGATGATCTCCGCGGTGGTGTCGAAGAGGTCGCCGCATGCCGCCTCCAGGTCGGCTCGGCTGATGGATACGCGGACCCGTCCGGCCGGGGTGCGCACGATGACATCGCGCGACGTCCGCGCGCTCAGATCGAGCTTGGCTGCCTCGACGTCGAGCGTCAGGCTGCCGAGCAGTTGCTTGTCGTCGACAAGCTGGTCCAGCTCGGTGGCGGGGATCGCCTGTTCGAGCCGCCCGAAGACCAGATCAAGCAGGCGCTGATCAACGTCGGCCCCGCCGAGTGAGTAGTGACCGTCGGTAGCGACGACCGTGACCGCTCCGTCGGTGATCCGCAAGACGGTGGTGTCGAATGTCCCGCCACCCAGGTCGTAGACGAGCACAGTCCGATCGCCGCCCGAGGTCATCCCGTAGTGGGCTGCGGCCGCGACCGGCTCGTCGAGCAGCTCGAGCACGTCAATCCCGGCGATGACTCCGGCCTGGTAGGTGGCTTCGCGTTCGGCGAGGCCGAAATAGGCCGGAACGGTGATGACCGCACGCGGCTGTCCGGCAGAACCGCCAGCCGCCGCTGCGACGAGCTGCCGCAGGATCAGGGCCGAGATCGACTCCGGCGTATGCTCCTGGCCGCCGAGCACCAACGGGAATTCGGTGCCCATGTGCCGCTTGATCAGGCGCACGCCATTGCCCGGATCCGAGGCGGTCGCCTGGCGTGCCTCTTCGCCGACCACCACGCCGCCGCCCGGATCGAAGTAGACGACCGACGGCGTGATCTCGCTGCCCGCCGCATTGCGCAAGATCACGACGGCGCCGTGCTCGTCGAGCGACGCGACGACGGAGTTGGTCGTGCCCAGGTCAATGCCGAGCACTGGCCTGCTCATCAGAGCCTCAGCCCGGTGTTGGCCCGCAGCCAGCCGATCGCGTGACTGGTCAGCGGGCTCAGGCCGTCGAATGGTCCGTGCCCGGCCAGACCCAACCCGAGCAGCAGCAGCAGCAGGACCGTGATGGTCGTGGTCGTGACGCGAAAGATCACGAACGTCGGTGGTGTGCTCATTGCGGTGCCTTTGCGGTCTCGCCCTGCTCGATGCTGACTTCGCCGCCCGGCTCCAGGCTGGCCCGGCTCGCCGGGACGCGCAGCGGGCTTGCTCCGGCCGGATCGGCTGGCAGCCGGACGCCACGGGACCTGAGCAGCCAGCGCAGCGGCGCGCCGGGGTCGTACGGCTGGCTCGGCTGGTCGGCGGCAAGCGATGCGACCGCGAAGTAACGCACCTCGGCGAACTCGCGAGGCGCCGACAGCACGATGTTGTGGACACCTGCGTCCGTCAGCCAGCTGGCGATCGCGTCCGTGTCAGCTGCCAGATCAAGGCCGCCCGCGCTCAGCAGGTCAGCTTTGGAGATGACGATGGCCAGCCGCTGGTTGCGTGCTTCCACTCCGCTGTCGCGCAGGCGCGAGACAACCTCTCCGTAGACGACCTCAGGATCGCCGGAGGCGGCATTGGCCATGCCGCTGGCGACGACATTGTGCCCGGCCATCCGGTTACGGACGGAGCTAATGGAGAGCGGGTCGAGCACGTATACCAACCCGTGGCCGTGATCAAGGAATCCGAGCGAGTCGTGCATCTGCGGGGTGCGGAAATACTCGCCGGCGGCATCGAACAGGTGCAGCAGGGTGCTCTTGGCTCCAGTTCCCAGGCGGCAGGTGAGCGCGGTGGGCAGGATGACTGTGGTCTTCGCCGTTTCGTGGCCCGACCGGATCAGATCGAGCGCGAGCTCGGCTTCGCTTTGTGAATTCGCGTCCGGGAAGCTGAGCTCGATGCCCGCGCGCCGAGTGGTGCTGACGAGACTGTCCAGGGCCGCGTACAGGAAGCGGGTCTTTCCGGCCGACGTATCTCCGAAGATGGGAATGCGCACGTCCCGGAGTGCCGCAGACCCGACCCGGAGCGGCTCCTCGCAGCGCTGGCAGACCGCTTCCAGCCGCCAGGCGGCCCGCAGCACCATCGTGGGCAGCACGGCTCCGCATTCGCACCGGCGCATGCACAGCCCCAGGCGTCCGGGACGGACGTCGCGATGCAGTTCCGAGCAGCCAGGACACCGGTAAGCGGGCTGGAGCGTTACGTGATAACAGTGCGGGCAGGATGCCTCGGTGTGCATCACGGCATGCCACGACTTCTCGATGCAACGCAGCAGGAAGACGATGGCCGCGAAACCGGTCCCGGCGAGTGCGGCACAGATCCAGGTGACCATGGCGAAGAGCGCGGCGAGCGCGAGCGTGGTGAGGCCAGCGACCACCAGGCAGACGACGGCTGCTGCCGAGACTGGCAGCAGCAAGATCCAGATCAGCGGCCTGAACGGCCAGTTCCACAGCTTGCGGTACCGGGAGCGCCGGTCAGCCTCGATCCGCGCCAGGTCCGCACGCAGCTGCCGGACCGGGTAGAACGGCCAGGCCGTGTCCGGTGCGAACTGCCCGGTCTCTACCGGCTTGATCTTGATCCGCTCGGCCCGGTAGGTCGCAGGTGCGATGAGGTCGGGGCGCAGGATCAGGCCTGTCACGACGCTGAGAATGCTTAGCACCAAGCCAACCAGCACGCCGAGGCCGGTCGCGATGACGAGCCCGATCACCGGGCCCCTGAGCCAGCTCGCCAGCAGCAGCGGTGCTGGCGTCAGGCATACCGGGATGGAGTTCATATCCCCGGCTGGCCGCTCGGTCTGACCCGCCGGATCGAAGATCTTCACCCAGCGAACCGAGCGGAACTGCAGGAGGGTTGGCACGATCTCAGCGGTAACGGTCACGGCGGACCCGCCGTTGCCGCAACCGCCGGTCAGCCAGACCCTCGCGACGCCGGCCTGCACGGTCAGGCGGCTGAATCCAGTCGCTCCTGACGCCACGAACCGCAGCCCTCGGGCTAGCTCAGCCGGTGTCGGGCCAGCGAACAGCCGCAGCAGCGCGCTGAACGCCGAGGCCGGCCGGATCACCGTGCGGTCGGCCGGCACCGTCGCGGGCGGTTCAGCCGGGCTGCGGGAATTGACGAAGAAGTCGCGGATCCGGGCGGTTCGATCCGGCGTCCGTACGTCGATGACAACGCGGCTGGGATGAGTAAGGACGAAAATTCGGAACGGCTCGCGGCGGGCTACTGCCACCACGAAGCTGACGACTGCTCCGTGGTCCTGCTCAGTCACCAGTTGGATCACGCCCGGTAGCGCGAAGCTGCGCTCGGCGGGGCCGTAGGCGATCAGTCCGCTGCTGTCACGACCGGTCGCGCGCCCGAACGATATCCGCAGCAGCACGCGTCCGGCGCTGCCCGCTGGCCCGGGGCCACCGCTAGGCGGTCGGTGCAGGTAGCGAGCGGTGCGGCGAGCGGGTACGACGCCGTCGAACTGAAAGACCAGCCGGTCATAACCCCGATGGTGCGCGGCGCGGATCGCATCCAGGACCGGGACGGGCCGGCTGGCTTGCGCCGCAACGGCCGGGGTAGCGAGGACCGACAACCCGGCGAGGAATGGTATGACCAGGGCGGCGCTCAGGCTGTGCCTGACTGCTCGAGCCGTCAGCATCAGGCTTCCTTGCTGCGGGAACGGCGGCCACGTGATGACTTGGCGGTCTCATGGCCGGCCAGCTCAGTCCACAGGTCGGCCTGTTCAGGGCCGAGTTCGTGGGCCACATCGAGGAACCGCTGCTCCCGCTCAGCCTGGCTGAGCGCGGAGCCGAAGTCGCGGATCGCGGCTGCGATGCGTGCTTTCAGTTTTTCTGCCAGCTTGGAATCCCCGGCCCAGCAGACTCCCCAGGCGGTAGCGCGGAACGCCTGAGCTCCGCCGAGCTCGCGGCTCCACAGGTCGACGAACAGTCCGGGCAGGGAGTCGGAGAGCACGCCAAGCACCGCGGCGCCAAGCCCGGGGAACTGAAAGTCCAGGCAGGCTTGCAGCAGCGGGCCGATTCTGGCCGCGGTCACCGCCGGAGGTACCCGGCCGAGCGAGGCCACGCTGCGGCGGGCGTAGTGCAGGTTCTCGCTGAACCGGGCACCGCGGGTGGTCTTGATGAATCCCAGCACGTAGCTGTCGGCGGCCAGCAGGTCGCGGAACGGCTGCCCGTGCGGCGCCAGACCCCGGCGATCGAGCGCTGCGAGCGCGTCCAGCATCGGCGCGGTTGGCCGCTGAGCGCTGCGCTGGACCTCGTTCGCCGTGATCTGGAAGACCTCCGGCGCGACCTGGACGGTGTCCGGCAGGGCCATCAGGATCAGATGCGCCTCGGCCGGGCCGAGAGCCCGCCAGTCGATCAGAGCCTGCTGAATGCCGGCGATCGCTTCCGCTGGCATCGGCGACTGCCATGCTTGCTCGATCATCGCGGACAGCCTGGACGGCCGCTGGCCGCTCGGCAGCGCGCGGATCGCCGCCACCTCAAGCTGGCAGCTCAGCGGATCTGCCGGGTCGCCGCTGCGATGAGCGAAGTGCTTCGACAGCCGCTTGAGCGTGCTCATGAGCGCCGGCACACCGCGCTCCGCGAGCCGGAGCTGGAGGTCAGCATGGGCTATGTCCAGAATCTCCTCGCGCAGCGCCCATTCGGCCGAGTTGTAGCTGAGCGTCGGACTGTCGATCCAGTCGATGACGAACGCGCGCAGCCGGTCAAGCAAGGGCGCAAGCTGCGGCTCGATGCCGTGCCGTCTGGACAGCCGCAGCAGCAGGTTGACCTGGCGATCGGAGCCAAGCAGGATGGCCGAGGACAACTCGCTGTCGGCGTCCCTCCGGGTGCTTGCGTCGGCGCTGACGCTGGCGAGAACCTCACCCGGCGGGATCCCGCCCGCGCGCACCTCGGCGATCTCGGCGGTCAGCAGCAGCGCGCGGACCGCTAGCCGGTCCAGCTCAACGCGATCCATAGCTGCTGCCGCGTCAATCCAGCGGAGCGTGGCGGCTGGCGGATCGGCGGCCATGATCCTGCGGACGACCGATGGACCGTGCTCCCGCTGCGGTTGTGAATCGGCGTTCGACAACCATCGGAACAAGGCCGGCGGGTCGGCTGGGGGACTGTCCGGAGCCGTCATGGCCCAGGCCGTGATCATCGCGTCCGTGCTGCCGAGCCCCATCCCGGCGTCAAGCGCCGCGGCCAGCTCGACGGCATCGACTACGTCATACGGGTCGTTCGCGCTGGCGAGCAGCTCAACCCAGAACCTGGCTCGCTCGCTGACCTCGGTGTCATCGCTGCGGCTCTCCTCCGCGTCCAGGACGAAGGCCGGGTCTGCCCGGCCGGGAGTCATCTGGGCGTGCAACTCTTTGGGCACGGCGACGATGCGCTGGACAGCCCGCGCCGGATTGGAGCAGAACACCTTGAAGGACACGTCGAGCGCGGCGCGGACTGGCAGCAGCAAGGTTGCCGCGGCGATCCATGCCAGTGCCTCGTCCGGTCCCTCGGCTGCGATCACGACCTGCTGGCCGACCGGATTCTCAACCACGCTCAGCATCCTGGCCAGGGCGGATGCCCGTTCTGGCCGAGCCTGCAGCCAGTCAGCGACCGCGTCCACGGTCAGCGGTCCCAGCGGTGGCGTGTCTGCGAACTGCGGACAGTCCTTGGTGTCCCACGCGTCCGCGCGCCACAGCTCTGACCGCCAGAGCTGGGCCGGCCGGATCGGGCCGTACAGGCTCAGCTCGCGGGTGAGCAGGCAGTCGGCCAGGTGATTGCCCTGGCGGGCGCCGGTCGCCTCAGTTCCCACGTACCTGCTCTGGGCCGTGCCGTACCCGGCCTCGGCTGCGTGCGCGAACCCGAGCGGGAAGTCCTCGACTGCGCGCCGTTGCATGATCCACGCGTTGGGCGCGTCGTACAGGAGCCAGCCGACCGCCATCTTCGCCTGAGCTGAATCCACTCCGGCTGACTGCGCCTGCACCTGGAACCCGCCGCCGGCGCCGCGGCCCATCCCGGCGCGGCAGTCGGTGTAGAGCAGGCGGTCGAACGCGCCGCTGGTCATGTCGCTGGGACCGCCCCGGTCTTGGCCAGCAGCCAGAGCACCGGATCTTCCACCCGATGCGGCTGCACGCCGCCGGGGGCCACCTCGTTGGCTGCATAGTCCGGCTCAGCGCCGAGCGCGGAAACCCCGAAGTAGCGGTAGTCGGAGTAGTTCAGCCGCATGTGGTGGTCAATGTCGGCGGCGTTCCACTCGTGCATCAAAGACAGCATGTGCTCGTGGACCGTCTGGCCGTCGGCATCCTGATAGGCCGGGACTCCGGTTGGTGTGGCCATGATCGGGTTCTGCCGGTCCAGGCTCGGGTAGAAGGCATCGATCTTGGTGAACACGATCGCGATCGGAAGCTTGATCTTTTTCCTGGTCTTGATCTCGTGCTCGGTCCTGAGCAGTTCGGTGATCCGGGAGACGACGTCGAGCGGGACGTCGTCGCCGACCTGGATCGCTTGCTGCGGCAGATTGAGCCGGGACCTCGCGCCCGGGATCGCGAATGGGTCGAGCGTGATGATCAGCGCGTCGCAGACGGCCAGGTACTCCAGAGTGAAGGCAGTGCCCAGGTCGTTCAGGTCCTCACCCGCGGTGTCGACGAACGAGAGCATGGTCGAGCGCAGCGACTGTCCGCCTACCAGGCGGGCCGACTCCTGCCGCCAGCGGAGCACGACCGGCGTGCTGCGCTGCCGTGCATCTGAGCCCTGCTGGCCGGTTCCGATCGGCAGCGTGCGATTGCTGTACAGCGGGACTTCCCGGTTCGCCTGGTAGTCGCTGAGGCCCTGATGGCCATCGGGATTGTCGGTCGCGATCCTGATGTCGGCGCTGAACCTCTTTCCCACCACGTCACGCAATTGCTTCACGAGCACGGTCATCAGCACGGTCTTGCCGCTGCCTTTAGCGCCGACCAGACCGATCATCGGGCTCTTGGAGTCGACGAAGTCGATCGGCAGCGCGGTGTGACACGTCGGGCAGGCGCGTCGCCTCGCCGGACCGCCGCAGGTCGGGCAGTTGGTCGATACGCCGCGGCCGGGCGCCGGCAGGAAGGTGGGATATGTTTCCAGCTTGCTGCCGGTGAGCCTGAGCCTGGTCTCGTCCTGCTCCTTCTTGCATTCGACGTTGCCGCGGCCCGAGCACTGATACGCCAGCCGTGCAGAGTCGATCTTCCTGAAGCAGAAGGGACATACCGTGGTCGCCATTAACTCTCCTTCAGGTCTGAGATCGGCGGGTCGACGAGCCGTGCCCGCCCGCCCACGACAAAGCACCGCACCCAGTACGGCCGCCTGACTGTCCGCGGAATGGTCACCTGGTGGTAGACCGGGATGCCGGGCCGGAGCGCCAGCGCCGTGTCCAGGAGCACGTCGCCGGCGTCGGCGCTGGCGGGCATCACTCTCCCGGCGGTGGCCACCATCCGCACGTGCACGTTCTCGCAGCCCTCTTCGGACCGGAAGCAGACCCGCTTGGAGCGGCCGCCGAACGTGCTCGCATTCGAGACCGTATAACTGATCGCGACGTCCATCACCTGGTCGACCACGGCCCGCACCGGCGGAGACGTGAACGTGACGCTGTCAGCCATGATCACTGCCCGGACCTCGACCGTGCAGGGCCCTCGACCTAGCGGGACTCGCGCCCCGCCCTGCGACCGGTATTGCGCCTGAGAGATCAGGACGCTGCCGGAGCCGCCGTCGAGTTCCCAGCTCACATCGGCGAGCTGGGCGGTAGCCGGCCACTCCCAGGACACGGTCGCATGGCTGGCGAAGGGCGTGACGATCAGATGCTGCACCGGGTCGGTGACCCCTACTGCGGTGGGACGGCCCATGACGATGCCAGTTCCGCCGATCGAGAAGGGCACGAGATGGTGTATCCCGGCGGGAATCTCCGCCTCAATCACGACCTCGGCTCGCTCAGGGATTCGGCGGCCGGTGACCTCCTGGCCGAACTGCGTCATCTGCTCCTGCGATACCCATGTTCCGAACTGCCAGCTCGGCGGTGACACGGAGCGCAAGATGCGCACGTCGGAGTTGTCAATCGGAGTCCAGGACACCCGGACCCGAACCGCTCCGGCCACCCCGGTCGGAAGGACCCGCAGCTTCGGGATGGGCTGCGCCTCAGACCTCGGCGTCGCCCTGATCTGCTCGACGGCCGAGCACAGCTCCGCTCCGTCAGTGCCCTGGTAGATCGCCGTGACCTCGAAGTTCTGGGTCTGCCCTTCGTCGAGCCCGGTGAGGTGGCAGCTGTTTCCGCTGACCGGCACCAGCGCCGGGGCCATCCCCTGGGCGCTCCGGGTCACTCGCACCGACTGCGTGTCCGGGTGCGCCGACCAGTGCACGGCGACCTCCGACGGGCCGACGTCGGCCTCCAGCTGCGATACCGGAGGCAGCAGGGTGACCGGAATGGCCGCCGGGCGCGAGCTCGGCCGCCGGTTGGCGACCGCGAACACGCCGTACTGCACGACGCGGGCCACCGGGGCGTGCTCGTCGGCGCAGTTGTGGGCCGGTCCCCGGTGGACTACGGTGCCGTCGCTGGCAGCAGCTGGCGGCCGGTGTGCTGTCCTGGTCACGACATAGGTCGTGGCGTCGTCGTGACCGGGCGCAGGCTGCCAGAACAGCTTGACCGAACTCCGGTCGCAGACCACGCGCAGATTCGCCGGGGGTGGCAGCGGCACGGCGGCCAGCGCCTCCTCGGCATCATCGATGCTGATCAGCGCTGCTTCTCGCAACAGGGCAGCGGCGGCGACCTCGTCAGGGACCGCAAGGACGCGCTTAGCCTCGCCGAGCAGCGCCGCCAGCCGCTCGCGAGCAGCTGCTACCTCCTTCATCGCCTCCGAGCGGTTGCTTGACTCGGCCGGAAGGCTCTGCGCCGCCTGCCCGGCCTCATTCAGGCGGCCAGAGCCGATCAGGCTGCGCACCTTATTCAGGCCAACTGCGCCGCTTGCGGAGTTCTGATCGGCCAGGACGACGGCGATCATGGCCGCGTCCTTCCGCTCAAGCCCGACCTTCTGGAGCTCGGTCGCTGCCAGGCTCATGGAGGCAGGCACGAACTCCTGCGCGATCGTGACCAGGTGATAGAGCGCGACATCGCGGAGATCGAAGCCGTCCTTGAGCGCCCGTCGCAGGACTTTCAGCGCGGCGCGGCGCGCATTTTCGGTCGCGGAGACGCCGCGCTTGTCGGCTTGGGCGATCTGTGCGTCTACGGCCGCGACATCCAGCCGCCTGGCCGGGTCGCTGCTGCACGCGTAGCGATCGATCAGGCTGAACCTGCCCGCGCCAGGGTGAACGAGCTCAGGGACTGAGCTCACCGCGCATTCCGACATGGACGTGAGCAGAGCCGTGAAGTTGGTGATCGGCTCGGACTCCGGCATGGCCACGCCCTCGACCAGCGTCAGGCCAGCCTGCTCAACAGCTCGAACCGCGTCTTCGTGGGTGAGTTCAAGCTTGTCGGCGATGCCGTCGACGGTGCTGGAGGTGACCACTCCGAGCTGCCCGTATCTCTGCCGGAGTTCATCGGCCAGGACGGTGATCGAGGCCTGTGCTGCGGACCGCCGTTCGGACTGGCGTTTCTCCCACCACTGGTGCTTCTCCATGTTCGCGCCGTGCTCGGCCCGCAGCCGCTCATCTTCGGCCCGGCACATCTTGGCCGCCTGCGCGGCGAAGGCGCTTCCCTGGAAGTTGCTGTTCCAGTAGGCGCGCACCGCCTTAATCTGCGCGCTGATCTCGGCATCGCTCGCCGGGAGCGTGATGGCGTAACGAGCCAGCAGGTCGTCAGGGAGCGTGTGGGCTCCGCGCAGCTTCTTGATGAACTCCCGGACGTATCTGGCCTCGTCGAATGGCATGGCACTACGTGCTGATCGTCAGGCCAGCGTGAGCTAGCGTCGCCTCGGCCACCTGCTCGGCGGACAGGATGCTGATCCGGACCGTGAGCTTCAGCTCCTGGCCGCTCGCTGGCTCTATCGCCTTCAGATGGACGGTCCCCTCGTCGTCGACCTGGATGTCGATGTGGACCGGCGATCCGGCGGGCAGCGAATGGCTGAGGAGTCCTTCGATCCGGCCACTGGCGTCAAGCGCGTGATTGGCGCTCATCTCCGGGCTAGGGCTCGCGCCCGCTTGCTCCCAGATCTCAATCTCGATCGCAGCCTGGTTGGCCACGACGGTGCTAGCCACGAACGGCTCACGCTGGTGCGGAAGGTGCGTCTGCGCGTCGACAAGGTGCTCCACGTAGCAAGCTGAATCGTCGTCCTGCCAGTCGGGCTTGGTGGTGTCGACGAGCTTGACGCCGATCGCCTTCGGCAGCACGTTGATGACCGTTCGCTGCGCTAGCCTGCGGATATCCTCCTCGGCGATGCCGGTCTGGACAGCGACCGCGCGCACGGCCTCGTCGGTCACCGGGCCGGGCGCGGCCAGCGATGCGGTCCCGCCGGTGCCTGAGCCGTTCTGGGCCGCGCCCGTGCTGCCGGATCCGTCGGCTTCGCTGTCGACGAAGCGAACCGTCTGGCCCGCCGCGTACAGGGCGGCGCCCTTGGCGACGGCCAGATCGGGATCGGCCAGCTTGGGATCCCAGCTGAACTCTCGCTTCAGCGCCTCGCTCACGGCGGGCATCCAGCAGGATCCGCCGACCAGCAAGACTTCGCTGATCTGCTGGCGGATTCCCGGGTACTTCTCCTCGGCCTCGGCCAGCGTGCGTTCGGTGATCCGGATCGTGTCATCAAGCAGCTCGGCAGTCATCTGCTGGAACTGCGCGCGGGTGATCGTGATCTTGGCTGGAGTCCCGCTATAGCGAACCTGGATGGTCCTGGCCTCGGCGGAGCTGAGCTCCTTCTTCGTCTTCTCCGCGAGCGTTCTGAGCTCCTGCAGCATCGCTTCGTCGTCGCCCAGCGAGTCATCGCCGCACTGCGCGATGGTCTGGGCGACTATGTAGTCGAACACCTTCTGGTCCCAGTCGGCGCCGCCGAGCCGATTGTCGCCGCCGACCACCAGGACTTCGACCGAGTCGTCAGTCAGCCGGATCAGGCTGACGTCGAACGTGCCGCCACCGAGGTCATAGACCAGGAACGTGGCGCCGTCCCCGCTGCCGGTCACCCCGTACTGCAGGGCCGCGGCCACCGGCTCGGGCACGATCCCGATCACGTTCAGGCCAGCGATCTGGCCAGCCTGACGGGTCGCGTCCTTCTCCAGCAGACCGAAATACGCCGGCACGGTGATCACGACATCGGTGACCTTGCGCTTGGTGTGCTCCTCGGCATCGCTGGCCAGCGCCTGCAGGATGATCGCCGAGATCGACGGGGGCGTGTGCTCGACGCCAAAGAACGTCCGCCGGTACTCCCGGTCGCCCATCTCCCGCTTGATCAGCGAGATGACCTGGGCCGGGTCCTGACCGGCGGACTCCTTGGCCACCTTGCCGACCACGACGTTGCCTTCGCTCTCGAAGTAGACGACCGAAGGCGTCGTGTCTGACCCTTCTTTGCTGCGGGTCACTGTCGCCCGGCCGGTCTCGTCGATGTAGCCCACGACCGAGTACGTGGTGCCGAGATCGATGCCGAAAATGCCGTGCTGCGGCTCGCTCACTGCTCGTTCCTCTCGTCAGCGGACTGGGGGCGGTGCTCACTGGCTGCCGATCCGAACACCACGACGTCCGCGGGCGCGATCGGGCTGTTGGCGTCGATGTCCAGGTAGCCGCAGCGCCGCACCCGGGCGATATGGCCAGCGAGCGCCGGATCTTCGGCTGGCTCGCCGCCAACGCGCCGGTGCAACCGCGGGTCGAAGCGGTCGCCCTGCGCTGGCTCGAACGTCACGACGCCGCTGTCTTCCAGGGCGAGCTCCACGGACTCGGCGTAGGAGCGAAGCAAGTTCCGGGCCCGCTCGGCATCGAAGTCGCCAGGCAGGTCGTCAACCTGGCGCAGCAGGTCGTTGCGAAGACGGCAGATCTCAACGAGCAGCGGCCGCAGCAGACCTCGCCGCTCGCCACGGCGGAGCGTGTCGACTTCGGCGTGCAGATGCTCGATCACGCCTTCCCGCTGCTCGGCACGGGTGTGGTAGCGCTCGGAAGAGACAGCGAGCGCTTGCACGGCGTCGAGGATCCCGGCCAGCAGTTCCGTGCTCGAGGGCGCTGGCGGCGCTGTGCCCGGTCGCGCATCATCGTGCGCAGGCAGCGGTGCCGCATGTGCAGCCTCATCATCTTGCGCATGCAGCGATGCCGCCTGTGCAGCCTCAGCAACGGCCGCGTCCTCGGCTAGCGACGGTTCCATGACCGGCAACGGTTCCCTGGCCGGCAACGGTTCCCTGGCCAATGTCGACTGCAGCGGGATTCCGGTCGCGTGCGATTCCGCAATCGCGTCCGCCTCCAGGGCCACGGCTACCTCCCTCGGCCCAGCACGATGCGATACGTGCTGGTCAAATTAAACCGGCAATTATCGGACGTTAACCGTCCATTATCGGACGTCAATCATCCATACGAACGTTCTTAGTGCCACGGCGAGTCTTCGGTGAATATGACGTCCATAGCGCACAATCAGGTTGATACGCAGCCGCGCACAGATTTAGCGCGGCCGGTGCCTATCGGCCGCGATCGTACCGCATGGATTCGTCCGCCGTCGACCGTGATTTTCCTGCGCTCGTCACGGCCTAACTGTCCCTCCATTGCCCCACCCTGAAGGGTCCGTTCTGTTTCTACGCTGCCTGGCGTGGCCAGGCAAGGCGAGCGCAGGACTTCGGGTTAAATCCGGAAAACCGAAGAACTTCGGTCTGCTATGACGGAAAACCTATCGTGTCATATCCGGGCATTTCATAGAAACAAGATCCTTTTGTCATGCAAGTTTCCGTGTCATTTGGCGAGGATTGTAATGACCCGCTGTTCCTTCTCTTGCTCGATATAGTGTGACTGCGAAGTTATCGAGGAGCCGCCATCCCAGCCTGCATCGGCACGAGGGCTCGCGATTGGCTGACAAGGATCGCGGATGACAGCGGATACGGACGCGGACACCGACGGGCGGGCGGCGCTGCGCGATGAGGTCGCCGCTCTCCGCCGTGAGCTGCATGCCGACGATGCAGTGCCGGATCGCCTGCTGGTGCTTTCCGACCTGGTGGACGCGCTCGCCGATCTATGTGAACGCTGGCCCGGGGAAGCGGCCAGCGTCCTGGCCGATGTTGATGCCGTCTATGCCCACGCCGGCCAGATAGCGGCCGAGTCGGCGGACTCAATCGATGACTATGTCCTGGCCCTGTGCGTGCTGGCGGAAATCTGCCTGCTGCGCGACGGTGCGAGTGATCTTGATGAGGCCATCGAAGCCATGGGGGCCGTGCTGGACGTGCTGCCAGCTGACGACGACGGCAGGGCCGAGATTGAGCTAGAGCTCGGCGCCGCGCTCTGCCGTCGGGCGGCTCGGTCCCAGTGGGGCGTTGCCGATGTCACCGGCGCCATCGACCTGCTCGCGACCGCACAGCGACGGCTGCCGACCGACGACACCAGGCGCCTGTCGTTGGCTCCGTGGCTGGCCGTACTGCTGGCCTCGCTCTTCGGCAGTCTTGGCGGCGCGCCGTCGGACCGCGAACTGGCGATCGCCCAGGCTAATGAGTACCTGGCCTGGCCCCAGGCCGACGAAGGCGGGACCGCCGCCTGCCGCCTCGTCCTCGCGTGGATGGCGCTCTGCCGACGTTATACCCGCGCGCAACGCTCTGGCTCTCTCCTGCTGCCCGATCCAGGCGCGGCGCTCGCAGCCGCTCCGGACCTGAGCGCCCGGCTGGCGCGCCTGGGCGCGGCCGACATTTCGATCGCCGACGCGGAGTCCGCCATCGCCCAGCTTCGCCAGATCGACGATCCCGCGTTGCTCGACGACCTGCTGCCAGCGAGCGTGCCGGTGATCTGGGGGATAGCAATCCTGGTCTTGGTTGCAGCTGGCCGAGAGGCCACCGACCTGGAGCGAGTCGTGGCAGAGCTCGGCCGGGTGGCCGGGCTGATCCCTGAGGACGCCGCGGGCCGGGCCGAGATGCTGGCTCTGCAGGCGATACTGCTGGCTGCGCACGCCGAGACGCCGGGCGGCTCGGCACAGACGCCCGCGGCGTCGGAGGCGGTCCTGGCAGCGGCGGCGGCGCTGCCTGCCGAGCACCCGCTGCGGTCACCCCTGCTTCAGCAGCTCGGGAATACCTTGCGCCGTCAGACGACAGCGGGCAGATCCTCGGACGACGTAGCGGCCGAACTGGAGCGCGTGCTGCAGACCATGGAGCGGCTGCCAGAGAACGACCCCGACCTAGAGCCGATGCTCCCCGTCCTCGCCACTGAGCTGCTGTCCGCGATCGTCTCGTACCGGTCCGCGGCGCTGCTGGACCGCGTCATCGCCATGCTGGAGAAGACGGTCGAGCGCCTGGAGCCAAGCGACACGAGACGAGCGCTCGCTGAGTGCATGTGCGCAGGCGCGATGGGGATCCGAGGAGTTGTCGGGCACCGGCCCGAGGCGCTCGACGAAGCGGAAGAGCGGCTGCGGCGACTGCTGGCCCTGATCCCCGTCGGACACCTAGCGCGCCCCGCAGGCCTTTTGATCTTGGCCAACGTGCTCAACTGGCGCTACGTCGCGAGTGGTGAGTTGCACCATCTCAAGCCGGCCGAGGAATACATCGAGGAGTTCCTCAAGGCGACGGCTGATGGCGGCACACCGTGGGCTGAGGTCAGGGAACGCTCGGGGTGTTACCTTCGCGGCATCGTGCGGGTCTGCAGATACCGGCATAGCAATGATCTCGGACTGCTGCATGGCGCACTCAGCGATCTGGAACGCGCGGCTGGTTCGACGCCGGCAGAGGACCCCCAGCACGCACGGGTGACATCCGACCTCGCGGTCGTGAGAGCGCTTTACGACATGGAGCTAGCGTCCAAGGGCACCGGCGTCCGGCCGCCGTTCACCAGCGCGATGCGCGACGCGATGCGCGACGCGATGCGCGACGCGTCCGGCCAGGCATTGGTGGCAGCGGGAAAGGTCGGCTCTCAGCATCACAGCTTCCCCTTGCTGATGGCTCACGCAGCGGCCGGGCTGGTTGCCGAGGCATTCGCCACTCACGACATGGGACGGCTCGACGAGGCGCTGGCGGTTCTCGTGACTGCATATTCGGTGCCGACCCTCACGATCCGTGAGCGATCCTGGCTGCTGCACCTGCATGGGTCCGCGCTGCTGCTGCGGCATAGGACGGCTAGAAACGCCCGCGATCTGAACAATGCGATCGACCGGCTGGAAGCGGCGCGCCGGGCAGTTGAGCAGGAGGATGGAAGCCCGTACGCCAGCTCGGTTCTCGAGGCTCTCGCCGATGCCTACCGAGCCAGAGGCGACGCCAGTCGCGGCGATGTGGACCGGGCCGTGACCATCGGGCTCGCGGCTCTGCGCGAGAACATCGGCGACGTACTGCTGCAGAGCAGCGACGAGGACGCTCTCGGCGCTGGACGGGTCGGCACCAGCGACTCCATCTCCATGGCCCGCTGGTTCCTTGACCACGGGCAGCTAGGTCCGGCCGTGAGCGCGATCGAGCTTGGGCGGGGCATCGTCCTCTATGCGGCCACTGCGGGATCCAGACTCGCCGACGTGCTGCAGCAGGCCGGCCATGCAGCCCTGGCAGCTGAATGGGAGCGCGAGCGGTCGCGGCTCGAGGGCGCCGGCTCCGGGCCGGCCGCCGACCTGCGGTACCGGATCATGCTGGCGATCGAAGGGTCGGCGGCGGAAGCGCGGCTGCTGGCCGCGCCAGCTGTCCCGGACATCTGTGCGGCGCTGGCCGTGGGGTCGGCCGATGCCCTTATATACCTGCTGCCCCGAGACGATGACGGCCCGGGCGCGGCGGTCATGATAACTGCCGCCGGGACGGTGAGCCGCATTCCGCTGCCCAGCTTGCGGGCTGGACCTGGGAGCCACATCAGAGACTATGAGCGGGCGCGAGAGGCCGCCGACCAACTGGGCGAGGAGTCACCTGGCTATGGTGCGGCCCGCCAGCGCTGGCGCTCGGCGCTTGGCGAACTCTGCGACTGGGCGTGGCAGGCCATCGGTCCGCTGCTGGGAATGTTGCCGGCCCCGCCTGGCAGGCCGCGCCGGGTCGTGCTCGTCCCGGTCGGTGAACTCGGCTGGGTTCCGTGGCACGCTGCCCGCTGCCGGGTCAGCGGCGGGTACCGCTATGCCTGCCAGGAGGCTGTTTTCTCCTATGCCGCCTCGGCGCGCCAGCTCATCAACGCCGCTGCGCTCCGCCCGCGCCCGTGGACCGAGCAGGCAGTGCTGATCTCCGACTCGCGGCCCTCCCTGCACGCGACGTCGGCCGGAATCGAGTACATCCGGGCCACCTGCTACCCCGCAGGCGCGTTCTTCGGGTTTGGCTACAGCGAGCTTGCGTCGGCCGGTGTACCTGGTTCCGCCGCGGCCACGCCTGCTGACGTGCTCGGCGCCCTGCCGGGCGCGTCGTCCGGCGGTGCGTCAGTGTTGCACTTCGGGTGTCATGGCCAGGCTAAGGTCCCGGTCCTGACGTCCCGGCTTGATCTCGGCGACGGCGGTGAGCTGGCCGTGGGGCGCATCCTGCATCAGGCCAGGGAACGGTCCCAGTCGGCGCCAGGCGGACTGGTGGTTCTCGCGTCGTGCCTGAGCGATGTGACCGCGACCGACTATGACGAGGCGCTGACGCTCGCCACGGCGTTCCTCTCCGCTGGATCTGCGGGGGTCGTCGGAGCCCGCTGGAGCGTGACGGAAGTTGATACAGCATTGTTTATGATCAATTTCCACCGCAATCTCAACCATGGTCCGTCAGACCCGGCGCAGGCGCTGCGTGCGGCGCAGCTGTGGATGCTCGATCCTGGCCGCGTGACCCCAGCCGGTCTGCCCAAGGTTCTCCGTGAGGAAGTTAGCCAGCCTGGCCTCGCCGATCCGTCAGCGTGGGCGGCCTTCGCCTATCAGGGTCGTTGACGGCGGCCAGTGATAAACCCCGATGAGGTGACATGACAGCATTTGGAATAGATCTCGGCACGACGCAGTCCTGCGTCGCGATGATCGACGAGACTGGGCGGCCAGTCGTCGTCAAGAGTGCCATCGGCGAGGACACGACACCGTCTGCGGTGTATTTCGAGTCGCCGCGGAGCGTCGTCGTCGGCAGCGCGGCGAAGAACTCGGCGCTGCTCTACCCGGATCTGGTCGCGCAGCTGGTCAAGCGGGACATGGGAAAGGACGTCGTGCTCAGTTTTCACGGCGAGCGGCACAGCCCGGAGACGGTGTCCGCGCTCATCTTGCGCGAGCTGGTCCGGGCCGCGCGGGAGCAGACCGGCGAGGATGTGCGGGACGTCGTCATCACCGTGCCGGCCTACTTCGGGGTCGCCGAGCGCGAGGCCACCCGGCGGGCCGGGCAGCTGGCCGACCTGAACGTTCTCGATGTTCTGGCCGAGCCGGTCGCGGCCGCGCTGAGCTATCAGGCGGCGAGCGGCGGGGGTGGCGTGCGGCACCTGCTGGTGTACGACCTTGGCGGCGGCACCTTCGACACCACAGTGATCCGCCTCGATGGCGATGACATCAGCGTGGTATGCACCGATGGCCTCGATCGCCTGGGTGGCGCAGACTGGGACCAGGCGATCGCTGACTACCTGCTGAGCCAGTTCACGTCACAGCAGCCCGGTCTCGATCCCAGTGCTGACGCGTGGTTCATGCAGGATCTGCTCATCTCAGCCGAGCAGCTCAAGAAGGAGCTGAGCATGACCCTGGCGCGACGGCACAACCTTCGTTTTGGCGGTGCGGTGGCACGGATCGAGCTGCTCCGCGCGCAGGTCGAAGAGCTCACCTCAGACCTGCTCGAACGGACGATCACGGTGACGCAGCGGGCGATCGCCGCCGCCAGGCGCAGCGGTGTGGACCGGTTTGACGACGTCCTGCTGGTCGGCGGGATGACCCGGATGCCTGCCGTTGCGCGGATCCTCAAGGAGCGGTTGAATCTGGATGCCCGGCAGTGCGATCCCGATCTCGCTGTTGCCAAAGGGGCTGCCCTGTTCGCGCTGATGCGGACGGTCCGGCGGCCTGAGGGCCTTTCGGCGGACGCTGCGGAGGAGGTAGCGGCCAGGACCGGCCTGACCGTTCCCGAGGTCGAGACGATGGCGGCCAGACGAGTGTCCACAGTGATACCGAGAGCGTTCGGGATCAAGTCGATTGACGGGGCAGACCCGGTGGCGCTGACTGATCCGCTCAACGCGAAGCCAATTGTCGTGCATCTGCTCCAGGCCAACACGCCGCTGCCCGCCGACACCGGGCCTTATACCTTCTACACCGCCATCGAGAACCAGCGCATGATCGGTCTCGAGGTATGGGAGCAGGCGGGCGAGGTCGAATCGGAGCGCGTCGAGGAGAACCGTAAGGTCGGCGCGGCCATGCTCAGGGACTTGCCGGCCCGGTTGCCGGTGCGGACGCCACTCGAGGTCACCTTCTTCATGTCGGAGACCGGCGTGCTGAGCGTTCACGCAGTCGAGCCTGGGTCGGGCCGCGACGTTCGCTTCGACCTGCAGATCGGCGGCCTTGATCAGGCGGGCATGGCGAACGCGCGGGCATCGGTGGCGCGCTATGCGGTAAGCGGCTGAGATGAGCCAGCTGACCAGATCTCAGCCGAGGAGACTTGGCTGGACGCGGGAAGGTGATCGGACGTATGGCGATTGAAGAAGCCATCTGGGCGCTCCAGGAGCACTGGCGCGATGTGATCGCGCAGCTTGATGTCGAGTCGCGCCAGGAGCTTATCCGGCTGCTCGAAAGCCTGGACGGGCCTGATCGTCCGCACGCGATGGCACGGATCGCGGACGTACTGGTCGAAGGGCTGCCGCGGGAGCATCCGGTCCGGCGCGCGCTGGTAGCCGGAACGCTGCTGGCGCCGGGTGTGCGGCACCGGCCTCTGGTGACCAGCGCCTTTCGTGATCTGCTGGCCGCTGCAGATCTGACGATTGCTGCGCCGCTACCACCCGGCGGAGGAGTGCTCAGGGACGTCGTTGACCGGCTGCTCAGGGTCGCGGCCTTCAGCGAGGCAGAACTCCGCCGACTAGGGCTCGATCCCGACGATCCGGGCCTCATTCGGCTTGCTCGCCCGGACGGTCACTACCAGTGGCCAGCTTTCCAGCTCGGGCCGCTCGGGACCGTTCCTGAAGTCGTGATCGAAATCAACAGGTTGCTCGGTGCGAGCGCCGACCCGATCGGAGTTGCTGACTGGTGGCTCAGCCGCAACGGCTGGCTGGGAGAAGCGCCGTATCGTCTGATCGGGGAGATCCCTGACGACCTGCTCGCCCAGGCTGCACGGGCCGTCGTGGCGGGGGTCTGATCGTGCCGAACGTCCGTCCTCCCGCGCAATACGATGGCATTCCGAACCGGTATCTGCTCCGCAGGGGCACCTGCGTGTGGCGAGTACACGCAACCACGCGGCGGCCATGGGCTTTCAAGCCACATCCGGTAGACGCCCTCTTCGGCGGCGCTCGTTTCGATGCCACGCCGGGGCATGAGTACCCGTACTACTACGCCGGGCTCGACGAGGAGACCGCGCTCGCCGAGACGCTGCTGCGGGACGTGCATCCGGACGATCACGGCATGCGCGTGCTGCCGCGGATAGCAGTACAGGGCCGATGTATGTCCGGGCTCGCGGTCACATCAGACCTAACCCTGGTCAGCCTCATCAGCGGCGCGGACCTGGCGGCGATCGGGCAGGATGGATGGCTGGTCACCGCCAGCGGCAGCGAGTACGCGCAGACCAGGGGATGGGCGCACTGGGTGCGTAGTCAGGCGGAGTGGGCGTGCGGCTTGGCCTGGCCGTCGCTGCGAAACATGGGCGGGACTGCGATCATCCTGTTCGGCGACCGCTGCGCCGCAGCTTTCGGGAAGGACTATGAGCAGCGGCTTCTGCACGACATCCCGCCGCTCGCCGTCGACCTGGGCAACAAGGCAGGCGCTGACTGGCTGACGGAGCGGCTTAAGGCGCTCCGCGTCGACATCGCGCCGCCCGCACCGGGGTGTACCTGAGTACACCAGTCAAGACGCAGGACAGCTCGTTCTTTCTGGCCGGGGCTGTCGCCGCGGCGGTGTCCCCGGGACGCTTCGGGGTCGGCGCCGCCTGCACCTCTGGCGGGCGGCGGGCAGGATGACGATAGACACCGTTGTGCCATGAGGGATGCGGTACGAGGCCGCACGAGCCGGGCCCGCCCGGCACTCGGGTCAGATGATGCCGCCACCCGGCAGGCCGCCTGCGCGGTGGCCCGCTTCGTCGAGGAACTGCAGGCAAGCTGGGACGAGCATGACGCCGACGTGTCCGACCGGCACTTCGCCGATGACGTCGCGTGGGGCAGCCCTTTCGGCGCGACCGTGAACAGCTACGACCGGCTGCACGCGATCCACGTCCGGCTGAAGCAACTAGGAAGGGGCGGACGTTCGTCGCGCTATGAGACCGTGCGGGTCCTCGCCCCGGCTCCGAACGTCGCGATCGCTCACGTCCGGCGTGTCGCGCTCGATCCCGCTGGCCGGCCGCTGGAACCCACCCCCGACACCAGCGGCCCCTGGCTCGGCCGACAGGCGCAAGCCTGCGGTGCCTCCGGTTGCGATATATTATCGTTTGACTACTATTGTGAAAGGGCACGGAGATTCTCATGCCGGTCGTCACGGGAGATCCGTCTGCTGCGGCGCACCTGGCTGCCCAGGCCGCCCGGCGGCTGCTAGACGTGGATCCGCTGCTGCCGGAACGGATGGATCTGCCGGTCGGCTGCGGGGTGCCATTCAGCGTCGCCGGACCCGGCGGCCAGCTGATCGCCACCGCTGTCTGCGAGCACTGGGTCGGCGAGCCAGGGTCGTACGACCTGCTCTGGGGCGCGGCACGCCAGTACCGCTTTACCCCCGCGATCACCGGACCCGATGTCGCCGGCGCCCTCGGTCAGCTACTGGCGCAGTGGCGTGAGCACCTGGCCGGCCTGCCCGGTGTGGCCGGAGAGGATACGGCCGGAGAGGATACGGCCGCGACGGTCAGCTGGCCCAGCCGGGATGTCGCCGGGATCGGGCCTCTGCAGCGCCACGGACTGACGGCCATGGCTGTCATCGCGGCGAGGGCGGTTCGCCGCGAAGACGTGCCTGCGGCAAGGGTGCGGCATGCTCCTGCCGGTAACGCCGGCGGCCCGGGTCAGCCCGGCCGGACCGGCATCCGGATCAGGCGCGCGGAGGCCGGTGACCTTGACACAGTCGCCGGTCTTGCCCTGGAGGAGATCAGGTTCGACGCGCTTTTCGGCGCGGCGGTGGAGCGGCCTGGAGCGTTGGACACCGAGCGGCGCTATGTCGCCGGCCTGATGGACGGGCCCGGGCCATGGACCTGGCTCGCGGAAGCCGGCGGTGCCGCGGTCGGCGTCCTGGTCGCGGAGAAGCCCGACAGCGCGGGCTGGATCGCGCCGGTGACCGGCCAGTCGCCTGCCGCTTACCTGACGCAGCTGTTCGTGCTGCCGGAGGCGCGCGGCGCCGGCGCCGGCGCCGCAATGGCGCGGGAGTTCCACCGCGAGGCCGCCGCGGCCGGCGTGCGCGTCACGCTCCTGCACTACGCGCAGGTCAATCCGCTGTCCGTGCCGTTCTGGAGCCATCAGGGTTACCGGCCGCTCTGGACATCCTGGGAAGCGCGGCCAGCCAGTGCCCTGCGCTAGGCCACCGCAGCGGCAGCAGGACCAAGCGACATTCCTTGACCTCCTACCTGCCGCACTGACCTGCACCGGTCCCCGTAACCGCCATCCGTACCACACTCGATCGGGCGTGGGCGGCCTGGGTGCCTTGGCTGCGCGCCCGCTGCGGCGATAGCACCACCATCCTCATCTCGCATCGGCTCACCGACGGTGCAGCGGCCGGCGCCGCCGCTGCGTCGCAGCATCTTGAGGGAGCCGGCCTGCGACGGGGAATGCCGTCGCCGGGGTACTGGTCATGGCCGGCGTCGTCTTCGGTGCCTCAGCGGCTGCGAATCTGCGCAGCCCCGCTGGCTACCGGCTCTTCCGCGCGGCCATCGCGGGTACCGGCCTGCTGCCGCCCTGCCTGCTGCGATCCGTGACCGCGGCGCTGGCGGCAGCCGAGGCGCTCACGGCTGCCGGCCTTGCCGCATCGGCCGTCATGATGTCTGCCGCAGCACCCGGCGCGGTGCCGCTGGCCCAGGCCGCCCTCAGCGCCGCGGTCCTGCTGACAGCTGTGCTCATCGCCGACGTGGCGGTCGTCATCCGGCGCGGCGTACCGGCGCCGTGCGCATGATTCGGGGCCGCGAGCGCGCAGCCGCTGGGAACAGCACATATTATTCGTAACATAACGCCCATGGCGCTGCTGCTCGCCGGGCTGGCCAGCAGCCCGTCCGCGAACTCCGCCACCCCGGCCGCCGCGGCCGCCATGGCCGCAGTCGCAGGCGCGACCGGCGTTCTGCTCCTCGTCCGCTGGGACGAGGAGCGCCGCGCTCTTCGTCCCGTAGTACCCGCGCAAGACATCGCCACCCAGACCGAACGACCAGCCGCCCGCCGCGCCGGACCGCGCGCGCTGCCAGGTCCGCTGATGTGGCGCGTCGCAGCCGGGATCGCCGCAGCGTTCCTGCTCGCCGCGAACTGCCGCCGCCGTTTCATGGTCGTTACGGTGACCGGAGTCAGCATGCAGCCGACACTGGCGCCAGGCGACCGGCTGCTCGTGCGGCGCACGCCCCTGCGCCAGGTTCAGGTCGGGCAGGTAACCGTCCTCCAGCGACCCGGTCTAGACGACGAGGACGCCACGATGACACCCTGCCGGGCTAGCTCCGCCGGTCTGATAATCAAGCGAGTGGCGGCGATCCCTGGCAATCCCATCCCGGCCGTCTGCCTCCGCGACTCCGCGGCAAGCACTCCGGCGCGGGTGCCGGACAGCATGTTCATCATTCTCGGCGACAACCCTGACCACAGCTACGACTTGCGGCACGCAGGCCTGATCGCGGGCGATCTTATGGTCGGCGTCGTTGTCCGCCGGATCGCGGGAAGCGCTCTGAAAAGCGCACTATCGGCCCTATGATCTGGGCGTGACCGAGTAGCTGACACAACCCCTGGTCAACGATGTTGACGTGGGGGTCGGCCGAGGCAGCAGTTAGATCGCGGCACGCCGAGGAGGAATGCGAGTGGCCATGCGCCGAGCAACATCGTCCAAGCTGCTGCTGATCGTGACGGCGGCCCTTACCGCTGGCCTCCTCGCTGCCCCGGCCGTGCAGGCAGCGCCGGCCCGGAACCACGGTCCGGGGATAGGCACCGTCGGCTCAGCGACGCTAGCCGGTCCGGCCTCCGCACCTGGTCCGGCGTCAGCAGCAGCCCCGACAGCGCCGTGCGCGTTCAAGGGCATCGGCACGTGCGCAAGCGTTAACCCCAAGATCAGTACCTATGTCACCTACACGGGTATCGCGTCGGCGTGCGATTTTACCTGGAAGATCCATTGGGGCGATGGCAGCAAGGTCAAGAAAGTCGTGCAGAACGGCCCGTCCGATGGCCAAGTATTCCTGGCGCGCCACACCTATGGCACCCGTAGGCAAGCCGCATATACAATTGCTGTAGATGGCACTGTCAAGGGTGCGTCCGGATGCTTTGTTAATTCCGGCGACTTCCGTTTTACGTTGCTCGCCTATGTCGCGCTCGGCGATTCCTATTCGGCGGGCGACGGGGCGGACGCCTATCTTGCTGGTACCGGGTTCGGGTTCTCCCTCTTCGGCGGAAACGAGTGCCTGCGCTCAGCCAACGCCTACCCCGAGCTGGTGGATCAGGATCTGGGCAACTCTAGCCCGAACGAGAAAAAGTCGGCGACATTCGTATTCCGGGCTTGCACCGGAGCGGTGATCAGTGACTTCACCAATCGTCAGCTGACCGCCGACAAGAGGAAGGTGCGTGCTCAGCTAGCCACTCTCAACGGATCACCGGGTGGTGTTGGCCTGGTCACCCTCACGATCGGCGGCAATGACGCCGGGTTCGGGCCAATTATGCGGTACTGCGCTACCCGCACGGCGAAAAATCCGTCCTGCAAGGATCACAGCCAGCAGGCGGTAGACGCCGTCCTCGCAACCATTGAGCCCAAGCTAACGGCTCTTTACAAGCAGATCAAGAGCGCGAAGGGAGTGGCGAAGGACGCGACGATACTGGTCCTGGGGTATCCGAAGTTCTTCCCGGCCGGACGGTCCAAGTCCTGCGCGACGGGCGATCCGTTCCATAAATTCATGCCGTCTGACATGGCCTGGATAAACGGTGTGATCAAGCGGTTCGATGCAAAGATCGCTGCCGCAGCCAAAACGGCCGGCGTCACTTACGTGAATGTCTACAACGCGTTTGCCAGACACGAACTTTGCGCGAGCGATCCAGACCTGCACGAGGTCGTGATCCTCCCGCTATCCCATCACCAGCTCGAAAGTTTCCACCCCACCGCCCAGGGTCAGAAAGTCCTCGCCGTACTAACGGAGCAAGCAATTCGCTGAACTGCGCCCTTAAGCAGAGAAGAATTCGAGCGGTTCCGGAGCGGTGGGTTCCTGGCGCCGCGGTCGGCTGGGACGATGGGCTGATGGAACTCTCGGAGCCGCCCAGGCTCATGCAGCCGACGGTCGCCGTGCGTGACTCGTGGCTTGCCGTCGAGCGGGCCGACTGTGCGCGATCCGGCAGTTCGACAGCACTGCTCGATCAAGCCATCGAGGACTTCGGGCAGGTCGTGGCCGAGCGGCAAGGGGTCGGCATCTGGTGGGGAGTGCCGGCTAGCTTCTTCTGGTACATCTCAGGTGACCTCTACATCGGCGAGCTCGTCATCCGGCACAAGCTGACCCCGGCTCTGGCGGAGTCGGGCGGACACATTGGCTACAGCGTCGCGACCCCGTGGCGACGACAGGGCCACGCGACCCGGATGCTGGCAGCAGGGCTGATCGAATGCCGCGGACTCGGACTCCGGCGTGTCCTGCTGACCTGCGGCGTCGACAATGAGCCGTCTCGTCGGGTCATCCTCGCCAACGGCGGGACCCCCGACGGCACGGCAAACGGCGAGGACCGATTCTGGATCACCGTCCACGGCGAGGACTCATTGCCGTAGCCGGCTAGTGATGCGGACCGTAGGATCCGGGCAAGATGTGTACGTGGCGGAACAGGAAGGGCACTCGGGCTGCACGGTCGCAATCCTGGCGCCGCGCCGACGCGACGGGGCGACGCTATGCTGCCTGCCATCGGCCACTGGCCCTGAGCCGGTCCGTGCGCTGCCTACTGTCGTCGTGAGCGCTGACCCAGACGCGGACGAGTTGGTCGCCAGCGCGAGCCGGCTGGTCGGAGAACCGGTAGCGCTGCTCCGCGCCAATGCCGCAGCGTGGGATTCGGACCTGGAAATTACCGCCATGATCGCAGAAATAGGCCCGTTGAGTACGGAGCCGGCCGGGTTCTGCTGGACGCTGCTCGACGAGTCCGACCTGGAGACGATCGACCCGGCATGGGCGCGTGCCCCGCTGCGGTCCTGGACTCGCGAGCGCACGGCAGGCTGGTCGGAGCTGCGGCCGCAGTGGTCTCGGCCGGGGTGGCTGGCGGAGGCGAGCAGGTGGATGCGAGAGCAGATGATCGCAGCCGGTTACCCAGACCCGCAGGCGCCGCGAATTCATCATCTATGGGGCATCTCGGTGGTGCTGTCCGCCGCTTCGCGTACCGGTCGCGCGTTCCTGAAATGCAGCAGCGATCGGTTCAGGCATGAGGCCCGGATGACTCGCGCGCTTGCCGACCGCTCACCGCGATACCTGCCCGACGTCCTGGCGGCTGAGCCAGACCGTGGCTGGCTGCTGATGCGCGACCTCGCCGCGGCGCCGCTTGGCGACCAGCCGGAATCGACGTGGGCACTGGGACTCGACGCTCTGGCGGCCCTGCAGCAGGAGTGGGTCGGCCGCGTCGATGACCTGCTTGCCGCCGGTGCGGAGGTGCGGCCGCTGAGCCATCTGGCTAGCTGGGTGGCTGGCACCGCCATGGATGCGGACCTCATGGGTCGCTTTGCGCCGGAGGTGCGCGATGCCTGGCTAGCGTCCTGGCCGGCGATGGCGCAGGCGTGCGAGGCTCTTGACCAGATCGGACCGGGCCCCTCGCTTGTCCACGGCGACTTCCATCCGTGGAATGTCGTGGCAGGCCAGGCCGGGACGCGGATCTTTGACTGGACTGACGCGGCTGTGGCTCATCCGTTCCTTGACCTTGTCACGTTCATCGTGTGCACCGACGATGTCGCGTTGCGCCGCCACCTGGTCCAGCGCTATCTGGGGCTCTGGTCCGGGTACCTGTCGCCGGACGACCTGGACGAGGCAGGCGGGCTTGCCCTCGTTGCCGGTGCGCTCTACCAGGCGTGCACCTTTAGCCAGCTCATCCCGACGGTCATGCCAGATGACCTCGGACAGCTAAGGGACGGCGACGTCCTGTGGCTGCGGCGAGCCCTGGACCTCGCCAATCGCGGCATCCAGAGCACCGACTTCCCCGATCCGGCACCCCACTGATGACGATTGAGCCAGCGCGATGGCGCGGACGAGTCAACGATGACGCGGATGCGTAGCCGGCCTGTGCTGGCAAGAAGCGGGGCCGTGCTGTCAATTCGGGTAGAGACGAGGGCGCGATGGTGACGTGGTCGCTCGACCAGGCATATGACGCGTACCCCCAGATCGAGGACGAGTTCGCCCGTGCGCTTGATCAGAGTCTTGATCCTCGCAGTCCGGGCATGCTCTTCGACCTGGTCGCCGGGCTTGGCCTCGCGCCCGGCGCGGTCGCGGTCGATGTGGGCTGTGGCGAGGGTTCGCAGGCGATGGGCCTGGCGGAGCGGTTCGGCTTCTCGGTCACCGGCATCGATCCGGTGCGCAGGCACATCGAGGTCGCGCGTGCGGCGGCTACCTCCGCTGCAGTGGCCTTCGAGCTGGGCACGGCCGAGCGCATCCCGGTCAAGGACGCGACAGTTGATCTGGTCTGGTGCCGCGACGTGCTGGTCCACGTTACCGACCTGATGCGCGCGTACTCCGAGTTCCGCCGCGTGCTGCGGCCGGGCGGGCGGGTAGTCGTCTACCAGATGTTCGGCACCGCGTCGCTCGAGCCACGCGAAGCCGGCTGGCTCTGGAGCACCATGGGCGTCGTAGCCACCAGCGCGGACCCCGCGAATACCGACGCGGCGATCGCGGCAGCGGGACTGCGGATCGACCAGTGCATCGCGCTCGGGACCGAATGGGGCGAGTGGGCGCAGGAGCGCAGCGGCTCTGGCGGCAGGAAGCTGCTGCACGCGGCACGGTTGCTGCGCGACCGGGACACCTGGGTCACGCGGTTCGGCCAGCCGTCCTACGACATGATGCTGGGCGACTGCCTATGGCATGTGTACGGCATGATCGGCAAGCTGACCCGGCGCGCATATCTTCTGTCCGCACCCCACATGACCTAACGGACGTCGTCCGCACAATCTTTTGCTTAACGAACGGTACGGAGCCAGAGTCGCTGCCAAGGGGTTTCCACGGCACCGGGATTGTAGTTATCGCGGATCCATGCCACCGCCTGGCCCGGCGGAAGGCCGTCGATGATGGCAAGGGCCGCCAGCGCGGTGCCGGTCCGGCCCCGGCCGCCCATGCAGGCGACCTCGACGCGTTCCCCGGCATGCGCGCGGCGGTGCGCGGCGTGCAGAGCGTCGAGGGCGTCGGCGCGGTCGGCCGGGATCCAGAAATCGGGCCAGCGGAGCCGCCGGTGCGCCCAGGCCGGCTCCGGACCGTCCGCCAGCAGCAGGGCGAAGTCCGCCGGGCTGACAGCATCGCCGATCCGTCGGCCGCGGACTCGGGGACCGGTGGGAAGCGTGACCAGGCCCGTGTCGTCCAGCCATGAGTCGCTGGTCACCGGATCTCCTGCGAGGTCGGCACCAGTCCCGTGTCGTCCGGCCATGAGTCGGTGGTCACTGGATTCGCCAGCGAGCCAGTCAGGTACCGGCTGGCGGGCCCAGATGCTGCTGCACCGAGCCGTCGGCCAGCGCCGACTCGCCGAGCCGGGTGGCAATCACGTGCGACGCACCGCCTCCTGAGCGGACTTTTCCTCCTTGTTGCCGAACACGTCGTCGTCTCCTGCCTGTCCCTGACCTACATGCCGCCGGGGAACGTGATCGTTTCTGGGGCGACCAGCGGAGTGCCCACTTCCAGCTGGATCTGGGCGTGCGCGTTGAGCGGGATGTCGCGCGGGTTGCCGACGTACACCTGGCCGTTGTACATAGCGGTAACGTGACCGGTGGCCGGTCCGACCATGCTGGGTCCGAGCGGCTGGCCCCATTCGTCGAAGAAGTCGCCGAGTGTGTAGATGCGGTGGATCGGCGATTCGATGTGGATGATGCCATCGGCGGCATGGGTATGCAGCCAGTAGAAGCAGGTGCCGGAGGCGATGAACGGACCCTGAGCGGTGTTCTGTGCCCGCGCGCCGGGAATCCCGATGGCAGCCGGGACTTGGCGGGGCGAGCCGTTAACGAAAATTGTCAGATGCGCATGGATGTGAAAGATAGTCTGCTCGTTGGTCTGGCAGCTGATCCCGTCCACCTTGCTGCCGGCAGTGGCTGCGGCGGTGCTGGCCAGCGGCACCGCGCCGGGAACAGGAACTCCCTCGGGACCGAGCGGACCCGCCGTTGGGGCGGGCTTGAGCGTGCCCAGCGTGCTCAGCGCGACGAGCTTGAGTCCCGGCGTCCCGCCGGCCGGCGCCGAACTGCCGCCGCTGGTGACGGCCAGCGTGATGCCCACGGCGGCGATGATCGCCACCGCAGCCGCGCCGATCCCGGTGATCCAGTTACGGCGCCGCTTGCGCTGGGCCTCAAGCGCCCGCATCTGGGCGACCTTCGCCTGGGCGGCAGTCTGCCTGTTCCTGTTGCCCTTGGACACTGCCAGCAATCCCCTCGCGCATTGAGCCGGACGCGTCCAAGGCTATAGCCAGGCACGCATACTCAGATTCGGGCCAGGTCGGCTGACCCATGAGTGGGCACGCTCAGAAGCAGCCACCGGTTCAGTGACGGCGGGCACGGACCGGGCCGGACGACGGTCGGGCCTGGCCCGGATCACGGCGCTAGTGGCGAGCGCGATGCGGCACTTGCGGGCTGGTCGCCGAGGACGCGCTGGGCTGCCGCTCGGATCAGGACGACGGCCCAGGTGCGCAACGGCCGCCACGGCTCGGCGATCTCCTGGATCTGAGCCGGTGTCGGCGGGCCGTCCAGGTCATAGAGGCGACTGATCAGCTCCAGTGCTCTAGGCTCGGAGACGGGCAGCACATCGGCGAAGCCGGTGCCGCGAATCACGATCAGTGAGCTGTAGAACGGCCCGATCCCGCCGATCTGCTGCAACTGCGCCGTGGCAGGCTCGGGGCCGAGCGCCAGCAGGTGGTCGGCGTCCAGCCGGCCCGTCAGTGCCGCCTCGGCGACGCCATGCAGGCGCTGTATCTTCTCCGGCGAAATGCCGGGGAACGACTCGATCTTCAGCAATCGGTCCGGCGTCGGCAGCGCGGCTAGCTGCTGACCGGCAAGATCGAAGACCGTGCCATGCGCCAAGCTGAGCCGGTCACGTACCGCCATCATCTGCCGGCCAGGCCGCCGCGCGCTCAGCACGCACCAGGCGGCCGCCTCGTACGGCGAGTAGAACAGCGGCGGCCGCAGCCCGGGTGCTGCCGCCTGCAGCCGGCCGATCACGGGGTCTCGCTCGCCGACGCTAGTGAACTCGGTGCCGTCGTAATCCAGCGACAGCACGCGCGCTACCTGGCGCTGCACGATATCGATGTCGAGCCGCTGCGGCCCGCTGACCCCGCCATGGACGTCGCCAGCTGAGTCCTGGCTTACAGCCACTCCGACCTGCTGGGTGTAGCCATCCAGGCAGAAGGCCAACCGCAGGACCCCGTCCCAGCCAGTGTCATGGCGCTGTCCGAATCCGAACATGCCGGCTTCCATGAGCGAGAATGGCCCGCTCGGCGTGATCGTGAATGTCTGCGACCGCATCGATCCTCCCGGTGACCTAGCCCGTGGGCCGATCCTCCCAGCGGGGTCTGACATTCGATCGGCAAGACACGATGTATCTTGACATGCAGTAGCAAACAGGCACTAGCAAACAGGCACTAGCCAAACACTGTGCACGCAGGACGGAGCGAGCATGTTCGAGAGGTTCACCGACCAGGCGCGGCGCGTCATCGTCCTCGCTCAGGAAGAGGCCATGCTGCTCAACCACGATCACATCGGCACCGAGCACATCCTGCTTGGCCTCACTCATGCGGGCAGCGGAGTGGCCGCCCAGGCACTGCAGTCGCTGGGGATCGCGCAGGACGCGGTACGCCAGCAGGTGCAGGAGGTTGTCGGCCGTGGTGCGCCAGGATCGCAATCGCAGGACATACCGTTCACGCCGCAGGCTAAGAAGGCGCTAGAACTGGCACAGCGCGAGGGCGTTCAGTTCGGCCACGACTACATCGGGGCCGAGCACATCCTGCTCGGCCTGCTCCGCGAGGGTGAAGGACCGGCCGTGCAGGTGCTAGTCCGGATGGGCGTGGATCTGAACCAGGTGCGCGAGCAGGTAGCCGAGCTGCTTGGGGTCTACCCGCGTAATGTGCGGGCGGCCGCGGACCCTGCCGCTGCGCTGGCCGCCAAGGCTGGGGGCCGTGCCCGGAAGCTGCTGTCGCAGCTCACCGGCCGGTAAGCGCCGATGGGATCGGGGGCGGATCAGTGCGATGTCGTGATCATCGGCGGTGGCCACAACGGCCTGGTGGCGGCCGCCTATCTGGCTAAGTACGGGCTTCGCACGCTGGTCTGCGAGCGCCGTGACATCGTCGGCGGGGCAGCGGTCAGCGAGCATCCGTTCGGGCCGGACTACACGGTTACGTCGTTGTCCTACGTGGTTTCGCTGCTGCCCGCTGACCTCGTCCGCGAACTCCGGCTGGACCAGCACGGCTATGCGGTCTTCCCGCAGGGTCCTTACTTCGCGCCGCGAGCCGACGGCCGGTATCTGCGGCTGCCAGCCGGCCCGGCGCAGCGGCATGCCGAGATAGCCAGATTCTCCAGGCGCGACGCTGACAACTACGGCCTGTTCGAGTCCAAGCTGGCCGGCCTGGCCGCGATTCTCGGTCCGCTGCTGACCGAGATCCCGCCAAAGGTCGGCTCGCGGCGTCCTGGTGACCTGATCGAGCAGGTTCTGGCGCTCCGGCACCTGCGCAAGGTCGATACCAGAATGGCCGTTGACCTGACCCGGCTGCTCACCGGCAGCATCGCCGACCTGCTCGACACGTATTTCGACAGCGACGCGCTGCGCGGACTGCTGTCGGTTTCCGGCGTGATCGGCATGTGGGCCGGCCCGAGGTCAGCGGGCACCGCATACGTAACGCTGCATCATCACATCGGCGACACGGGCGGGCAGGCCGGTGCCTGGGGGTTTCCGCGCGGCGGGATGGGCGGCGTTACCGCGGCCCTGGCCGACTCGGCCAGCACGCTCGGAGCGCGGATCAGGACCGGCGCCGAGGTAGCCAGGATCGATACCGCCGACGGCCGGGCCACCGGTGTCACGCTAGCCAGCGGCGAGCAGGTGACGGCGCCCACCGTTATTACGACCCTGCATCCGCAGCTTTCGTTTCTGCAGTTGCTCGACCCGGCCGAACTGCCCGCGGACTTCGTGGCCGACATCCGGGGCTGGCAGACCAGGAGCGGGACCGTAAAGATCAACCTCGCGCTGGACCGCCTGCCGGTCTTCGCCAGTCATCCCGACTTCGACCCGCAGGTGCACGGCGGCACGATCGTCCTGGCCGAGAGCCTTGATGACATCGAGAACGCCTACCAGGACGCCGTCGCCGGCCGGCCATCCTCGGTGCCTTTCGCCGATATCTGCATCCCTAGCGTCTTCGACGACTCGCTCGCTCCGGCGGGCCAGCACATCATGTCCATGTTCACCCAGTGGGTGCCGCACACCTATGCCGACCAGCCCGACGCCGAAGAACTCGACGCGTACACCGACCGGGTGATCGCCCGAATGGCCGCGGTCGCGCCGGGGTTCGCCGAGTCGGTCCTGCACCGGCAGGTGATCGGCCCGCAGCAGATGCAGGAGGAGTACGGGCTGGTCGGCGGCAACATCTTCCATGGCGAGCTGA
>OCZU010000315.1_pt1 | contig 33819 bp, 33 predicted proteins | sample 1539001 | NCBI WGS metagenome assembly OCZU01 (sample SAMEA3539306, study PRJEB22396) | soil metagenome | biome: tundra; feature: field; material: soil | place: USA | collected 2010-05 | depth 0.15 m | reverse complement strand
CATGACGCGGACAGCTTGGCGCTTCGCGCGCTGCTTGTCCGCCCCATGTTATCTAAACGCCGGTCGGAACAGATTTCAGGGTCCAATTTCACGTAACCTGGCCACAAAAAGGCCCTTGGATGTGGTCCAAGGGCCTGAAATTGGGTGCAGGGGTTGGATTTGAACCAACGACCTTCAGGTTATGAGCCTGACGAGCTACCAGGCTGCTCCACCCTGCAACAAGGGGGAGGGAAAGGTGCTTCGCGCCCCAAAAAGTGTCAACGCCTTTCCCTACTTGAGGCGGACCTTGATTTCCGCGCTTCCGACATCCGAATCCTCGAGCGCGAGGGTTACGGCGGCCTCCGAGAGCTGCTTGATCCGGATCCGGACCGACTGCACCTGGGTCTTGGGGTTCAGGACCTTCACCGTGAAGATGTCTCCCTCCTTGTGGAGCTGCGCGCCCACGGTGAGCTGGACCGTCCCATTCATGGTCACGACTCCGCCTATCCGTGCCACGCTTATCGCGCTCTTGAGGAGGTTTTCAGCGATATCGGGTGACGGGATACCGGTCTGCGAGGCCTCCGTCGTCGCCTTCTGCGCCGTCAGATTCCCGGGCTGCACGTCCGACACGCCCGGGAGGCGGAACGGGTTCCAGCGCGGGTTGAAGGGGGTCGGCTTGATCCGATAATGATAAAGCGCGTCCATCTCTGAGCGCACCCTGCGAAACCGCGTCTTCAGCAGGCTGTCGGCCTGCACCGGCTTCGCAGGTGACGGCTTCGCGACGGGTGGGGGAGCGGGAGGCACCTTTATGAAATAGTGCCAGATGACCGCCCAGGAGACGAGCAGGAAGACCAGGATAGCCAGCTGCTTGCGTTGCTTCTTCATTTCTTGCCTAGCAGTTCGACATTCATGTCGAGGACGATCAGCAGGCTGCCCGGTTCATGGCGCCTGAACGTCACGGACGTGATGTTGGCGAGGCGCGGGCCCGTCTCGGTCAGGTAAAGAAACGCCCCGACCTGGTCGTAGGTGCCCGTCACCTTTATCGAGAAGGGGATCCGCTTGTAGAGCGCCCTTGAATCCGAGGTGATCGCGTTGAGCGGGTGCAGCTCGACCAGGTGCGCCTTGGATTGCTGCTCAATCTTGTAGAAATACCAGAGATTCTCGGCCAGATTGTCCGGCACGACCAGGTTGTCGTCGATCCGGCGCGTGATTTCTCGGGCTGCGGCGAGCTCCTGGCGGACGGCGGGCCCCGATATGAGCGTCGACACGGCCAGCTCGGCATCCTGGCTGAGCTGCCTGTGCTCAAGCTCGAGCCAGGCTAGGTTGCTGCGGATGTACCAGGAAGCGGCCGCGCAGATCACGCACACGATCGAGCAGAGCACGCTCAGCGGGTGGCGGCGCAGTACGGCTATCCATTGGATGATGTCGGCGGTGTTCACGGGCTGCGCGGCTTGAGGTGAAACGTGATCTCGTAGCCCATGACCTGGTCGTCCTCGATCGACCGGTTGAGGCCGGTGAGGGTGATCGACGTGAAATGGGGGCCGATCTCGGAATCGGCGCGCAGCAGCTCCACGTAGTTTCCGAGGATCATGCTCGCGCGCTCGGAGCTCTCGCGGATGCCGCCGCGGATGATCACCTTGCTCTCGGTCCGGTCGATCGTATCGACGAGCATCCGATCGGGAAGGGTGCGGCCCACCTCGGACATGAATCCCGAAATGAGGAGCGGGGATCTCATCTCCGCGTAGGCGCCCTCGATCTTCTTGGTCTCCAGCTCGTAGAAGCGCTGCAGGCGCCTGATCTCGATCACGTCCCAGCGATCCTGCTCGATCCTCTGCTCCGCGTCCTCGATCATGCGCCGGATGCTCAGGTCCCTGTAGCCGAGCCATCCCGTGAAGAGCACCGCGGCCAGCGTGACCGCGCTGGTGATCGTGTAGCTCATGAAGCGCACGCCGATCACGCTGTCCTCGGGCAGCTCCACGATGAGCCGGCAGTCGATGTGCCAGTTCGGGGAAAGGAATAGGCGGTCGCCTGCGCTCTTCATGGGGTTGCGGGGGCTGAAGCCGCCCCGAGCTGGGCGACCACCGACAGCGGCTGAATCCACGAGGGCCCGAGCATCGCGTGCCCGGGGGCGTCGATCCCTACAGCGGGCAGCCACTTGGCGAAATCGGGTGAAAGGAACTCAAGGTCAACCGAGGCCGCGAGCGCCTCCTCGAGCCAGCCCAGCCTCTCGGGCAGATGGGCGCAGAAAAGGGCGCCGATGCGCTGCCCGGTCTGCATCTCGAAATAGTCGACGGCCGGGCGCAGGTGCCGCGACAGCATCCTGATGAGCCGACGCCCATGATGCTTTAACTCCTCCGCCGGCTGCTCGAGCAGCTTGCGCGCCGCTTCGGCATCCGGGGCGGAGAGCTCCTTCATCGCGGCCTCCTCGATCGACAGGAGGCCGTGGGGAAGCGGCGGCGGCGTGTGCACGCCGTCCTTGGCGATGAAATACAGGTGGGTCTGGTTTCGGGAGATCTCGCAGACGGCTATGAGCTTGTTGTATCCGACCAGGCTCGCGTAGCGAGTGAGGCCCCCGAGGAGCACGGGCGTTCCGAGCTCCAGCCGGCGGGGGCGCACTCCCCAGTCGCGCAGCATCACCTGCACCTGCCTCGTGGCCGACCACGGGACACCCAGAAAAATGGCGGACCGTGCGCTTGAATCCGCCGAGAGGGGTATTCCGTCCCCCGGGTTCAGCGCGGCAACGTGCCAGGCCTTGGCCGAGATGATCTTCGCGTGCTCGGCGACGATGTTGCAGAGGTATTCGCGGTCGTACAGCCGGCGGACGTTGATCGAATCCCGCTGGAAGATCCGCTCGGCGGGGTGGAACCCGCAATAGGCCGTGATGAACTTCCCGGAACGGTTGTTGAAGTTGAAGTCGAGCCAGCGCGCGACCGACCCCACGTCCGCGATCGAAACCTCGGCAAACGTGTCTATGGTGAGCGGGCGCACGTCCAGGCGCCCCAAGCGGGCCAATTGCACGCAATGGTCTGTCAGGTTGATCAGAACACTGTGGCGCTGCCTGCGTATGAACATGGGCAGGGCATTAGGCTAAAGCCGCCCCTGGCTGTCAACCGGCCTCGAATGCCTATGCAGGCGTCACTGCGCCGGCACCTCGACCAGGGTGCCGGGGACGACAGTTATGGGCGCCACGACCGGGCCCGGCGATATTGCGCCCGTAGGCTGGGGTGTCTCGATGCTCGTGAACGCTGTGTCGCCGACCAGACCGTCCGGGGAGCGCAGGGACATGTCGTAGTGGATGGTGGGCGAACCGCTGTAGGGTGACGGGTTAAACGTGATCGAACTTGCTACTAATGAGCCATAGATTGTCGGGCTGTTTTTGACGACAAGCGGTGCATAAGGAAAATAGACGACGCCATAGAACGGAATGGACGTGCCTATCTCGAGCATCTGGGTAGTTGACGATGGGGGTTGCGTGCCAATGATCGCCAGGCGCTCGGGGATATCCGTTTGGTTGTCGATCCCGTTCCCGTCGAGATTCATGTTGCCCTTCTCAAGGTGGATCTCGAGCGAGCCGCTAAGGGCGGGCGTCGCGCCCTTGACGATCACAATTTGGCCCGTGCCGCTTACGTTGAGACTGCCGTTAGCGATCTCCAAGATCACCGGACCCTTAATTTTCAGCATTGAGCCTGAAAGATTCACGTCGCCACTGACATAAACGACGTAAGGCAAAGTGGCCCCAGAGCTACCGAGGGGCACCGAAGGCATTGTGCTGTCTAGGTTGATGGACGAGATCGACGCGCCGGACGTCGGGAAACTCTCAGGGAACTGCGGCTGGAAGGTTTGCGACGAAATAAGCAAGCGGTTTGGGTCGATACTTATCCCAATGGGCGTGTTCGGGCCGACGACCTGGGCTCCACTTGCGAAGGAAACCGCGTTGGAAAAGGTGCCTGCCGCATAGCCGTCGACAACCGCCGTATTGAGAAGAACTGACGGGGAGGGGTAAGGGGGTGGGGGGGACGGCGTGTATCCCGAAAAAACGACCGCCGAATAGTCATAATTATTAAGCGGGTTATTCGGGTTGATCGGGTCCCTGAAATACGCACCGTGGCTCGAGAAGTAGCTATCCAGGTTGCCGCCTGTCGTAAAACTAATGTTGCCCGCCGTTGCGGCGGCCGCATTCACGAAGGCCGACACGGGCTGGCACACGCACTGGAGCGTCCTAGTCACGGTGGTGCCGTCGGAAAGCGTCACGGTGCCCGTGGACGTGATCTGGGCCCAATTGCTCTGGGGGGTGTTCTCCAGCACTTTCACGCTGACCTGCCCGGTTGCGCCATTCTCGAAGCGGAACGCGGGCAGGGTCGCGGTCGCGCTTACGGCGTTCACGTTCCACGGGGCCGACCAGTCCCAGTTGTTCTGCGAGTAGAGCGCCTGCTCGAGCCCGGTTTCCGCGAGTTCGATGCAGTGCGAACCCATCAGATTGCGCGTGCTCATCTTGAGCGACGTGTAGCAGAGCGCGATGTAGCTCGACAGGCACAGCGCGAACACCATCGCAAGGCAGAGCGCCGCGAGCATGGCTGAGCCACGCTCGTTCTCCGGAATGGATTGGGGCCGGAGCTTGCTCATTGCGGGCTAGACTTATTCTTCAGAATCACCTGTGGCGAGACTACAGTTAATTTGGATTGGGCGCCGCCCATCTGGGAGCCTGCCGTGGTCGTGAAGCTCATGTTGACCTGCTTAATCAGCGGCGCCAGGCCGGTGGCGTTGCCGCTGATGTCGTAGGTGCCGAAGCTGAAATTCGTTACGTTGTTTAGCAGAACGAGACCCTGGAGCCCCGCAGGCGTCGGCCAGTTCGGGAAGGCGAGCGACGATGCGGGAGGCGCCGTGCGCGTGACAGTGAGCTGCCCCTCGGCGGGAAAATACTCATAGGTTGCCGTCCCCATCGCCGGAGGGTTGGGGGATGTCTGCGGGACCCACGTGTTCACGGTCAGCATGGTGGCGTTCGCGAAGGTCACCGCGCTTGCGGCGCTTATGTCCTGTGTGAAATCGTAGAGCGCCTGCCGGCTCCGTGATTCCAGCTGCTCTTCGTTGCCCTGGCGCATCAGGCCCCGCCCGAGAAAAATGTACGCCGAGAGCACCCCTGCGAACACGAAGGCCGAGATGAAGGTCACCATCATCACCTCCAGCAGCGAGAAGCCCCGCAGCAGCGAGGCCCGCTGCCTACGATCTTTGATACGCTGCGGAGAGTCCATTTTTGCCGACGTAGGTCATGCTTGTGCGGGAATATGCGTGGCCCGTTATGCCGATCCAGCTAACGGTGAAACTCACTTGCAATAGCAGGGGCTGAAGAAAGTATGGGGGGCCGGGATTCGCAAGCGGCTCGACGCAGGACACCGTGCGGGTGACGGTGTAGGGGAACGTCCCCCCCAATTGCTGCGCCATTCCAGCCAGTACCGGGTCGCCTGCCATTGTGAATGGAGTGGGCCCGGATTGGTACGCGGCAACCGTGTTCCAGTTCTGCAGGCGCAACTGATCGATTTCGCTGTGAAGGATCTGGCTAGCGATCGTTTGCTTCCTCGAAAGATCGAGCATTTCCGAACCCGAATCGACGACCTGGATCATGCCGACAAGCGTAAGCGCAAGGACGGTCGCGGCTAGCGCCACCTCCATGATGGTAAAACCCACTTGGGACTTGAGCTCTTGGTTGTCGAACACTGCCGGGCGCGCCTTTTTTCCAACCGGAAATTCGGGAAGATGAAGATTACTTGCTTTAAGGTTAAAGCCAATCGAAATCTTTCCGGACAGGGTCACTGCTCCGCAAGGCGATGGGAGCGAACGTATCGGGCGTGCCATCTTCGCCCCGCGACCCCCGATTTGAACGGACTTTGCAGGGGTATCGACGCCCAGAACGAGCTATCCCCGGGGACGCCAGGCGGTCCGCCCGCCCGAGTCCTGCGAATCCACGTCGGGAGGAGGGCCACTTCGCGCTTGCCAGTCGCCGCTGAAGACCCTGTTTTGGACCTTTCGTCCCTCAGAACCAAACCAACGTCAGTTCCAACCTCGATCGCAAGGCGGCCCTTTCTGGCCGACCTGTGTACCGGACAGATACATAGATCCACATGAGCATCAGCATCACTCCAAAGGACCTGCTCGACGCAGGCGTCCATTTCGGGCACCAGACAAAGCGCTGGAACCCGCGCTCGAAGCCCTTCGTCTTCGACCACCGCCAAGGGGTCACGATCATCGACCTCGCCAAGACCCATGAAGCCCTGGAGAAGGCGTGCGCGTTCGCGGAGGACACCGTGGCCAACGGCGGGAACGTCCTCTTCGTCGGCACCAAGAGGCAGGCAAAGGACATCGTCCGCGAGGCGGCGGCGGCGACCGGGATGCCATTCTCCGTCGACCGCTGGCTGGGCGGCACGCTGACCAACTACGAGACCGTCAAGCGCTCGGTCGCCAAGTTCAAGAAATACCAGCAGATGGAGACGAGCGGCGAGCTCTCCAAGCTGCCCCGCAAGGAGGAGTCGGCCATCAAGCGCGAAATGGGGCGGATGCAGCGCAATTTCAACGGGATCGTGGAGATGGCAGGGCTGCCCTCCGCGCTCTTCATTATCGACGTGGGTTACGAGAAGATCGCGGTGGCCGAGGCCAAGCGCTGCGCCATCCCCTCTATCGCCCTCGTGGACACAAACTCGGACCCGTCGCTGGTGACGTATCCGATTCCTGGTAACGACGACGCGGTGAAGTCCATCCGGATCATCGTGGAGACGGTCGTGGCCGCCATACAGTCCGGCCTCGCGCAGCGCGAGTCGCGACGGGTGCAGCGCGGAGCGGAGGCCAAGGCCGCCGCGCAGGCCGCGGCCGAGCCCGCGCCGCCGGCCCCCGTGGCGGGCGAGATCGACCTCTCCAAGATCGACATCCCGATCGACATCGCGGCCCTGGACGCCGACACCATCGCGAAGAGGAAACCGGTCCGGCCCCGCAAGGCCCCGGTGAAGGCCGAATGACATGAGCACCCCCATAACCGCAAGAATGGTCAACGACCTGCGTCTCCTGACCGGCGCGGGCCTCCTCGACTGCAAGAAGGCGCTGGTCGAAGCGGACGGCAACGCCGACGAAGCCGTCACGATCCTGCGCAAGAAGGGCGCCGCGTCGGCCGCCAAGAAGGCCGACCGCACGACGAAGGAGGGGCTGATCGAGAGCTACATCCACATCGGGGCGAAGGTCGGCGTCCTGATCGAGGTCAATTGCGAGACGGACTTCGTCGCCCGGAACGACGGGTTCAAGGCGTTCGTGAGGGACCTCTGCCTCCAGATCGCCGCCACAAGCCCGCTCTACGTTTCCCGCGACCAGGTGCCGGAGGCGGAGATAGCAAAGGAGCGCGACATCGCCGCCGCGCAGGTCCAGGGCAAGCCGCCCGCGGCCGCCCAGAAGGTCGTCGACGGGAAACTCGAGAAGTATTTCTCGACGGTCTGCCTCGTCGACCAGTCGTTTGTGAAGGTCCCGGAGAAGACGGTGAAGGAAATCCTGACGGAGGCGATCGCCAAGACGGGCGAGAACATCCAGATTCGCAGGTTCGTCCGTTTTCAGCTGGGATCCTGAGGGCCGGCGCCGGGGCGCTCCCATGAAGGTAACCCGGCTCCAGGTGGTCGCTCGGGGCCTACGCAACCGCTGCCCCAACTGCGGGGGGGCCACGCTTTTCCGCGAGGGCACGTGGTTCGAGGTCAACAGGGAATGCCCGAGGTGCGGACTCCGGTTCGAGCGGGACGAGGGGTTTTTCCTCGGGTCGATGTCGCTCAACTACGGCGTCACGATCGTGTGCTTCCTGACCCCCGTCTTGCTCCTCGCATACAAGGGCGTCATCGGGACGACCGCCGCCGTAATCCTCTCCGGCGCCGGCTCCATCGGGTTTCCGCTTGTCTTCTACCGGTCGTCGCGAAGCTGGTGGCTCATGCAGTACTACGCGCTCTTCCCGATGCACCTTCCGGCGAACAAGGATGCCGCCCCGCCGGGGCGCGGCGACGAGAACGCCTGACCCGGGGGAAGCATCCCTCTTGACCTCGCCCGAGAACGGGGCATTCAAGTCAACTTTCGCCAGCTTGGAACCCTCACGGAGAGGTGGCAGAGTGGTCGATTGCGCCTGACTCGAAATCACCGTTATATTGATTACCTTAGATTTATAAATCATTGAATGACAACGTAGCTAATGCCACATTGTTGAAGCCATAAGCCATTTCTTGTCGGTTTCTTGTCGGTTTTCTTCCTCCACGGGCGAAATAGCTCGCCATCTTCCCTCCGAGCGTCGCCGCCTTCTGCCGAAAAAGGTGGACGATAGTCGCTGTATTCAACAGCCACGCACCTCACCTGGAGAACGCCTTTGGTCCAGGTCATCACATGCTGGGTGCGATTCGCGTCGAGAATGGTTTCCGTTTTCCCGCGCGCCCATGACGGCAAAAGTCGGGACGAGGGTTGTCCGCAAAAGGTGAACGGAAAGGGCGGAAGATTGGCGGCCGTCAGCAGGTGTTGCTGAACCCATTTGTTGTCTTGCGCCATCTCCTCCGGCGACACCGTGATCGCGGCATGCATTGTCGCCGCCATCATTCCCGCCAGAAGCAGTCCGGCTTTCTTAAGCCCGGCCATTCGCTTCAGTCCCAATCGTTTCCGTGTCATATTGGTGCATTTCATGATCTCTCTGGGTTAATTCTAATTCCAAAAGCTCACCCCGAGGACCTCGAAACGAAATGTGGCCAAAAAGTACCCGAGCAGATTCCTATTGGAAAACGCTTTGTTCCGTAACTCCTTGTACAAAGATGGGTGCCGGGGGTGGCATCGCAGCTAGGGGCTCTACTCATTATCAATGACTTAACTTCGACTGTTTGGCGAATCAACGCCGATTGTTTTACGGATTCCATGAGGATTCAGGGTACTCCGGCCGAATCGCTGGTGCCGGTCGGAGCCGCGCGGGGGTGTTAGGGCCTGCCGGCGGCGTTTCGGAGGTGAGTCGCGCACTGCGCGGCTCAGAATTTAACCGTGAAATCTCCGCCGAGCGTCCGCGGAACCCCTGGCGAGGCGCTGCTGACGCCGGGAACGATCAGGGCGTAGTAGCCCTTGTCCGCGGCGTTCCGGATGTAGAGGGAAATCTTCCAGCGCGTTGCTTCGTATCCGATCCGGGCATCGATCACCGCGTACGCCGCCTGGGCGTACCGCGGGTCCTCCGACTCGACGTAAAAGGTTTTTCCCGTCGCCTCAATTTGAGCCGTGGCGAAGATGCCGGCACGGGACCTGTAGGCGGCATTCCCGCCCGAGGTGAACGCGGGCGCGTAGGGGGCGCGGTCCCCATTGAGGCTTTGGCCAGTAATGGGGTCGCGGAACTCGGTCAACGCGACGTCCGTCAGCCCCGCGACGATGCCGAAGGACCACGCGTTCGACGGCCTCCAGGATGCGTCGAGTTCCGCGCCCTGCGAGCGTGCGCGGGGCGCCGTTGCGACGAAGTAGTCGGCCGCGCTGAAGGACCGCTCGATCTGGTAGTTTTCGATGGCGTACGCGAACGCCCGCGCGCCGATTGAGACCGTGCGGTCGGCAAACGGGTGATCGATCCCGGCTTCGTAGGCGACGAGGTGCTCGGCCTTGAACGGGATGTAGGCGGGGTTGTCGGTGTACGGCGAAAACCCGCCGGGCCTCGCACCGCAGGACACACTTGCATAGGCCGAAGCGCCCTCCCCAATCTCGTGCGTGAGGATAGCCTTTGGCAGCAGGACATCGTAGGATGTGATGTAGTGGAAATTCAGTCCTGGTGTGGGCACCTGCTCCGCCTGGTGATAGTTCTTCTCCGTGCGCTCCGCCCTGGCGCCCACGGAGAGCTTCCAGTCGGGAACCGGCGTGAACACCGCCTGCCCGAAAAGGGCGTAGTCGTGCGCGTTGGTAATGAAGGTCGAGGCATCCAGGGGGATAAATCCCTTGATGTTTCTTTGGACGCCGCCATCCGTCACCGCGTCCGAGACCCAGGCCCCGCCGTCCCAGGAGAACCGGCTGCTGCGCCTCGAGGAGAAGCGGAGCTCCTCGTTCCATGCGGTCTGACTCTGGGTCAGATGCGACGCGAGGGGAGGGGGCAGCACGAGCCAATCCTCATACGGATCCAACCTCCAGTTTGTGAAGCTGGTGTCCGCAGACAGCTGGCCGACGGGCGTTTCCCAGACGCCCTTGAGGGCGGCTCCGACCATGGACGAGTCGGTTTCGCCCTCCTGGCTCCGTTCCACGGTGTAAAGGGGCCCGTCCAAGGGGACGAGCGGCGCGGCGCCGTCGCGGTGGCGATCCCCGATGGCCTCCAGGGTCAGCTCGGAAGATGCCGTGGGCCGGAAACGCTCGCGGACAAAGGCGGAAAGCGCACGTTCGCTGTCTACGGACTGGCCGAGCTGCGTGTTGTAGACATAGCCGTCCCGCTGGGAGCTGGCCACCGCGACGTCGGCGTCCGCGCTCCGGCCCTCCGAACCCGCCCAATTGAGCGCGACCGTGCGCATATCGTAGTCCCCGATTTCGGCGGTGAGCTCGTTTGCGGCGGGACCAGAGGGGTTCGGCGGCGCAAGGACGATGACTCCCCCGTCGCCCGCCCTGCCGAATCCCGTGGGCTGGGGGCCCTTGTAGACGGCGGCGGATCCAAATCCGAAAAGGTCGCTCGGGTAGGAAAAGCTCCCTCCTAGCGGAATGTCGTCGAAATAGAGAGCGACGGCTGGATCGCTGAAATACGGGGTGTTCGCCAGTCCCCGAAGGGTATAGACGGCACCGAAGGAATTGGTGCCGGCCGCCTCGACCTGGAGGTTGGAGACCTCGGCTACCACGCGATCCCACGTCTGCTCCGAGGGTGACCCTCCCGTCTCAAACACCTCGGGTTCGGATTGGTCGCCCACGGGGCTGACCGCTACCACGACCTTGTCCGCTTTGACAATCGGAGCGTCCGGGGCGCTCTGAGCTAACACCTGAGGTGCGAGTGCAAGGGACAACAGGCACGCCGTCCGTGCTGCGGCGCGGGTGGCTGGGATTTTCAAGACGGTGAGGACGCGGAATCTTGAACGAGACGGAATGACCGGATGCAAGCCCCTTAATGACCCAGTCCGTGAGGGAAACCCAACGCGCAGGCGCGGCGCCGGCGAACGGCGCCTCTACTGTATGGTGTTCAGCGTAGCGACCACCCGGGCGACAGCTTGGTCGAAGTCGGACGTGTGAAAATCAATGTAGTGAAGCTTGGAGAGCCGATAGGGAACCTTGCACGGTTCAAGAAGGATCGAGACCGCAGGCTTCTTCCGGTCCAAGAAGTAATTCCACTCATCCTCGACGTTTTCGGAAGCCACGCTTGTCGGCGAAAGGATGAGGAGCATCACCTCGCAGGTGTCCAGGGCCTCACCTATCTGACGCGCCCAGCTTTTCCCGGGATCCACGCGGTAGATATCAAGCCATAGGTCCACATTGTATTTTAAGAGATTGTTCGACAAGCGCGTAGCGAATTCCCGATCCCCACTCGCGTAACTCAGGAACACCTTCGCCGGAGCGGAATCCTTCTTCTTCAACCGTGCGATCTCGGTCAGCTGCTTTTCCTCCTGAAGCAGGAAGCGCCGGATCACCATCTGGGACAGTGCGACGAGGATGTCGGCGTTCGCGTGAATGAGTTGGTTGAATGTCGACCGGTCGATACTCAGGATCTCCGTGCGCTCGGCCGTGACGATGCTCGCCGACCGGGGCTGGTCCAAGAGCAGCGCAATATCGCCGAAATGGGTTCCCGCATTTAGCGAATTGACGAGCAGGCGCTGGCCCTCGAGCACCTTGTAGACATCCACCCGGCCCGAAAGCACCACGTAAAAGCAGTCCTCCACCTTGCCCTCGTCGCAAATGGTGACCTGGGCGGGATGGACCATGCGTCGCCCAGAACGAATTATGCTCTGAACGGCCTCCGCGGAGAGCCGTGGGAATAACTCAGAAAGAATTTGGATCGCCTGGTCAGGCATGAGCCCCTCCGGTTCTGAGCAGTAACCTTTCCACCTCAAGCTCCGTTTAAGCGACTCTCGAATGAGAATCGAGCCGGGTTACGCATACGGAAGCGATTCATTTTCATTTAGACATGTCGATAATTTGTGCATTGCGTAAGCTTATACACGTTATTCGATAGCATACTATGCAGGTCGAAACCCGGTTGCCCAAGGAAATCGGTCCGCGCTCCTTGTTTCTTGGCGAACGCATCGTTCGATCCGGTGCCGTACCGTAGGGTGCTAGCCGCAACAAGACACCATTTTTGAATGAAGAATCATACGATTGATGCCGCCGCCGTTTCCCCGTGCTGCGTCGTATCTTCACGCCGGCCGCCGGTGTGCGGGTGGCTATGTGTCCCGATGCTGATGCTCTCCATAGAGCTCCTCCAGCCGCTTCATGCACTTGAGGCGAACCCGGCGGCAACGGCCGTCGCCTCGTCATGGACCCTGGCGGGCGGCGGACCCGTTGATCCCCGGGCATCGGGAGCGGCACCCGCGATATCCGATACCGGCAACTTTGCGCTCCGGATGTTCGTGTTCCTAAACTGGCCCGCGCTTCCCGGCATGCGGGGTGTACCCGATCCCAGTGGCCGGCTTGGGCAGTCGGCTCCGACCGTTTGGGAAACGTTCAAGAACGCATCGGAGATCTACCTGCCCAATGGGCAGGTCCCGTCCGCATGGCCGGCGATGAGCGAACTGCCGGCCGGGGTCGTTGCCCCGTCGCTTCAGCAGCTGCAGGAGCGTTTCGGGGTCACCGATTCCCCGTGGATCCACTATCTTGCCGAGGACATTATGATCGACGGAAATCGGATCTGCGACGCGAACGCCGTGCAGATCCGTTACGAAGTGCGATGCAATCGCGACAATTTCGACTACGTCGTCTCGAATCCGTCGGGCTACCCCCTCTACACGCTTGAGGGCCAGGAGCAGGCTCTGGCGGATCCCCGTTTCCAATTCCTCTTCCCGGGCACGTCGGTCGAGGTCAAGGCATCCTGGCGGATCCTGGGACCCAATGACGACGACAGCCGTTACTGGACGGCCTACGGCGCATACAGGGACCCCGTTCAGGGCAAGGTGCTCTTCGCGAAGATCGGGCTGACCGCCTTCCACTTTGCGAGCAACCTTTCCTCCGGCGGCGTTTGGCTCACCTATGAGCAGGCCGACAACTCGACAAGTACGTTCCTCTTCCTGTTCCTGAGGCAGGGAAAACCCGTCGGCCCCAACACCACCGTCAATCCCGCGGCGGCGGCCTACAATCAGGCGCTGCGGGCCGGAACCGCCGGAACAAAGTGGCAGTACTACAACATCATCGGGTGGCAGGCGTCGGAGACCACGAGCACCGGAGACCCCGTCATCCTGGCGAACAGCAATATCGAGACTTATTTCGAGCAGCGCTCGTCGTGCATGAGCTGCCATGCCATGGCCAATATCGGGCCGCGTGGGGGGCCGCCGGGGACGCAGCGCCTCGACTTCTGGATCTATCCCAACGGCGGCATCACGGGAAGAGTGGGCCTGATCGACTTCCAGGCCATTGCCAAGAAGGCCTTCCCGAACATTGCGTTCAAGCAGATGGACTCGGTCTGGTCCCTGAGAGAGGCGCAATCGACCCAGGCCGCGGCCCCTTAGGCACGCGCGGTCCGAGCCGTGCCGATCCTCACTTCCCAAGCGAGCCCCCAGATTCCCATGAGCTACCTTTCGCCCCCGCGCCTCACCTTCTCGGGCCAATCCTACGCGAACGCCTCAACCGCCAACAACAACGACGTCGCGGACGTATACGACATAGACACCATGACGTTCAAGCCGAGCATTTCCGTCCTGCCGGGCGGCACGTCCATCCACCCGCCCCCGCCCGGCGGAAACTCGACGACGTGGAAAGGGCCAGCCGACAACCCCCAGCTGCGCCAATGGCTCATGGGTCTCGTGCAGTGCGAGGGCCTTGACGCGCCGTCTAGTTCGATGGGCTACGCCCAGATGGCGCACTGGAACTACTACGGGGACCACGGGATGGAATTCCGCGACGCGTATGTGACGAACTGCGTCACGAGCGCGGGCCAGGCACCGTCGGACGACCCGCTCAACAAAGCCCAGGTGCAGCTCCTTGGAAACGTGTTTTACCAGATGCGTCGCGGCGGGGTTCTGGTCGATGTCGACCCCTATGCCCTCAACACGAGCCAGGTCTTTGCGGGGCGCTTCCAGGTCTCCTTCAACCTGAGCGAAAACCAGTCGATCCCGATCATTACCGCGGACAACCCCACCGTCGCCTACTCGTACTTCATCAACGCCAATAAGAACCTCAATCCGAGCGCCACGGGATTCGAGCCCGTCTCCGCCGTGTTCCAGTTCGGGCTCCCGCTTCAGGGGATCTCGTTCTACTCGGGAAGCGATTTTACGTCGCAGGCGTTTTCCGAGCTCAAGGCCCGGGCCGCGGCGGGCAAGGGCCTGGTGGTGAGGTACTGCCTGTACGACGCGATATTCAAGATCGGCGCGGAGGATCTCTACAGCCAGTACGCGGCCGGAAACTACGTCTCGAATCCCTACGAGGGCCGCGTGCTCGGAACGATCGGCGTCTGGGACCAGGGCGAGCTGGCGAGTGCGCCACCCGGAAGGAAGCTTAGGGTGCAGATTCCGTACACGTACACGCAGCCGCCACCGGACCTGAATCCGACCGAAACGGCCGTGAAGGCAAACCGCATGTCGTCCGTCGCGAAATACCGCAAGCCCACCAGGGCCGAAAACGCCGCCACAAAGCAGGCGTCCCTCGGCGTCACCCTCGCCGTTGTCGACGCCGCAAACCAGGTTGTCTCGCTCGACTGCATCAGTACCTTTCCGGAGGCCAGCACTGTGACCCGGGAGAAGTACGACCTGGGGGTCGTCAACCTCGTCTTGCTCTACGGGATTCCGCCCGCCGGGGGGCTTCCGCCCGAAATGGTCGTGATCGGGTCCATTCCCAACAACAAGACGACCTATGAGGCGGGAGGCGGCATCGTCGAAATCTCCTACGCCAGCCACCCCAAGCTCGCGGTGATCGAGGCCAACATCGCAACGGGCCGGCTCGCGATAAATTTTGCTTCCACCGGGAAGACCCACCTGATCGAGACGCCGGGGACCGACACCCAGACCGACACCCGCGCGGTCTACTTTGACGCGGCGGTGGGCCAGGCACCGAACCCGACCCCGGGAACCGCCCAGATCCCGATCCAGGTCTACAGGCGCGGGGTCCGCGTTGCGGAGCCCACGACGCTCAACCTGGAGTATTGGATGTGCCAGAAGGACCTCATCAACCCCGACAAGACACAGGTTCCCGTGGCCAACCCCTACTATTCCGTTGCCGGCGCGACGACGATTTCACCGACAAGGTACACGCTCCCGTACCTGGGGGGGCAGACCGTCAGCGTGATGACCCAGCGGGTCCAGATCCCGGCGGGCGGGCAGCTGACGCTCACGCTCACTGCGCTCCGGCCGGGCGTGAGTTCGGTCCGCTTTGTTGACCCGACGCCGACGCCGGGCATCGATCCGATTGTAATCTTGCCAACCGCGCCGAATTTCGCGTGGGACAACTGCGACTACGCGGTGGTGCGCATCCTGCCCTTCGACGACTACAGCGTATACACCGACCAGCAGATCAACAACTGGAGCTTCATCTACGACAATTTCTTCGGCTTCTACTCCGTCCTGTACCCGATCATGTCGACCGTCATCCCCTGGGGTCCGGACGGCGCCCCGAACGACCCAAACGCCGTGAAGCAATTCGCCAACCAGATGCTCTCGATGACCAGCCCAGACATGTGGTACTCGACGATATACATGCCGATCACTAGGGATCTCTCTGGCGGAAAGCGTGAGCTGCTGAGGCGCTGGTGCAACCTCCAACTCTGACGCCCTCCTGAGATCCAGCCCGGGCGGCGCTCCGCGCGTGCCGGGAAACGACGCCCCTACACGACCTCCCCATGCAGGACAACGACCCCCGGACCGAAGCCGCCCGAGCAGGCAGCCTACAGGGCGTTTCGCGCCGGCAGATGACGGTGCTCTTCTGCGACCTGGTCGGGTCAACGTCCCTCTCCGACAGGCTCGATCCGGAGGACCTGCTGGATGCGCTCTCCGCGTACCATGCCGTCGTCAGGAAAGTGGCGGCGCGCTTCAGCGGATTTGTCGCGAGGATCACGGGGGACGGCGTGGACCTCTATTTCGGATACCCCGTGGCCGGAGAGGACGATGCGGTGCGGGCGGTGCATGCAGGCCTCGCGATCGTCGAGGCTGTCGGCAATATGGCCAAGACTGAAGGCGAGAGCGAGGCCATGAGCGTCCGCGTCGGCATCGCCACCGGGCTCGTGGCCGTCAGCACGCGCGATTCGGTGTCGATCGCGGGCACGACGCCGAACCTGGCGGCCCGCGTTCAGGCCACGGTCGACCCGGGGCAGGTGGGCGTGGCCCCGAGCACGAGGCGCATCGCCGGCGCGCAGTTCGTCTACGAGGACAAGGGATCCTTTGAGCTCAAGGGGTTCGAGGGGGCCGTCCGCATCTCGGTGGTGAAGGGGGCGCTTTCCCTCGCCAGTCGTTCGGCGTGGCGCATGCGCGGGATTGCGGCGCCGATTGTCGGCAGGCAGGCAGAAATCGCCGCCCTCCTCGCAGGCTGGAAGCATGCCCTAGCGGGATCCGTAGTGGGCGTCGTCGTGAGCGGCGAGGCGGGCCTCGGGAAGTCGAGGATCACGGCCGCGCTCGAGCACGAGCTCGAGCACGAGGCGCACACCAACATCCGCCTCCAGTGCTCGCCGTTTCACACGAACACGGCGCTTCATCCCTTCTCGGTTCACCTCTCGGAGGCTTCGGGATTTGGGGCGCACGATTCCGCGCTTACGAGCCTCGAAAAGCTCGAGGCCCAGCTGGCCATCGCGGGCCTGACCACCGAGCGCGACATCTGCCTGCTTGCGGCACTCCTGGACGTCGATGTCTCACACCGCTACCCGCCGCTCGGTCTGCCTCCCCCGCTGCAGCTGCAGATGACCAAGGAGGTCCTGAGCCGCTATTACGTCGGACTCGCGGCGAGCGGGCCCGTACTCCTCACGTTCGAGGACCTGCACTGGGTCGACCCTACGTCGCTCGAGGTCGTCGACCTGATCCTGTCACTCAAGCAATCCGCCCGGATCCTCGTGGTGATGACGGCGCGCCCCGAGTTCCAGCGGGCCTTCGACCCGGCCCTGCAGGTCGCGATCCTCGTGATATCGAGGCTCGACCCGGCGGCGGCGCGCCAGGTTACGCGAAACCTCGCAACGGAGATCGCACTGCCTGAATCCTCGATTGAGACGATCGTGGCGAAGACGGACGGCGTTCCGCTCTTCATCGAGGAGATGACCCGCATGATCCTGGACGCCCGGAGCGAGCGCAGCTCTTCGGGTGCCGATGCACCGGCAGAAATTCCCGACACCCTGCTCGACCTGCTGATGGAGCGTCTCGACCGCCTCGGAAGCGCCAAGTGGCTGGCCCAGGTCGGATCGGTGATCGGCCGGGAATTCACCATAGACCTTCTTGGAGCCGTGGCCGACCTCGAGACGGCGGCTTTTGACCAGGCTTTGAAGGCCATGCTGGGATCCGGGCTCGTGCAGCCCGCGGACAGCTCGGGCAACCGCCTCATCTTCAAGCACGCCCTGGTGGAGGACACAGCCTACGCCTCAATCCCGCTCAAGACCCGTTCGGGGCTGCACAGCCGCGTGGTCGACGTGCTGATCCGCGACCACGCGGGCTCCGTCGAGCGAAATCCCGTCGTGGCCGCCCGCCACCTGGCACGTGCGCGCCGGTATCTGGAGTCGAGCCGCTACTGGCTGGCTTCGGGCCGCCAGGCGCTCGGACGTGGGGCCCCGCGCGAGGCCGCCGCCCACCTGAGGGAGGGCGTGACGACCCTGACGGACGTTGCCGCGAGCCAGGAGAGGTCGCAGTCTGAGCTCGCCCTCCTCTCGATGCTCGGCCCCACGACGATGGTCCTCCGGGGTCCGGGCAGCCTCGAATTCGGCGATGTCCAGAAGCGCGCCTACCAGCTGTGCAACCAGCTGCCGGGCGCCCCGCGCAAGTTCCCTATCACCTATGGCCTGTGCCTTTTTCATTGGGGACGCGCCGAGCTCGCCACCGCGTTCACGCTCTCCAGGGAACTCCTTGAGGCCGCCGATGCCTCCCCCGACAGCGACGAGCTCGTGATGGCCGCGAACAACATGTGCGGAATGATCGCGTTTCACATGGGCGATCCCTGCGCCGCCAGGGCCCACCTGGAGCGCTCGGTGGGGCGCTACAAGGCCGAGCGCGACGCGGCGCTCTACCCGGTTTACCTCATGGACTTCGGGGTTTTCGGTCGGTTCTACCTGGCGCTCGCGACCTTCGTCACCGGAAATTCCGACGCCGCCCGCGACCTCGCGAGGGAGGCGCTCGAGCTGGCGGGCAGCCTGAACCAGCCCCACACGTTCGGGTTCTCGCTGCTGGCCAATTTCAACATCGCGACTTTCCGGGGCGAGCCGGCGGTGGCGCGCCAGTTCGCGGAGCAGTGCATCGAGTTCTCGTCGCAACAGGGATTCCCCGAGTTTGTCGCCATGGCGCGCATCGTGCGGGGTTGGGCGGCCGCGCGCGATGGCGACCACGACGCAGGCATCCGCGACATGGAGGTGGGCATCGACCTGTGGAAAGCCACCGGCTTCGAGAACTGGCAGACCTGGTTCGCCTGCCTGCTCGCCGAGGGCCTCGTGCTCGCCGACCGGTCGGACGACGCGGTCGTCGAAATAGACCGACAGCTTTGCAGGATCCAGGCAAACGGGGAGAAGCAGTTCCAGAGCGTGCTTTTGGCGACAAAGGCCGCCATCCTTGCAGCGGCTCATAGCGGTGCGGAGCAGGCGCGGGTCTTGTTTGACGAGGCCGCGTCCATTGCGGAGGCCCAGGGTGCAAGCGCCTGGAGGGAGCTGGTCGAGAGGAGGCGCAGCACGCCCCTCGCGGCGGCGGCCGGATAACCGTCAAATGGCTGACCGGGCTGGGTTCGAACCGGGGCCAGCGATTTGGCCTTCATCGAGTATCTGCGTTCAAATAGATGCTTATGGAAGTCATGATTGGCGACTTGCGGCATTTGGGGTATTCCGAGCGGCGAACAGTCCAGCGACGATGCAACGTGTGACGCGCCCGTTTCCATCGCCAAGGCTCATGCACCGAAGCGTGAGCAGGCATACTTTCGCCCTATCTTCCCACCGCATGCGCACATCGACGCTGGAACGTCCCCGGTCGATGGCTATGGCGATCACCTCCGGGACCTCGTAGTCGTGGAGCTTGAGGATCGGCTCCTTGATGGACTAAAAGTCCGAGGCCTTGATCAGCATGAGGTGCTCCTCCTCCCCGACCGTCTTTGCCTTCAACGTGTAAGTGCCCTGAATGGGGAGCATCTGGACGCATGCGGCGAGCCTCGAGGCCAGAAGCTCGTCGGCTAACCTCATTACAAGCTCCTACGCGGCGTGGGTCGCGACGACGAAGCAAAAATAAGCGCATCGTACATGCGCCATAGGAATTCTATGTAGAGGTATTTGCCCCTCGGTCAATCGGCCGGAAACAGCCCCCTGCGCTCGGGCGAACCCTATCGGCACCGTTCTTAATCTCTCAGGCAAATCCCCAGAGCTCCTAAAGAACTCAAAAAACCGAATCCGGATACGGTTCCGCCAGTCCCATGGTGTCCATTCCCGAATCCGCCGCCACTCCTGCCAGGGAGAGGTCCTGCCTCCCCGAGGTGATCTTCGAGGGGATGTCTCAGGGGCGGGTAAAACTTTTGGGGGGACTGCCGCAGGAGGGATGGGTACAGGGATCGGTTCATTTGCAAGGGAAATGGCCCTTGGAAAGACATACGCGTTCAGGTGCCTCGGCCGGGTCCGAGGAAAGTGGCGATCAAGCCTGCCGCAGGACCCGGCCCGACCACCAATGCCGGCTTGGGGGAAACTCGGGCGAAGCCGAGAAGGGCGATAGGCCCCATCAAGGGGGGATGGATTTCGACGGCGAGGGTCTTGGCGGCGTAGTCCGGAAACCTGTCAACGCAGCGGTCGGCGCACCCCCAAAGCGCAGGCCCACACCGCCAGCAGGCTCACCGTCGCGCCAAGAGTAGCCGAGACCCCGCCGAACGAAAGCGGCAGCTCGCTCCACGTCGCAATCAGCACTGTGAGTTGGTTCGCGCTATGGGCGATTTGTGAGCCGCCGAGCAGGGCCGCGGTCGCTACGCCCAGTACTGTGCCGGCGCCGATCAAGGCGAGCCGGCGTGTTTTCGCCTGCCGGCGACTCGGCGGCAGCGCGCCGAGTACGCGAGTGGAAAACCCGGCGTCGTCGATACGGGCCGGGGCGGCGTCGCGGAGGAGTTGCTCCAAACGGCGACTCGGCGGCAGCGCGCCGAGTACGCGAGTGGAAAACCCGGCGTCGTTGATATAGGCCGGCGCGGCGTCGCGGAGGAGCTGCTCCAAACGGCGATCGTCTCCATCGTCGGCAAAGTCGCGTGGGGAAGAGTTGGGCGGAGTCATGGCGGTTCGGTTTGCTCAGATGGGCGCCCAGACGCGGAGGGCGTCGCGCAATTTGGCTTTTGCCCGGAGGACGAGGGTCTTGACAGTGCCGAGCGGGCAGCCGAGCACCCAGGCCGCCTCCTCGTGGGTGAGGCCCTCGGCATAGCAAAGGTGGACCGCCGAACGCTCTGGGCCGGGCAGGTGCTCGAGTGCGGCAGCGAGGTCCTGCTGAAGGTCGACCGATACCGGTGTTGTGGTGGCTACGCTGCCGGCGAGCAAATCGCACTCGGCAAGGTCTCCGGTCCATTCGGCTGTATCCCTTTGTCGGCGACGCTCGGACCGGAAACGATTATAGGCGATGCCGAGCAGCCAAGTGCTGAATGCGGAGCCGCCGCGAAAGCGGTCGAGGTGGCGGTAGGCCTCGATAAAAGTGTCCTGCGCCAAGTCCTCGGCCAACGCGTGCTGGCCGCCGGTGAGGCGTCGGAGGAAATTGTGAACGGTCGACTGGTGCCGGCGGACGAGCGTGCCGAACGCTTGCCGGTCGTCGTGGGCCAGCACGCGGGCGATGAAATCGGGATCATCGGCGTTCAAGGAAGCGATGGCCGGAGAGGCGGAGGAATCCGCGGTTTCACGGGCGATCCTGCTTCGCTTTGGCGCGCTGTTCCAGTGCCCAATTTAGCAGCAGCGCCACCCCGATGAGGCTGGGGATCATGGCCACCCAGGCGAGTCCAGGCCTTCCGACTTCATATTGGCTGAGAAACACGAACAATCCGACGCCGACCGCGAGTGCAATCAGGCCGGACTTGCGATCATCTTTCGGTGGGTTCGGAATTGATTTCTCCAATAATTCGGGGGGCAAGGGCTGCCCTTTCTCGATGGCGAGACGGATTGTCTCGTGGCGGAGTTTTTCTTTCTGCAATTTCGTGAGCGATCTGACTAAAACGATCACTGCGGCAAAGATCATCCCCGCGATCGGAATAATATACATGGTGGGGAGATTAAACTCGGCCAGCGGCAGGCTTGCGAAACACGAATACGGGTTAACAAGAGGAATCGATGTCATGGTGGTGATTGGGTGACAACAGGTGAGTGGCGAAAAGCGGGCGGTTTGGATTCAAGTATTTTCAGAAATGTTTCGGAGATGGCGGGATGGTCACGGGAATACGTGCGGGAATGAAGAATCAGACCTCCTGACCTCTGGCTGGAATCAGGTTGAGGCCACCAGGCGGTAAATCAGGCGTAGGTCGGTGGTGGGGAAACACGTTTCGGTGGCGGTGAGGGTGGCGCACACCGGATCGAATCGAGAGGAGGGCCCACTGGCTCTTATAGGCCCAGGTGAAAATCTTCTATCGTCAGGGGCCCCTCGACGGGATCGGGTGTCAAACGCTCCTCATTCCCTCGTCGTTTACCCGGGGTTGCCATGGTAAGTTGAGGTACGGCGAGGGCTGCCACGAGTTTGGGGAGGTCGGCGAAGCCTTTGATCGGACGGAATCCTCGCTCAACGTGGAGAAGGGCCGAGGCTGTCCACCGGGAGATCTGATCGGTCTCCGGTTTCCAGCGGGTCACCTTGGCCGTATGGTGGCGGTAGTTCAGAATCGAATTCTCAATGACGTTCGTCGAGAGAAGCGAGACGTTCAGCGTCGATGGCACGTTCAGCTTGTGCAGCGCGATGAGCTGCTTCCCGGCTTCGTCGATGCTCGCCAAGCCGGCAGCATTGCGGTCGGCCACGAACTTTCGCAGATCGGCGAGCGTCTCCCGACCGGCGATTTCCCGCTGGGCCAGACGCAGCCGCCGGAATAGGCGGTTCGATTCGCCGTGGTCTCCCCGGCGCAGGTAGCCGTGAAGGCTTCGTTCTTTGTGGACAAGGCAACGCTGGATGATCGTGTCCGGCCACGCGGAGAGGACGGCGGTTTCCAATGGTTTAGATCCGTCGAGCACGGCCAGGAGTCGTTGGCCACGCGGCGGCGCAAACCCTCGGATTTGCAGGCGGGCGACCAAAGCCTTTGCGACCGCGGTATTCTCGCTGGCGCCGGGTTCGAAGTCCAAAACGACCTTCCTCCCCTCGGCGGTTATTCCAAGAGCCACCAACACAACCGCTTCGCGCCCCAGTCCAATGCCATCAAGAACCAGACCGAAAAACTTCATGCCTTTCAGATCGCGCTCCCGCACTTCGCCTACGCTGGCCGCGGTCGCCTCAATCAAGTGGCGGGATGCGGCGCTTTTGCTCATGACTCCGTCGCTGGCCCAAGATTGGGAGCGCGTGCTCATGCCCGCGCGCATTGCCTTGACGACCATGGCGGCATTGTTGGACGGATCGCTGATCGCCTCGTAGCTCGCAAGGATGTGCTCAGTTTCGTTTCCGTCGGCTCCTTTCCGACGGACCCTCGGTCGAGAAATCTTCTCCCGCTTCCCTTCGAAATGGCAAAAACCGGGTTCCGACCCCGCCCGTCGAAATGGGGTTCCAGATTCAGGATAATGACTCGGACCGCACAGTTTAAGAACCTCGGCGGCAAGCATCTGCTGTGCTTTCGCCCGCAAGCTATCCCGCAGTTGGTTCATGAACACGTCCCGATTTTCGAAGGAGACGGCTTGCGCTGCCCCTGATGGTATGGTGTGGATCTTCACGGATGGGTGATCTTGGGTTGTTATCGTTCAAACTGCCATCACTGGCAGCGGAACCACCATCCACCCACTCATTTCTGTCTTTTAACGGTCCCTGGGACGCTTCCTTCTTCGAGGAGGACATGTGCAAGGGCTGCGAGCTTTGCGTCACCGTAACTGGAGCCTTGCGACGTTCGCTTCATGGAAGTCCAACACCTCGCCGATGGTGGCGTAAGCTGCGGTGGATGGAGCACGCACACCGTCGAAGAACTCTCTCTTTGCGTCCTCGATCGTCTTCCCGTCCCGGCGGAGATAATTCTTGATGTCGTCCGCCAAGTCTGCGCTCCATTTCTTTCTTTCAAACAGGGGCAGGTGGGTGACCTTGCCGCCTCGGTGCAGTTTGAGATACCAGTTCCTTGAGAAGTGAGTCTTGGCCCCGTGCCTTCGGCCAATCCAGACGATCCGGTTGCCGAGCGGGGTCTTTTCGATAACGTCGTTTCCGCGAGAGCGTTTCCGGGGCATCCCGGGCACTCTTGTCAGTGCTTGTCGGTTTTTGTCGGTTTTTCGAGGTCAAAATGACAAGAAATCACTATTTTACGACCTCTAAAAAGAGGGTCATTTAATGTTTTAAATTATTGTTGTCGAGTATTATACGGAGAGGTGGCAGAGTGGTCGATTGCGCCTGACTCGAAATCAGGTGTGCCGCAAGGTACCGGGGGTTCGAATCCCTCCCTCTCCGCCATTTTTCCCCTCTGTACGGGGAAATCCGAAGCCTAGGTTGCCCGGTTGACGTGGCAACCTAAGCATGAATGTCCAACCTATGTTCGCCGTCAGCCGGTTTAAGAACCGGAATGGCGTGTTCTCGTTCCGTGTCGATGGTCAGCTCAACGGCGTCCGCATCCGCCGCAACTTCAAGACCCAGGAGGAGGCTGCAGCCGAAAAGGCCGTCCTTGAACTCAAGGCGCTGCAAATGACGTCGAGCCTATGCGCCGTCACCACCTGCCTCGCCGAAGGTCAAGTCCGCGAGGCCGAGGCCGTTTTCCGGCGGCTGGCTGGCGGGAGTCGCACGCTCTCGTTCTGCGTCGATTACGCCCTGACCAATCACCGCACGCCGGAGAACGAGAAGGCACTGGATGAGGCGGTCACCGCCTATTTGGCGGTAAAAACACGGGAGCATGAGCAGAAGCTCATTTCCGCGTCCCAGCTCACGACGATCAACCGGCACATGAAGGCGCTAAAAATACACTTCCCCGACATTACCGTCGCCGATCTGACGGCGGCACACCTGACGAAGTATTTCCAGCGGGCCAACGGGTGTCTCAAGACCTACAATAACCGGCGCGGCCTCGTCTCGACCTTCCTCAAGTTCGCTGAGCAACGGGAGTGGCTTGCGGCCAATCCCATCAAGAAAGTCCCCTACTACCGCATTGCCCACCGTCGCGGCTCCGCTAAGATCCTCACGGCAGCTCAGGCACAGGAGTTGATGACTTATGTCGAGGACTACCAGAACGGCCGCCTAGTGCCCTTCTTTGCCCTGTGCCTCATCGCGGGCATCCGGCCATGCCTACGGACGGGTGAAATCCTCCGCCTCTTGCCGGGGCACGTGCGGCTCGATACCGGGGTTATCCTGATCGAGCCCGAGGTTTCCAAGGTCCGAGAGAAACGCACGGTAGCGATTCAGCCGAACCTCGCGGCCTGGCTCCGGGCTTATCCGCTCGCGAAAAATCCGATCATTATGCCGAATCTGCAAAAGCTCCGGGCACGGATCGCGAAGCGTTTCGGGCTAACCCATGACGTGATGCGCCACACGTTCATTTCGATGCACATCGCCAAATTCCGCTCCCTCGGCGAGGCCGCACTTCAAGCCGGCAATTCCGAGGCCATCATCAAAAAGCACTATCTCGACCTAAAGAGTGCGGCTGAGGCCAAGCAGTTCTTCGGCATCCGGCCGAAACGCGCTGAAAAGGTTGCACCAGCCACGGTCCCGGCCACCCCAACGCCGCCAGTCCCAGTGCTTTTCGCGGCAGCATGACCAATACACGGTAAAGTGCACTGAACGGCCGGAACACACGCCGCGCCGGCTTTAATGCCGCGCGCGTGTTGCCATTCAAAGAGATAGGCTCCTGCCGGAAATCGGAAACACGTGTTGCTGATTGGGGCCTCCGCTCGGCACCCCGAGCCAAGGCCCTATATTAAAATACTTCCCTCTGCGGGACTGGACCGATTGTCGTGCAACTGCTCCTCCCCCGCGTTGAATTCAAGTTTGATCATCCCAGGAGATACCGACTTTGCGGCTGGGACTTGCGTAACGTAACAACGTTACTTTTTAAGTGAGACACAGTACCCCTTACGTCAAAACGTAAGGTTTCAGATTCCGTAAATACGACACAGTGCGTGTCGCGTGACTGAGCATGGCCGGCTAAAAACGCCCCTCCGGGCAGCGTCACTTGCGCAATTTCAAACGTTACCGTTTCGGTAAGGGGAAGGGCGTCCCCCTCATCAAGAAACGTGGTGCGTTTCCTAAGTGAAATCGCGAAGTCGGTGGTTTCAGTTAGATTGAGCCAAGGCCATCGTGGCAGAGGAAGGTCCCTAAAATAGGGTTGATTAAGCTTGAAAAGGTACCCTTACAGTGTAAGGGTTAAATGAAACTCACCTTCATCGAACTGCCGCGGTTTACCAGCCTCATTACGCAGATCACCGATGACTATTATCTCAACCAACTTCAAAACGACCTGCTGAAAGGCTCGGAGAAAGGTGACATTATCCCGCGTTTATAAGGCCTGCGCAAGGTGCGGATGGCCTTGCAGGGCCGGAGCCGGGCAGGCGGGGCACGGGTCATCTATCTCTATCTTCCACAGCATCACGCGGTCATTTTCTTTTATATTTATACCAAAGCCAATTCAGAGAACCTCACCCCGGACCAGGAGAAACGGTTGAGGGCCGCCGTCGAAACCATCAAACGAGAATACAGACATGAAAACCAAGGCCATTGAGTTCAACGCCGACGACCTCGTCGGCAGCGTCGAGGCGTTCGCCCAGCATCTGACGGGGAAGCAAAAGCTTACCCTGCGCACCGCAACGATGCCATTGCCCCCGCCGGTCAAATCGCTGACGCCCTTGCAGGTTCGGTCAATCCGCAAGAAGCTCAACGTCAGCCAGCCGGTTTTTGCCGCCATGATGAATATCCCAACGGTAACAGCCGCTAGCTGGGAGCGCGGGCGGAGGAAACCGACCGGAGCCGCGCTGCGCCTACTCGACATTGCCCGCAAGCATCCCGAGGTATTGGTTGCCGGCTGACGGGGACAAATTGTTACCGCTGACGAGGCTCTGACATGCTTGCGTGGTTTCAAGCTGACCGCCGCCACCGTCCTCATCGCCGAGCTCGGCGACGTGAAGCGCTTCTCCCAGCCGCGCCAGCTCATGGGATTCCTCGGCCTCATCCCCCGGGAGAACACCACCGGACAGACCCGCCGGCTCGGTTCCATCACCAAGGCAGGCAATGCCCATGCCCGTTGGATCCTGATCGAAGCCGCCTCGCCACGCCTTTCACCCACCGAAGGTTTCACCCCAATTGGCGCTGCGCCAGGTTGGCCAACCCGAGCCCTACAAGGCGCTCTCAAGGAAGGTACGGTCGCGCCTGCACAAGCGCGGCTGGCACCTGATTAGACGCGACCTCATGAAGCAAAAAGTGGTCGTCGCCCTGGCTCGCGAGCTCGCTGGCTTCGTCTGGGCGCTCCTTTCCCAAGTGCCGCTATCGGCATAATACTTTTCGTTCTTTGAGATAGCCGCCCTCTGGGCGGCAGCGTTCAGGGACCGGGTTGCCAGCCCATGCATGTGTGATCTACGTACACGCTCAGCGCCGCTGAGCCTACGTTCGACACTAGTCAATGCGGGCACGACGCACCAATGTACGGTCGGTATCCAACCCACGAAGATCAGCACGGTCACGGCTTTGCCGCGATTCGCACACCCACGCACGCGTTAATTCAAACCGCCTGGTCCCTGTCCGCTGCCGCCCTAAGGATGGCTTTGCTCAACCCACTGCGACTATCGCCATGGGCGGGCACCACTTTTTTTGACTTGTGCGCACGTAGCTAGATCAGATCAGATTATGGAACCTCGTACACCTCGGCCAAAGCGACCCCGGTCGTATTGTTGACGCCGGAAACCTGAATCGTGTAGGCACCTGCCGGGAAGTTCACAATCTGGGCACTGTCGGCACTGCCTGAAGTGAACGCAAAGGCACCGACAGAGGCTGCCGTGCTGGCGATGAGCGCGGGGTTGGAACTGGTTCCCCAGACGGTGTTGGAGGCGATCACCGTCCCGGAGCTATTAAACACGCTGAGACTCGGCTCTGCCAGGGCCCCGCCGACGCCAAATTGCGTCAGAGCGGGACCGTCGGCACGCACGAGCAGCTGCTCCGTTCCGCTCCCCGAAATGACAAAACCAGGAATGAGGATATTGGCTCCGGTACCCACCTGGGCCCGGGTGGAGATGTTGATCAGGCGGGTGCCGCTTGAGGACACTTCGTAGACCTCGGCAAGAGCCACCCCAGAGGTGTTGTTGACTCCGCTGACCTGGACCGTGTAGGCGCCAGCAGGCAGGCTCGCAATGAGGGCGCAATCCGCGCTTCCAGAAGTCAGCGCAAAGGCGCCTACCGAGGCTGCCGTGCTGGCGATGAGCGCGGGGTTGGAACTGGTTCCCCAGACGGTGTTGGAGGCGATCACCGTCCCGGAGCTGTTAAACACGCTGAGACTGGGCTCTGCCAGGGCCCCGCCGACGCCGAACTGCGTGAGACTGGGCCCATCGGCACGGATGAGGAGCGTTTCGGTGCCGCTTCCGCTGATCACGAATCCGGGGATCAGTATGTTCGCGCCGGTACCGACCTCGGCGCGGGTGGAGATATTAATGAGGCGTGCGGATCCGTTTGAGCCAGACGGTGGCGGGGTTGGCGTCGGGGTGGGGGTCGGGGTAGGGGTTGACGTTCCGGTGGCCCCGGCAATCACGGTCACTGTGCCGTCCCCCTGATTGACGACATAGGTCGTGTTCGTCGCCGGATTCACCGCGATGGCGGAAGGATCGGATCCCACGGTCACGGTGGCGGTGGACACATCTGTGGCCCCATCAATCACCGTCACGGTATTGCCGGGGTGGCTGAACGTCCCTTCGTCGCCGACGTAGATCTGATTCGTTACCGGATTCACCGCGATGGCACCGGGCCCGATTCCCACGGGCACGGTGGCGGTCACGGTGTTCGTGGCGCCGTCAATCACCGTCACGTTGGCGCTGCCTTGGTTTGCGACATAGACCGTGTTCGTGACCGGATCGACCGCGACGGCATAGGGAAGAGTTCCCACGGCCACGGTGGTGGTCGCATTCGTGGCTCCATCGATCACCGTCACGGTGTTGTCGTTGCTGTTTGCGACGTAGATCGTGTTCGTGACCGGATCGACCGCGACGGCATAGGGAAAGGTTCCCGCAGAAACGGTGGCGGTCACGGTGTTCGTGGCGCCGTTTATCACCGTCACGTTGGCGCTGCCTTCGTTTGTGACGTAGATCGTGTTCGTGACCGGATTGACCGCGACGGCGTTGGGCGTGTTTCCCGCAGAAACGGTGGCGGTCACGGTGTTCGTGGCGCCGTTGATCACCGTCACGTTGGCGCTGTATTCGTTTGCAACGTAGATCGTGTTCGTGACCGGATCGACCGCGACGGCATAGGGAAAGGTTCCCGTAGAAACGGTGGCGGTCGCGGTGTTCGTGGCGCCGTTGATCACCGTCACGGTGTTGCTGTCAAGGTTTGCGACGTAGATCGTGTTCGTTACCGGATTGACCGCGATGGCAATGGGCGCGAGTCCCGCAGAAACGGTGGCGGTCACGGTCTGCGCTCGTACCAACGAGGGAATCACCGCAGCAAAAACAATTCCACCCACTGCAAGGAACGACCGCGCACGACGGAAATTCCCGCGACAGCATCGCCCTATTTTTATCTGCATCGGCCGGAAAGCGCAGGGAAGCCGCAACATCGTAAAAGATCGCGAGGATGGATTTATTATAAGGCCTTTTTAGTCAACAAATTAATGCCATTGGCGTCCCACACGATGAAGACGAACGAACATAAGTGTTTGGCGTTGAAGCAAAGCATGGGGTGCTGAGGAAGGTATGCTGTTGAAGATTTTGGTGACGTTTGTGGATTTTCGGAGCGATATCACACGGGCTGTCCCATAGGATTTCGTGCGAAGCCCGGGAGCCAAGCCTGCTCAGGACTACCGAGACATCGGAAGTGCCCGTTGGCTGTCCCACAGGAATCGATGAGGCTATAGACATCGCGCTCGAGCCAGAGAGCGGCACGGATGTAGGTGACAAGACGGGTGAAGCTATGGGCCCAACGACTTTGCCAGGCCAGGAACCGCAGGAGAAGATGAACGAGCAGGGCGGTCCACACCTGCCACTTAACGGCGTTCGCCGAGTGGCCAAGGAAGTCGACCAACTGGACTAAGTCCTTTTTTAAGGCTCAACGTGTGTCCGTCAAATCCGGGGAACCTCAGCGGAATTTTTCCGGAGAATGGAAGGGCTTAGGGCGCGTTCGAATCAAATGAGGTTGCCCGAAGGTTGCCAAAAAATCTGTTATTAGCTTCAACTGGTTGAAACTACCTGATCTTATCTGCGCGTTAGAAAACGTTAACCCTCAACTAAGTCCGCGCCAATTAAGCGACTTAGCTTCGAGCGGGAGGAGGCGTTCGAATCCCTCCCTCTCCGCCGCTTTCGCCCGCCCTCATGATGCTGGGAGCTGAACTTTGTCCAAAAGAAGGCTTGGCTCGAGGTGGAATATGAGGTGCTCTGGCCGCCGCCTCGATCTATCTCATGAATCTCATCCGTGCCCTTTCTACCAGTGTCCTGCTAGTCGTCACGCTCACATCCTGCATCGCTCCAGCCAAAGTATCCGAGGAAAAAGACGCTAACGGGAATAAGATTGAATACGTGTATTACACCCCGACCGGAAGCAACGTTCCCATTAAGGTGCGCAAAGACGAGCTGAAGACTACCGATAGTGAAACCGCCACCGAGGACAAGACGTTCTTGGATATGCAGAGGAATGGTTCCGCCAATTTGCCGCAAAGTCCCAGCGGCAAGTGAGCGAGTTCACCCTCTGCCGGCCTCAGCTAAGCGCTTTCGGCTAAACCTTGTCGTGGGTTCGAATCCCACCCTCTGCGCCGCTTTCGCCCGCCGGGTGAAGATTGCCCCCCATGGGGTCAGGGATACGGCAGGTTGGCTGGCAGAATGGATTTGACAGGTTCACGGGGAAATCTGGCCCGGTTTTGGCGGGACATATCTCAACACGCCGCCGCAACGCAACTTTGGCCAGTGACCTAAGCCAACGGCACATTCGCCGCCGTAGCGTCCCAGGGCCAGGTCTCTTGAGTTGGACGTTTGCCAAACATCCCGGCGGTGCGGGAGCGGAGTGCTGTCATCGGATAAGCGAAATGAGCCGGCGCCGAAATGATGAAAGGCACAAGTCATTTGCACAAACCATTCACAGCCATCCCATAGCGGGTGAGCAATGAAGCATTTGGCGGTAATCCCAGAGGGAAGACCGGAGTAAGTGTGGCGGACAACGATGCAGGATTTTTTGGGCAATAGCGGTGTTTACTCGTCGAGTTTCACGTATGCTGTCCCATGAGATAGGCTGAGAAGCCGGGCAGTTCACTCTGGCGTGGTGGGGCCAGACTTCCGCCGCGCCCCCCTGCTGTCCCATAGCGCACGAGCAGGTCACCGAGGTCGCGATGCAGCCAGAGGGCTGCCCGGCAGAGCGGCAGCAGTCGGGAGAAGCTGTGTGTCCAGTGGTTGCACCAGGCCTGGAAGCGCAGGAGGACATAAACGAGTAAAGCCATCCAGACCTGCCATTTCACGGCGTTGGCCGATTGGCCGAGGGAGTCGGCCAACTGGAGTGTCTGTTTTACCTGTTTGAAAAAGATCTCGATCTGCCAACGACAGCGGTAGAGGTCCGCCACGCTCCCACCGGTCCACTCCAGGTTGTTGGTCAGGAAGACGAGGATGCGTTCCTGACCGTCGAGTTCCACCCTGGCGGTGACACGGCGCAGTACGCCGGGATAGTCTTGTCGAGCGTAGTGCCCCTTAAGCACGACAAGTTCATCCTTGAGCACCCGCGGATCCTTACCCCGGGGCAGCCGTTGTTTCACACGACAAGCGATGTTGTCCTTGGCCCGGGTCACGAAGGAGATGCCCCGCTCGGCCAGCTCCTGGAAGTGGGCGAGTTCGTAGTAGCCTTTGTCAAAGAGGACGATCTCGCCCTCGCGCAGTCCCGCGCAGAGCTGTCGGGCACGACGGCTATCGTGCTCCCGGGCCGTGTCGATGACGACGAAGCCGGGCAACAGACTGCGCAGCGACAGCCGCAGATGGCACTTGGCCGCGGCCTTTCGGCGCCGGTGCTTGGCCCAGTCCAGACAGGAAGCCACCAGCTGGATAACGGTCGCATCGACCACGTGGATCGTCCGGTGGAACCGCCAGGCCAGGCCCTTCGTCGGACCACGGCCGAAGGCCGGGAAGGTGCCTTGCAGGTGGCCAAGCACCTTCCAGAAGACGTCCTCAGCCATGGCGCAGTCCCGGGTTTTGTTGGCGTGACTGAGGTTGTTTCTCGAGGGCGCACTTGCTCCGCGCAAGGCCCGTAGCGGTGTCGCCCACAGCCGCAAGGCATCGCAGACGTCGTTCAGGCTGAGCGCGTGCGCCATCTGGGCATAGAGCAGCGCCACGACGTGGCTTCACGGGCTGAAGGTGCGCGCCTGCCGGTCAACCCCGTGGACGCGGGCCAACTTCGGCACCAGATACGAAGGAATCAGTTCGACCAATTGCCGCAGCACGGTAGCTTGCCGGTGGCTCGGCTGTTTTTTGTTTTTCACACCCTGCCATGTGGCAGGTAAACCTGAAGCCTCCGAGCCACTTCCTTTCCCCCATGGTTAAAGCCCGCGCCAAGCTCGATCCGACCGGAGTCCAGATGCAGCTGAAGGTCGCCCTGCTCGACATTAAGCCTTCCATTTGGCGCCGCTTGCTCGTTCCGGCCACGATCAAGCTGCCCAAGCTCCACACCGTGCTCCAGCTCTGCTTCGGCTGGACCAACAGCCACCTGCACGCTTTCCGCCTGGGGGAGGACTCGTATGAGGCAATCTACGCCGACGACTGGAGTCAGGATTTTTCAGGCCCCGGCCAACGCCATGACGAGAAGAAGTTCCGGCTCTGCGACCTGCTGCATGCCCCAGACGACTTTCTACTCTACGAGTACGACTTCGGCGACAGTTGGCAGCACGAGATCCTGGTCGAAAAAATACTTCCCGGTGCTACAACCAAGATGGTCTCCTGCGTCGCCGGCGCCCGCGCCGGCCCTCCGGATGACTGCGGCAGTATTCCCGGATATGAAAACCTGGTCGAAGCCATGGCCGACCCAGAGCACCCCGAACGCGAGCATCTCCTTGAGTGGCTCGGACGCCCCTACAACCCGGAAGCGTTCAACCAGGTCACCCTCAACAACCTGCTAAAAACGCTCAAAATCTAGCCATCCCTATGGGATGGCTGTGCAAACCATTGACTGTTCAAAGGCAATTCCTCAGAGGATCGGGCTGACGCAGCGCTTCGCTTCATCGGTCCGACGATTGCCATGTCGCCAATCGAAAAGAGGGCCCTCAACCCAAAACGTCCCAACCCCCAAATGATATGACTCCCAATAAGAAAAGGGTTACGGCAAAGGCTCATGCCAAACTCGGCGACCTCAATCCGAGGAAGAACCCCAAAGGTGGTGCAGGTAACAACTATGTGCCGAAGATCAATTCTCTGAGCAGGCCGAACATGCTAAATCCTCAGCCCCTGCCTCCGTGAGTTAGCTGAATCGCAAGAAGAGCTTCCGCGTTTTTCCGTCTGGCGATTGCGCGGCCCTTGGTTTCAAGGACACTTCCGAAACTTGCCACTGATCGGGCCCATGGTATCTGATATCGACTAGGAACTCCCTGGTCGAGTTTCGTCCCCACTCGGGAACCAATTCTTCAAACGTGGTCCTCGATTGAGGTATCCGGTTGTCGTTCTCTTTCCGTCTGTTCAGTTCAACGGGAGACTCGTCGGCTATGCAAGGGGTCAACTTGTTACGGCAACCATAACGTCACGGCGTTTTCGTTCTCCTACAACCTGATTTTGGCCGGCATTTGTGCTCGCGGGAAAAATGCACACCGCCCGGAGCCGCACGATAGCGTAAGAGTCGTCTTGCCCGATTCCTTGTAGCCTCTGCACGGCAAGAAACCACCCGGTTGGCTCGACACGATTGTCATCAATACCCTGAGCGTCCTGATGGCGTGGGGTTGGAACGGGCATCCTATCAAAATCACTCCCGATCGAGCATCGATTCGGTTGGGAGGAAACGGCGAGGCCAACTCGGCATTGATCAGATTCATCGAGCCCGAACATCCGACTCGAAATCAGGCGAGGCCGAAAGGGTTCCGGGGGTTCGAGCCCCTCCCTCGCCGCCAGTTTCGCTCGCGGGATGAAGATTGCCGCTGATGGGGACCGCGGAAGAAGAAGGCTCAAACCGCCCGTAAGGGCCGCGGCGTTCGAGGCGCATTTCCTCGATCATTTCATCTGCAGTGGACGGAAAACATGACAGCCGAGAGGACGAAAACCGCTAATATGGGGAGAACTCGGTCAAGCCCCTTTTAAGGTGGTTTGTTCAT
>OCZU010000314.1_pt1 | contig 33924 bp, 31 predicted proteins | sample 1539001 | NCBI WGS metagenome assembly OCZU01 (sample SAMEA3539306, study PRJEB22396) | soil metagenome | biome: tundra; feature: field; material: soil | place: USA | collected 2010-05 | depth 0.15 m | reverse complement strand
AGGGGTGGGGGCGCAGAGCAGCATGAAATCAGCAGCAATGGGTTGTGGGCGATGGACAGTGAACCGGAGGGTAGATGCAGGCGCTGCGCGCGGGATCCCGAAATTGAGTTGAGAAAATTGCGCGTGTGGTCAAAAAATAAGTCTGGACGAAATCGGGGTATGGGCGGGGTTCGGTGGTTGGGGATGGTCTGACAAAAAGTGGCCAAGCGCCGTGGAAGCGATGGACAGACACCTTTGAGGCTTGTGCCATGCAACCGATATCAGAGCTATCCCGGAGGGCAGGCGATCAGGCGGCGCGCTGGTAGAAGTTAAGCAGTCCGCCGAGGCGTTCGGATTTGTGAACGGTCCCTTCGTGACGAACAGTTGGTTGGTGAGGGAAAGGGATGACATTCTCAAGTTCCTGATAATTTCGCTCTTGGTGAAAGTGACTCAGATACTCAGTGAGCGCGTGGTGCAGGGAACGTTCGCCGAAGAGAATCGGCATAACGTAAGATTAACGAGGCAAACGGCTTAAAACAAAGCCAGAAAAACCGCATGAAAAATGTGACGGATGAATTATTTGATACGGCCGCGGCGTAAGCGGCCACAAACCAGTATTGCCAAGTTGCCTGAAGCGATTACGATGCTCCGGAAGATGCATCGAATTTATCCGGCCGAGGCGCAACCCTTAAGTGGGACGTTCTTGAAAAGGCCAGAGCCGTGTAAAGGAAAACTGTTCACGCACGGTTCTTACGGGGGCGCTGGCGGATGAACCGCCTGCGACTACCCGGTTGCTGCTTGAACACCATGCACCACGACATCAAATTGACAAACTTCGAGATGATTCATACGGCGGTGTTGCGAAGCCGCGTGGAGCCCAAAGAACTCTCCAAGTTCGTTCCCGCAGCGTGCGGCGAAGTCTGGTCGTTTATTCGCTCTGCCGGTCTCCCGCATCCAGGACGCCACATGGCTTTGTATTTGGATACGAGAGGGTCTGTTGAGGTTGGAGCGGAGGTATCTGAGCCATTTGTCGGCAGCGACCGAGTTCATTGCTCACAATTGCCCGTTGGCCGGGTGGTGACTACCGTCCACTTCGGCCCCTACGCACGTCTTTCCGAAGCGCATACCGCGATTCGCAAGTGGTGCGCCGAGCACGGACATCGGCTTGGGAGTATTTCCTGGGAAATCTACGGGCACTGGGACGAGAGTTGGAACGCTGATCCTTCAAAGATACGCACCGATGTTTTCTACCTGCTCCAAAAACATGCGGCCTAACGAGTCGCAGCCAACCGCCATTGACGCTTTCCGTTCCGCTGTCGCGGTTTACAGCACCGGTCGGCGATGGCTCAGCTCACGTTAGTTGCCACATCAAATGTCACGTGAAATTCTAAGAGCGTGTTTGAAAAAAGTCTGATGATGACGGTTCTAATCGCCGTCCTTTTACTGCTTGCTGGCTTTCAGCCGCTGGCAGGATCAGTTGTGCCGGTGAATTTGCATTGCGAACATCATTCCAATCCGCTGGGCATTGATGTGGCACAGCCACGCTTAATCTGGCAGGTGCAATCAGACGAACGCGATCAAAGACAGACCGCCTATCAAATCATGGTCGCGAGCAGCAAGGAACTGCTCGAAAAGAATCATGGAGATTTATGGGATGGCGGCAAGATCGTCAGCGATGAGACTGTCAACATTGCCTACTCGGGCAAAGCGCTGACATCGGGCGAGCAATGTTTCTGGAAAGTCAGAGTATGGGACAAGAATGGCAAGGCTTCGGACTGGAGCGCGACTGCGCGGTGGAGCATGGGGCTACTGGAAAAAAGCGACTGGCAAGGAAAATGGATCGGCTGGGATCACGGCGAAAAAACCAATGATTTCGGCGGGGCGCAATGGATTTGGTTTCCCGAGGGAAATCCGGCGGATCGCGCGCCGGTTTGCACGCGTTACTTCCGCCGCGTCTTTGAATTGCCGGCGAATCAGGTGGTGGTTGCGGCGGCCATTCAGATAACGGCGGACGATCAGTTTCATCTGTTTGTGAATGGCCGAGAATCCGGAAACGGCGAACATTGGACGACACCGGAGAAATTTGCGATCGGTGCTTTGTTGAAGCCGGGGAAAAATGTTTTGGCGGTGGAGGCGCGCAATGTTGGGAACGAGCCGAATCCCGCAGGTTTGATTGCCAAACTGAAGGTTGAATTCAAACAAGGAACTCCCTTAACACTGGGCACGGACGAAATTTGGAGGTCGGCAACGAATGCTGAAGCTGGATGGAATGCGCTGGCTTTTGACGACACCATCTGGGTGACAGCCAAGCCGTTGGGAGAATATGGAACGCAACCCTGGGGCATCATTGGCAACAACGACCGGCGGCTGGCGGCCCGTTACTTGCGGCATGAATTTACCGTGGAGAAAAAAGTGCGTCGGGCCACGGCCTATGTCTGCGGACTGGGGCTCTTTGAGTTATACCTGAATGGTCAGAAGATGGGCGATGACGTGCTGTCTCCCGCGCTCTCCGAATATGACAAGCGCGCATTTTATGTGAGCTTTGACGCGACCGGGCAACTCAAGCGCGGCGAGAACGCCATGGGTGTCATCCTTGGCAACGGACGTTATTTTGCGCCGAGTCCGCCGAGCGGGATGCGGACGTTTGGCTATCCGAAGCTGCGGTTGCAGCTGAACATCGAATACGCCGACGGCACGACGGCACAGGTAGTCAGTGACGAACATTGGAAGCTGACCACCGACGGATCGATTCGCGCCAACAATGAATACGACGGCGAAGAATATGATGCGCGGATGGAACTGCCCGGCTGGAGCCAGCCCCGATTCGATGATTCCAAGTGGCAGCCGGTGCAACTGGTGAAGCCCGGCGCACCCCTCTTGTCGGCGCAAATCGGCGAACCGATCCGCGTCATGGATACGCTTCATCCCATTGCGATCACCAACCCGAAGCCCGGCGTGTATATTTATGACATGGGCCAAAACATGGCGGGCTGGTGCCGGTTGAAAGTCAGCGGGCCTGCGGGCACCGCTGTAAAACTCCGCCACGCGGAAACGCTCAAGTCCGATGGCACGATCTTCACCGCCAATCTTCGCACCGCAAAAGCCGAGGATATTTATACATTGAAGGGCAAAGGCGTCGAAATCTATGAACCACGTTTTACCCATCACGGGTTTCGCTTTGTGGAAGTCACGGGTTTTCCCGGCGAACCGAAATTGGACGCAATTGAAGGTCAAGTCGTTCACGACGCGTTGCCAAATGCGGGCGGATTCGCCAGTTCCAATCCTCTGCTCAACCAGATTCACAAGAACATCTATTGGACCACGCGCGATAACTACCGTAGCATGCCCACGGATCTGCCCCGCGACGAACGCCAAGGCTGGATGGGCGATCGTCAGGAAGTGTCCAAAGGCGAAACGTATCTGTTCAACATTGCGCCGGTGTATGCCCAGTGGCTGGCCGATATGCAGGACGCCCAACGTTCCGACGGCAGCGTGTCTGACGTGTGCCCCGCCTATTGGCCGCTCTACCAGGACGGCACGGTCTGGGCCAGCACCTACATTATCGTCCCGCATATGCTCTACGAGCAATACAACGATCTGGAAATTCTCCGGCAGCATTATGCTTCGATGAAGAAATGGACGGATTACATGACGAAGTTCCTGGAGAACGACCTTATGCTGAGGAACACCTATGGTGACTGGTGCGTCCCGCCCGATTCCTTGACGGAGATTCATTCCTCCGATCCCAAGCGCGCCACCAGCGGGCCGTTATTGAGCACGGCCGTTTTCTATCATGATCTGCGCCTGATGGCGCAATCGGCGCGGTGGTTGGGCAAAACCGAGGAAGCCGGGCAGTTCGAGGCGCTGGCCGCCCGGATCAAGGTGGCGTTCAACCGACGCTTCTTTAATTCCGAGCTCGGCTATTACGACAACGGCACGCAGACCTCCTGCACGCTGCCGCTGGCATTTGGACTGGTGCCGGACGGATACAAAACGAAGGTGTTTAACCACCTTGTCAAAAAGATCACCGTGGAGTGCGACGGTCACATCGGGACCGGTTTGGTGGGCGGGCATTATCTGATGCGCGTGTTGTCGGACAATGACCGGCCCGATCTCGCCTACACGCTCGCAACGCAGACAACCTATCCCAGTTGGGGCTACATGATTTCAAAGGGGGCCACCACGATGTGGGAACTGTGGAATGGCGACACCGCCGCTCCGGAAATGAATTCCGGCAACATCGTCATGCTCATTGGCGATCTCAATATCTGGCTGCACGAATATTTGGGCGGCATCCGTCCCGATCCTGAAGCTCCGGGTTTCAAAAGGATTATTATCAAGCCCGAAGTTGTCGGCGGCCTTACCTGGGTCAAGGCCAGTTATGATTCAATTCGCGGACGCATCAGCAGCGAATGGCACCAATCCGCCGGGCAATTTGATTTGCGAGTCACCATTCCCGCGAATACGACGGCCATGGTTTACCTGCCGGCGAAAGATGTTAAATCCATCACCGAAAGCGGGATGCCGGCGGCGCAGGCGGAAGGGGTAAAATTTCTGCGGCAGGAAAACGGCAGGATTGTTTTCCAAGTTGGCTCGGGGAATTTTCTGTTTGCCTCCAAAACCAAGTAGTTTAACCAACTTTGTAGTTCGCCGTGCAGTCGTGTTTCTACCATAAACGCAAATTTGTTGGATTGATCAAATCATAAACAAATAAATATGAATCGCCGGAAATTCATCCGCAATACTGCGTTCATCGCTTCCGCCTTGGCCATGACGCCTACGCTCAACCGGGCCGCTGACGGGTTTCTAGCATCAAAGGATAAGACCCCTGTTGACCGGCATGCGCTGGTAACGCGGCATAACATTCAATGGAATGCGGTGGCCGGACAAATTCCGCTGGGCAACGGTGAGTTCTGTTTCAATGCCGATGGCACCGGATTGCAGACGTTCGGAGGTAATTCGATGTCCCATTGGGGCTGGCATTCCTTCCCGTTGCCAGCGGGCTGGACCCCAGACCGTGTTCCGCCGACGGGAACTTTTCAACAAGGACACAACCAGGGGCCGGATAATTTCCCGCCAAACACCGACGAAATCCGCAACTGGATGTTCGATAATCCGCACGTGATGAATCTTGGACGGTTGCGGTTGTGCCGGGGCAGCGGCGCGGAACTGAAGCCAAACGAAATTTCCAGTCTGGCGCGGACCCTGGATTTATGGTCGGGCGTCCAGACGTCAAGCTATCAGATCGCCGGCGAGTGGGTTCACGTGGAGACGTGTGTCCATCCGTTGCTGGATGCGGTCGTGGTGCGGATCGAATCCCCACTCATCGCGCGCGGCGAATTGCAAGTAGCATTGGATTTTCCCTATCCGTCACTGCAAAATGGGCCGTGGGTCGGCGATTTCCTGCAGAGGCAAGGTCACAAAACTGAAATGACGCTCCGCAGTAAATCGCGCGCGGATTTTGTCCGCGATGTTGACGCGACAACCTATTACGCCCGACTCGCGTGGTCGGCAGGGTGTCAATTCATCACACCGACCAACAGCGTGCATGAAAATATTGTGATCAAAAAGGCGGAGTTCGGCGACAAGGACCAGTGGCTGGATGTGACGGAAAAGATCGCCGCAAAGGTTGCGAATGGCGACACAGCCATAACACCGGACGTCAGATGGCTTGGTGATCCATACTCCGGCCAGGTGAAGCACCTCAAGCTCAAATTCTCACGCGATGGGATAGAACAAACAGTCGAGGTTCCAGAAAATGAAACCTTCGCAATTGGCGGTGGTATTCCGCCATATCACTTTGTTCTCTCGGCGCGGGGCACAAACCGTCTGGAATTAATCTGTGCTTTTTCGCCCACCCCCGTTTCCAGCGCGCTTTCAACGGTTGAAAAATCTTTTGAAGACACTTCCAATCACTGGAAACACTTCTGGAGCACCGGCGGCGCGATTGATTTTTCCGGCAGCAAGGATCCCCGCTGGTTTGAACTGGAACGCCGCGTTGTGCTTTCGCAATACGAATTGGCAGCGCAAACGGCCGGCAGTTGGCCCTCGGCGGAGGATGGATTGATGGGGATTGATCCGTGGCGCGGACAGTTTCACATGGAAATGATCTGGTGGCATCTGGCGCATTACGCGTTGTGGGATCGCTGGCCGATGGCTGATAAGGCAGTTGGCTGTTACCAGCGTTTTACCCCGGCCGCCCGCGCGCTGTCGGCACAACTTGGTTATACCGGATTGGAATGGCCCAAGTCCGTCGGTCCGGAAGGCCGCAGCGCGCCGTGGGTCGGCAACCAGGTTTTGCTTTGGAAAGAACCGCATCCAATCTTTTTCGCGGAATTGGACTATCGATTGCACCCGACCCCTGCAACGCTGGAAAAATGGACCAATATTGTGTTTGGCACGGCCGAACACATGGCCGACTATCCAACGCTGGATGCGAAAACCGGTGTTTACTCGCTCGCCTTCGATATGCCACCCAGTGAAAAAGCCATCTGGAGCGACACGGTTTTTGATCTTGCATATTGGCGCTGGGGGCTTGATCAGGCGCAAGTTTGGAGACAGCGTCTTGGCCTCGCTCGCAACGCCCATTGGGATGAAGTCCGCACGCATCTTGCACCTATGCCAGTGAGCGATGGCGTGTTCGTTGACTATGCTGGCTGTAAGAACACATACACCAAGACCGCCTGGGAACATCCCGATCCCATCGGCGTTTTCGGCATGTTGCCGCCCATCGAAGGTGTGGATACCGAGACCGCGCATCACACTGTGCTGAAGGTGTGGACCACCTGGAACTGGGACAGAACCTGGGGCTGGGATTGCCCGTGGATGGCCATGGCCGCTGCGCGAACTGGCGAACCACAAATCGCCGTTGACGCATTGCTCAAATCAAGCGCGCGCAATCAGTTTGACCAGCGCGGCGTGAACACCGGCGGTCCCTGTCCCTATCTGCCCGGCAATGGGGGCCTGCTTTATGCCGTCGCGATGATGGCCGCCGGCTGGGATCATGGCCCCGACCGCCAGGCGCCAGGTTTTCCAAATGATGGAAACTGGACGGTGAAATGGGAAGGGCTGAAGAAGGCTCCTTGAAATAAAACGTCGAGAATAGATTAGCCCGTGGCGTTTCCCGTAGTGTTCTGAAAATAGCGCCGCCTATTTGTCCTCGTCCTGCGTTCGCTTCCGTTTGTTCACGGCTTGACGCAGGAGGTACTCGATCTGACCGTTGACGCTGCGGAGTTCATCCGCTGCCCATTTTTCCAGTTCTTTCCAAAGGTCGGGCGGAATTCGCAGCAAAAACGGTTTGCGCTCTTCGCTGGCCATGAACTTATGAATAAAGCGTGCCGGTGTTGATCACGGGCGATGCTTCGGACTCACTGCAAAGGACAACCAGCAAATTGCTCACCATGGCAGCTTTCCGCTCGTCATCAAGTTTCACGACCGATTTTTCGGTCAGTTCCCGCAACGCCATGTCCACCATGCTCACCGCGCCATGCACGATTGTCCGCCGTGCGGCGATTACCGCCTCGGCTTGTTGGCGGCGCAGCATGGTCTGCGCAATTTCCGGCGCGTAAGCCAGATGCGTCAATCGCGCTTCCTCGACCACGACGCCCGCTTTGTCGAGCCGCTCCAGCAATTCCTTCTTCAAGGCTCCCGCGACTTCGTCGGCGCTTTCACGTAACGTCGGCTCCTGTTCCTCGCTGCGGTCATACGCGTAAAGACTCGCGATGTGCCGGATGGCTGATTCACTCTGGATATGGACGTAACTCTCAAAGTCATCCACATCGAAGGCGGCTTTGGCCGTGTCTTCCACGCGCCACACGATGACGGCGGCGATTTCGATGGGATTACCGCGCTTGTCGTTGACCTTGAGTTTCTCGCTGTTGAAATTGCGCGCGCGCAACGAGATTTTGGTGCTCGGTCCGCGCTGCGATTGGGCCGCGATATGGGCGCTCGCCTTGGAGGGCTCGGGCGCAGCGGAACGGGCGCGGATCCGTGAATAAAAAGGATTTGCCCACCAAAAACCACTCTGGCGCACCGTGCCTTTGTAGGCGCCGAAAAGAATCAACACACGCGCTTCATTTGGCTGCAAGGTGAAATGGCCTTTGAGAAGAATGACCGCCATGACCTCGATCAGAATTGGCGCCAACAGGAGAACACCCGGATCCTGGTTGGATTTCCCTGCGTGCACGACCATCCAGATTAACCACGCGACCGCGCCAAACATCAACACCAGATTCACTTCCAACATCAGCCAGCCGTTGAGAGCGCCGGTTTCACGTTCACTGCTCGCCGACTTAACAACATTTGCGTTCATAAATACTTTTCCTTTCTTGTTATCGTTATGATATCATAACGATATTCCGTGTCAAGTCCAAAAGGTTGTGAGTAGTTTCCGTGATCGGCAGGCCGCCGGTTGGGCGGTTTACTATCCGAGCATACTGGGATGGGTCTGTGTAAAAGTTGCAGGTAAAAAAACCTTCAACGAAACCTTCAACGATTTCTTCAATAACCGTGTAAGCACCGAACAGTGTGACGCTGGTTTCAGGCACTGTTTTTCCGAAACAAGCGGCTCGAACCGCCGGGCACCTTGGGCGACGGCAGTTGGGTGTAAGTTCCCGGCATGACATATTTCCCGGCCGCTGCCTGAATGAAGTTCTTCCAGGCCTTCTTGTAGAACCGGTTCCACGGCAACGGCAGCGGAATTACAGTTGGGTTTGCATGATCCTCCGCCTCCAGAAAGCTGGCACAGCCGCAAGTGTTGGTGACTTTCGATGTGTCCACGCCCACCAGCACCAGATGCCCTGTGAATTTGTCCCGACCAGCCCATTGGTCGTGGACGCAGGATTAAGGTCGTCCCAATGAAACACAGCCAAAATCCCGAAAATCGCAGAGTTGGTCGAGGCGGCCGCGACGGTGTTTGTTATCTGCGCGTCAGTGTCGGGTTGTATGACGAGACGGTAGTAAATGCCCAACGGCTGTCGAACCGGCGCAGTCTGTGCGACGACAAGGGAAGGCGCGCCAAGAGCAACGGCCACTGATACCGCTGATAAGAACCTGCCTTTCACGCGCCGCCATTTGCTTGAAGCGGCCCGGATGGGGGAGAGCTGGCTTCTGATCGCACTCACTATGACAGAATAAATAAATAAGCGGCACACACAAGTCGAATGGCAGATCCCCAGGTTTTTGGATGGTTCTGCCGGCGGCGGAGCCAGAACCGCGCGGCACCTATCGAGTGTCTGACGCTTGAGGCCAGACGTGCTGTATCAGACCGATACAGGAAAACCACGTTGACCGCGCCCTGCTCACTCGACATTCACTCCCAGCGGTGGGGCAATGATTACCTGATCCGCACTGCTGACGACGTTTACCATGTTGCTGCCTTCAAACCTCTCAGCGTGAGTGCCCTGCAATTCTTTACGGATTTTTCAGCCGATAGAACCGATTTCCGGTAGATGGATTCACGATGATGTATTTGATGGTGCCGTTGTCAGTAACGCTCTCGGAAGGTGTGACCCAATTCGTCGTGGACAGGTTGGTGTTCACCTGCAAGCTGTAACCGGTGGAAGGCGAAGTCCAGTAAACCATGGCGGTGTTCGTGGTTGTGAGCTTGATGCTCAAGACCGGCGCGCCGAGAGTTTGCACGGCGAAGAGCGCCCAGAAGCCGCCGGTGAGTGAAAAGTTGCCGCCGGTCATCGGCCCGCCCGCGTCATGCTGGCCGATGGTGCCGCTGACGGTGTAGACGCCGCCCGTGCTTGTGCCGCCGCCACCAGCAATTTTATACCAATCAATCGAGTAGCTTTGACCGAGTGCTGAACTAACTCCCAATTCAAGCAACAACGCAGCCAACAACATGGTGAATCCAATTTGTTTCATAAGGAGTAATTTGAAGCGGATTTATTGTTCAGGCCGGGATGCGTGAAAGTGTCAGCGGCTGGCGGTTTGTCGCTCCATGAGCCGTTCGAGTTTTTCGAGGCGCTTTTCCAGTGATCCGTTTCGCTGTTTCAACTCAGCGTTCTCCGAATTTTGCGCGTCAACTTTCTGATTCAACTCCTGAAGTTTCGTTTTCTGCTCTTCAACTTTGCGGTGTTGCTTGAGAAATTCATTCAGGAGCATCGCGTTGACGGCTTCGTAGCGGACGGTGTAAATCTGGTGTTTGTCGTCGTGCAGCACCAGGGCCGGGTCCACCTTTTCCACTTCCTCGGCAATGAGGCCGAATTGGGGAGTGCCCTCGGGATCAAGTTCCGGTTTGTAAACGAACGTCACCGGCTTGAGCGCCAGCAGCACGTCGCTTGCGTCGTCCATGCTCTGGATGTTTTTCTTGAACCGCGCCGAGGAGGTCACCGTGCCCAGCAGCCCGTTGGCATTCACCTGTACAGTTGCCCCGCTGCCGACCGTCGTTCCGAAGATGCCGAGCATGACCGCCTTGGTCTGCGACGTGCCGATGCGGATGGTGTCGCTTTCATCGCCAAAACCAGTGTTGCCGATGTCAATGTTGTTATTGCCCGTCCTGATGGTGCTGCCCGCATTCACCCCGATGGCGATATTGCCGGATCCGGTCGTCACATTCTGAAGCGCCTGACTGCCGTGGGCCGTGTTGTTGCCGCCGCTCCAGCTGAATAAAAGCGCCTGATAACCGCAGGCCGTGTTGTTGTTGCCATCCCTATTACCGTAAAGCGCCTGATAACCGCTGGCGGTGTTGTTGTTGCCGTTGGTGTTGCCGAAAAGCGCCAAGGAGCCGTTGGCCGTGTTGTAGTTGCCGATAATGTTATTGATCAGCGCCGAAAAGCCCTTGGCCGTGTTGTCACGGCCGCTCGTGTTGGAGTAAAGCGCATAATAACCATCGGCCGTGTTGTGATAGCCACTCGTGTTGTTTAAAAGCGTCCATAAGCCGAGGGCCGTGTTGTCATAGCCGCTCGTGTTGCGGGCAAGCACGCCATTGCCGATGCCAGTGTTCTCGGTGCCGCTCATGGTCAAATTGCCCGCTTCCAAGCCGGCGAAGAAGTTATCCCCGGAGGCCTGCATCATCGTGACGCCGCCGGCATAAATGATGCCTGCGCTGGCCGACGGATAAGGCAGATATAAATTGCTGGCGAGGTTGAGGCTTCCAGCGGAGAAGCTGCCGCCGCTGTCGCGCTTGACGATGGTGTTGACCGTGTCCGCGCTGGTGGCTGTGTCACCCAATGTCACCGCGCCACTCACCGTGTTGGCCGTGATGTCCGAATTGCCCGTCACCGAGAGCACCCCGGCATTGTTCAACGTCGTTGAACCGCCCAGCGCCACTGCTCCGCCGCCGCCCAGACCCGTGCCGGCGCTCACCGTGATGGCGCTGTTTGCCAGTTGCCCATTGCCCACGGTGCCGCTTATTTGCGCGGCGGGCAGTGTGCCCAGCAGATTGCTCGCGGTGTTCGCAAAAATCGCATAGGGCGTGGGCGTCAACTGCTGGCGCGGGCTCAGGGTGCTGAAGCCGCTGCCGCCGTTGGTGCGCACACCGATCTCCAGCCAGCGGTCTGCGCCGGGAAAGTTCGTGCCGAAGTCCAGCACGACGGTGAACAGGCCATTGCTCACGTTGACCGGCGCATTGGTGAGCAGCGGGCCGACTTGATTGCCGAGTGTGAGCGCGTCGAAGAGCGCGAAGCGCAAATTGTAAGTGCCGTTGGCGGGATTCGCGCCGTCGTTGAGCCAGCCTTGATAGCTGAACGCCGTGCCTTGGGCGTGGAGGTTCGTGATGACAGTGAACAATGAGAGTCCTGTAACAACCAGGAGAATGCGTGTTTTCATAAAGCTTTCCTTTGGGTTTGATTAGACGACCCTTTTCTAAATTACGCCTCCTTAAATGACAAGTTAATAATGCCCCCTAGATCTCAAAATCTCAAAATGAGGGCGGCGCTGCCGTATCCGGCAATCCAAAAGTTCGGCGTTTATCTGAACAAAACTTTGCCATGCTAGTATCACGATGATTGATCCCAAGGACGGCTCGGTGGTCGGCACAATTGACGTCGGCGGCGCGATGGAGCAGGCCCAAAGTGACGGGCAGGGAAAATTGTACGTGGATGTCGAGGACGAGAGAAAAATCTCCGTGGTGGATTTGAAGACCATGAAGGTCATCACCAAGTATGATCTCGGCGACAAGGGCGACGGGCCTGCTGGTCTGGGTCTGGATGTGAAGAATCACATTCTTTTTGCCATGTGCCACAGCCAGAACTGTATCGTGGTGAATGCCGACGACGGAAGGATTCTCGCCACTTTGCCCATCGGAAACGGCACGGACGGTGGCGGATTCAATCCCGCCACGATGGAGGCATGGAGTTCGCAGCGCGACGGCATGCTGACTATCATCTAGGAAAACAGCCCCACGAGCTTTGCGGTGGAGCAAACCGTGGAAACCAAGGCGGGCTGCAAAACCTCATCGCTCGATACGAAGAACAACCGGATAGTTTTGATCTGCACCGAACGCATGCCGGGAGCGCCCACGCAAGACCCGGCCACGAACGCACCTGCCGGCGGACGGCGCGGCGGTGGTGGACGCGGCGGTCCCGGCAACCTCGACGTGTTGTGGGTCGGGCGTTGATCTGACGATACTTTGAATTCAGCCCAGCCAATCATGGCTGGGCACTTTTCTGTTCCAGTCGGTGAGTCAGTCCTGGGACAGGATGAGCACGGAGTAAGGCCCCACACCGACGCTGGCTCGAAACGGCATTCCGTCCGCCGGGCCATTACTGGCCACCGTGTCATAGCCCGCGTGATTGCCATAGTCCCGCGCTATATCCCTGCCAGTTGCTGTTGAAGCGCACGCGCCACAAGGCGGCTCGGGGAAAACCAAAGGAATAACTGTCATAACTGCGATTGGTAAAATTCCCGACCATCACCACGTCGTCGCCGGGCCCGCCGTTTTCCCAGCGATGATATCCGATCAATTTGTCCGTGTTGTTGACGTGATGAACGTTGAGGTTCTGGCCGCGCAGACCTCGCGTCTGGTTGAACCCGTTCCGCCGCAACCGGATCAAATCCCGGTAAAGCGCCTGGATGCCCGCGTAGGTTTTCAGTTTCGACCAGTCGAGCGGGACCGTGTCGCGAAAGTATTTGTCTTCCAGAAATTCCTGTCCCTGAAAAATCATCGGGATGCCGGGCGCGGTGAACACGAGTGCCGCGCCGAGCGTGGAGTGTTTGCGGGAAAACCAGCTCCCCGCATTGCCCGGCCAGATCTCCTCCGGCACGCGGGCGTGGCCATTCGCCACCTCGTCGTGCGACTCTGTATAAATCACCCGCTGAAACGCCTCGGCGTTGTGGCGGTGGTAGAGAGCATCACGCACGGCCCACATGTCGCGTGCGGCATCGTCTCCGCCGATGATGGCCGTGCGGATCGGATGCGCGAATGCGGCGTCCCACTGCGAACCAAAGCCCGCGCCGCCGGTGCCGGTGTCTTTCGTAATCCATTCGTTGTTGTGCAAATCCTCGGCGACGGTAATTTTCCACGGCTGCGAGGCGCGAATTTCATTGTTGATCCATTGCAAAAGGCTCCAGCCGTCAGGCAGGTCGCGGCCACCGACGCTGCGAATGTTGCTTACCGAATCGAGACGCAGGCCGTCCAAACGGTACTTGTTCAGCCAGAACAGTGCGTTGTCGCGGATGTATTGACGGACTTCTGGACGGCCGTAGTCGGGCCGGGTATCACCCCAGTCGGTGTGCGCACGGGTATCGGGGTTCTCCTTTCAGGGCGCGGTCGAGGAGGGCGGGGAGCAAGGCATCCAGCTCGGCGGCGGTTTCGGTTTGCAGGCGCTTCAACGCGTTGCTCATTTGGGTTTCGTTAATGCTCCCTTCATATCGTCCCATACCTTCCGAATCGCCTTGTCGTCTTCTCTATTGATTTCTTCAACTGGACGCTGAGCCTGTTCCAAGAGCGCTTCGCCCGCGAAGAATTCCATCTTGGTTCCGTGTCGCAACCAGCCGCTGACGGTCAGCAGTAAAACGTCAACTAGTTTCTGGTCCGCCAATGAGTAAACCAGAAATGTCTCGTAAATCCCATCGCCATTGCGATCCACCTGCATGACCGCATAGCCGCCGTCATTTTCGATTTTCAGCGTCCTCACCCCGGATGCAGGCTGGCGGGTGATATGGATCAGCGGATGCTCGAGGATGGAAATGTCCTGCGTCCAATAACCGGCCAGCGCCGGGTCGGTTTTGGTGTAACGTTTGAGCACAAACCGGCAGCCATTCGCCCGGGCCACGGTAGTCAGTTCAAACGATCCGTCCTGCGCCGTCGCGGCGGTTGGCGGAAACCAGGTGTCCGCTCCAGGCGACGGGGCGCCGGAGAGCAGGCAAAACAACAAACCGGCGATGATGTGTTTGCGATGTGATGGTTTCATAATTCTCCTTTGAAGGCGCGGGCGAGGAGGGACGGCGTGAGCTTGGCCACTTGCCGGCGCGCCTGCGCCAGCCGCAACTGTAGCTGGTCGGCCAGCGCGAACAGGCTTGCCACATCAAGACGATGGGTCATTGTAAAAAACCCTCCACTAGCTTCGGCATAATCTTCGCCGCTGGCGCGCGAAATGTCTCGGTGGCGAACTGCGACAACGGAGTTTCCTCCGGGTTGATTTCAATCAGGCGGCCATCCGTTCCTTTAGCCTTTAGCGCCCAGTTGACAATGTAATCGAACACCGCGGTGGTGCCGATTACGAGAACTAGATCGCACACACCTGCCAGGAAAAAATTCTCCACCCGTGCCACTTCATCAGGATTCAGTTCCTCATCAAACCAGACCACACCTGGTCGCATCATTGCGCCACAGTTTGGACATGACGGAACACCCTCGCTCTCCTTGTTTATTTCACGCCGGCTAAAGGTGCAGCGGGAACACTTCGTGACAAAGATGTCTCCATGAATCTGCACAATTTGGCTGCCGTCCAGCCGCTTCGCTTGCCACTCAGCCCGCGCCTGAAGGTCATCCACATTTTGTGTCAAAATTAGAAAGTCCCGTGCCTTTCCGGCCAGTTGCACCAGGGCCTGATGGGCCGCGTTGGGTTGGCTGCGCCGGATCAAAGCACGCCGCTCTTCATACCATTGCCAGACCAGCTCCGGGTCTTTCCGGAAGGCCGCCTCTGTGGCGAGCTTGCTGGGATCAAGGTTCCGCCAATATCCCCCCTGGCCGCGAAAGGTCGGAATCCCGCTCTCCGCGGAAATCCCGGAGCCGGTCACAACCAGGATGCGTTTCAAGCCCGCACTCAAGGGATGGGTTCCCTCCGGCATTGGGCGATGAACTCGTCGTCCGTAAAATCCTTGAACAGCCGATGCGGACGGAAGAACGGCAGGTCGTCCTTGCAATCCTCACGCAACCACCGGGTCAGCGTGGGATAAAACGCTTCCACGTAGAGGCGGAACTCCAGGCGTTCCTTGTGAAAGTAATGCGCCAGCCAATATCGGAAGCAAACGCTCAACGCGGCATCCGGCACCTGCCGGGCATGGCGAACGCCATGGAGCAGAATATAAAAATCCAGCAGTTCATCCATCGCCACGCAGCTCTCCTTGAGTTCCACTCCCGTTGTGAGCGCCCCGGCTATCTTCCGGTATTCACTGTTGTCATCAATCATCTGTTTCCCCGTCTTCGCCTTCTCGAACTTGTCCATCAGTTGAAACAGAATATCCGTCGCGCGATCCCGCCGCTCGTTCACCCACTTGATGACCGCGAACAGTCCGCCCAGAACAGCCACCGACTCGACCACATTTTTGACCGTCTCCGACCAATCTTTTTCGCCGCTGCCATCCAGGAAAAAGACGGCCAGCGGACTCAGCACGATGACTACGGTGAGAACGGCCAGCGGCAACAAAGTGTCAGGATTCTTCCGAAAGAACTTTGAGATGCCCCGCTCCACCCGGTCGGTGATGACGGTGAGATTTTCAGGCTTCAGACTTTTTTGGGAATCATCTTTCATTGTACCCTCCTATTCTCTGTGAGTGCGAATTCGTTTCAACAAATGTTCTGCCGGTTCGTCGGTGGGGTCTTGGGGGGACGAGTTTGCCGGCGAAGGCGGGGCGAGGAGGGAGGGCGTAAGCTTGGCCACTTGGGTGTCGAATACGTGGGCGTATATCGCTTTGCCTGATTTGGTCGAGTAGCAGCAAAGTCATTTTGATTTGCTCCGAGCCTCTTTCTCTTTCAAGGCATCTATGGCCTCACGAACAGGTGTGATATACTTTGGTTCCATGTTGGCCTCTTCCAATGACTCCATCGCCTTTTTTAAGGCTGGCAAAGCGCTGATGTCCCCGCTGTTTGCCAAAGCCTCCGCGATCTTGCCCAGTGGTTCGGCGTAATTATCCTGATGTTCCTTCTCTTCGGATCGCATGGCTTCGATGAGGGCGGGGATGGCCGCCTGGGCGTCCGCGCCGATGTTTCCGAGCGCTTCCGCCGACCGCGTGGGGAGTCTGGCATCCTCTGACTTGAGGGCAGCAATTAACGCCGGCACCGCCGCCACTGCCCCCCGGCCGATTTTACCCAGCGCATCGGCTGCATTCGCGTTCAAAAACCCATATGAATCTTTGCTGGACTCGACGAATTCAATCAGTTGGGGGACTGCGTCTTTAGCATTCGGACCGATTTCTCCCAGCGCATAAATAATCTGTTTCTGCAGGTCGGTCTGCACACTATTCGTCAGCGTCTGGATCAGCGACACCACCGCCGGCTCGGCGTGAGGTCCGAAAATCGCCAGCGCTTCAACCACGCGGCCGCGCACATCGGCATCGGGAAACTCCAACGCCTTGATCAACGCTGGCACTGCCAGTTTTGGCTCCAATCTGATCTTTTCCAAGATCGCGGCAGCGTTCATGACCTCGCGCGGCTCGCGGCTTGATAACAATGGAATCACTGGCGAAATGGACGCGCGCCCAAACTGGACCAGCGTCTCGCACGCGGCGGCGCGGACTTCGTCGTCGGGGTCCTGAACCCACGACACCAGCGCGGGCAACGCTTCGGCGACGTTGATGTCGGCCCGCGTCAGGCTGCGGATCAATTTCGCGCGCGTGTCCGCGTCCCCGGATTTCGCCTGTGCGATCACGGTCATGGTCTCGGAAATTTCCCTGCCGGCGCCGCCTTTCGTCCGCTTGATCCCGTTCTTGACTTCATCGAGGAAGGATGTTTTCAGATCCTCCGCCAGAAGCTCGCGATAAAGCCGCAGTGCTTTGGCATTATCCCCGGATGCCTCCGTCAATTCTGCCAGCTCAAAGTTTTTGGTCGTCTCCTCCTGCGTGCCAAATCCATCGGTGAGCCACTGAAAAGTCGCGAGATGGTCGGCGATGGGCAAAATTGTTTTGAACCGCTGGAGAAATTCCGGCTCGGGATTGGCATAGGCAAAGGAGAACAATCTTCGCCGCGCATCCAGCGTCCGTGTTTCACCTTTCTTTCGCATGTCGTCCAACACCAGGATCAACTCCAGGCTGTTTTCTGGATCAATATATCTCATGCACACATCCAACTGAAGCTCGCGCACAAACTCCTTTTCCCGTCCGGATTTGAAGGCCGATTCAAAATGCAGCTTGCCCTCTTTCGGATGCGACTGCGTTATCAGCCAATAGCCCCACATGGAATGCGCGAAAGGATTAGCCTTGTCTATCGCCACCGCCTTCTTGAATTCCTCCTCCACCGGAAGGCCGTCCATTCTCGCCATAAAATTGGCCCACCCAAGGTGCGCGTGGATGTCCGCCGCCCGCACGCCTGTTGCTCTCGCCGCCGCTTGTTCGAGGCAGGATGTCAGTTGGTAATGCAACAAGTCGAAAGCCGCTTGCGATGTCCCGTGCCAGGCACCCACCCAAGTCATCGCGATGTCAGTCCGGGCATCACGCGCGGCCTCGGGGTTCGGATTCAAAGCCGTCGCGCGTTCAACCGTTTTCCAAGCTTCGGCGTAATCGCCGGCGTTGAACTGCGAACGCGCGTCGTCCATCAGGGCTTGAGCCTCCTTCGCTGCGGCTTCCTTGTCATTTTTTTGCTGGCCCGATGAACGCGCGAGGGCATAGGCCGCAATCGCCGCACCCAAAACCGCGATAATGCAAACGACTACTGCGACAATCTTGAATCGTTGCGCGCGTTCCCGGATTTGTTCCAATGCAAGCTGGTATTGCTGCGCCTTGGTCAGTCCGGCGGTATCCACGCTGAAAAACTCCAGCGCATCCCGCACGAGACCGGCCCGCTCATCGTCCTTGGCCAGATTAATCAGCCGCTCCCGCTCTTCAGACTTGGATTTGAGCAACCAGGCAATGGCCGCGACGATGAACGCTGCCAATGTTAATCCTGAACCGACATATTTGATGGCTTCCCATGGCATAGATTTTCCTTTGGGTTAACCGAGTTTGTGTGAATTGCGAATTCGTTTCAACAATTGTTCTGCCGGTCCACGGCAGAATTTTGCGGGACCAATTTGCCGGCGAAGGCCCGGGCGAGGCGGGCGGGCGTGAGCTTGGCCACTTGCCCGCGCGCCTGGGCCAGATGCAACTCAAGCTGGTTGGCCGGCGCGACGGCGCTCTGCCGGCGAAGAACCGAAAAAAACATTTGAAAAGCGTGCTCGCACGCAAATTTTATGAAATGGCTCACGGCGTTTTAGCCTGAACACTGCCGGAGATGATGTAGTCAACACCCATCGCCCGTATTCCCATCTGCACCATCGGATGAGCGCGCATCGTTTCCCTTCGCGCTTCGATCTCCTTGCGGACGGCTTCCAAAATATCCGGGCTGACAACTTTGATGAGCGCATTCGAGCCGAGCTGGCTGCAAACCTCCGCCGACATTCCGTCGTCCAGCCCGGCGAACCTTTCCACGCCGATGCTGACGGTGGCGGGTGCCAGTTCCATTTCCTTGGCAAGTGCCATGCCCGGCGTTGCCTCAATCACCGTCGCCTCGCGGCCGGGAATTCGAATTTCAAGTTGAAACGGGGTCTGCATATCTTTGAGCGCCTCCCACGTCAACTTGCTCCGGCCTTTTGCATTTCCGCGTTCGTCCCACAGCAACACCTCCATGGGGCCGTCGGGAATCCTTTGGATGACCGGCTTCTGGTTTTTCAAGTCGGCGGGAATCTGCACTTTGAGATGGATGCCCGGCGCGTCTTTCAGTGCGGTCAATCCGAGTTGGCTCGCCACCCAATCCGCAAATTCCTTCAGACCACCACCCGACATATTTGGAAATTCCTTCGTCGCCACGAGCGCACCTTTCGTGTCCAACTCGACCTTCCAGATGCTTGCCAGCAGGGTGAGTGACTTCTGTTCATCATGCGCTGGTGTTGCCATGACTGGCGCGCCTTTCGTGGAGGGAATCGAATGCACGATGGCATAGGCCGCAATGCCCGCGCCCAAGGCGGCGATGATGCAAACCACGATCGCGATGATTTTGAACCGTTGCGCGCGCGCGGATTTGTTCCAGCGCCAGTTGGTATTGCTGTGCCTTGGTCAGGCCGGCTGTGTCCACGCTGAAAAACTCCAGCGCATCCCGCACGAGACCTGCGCGCTCCTCATCTTTGGCCAGATCAATGAGCCGCTCCTTCTCCTCCGATTTGGATTTAAGCAGCCACGCAATGGCCGCGACAACGAACGCCGCCAGTGTTAGTCCTGAGCCGACATATTTGATGGCGTCCCATGGCATAGGTTTTCCTTTGGGTTAGCCGCGTTTGTGCGAATGGCGAATTCGTTTCAACAAATGTTCTGCCGGTTCGTCGGTGGGGTTTTTGGGGATGAGTTGGTCGGCGAAGGCGCGGGCGAGGAGGGACGGCGTGAGTTTGGCCACTTGGAGCAACGCGTTTAAATCGAATCATGCGTGTAGAGTATGGAATGCTACCCCGAATGGGAAGCGTGTCTTGTGAGCTGAGAGCGCAGTTGTAGAAGCACCACCCGCTGGCGCAGTCCGCGCTCAACCATTCCCACCGTCTCCCGTTTTCCCCGTGCTGCGACTGGCCCCGTCTTGCGGGACACAGTCGCGCTCCACACCCGTCGCATTGGGGAATTGAACGCCACCCCAGCGTCTGATAATTACAGCCTTGCCACGTTCGGCACCAGAGGCGCGATGGGATTTGCCGGCGGCAGCACACAGATATTATTGCCGTGGCTCTTGAGGTCATCGGCCTTGCTATACATGCGCTGCACGGTCCAGGTTCTTCCCGCCACAGCGATGGTGCCCGGAACCCCGTTGCACAAATCGCCGTTCTCACTGCCGTCGGAATCATCGAACCACGCGTCACCGTTCGGATTCGAAATCATTTCCGCGAACTCATGCGAGGCCACCTGTGTCTGCCGCTGTTCCTGTGTCTGGGTGGTCTGCAGCGAACAGCCGGGCGATCCGTGGCAGGTTTCGTTCAGGCATAAATCGGACAAGCCGGGAATGATGGCGTAATTGCAGGGATTATTTGCCGCAGTTGTAAATACGTTGTGATATCCGAAGGCATTATCACTGTGCGCCTCACACATCACGACCTTGATTCCGGTGTCTTTCACGCCGGTCAAATCATCCAGAAACACGGCATAGACATTATTATGATTCACCGGTTCGGGAATGGCCTTGTTGTTGATGGCCGTTTGAAGGATTTGATGGATATCTTTTTCGTGCAGATTATGGTTGGCGTTGGCAACAAAAGCCGAACCGATAAATTTACCCGATGTGCCGCAGCTGTACTGCGAAAGGATGTTCATGTATGTGCTGGCCACCAGGTCAGTAAGATACTGACCAAGCCTGACGGCTCTCGCCTGGCTGGCGGCACTCGTCCAATTACCGAGGTAGATTGCAAACACCTGCGGATTGAGCACGACCGCACCCCCATGATACAAGAAGCGCGCGTGCGGATTGGCACTGGCAACCCCGGCGGCGGTTACATTGGACGGGAGTTTTACTCTTTCGCCCTTGACGCCTCGGTTCGATTTTTTGGATCCTTCAGACTTGCCAGCCAAAAGACTCTTTGAATCAACATTTTTATTTTCCATAGTTTTTCCGATTTTGTGTGGTGAGTGGTTTAGTTGTTTGACGGTGCGCGGTCGAAGAAGAATTGGTGTTCGGTCGGGTTCATGACTCGAAGTTGAAACTGCGTCCGCGCGGCGTCAAGTCTTTTATGCGTGCGCAGCACCAGCCACAGGTGCTTGCGCCCGGCACCCGCGCCTACCCTGGGAAACCGTCCCCAAAAGTTCATCAATGCTGAAGGCGTTGGTGCTTGCGCACGGCCATTTGACATTGGCGGGGCTGGTCGCGCTGCGACCAGCCGATCCTCGCAGCGCGAGGATTGCTACCTCTGTTTAAACTCCTTCAAAATTATTTTCATTTTCGCGCGGCTGCCTGCCAACCTTCGTTGGCATGTTTCACGGGGAGCGAATGCGGTAGAAGCGAACGGGAAAATTCGTCCAATACGGGTCGCTGAAATAGATGGAACCGTTGGTGACGGCGCAGTTTTGCAGAGGCGTCCAGTTTGTGCCGGCGAGGACGTTGTTGGCTTCGACCACGAAGGGGATGTTCGTGCTGGCGGTGATGTTGAAACCGAAACCGTTGTTCTGAATGCCGAAACTTCCGTCGGCGCTTTGGGCCTGCGGATTCCAAAGCACCGCGGGCCGGCCACCGAGGGTCGAAGTCCATCCGGTTTTTCCAGGCAGATAATACACCGTCAGGTTGGTGTCGTAGAGGAAGGGTGAAACCACGATGGAGGGGGCATTGCCATGGAAGAAGAGGCTCGTCAAATTAGTGCAGCCGGAGAAGGTCCCATACACCTCGGTGGTGGAAGCAGGGATGTCGAGGCTGCGGAGGCTCGCACAATTGCGATTGCGATGCTCGGTCCTAACGAAGTGAACCGTCCACTTCTGTGGAACGACCTGAATGCGGCGCAACGAAAATTCCAGCCGACAAAATGGCTGTTCATGCCGCCATGGTGGATCGGATAGATCACGAGATCGGCCGGGTACTCGCGCAGATTCGCGCGATGGGCGCGGCGGAAAACACGCTCGTCCTTTTCACGTCCGACAACGGCGCGAGCGCCGAGATGATGGTGCGTGGACGAACAAACTGCTGGTGGATGGTTCGATTGGCGTGATTGGCGTGGCGGTTCCAAAATTTGCGGGCATCAACCTGTCGGGAACCAGCCTCATCATCACCGGCACCGGCGGGCCGCCAAACACGACCTACGCCGTGCTGACCTCGACCAACGTGGCGCTGCCCGTGAGCAATTGGACGAGCGTCGCCACCAACCAGTTCGGTGCGGGCGGCGAGTTTTCATTCACCAACAGCATCGCCCCCGGAACGCCGCCACGCTTCTACCGGATTCGCACGCCGTAATCACAGTCGAGGGTTCTGGCGTACCGTCCATAAACTCGTCTGCATTGGTTTTACGCCGCATCCCGGTAATAATAGCGCAATCGTCGCCCGAGGCGTTTGCGACAACACACTTCACCTTCGTCCTTCGTAAGCCAGGAGATGCGATTGAGTTTCACGCGGGTGGTCCGGGCTGCTCTCGCATGATTTAGACTTATTTTGCGCCGAAAGACCCTTGCCAAGCTTCGCTAATTGTCACTCTTCAGCAAACCGTTTTCCGAGTCTTCGGGTTAGCGGCCCAATTCGGCACCATCCGTGGTCATCGGCGGAGCTTCTTCTTCCGGATTTCGAGTGTTTTCAGACAGGGTTGTCGGCGCAAATATCTTCTCTCCGGCTTTCAACTTATTGGGATTGGTTGAGGGATTGGCCTGCTGAATTTCTTTCACGGTCAATGTGAGTTGATGGGCATTATGCACAGCGTCCACGATGTCTTGCAGCGAATTGCCACGGTTGAGGACATACCAGTAGCCTGCGGCATGTTGGCCGGGACTGACGGAAGCATCGGTTTCAGGCGACTCGATTTCCTTGGGTGGATCGGGTTCCCACAGGACTAGGTTTCCGCTTTCGTCCAGCTCGGGAAACCATCGCATGCGATCCGCCAATCGTCCGATGTCTGTTTTGCGGCAGCGACGCACGAGCGATTTGTAAAAAACATCCGCTGTTTTCGCGTCGAGGTTTTTCAACCAAATGCCAGCCGTGCATAATACGCGCGCTGTCTCTTCAGCATTGTTGGGCATCAACGCAGCCGCCTCCCACGCCAATGCGGCAGCCTGGTAGCGATAATGAAAACGTTCGTCAGGGATCACTCCATGGTGTTGTGCCCGCTGGAGTTCATCTTCGCTGGCGAAGAGAACCGTGATGGAATCGTTGGTGGCACGAGAAGTCATCATGACGCCATAATCAAATTGCCCGTCGTGAATGTGCCAGTCCGGTTCAACTTCCGTGCCGATCAATTCCATGCCGCGATGGCGCACCAGTTTGGCCGCCGCGAACAAAGCGGCAGATCGTTGGTCTGGCGAGGAGTCACCTTTACCGTCGATCACCAGGTTCTGCACCAGTGAGTCAAAGTCGGCCTGCTGCTCGACCGGATAATACTCCCGCGCTTCGTTGCCGCGTTCCATTCGGGTCAATCGCCGGGCCAACAAATAACGAATTTCCCGCCGCAAATCCATCTGGGGAGATGGCGGCAAATCATTGTCCGTATTGGTGGAAACAGTTGCTGCAGCAGCGACTGCCGGCCAGTTGCGGTCCACATAGATCTTCAATTCGTCCAAAGTCAAAACTCGCTCCGCCACATATGCCGCGTCCATCCAAAAACCCGAGCGCAGCAACGCATCCAGCGCTTCGGTATATTCGCGCCGAGCCAGTTGCAGCACACCCATTTCCGCCCGCACTTGAGCCGGTGGATAAACATCCCCGGCAACATAAGTGAATCCGGGGAGGTAAAGATTATCTTTCAAGTCCACGGGCTCAGGACGGTTCGTCATGCTGGAATCCAAAGGAAAGTTACGGGCAACTTTTTCCAACAGTGCGGCTGCCGCTTCGATTTTCCCGGAACGCAAAAACAGTTTTGCTTCCAGCCACTCCGTCACGGGCGTGGTTCTGGCACGTTCAATCCAGCGTTGCGCCATTTTCCATTGGCCTGATTGATATGCGGCCAGGGCCAATTGCTCGGCCGATTCCACATCCGTGACGTTGGCAGCTTCCACCGCGTTGAGCCATTGGGCGACGACGGACCGATTGGTTTGGGTGACGCCCTCAGTGAAGTCGTCAAACAAACTTTCAAGACTTTTTCGCGAGGTGATGAACGCCGTGATGACGCGACGGCTCTCGGTATTGGTTGCCAGGGAAGCTAACTGATCGCCTCCGCTGCCAAGGGCCTGTCCAGCAGCCATGCGCAACGAAACCGTCGCGCTGACATCGCCGGAAGCCAGTTGCTGCAAATAAAGCTGGATCGCACGATCGAAATGTCCTTGGTGCAATTCCTCGTGCGCCTCCCATCCGAGACTCGCTGCCGCCAGCCCCAGACGATCCGCAAATCCCGACGCAGCCAAGGAGCGAACCCTTTGAAAATACTGGATCGCTTTTTCCTGGTCCACCCCTAGCCAATATTTCCCCAGCATGTAAGCAGCCCACGTCGAACGGTAATGACGTTCCAGTTCCGGCCGTTCGAGCAAATTTTCCCAACTGGTCCGGGCTTCGTTGGTATGGTCAGCGTGCCAGCCAATACAGCCTCGAAAATAATCGGCAAATTCTTCCGGCAAACCCTCCGGCGCGAGAATACTCGGCGGCCTGCTTGGAACTGGATTGGAGGATTTCTGTTTCAAGCCGGATTCGGTGTTAGCGACGCCGTCGTCAACATTCAACTGCGCGTCGCGAGCACTGGCAAGCTGCCCGCGCGCGACTTGGTAATCGGAGACAATTCGCTCGCGCTCCGTTTTGGACAATTCCGCCTTGCGCAACGCCGCCCGCAGGTCCGCAAGATCTGCCTCTACGGTTTGGCTCGCGTAATCGTTCGTGGTGAGCACCGCCTGATATTTCGCCGGCAACAAATGGATGCGCTCCAGTTCGCGATTGAAATCCGCGATGGGGGCCGCCAATACCGCCTCATCCCCGCGATCCAGCATTTCATTCGGAAAATTTGGACCGCAGGCAAAAGTGGGAGCTGATTGTAAAAGAATTATTCCCAGCAGAACGAAGAATCGGCCCGCCGACTTACTGTTGCTTAAGTTCAAGTTGCACCTCGACATCTCGGTTGAATCGCAGCCACCCAACGGTCCACTGTTCGCCAGCGGCCAACCGGTGCGGTTGCGATCGGGTTGTTAATCTCGCGGTGGAAGCATCACCCTCCACCAGTTCGAATCCGCGCAGGCCATCCCCCGCCACGAGGCGGGCATCCTGCCAGCGGATTTCAACAGCGAGCCGTGAGGAAATGTCGAGTTCGCCTTCATTGACCAGATTGATTTCCACCAACCCGGCCTCGACGCGGCGCAATTGGGTCCGCACGCTCTCGCGCGGCCATTGCGCGTTGACTATTGCACCGAGTGTCGGCCAACGCCAGTTCAAGTTATCCACAATCGTCGGCAGCCGATACCAGAGGATACCGCGTAGATTTGGAAACGGTTTTGCCTCCAGTTTTTGCACCAGCATTGCCATGACCATCGGGTCAGTTCGGACCTCGCGCAACTTCGCGCTGGCCGGCCAGCTTTTTGCCGGGCCTTCAGCCGAAAGGCCCACAAACTGTCCGTTGGTGGCAAAGGCGATGAGATAACCGTAGGTCGGCAAGGCCACGCGAAATGGAACTCCGAACGACGAGGCTTTTACAGCCGCCGCCACCGCAACCTTCGGGTCGCAAAGCGTGAAGGGCGCGTCAAAGCCCTTTGGTTTCTCGAGCGAATGCACCTGCAACACATAGCCGTCACTTGCGGCGGCGAGGTCATGGAAAGCGGGCTGTTTCAGCCAGCTCGGTAGTGTGGTGAGGGTTAACGGGGTCGGCACAAGTTTCTTCCGAAACGCTTCCACCCAAAGTTGGTATCCCGCCAACTTGGATTCTGCACAATCGAAGTCCAGTTGCAGTTCGCTTACGTTGACCTGATTTGTTTTCGCTTCCAAAACAATGGAGGACGCGAGCGAACCCAGCATCTGGGCGACGGCGTCATTCGTCGCAAATGGGCCGGCGAAAGGTCCGATACGCAATGCAAGACCGACGGGTCTTCCAATTAACGTCAGCGCGCCATAATCAATTGGCACTCTCACCACCTCGGGTTTGCCATGGTTCCAAGAAACCTCCGCTGCAAGCGCAACGACATTCGAGAATGTGCCGCCATGATCAACCACCGCCTCGCGTAACGGCGGGGTCCAGACTCGTTGCCAGACGTAAACCTCCTGGCTCAAGGGCATCGCAGCCCCAGCGGCCGAGGGGAACAATTCCGAGGCCGCCAATGCGAATATAAAACTGCCAATCATTGCGGCGATCAACCCAATTGGGGCTGGAACGCGATTTGCATTTCTTGGGCGCATGAGCAAAGGAACTGCTGCCGTGAACATTTTCGGTTCGTCACTGATAGCAATCGCGGCCCGCAAATCAAGCCGCGAAAGGTCTGGTGCGTATTGCTTGGTGGTTACAGGTGGAGGACGACTCATCCCTCAATCGCGGGAATGGCCATGAAATGGTCAAGGCCACGGCACCCTGCGATAAAAACGCATAGTGGAGCTTAAATTGGCTGTTGCCCAGGATACCGATCATGGCTGGCTGCTCAAGGCCACCAAGGAGATTGACAAATTCTGGCCACCACACCGTAGTATCCTTGAACTTTCCGCCGCCGCCATACCATACGCGGTGGTTTTCATCGCTGTCACGGCGACGAGCCGAATGGCTCGCCAAGCGAATTGCAATCCGGTAATAATTAACGAGCGCCGAAAATCCTTATGAGCAAACCGAGCCACAAACCAAAGACCGGCAAACCGATTCAGCACAAACCAGCGGATTACAACCATGTGCTGTCCGGCGTGGTCGAACTTTTGGACGCAGCGCGACGCGCGTCAGCACGAGTCGTCAACTCACTGATGACGGCGACGTATTGGGAAGTTGGGCGGCGGATTGTGGAACACGAGCAGGCGGGGGAGAAGCGGGCGGAATATGGAGAAGAACTGGTGCGGAAATTCGCGCTGGACCTCACCGAACGATTCGGACGCGGTTTTGGCTTTTCGCAGGTCAAGATGATGCGCCAATTTTATCAGACTTTCCCGGACGCTCACGCTGCAAAGCCATGGATTCTTCAATCAACGGTTGAAAAATCAGGAATTGGCCAATCACTGATTGGCCAATCTGGAAACCCGGAATCCTCTCTCGCACCAATTGGCCAATCAGTGATTGGCCGATTCAGTGAACGTTCGTCTGTGAAACTTACGCGCGCACTTGAACGTCTCGGCCAGATCGCCCGCGCGTTCCCCTTACCGTGGACGCATTACGTTCGACTGTTGCGCGTTCGGAGCGCGCACGCGCGCGAGTTTTATGCGCGCGAAGCGTTGGCGGGATCCTTGTTAAGATAACGTGGTTGGCACCGGTTCAAATGCGAAGCGACTCGTCCAGCGCCCAGCGCCTGGCGCGCGGGACGAACAACGCCTCAACCTCCTGCGGGCGGTGCGGGCGTTCGGCCTGGACTCGCGCGCGCCACGCTTTTTCCGCGATCAAGAGCAGACTGTCCAGATGCGGAAGGACGTGAATCTCATGCCGGGTCAATTGGTCCGCCCGGCGGCGGCCATGCTCGGCCCGGGCCGCGGCGAGGCGGTCGGCGGATTTCACTTTGGCGTCGGTGTTCGAACTTCGCACCGCCCGCTCGCTCAACTCGCGCGCATAATTTTCAAAATAATCGTCAACCCGTTCCAGCTCCCGGCGCAGATTATTTTCCTGCCGGGTGCGGACGCGCGCCAGTTCACCTCCCAGTTCGTGTTCCAGCGCCCCTTGCAACCAGGCACCCCATTGCGCGGGATCGGGCGCCGGCCAGACAATTTCGGAAGTCACGGCGCCGCCCGCCGGATGGAAACCCAGTTCCCGCGCGAGGTCGTCGTCCCAGGCTCCGCCCCGCAGGGAAAAAGCGACACGATGCAGCGACCAATGCTGGTCTATCGCCTGAATCTCGCACCGCGCGAGCGCCACGAGACTGAAATGAAAATCCGGTTGGAAGGGCGCGGCTATCTGCCAGCGACGGGTGTCCGGGAATTGCGCGCGCCAAAGTTTCTCGGCCACCGCCGTCTCCGGCGGACGGGGCGGCGTCGTGTCCGGCAGAACAAAGCGTTCCAGCGGCAGCGGTGATTTGCGCAATGCCTCGGCCAGTTGAAAGGTGAGCGGACAGCCCGGAAACACTTCGCGGGAAACCTCGCGAGCCGCGGTGGCGTCAGCCGTCACGAATTGTAACTCCACCGCGTGCAACGTTCCCAGCGGATTCCAGAGCGTGGCCGCCCGGCCTTCGGCGACGACCTCCAGGCGGTCGTGCCAGGTGCGTTCGCACAACGCGCCGAGCGCGGCGAGTCCTTGTTCGTAAAATTCCAGCAACTCGCCGGGGTCGTGACGGGCGCGGTCAAGTTTCATTTCAAGAACCCCTCCAAGAAAGTCAGGCAGCCTTGCCGGCCGCCCAGCTTCGCATGGCGGGCGACGGATTTGGAAATGATTTTCACAATGATTCGTAGTCCTTCGCAAACAGCGTTTCGTCGAGCTGCTTGACTTCGCCGTAGGCGTGCCGCGCGGCGGCCAGTTCCTCGCCCAGACCGGCCAGCGCCTCGGCCACGCGGCCCGCGCCCCCGCGCCAGCGCTGGAAAATTTCCTCGGCAAATTCGTCGCTGCTGAAACGCTCGCCCAGCACCAGGCCCGTCTCGCCGACGACGAGTTCGAACAAATTCAATTTCTCCTGAAGCAACTGCAGCAAATGTTCCTGCAAGGTGCCGGCCTGGACAAAATTGTAAATGCGCACCGGCTGCAGCTGGCCGAGCCGGTGCAAGCGGCCGATGCGCTGCTCGATCTCCATCGGATTCCACGGCAGGTCGAAGTTCACGAGGTGATGCGAAAACTGCAGGTTGCGTCCCTCCGTGCCGCTGTGCGTGAGCAGCAACGCACCGCCGCGCCGGCGAAACTCCTCCGTGATCGGCTGGCGTTCCGGCGCGGGCGTCGCGCCGTTGACCAGAAAAGTCGGCACGCCCGCGCCGCGCAAAAAATCCGCCAGCGCCGCCTGCGTTTCCAAAAACTGCGTGAAGATCACCGCGCCGCCCTCGCGGCGGGTGAGCGGGGGAATCAGCTCGCACTTGCGCCGCCAACTGGCTTCGAGCGGCGCCTGCTCCCGCCAGGCACGGGCGAGGGCGGCGTTGGGAAATTTCCCCAGCGCCGCGCGCCAGGCGGCCGGACTGCTGCCGGCCGTTTGCAGCAGCAACCGGCCCCAGAGCGACGACTGGCTGGCGTTGAGCTGGACCAATTGTTCGCGCAATTCGGTTTCCCATTGTTGCCAGAAGGCCCGTTCGGTTTCCGCCGGCTCGAACAAAACCGTCTCGGCGCGGCGCGGCGGCAGTTTCAAGCCGGCGTTGGCGCGCGTGTTGCGAATCATCACCTGGCCCAGCAGGCGGCGCAATTCCTCCGGCTCGCGGGGCTGCCGCGGCCGTTTTGGATCCAGGAAGCGGGCGCGAAATTCCTTCGGCGTGGGCAGCTGTCCCGGCTGCAAAAGGGTGACCAGATTGTATAGGTCCTCGAGCGAATTCTGCACCGGCGTGGCGGTGAGCAGGAGCAGGAACTGGCGTGGCAACGCGTTGACGGCCTGCCAGGCCTGCGACTCGCGATTGCGCAGATAGTGGGCCTCGTCCACGACCAGAATGTCCCACTGGGTCTGTTGCGCGATGGCGAGCTGGGCCGGTTGCTTGAGCGTATGCAGGCTGGCGATGATACCGGAATTTTCGCCCCAGAATTTCTGGGGGTCATTGCGCGCGGCGGCCTGGTTGGTGGTGGCCGCCGCCAGTCCGAACTTGTCGCTCAATTCCTCCGCCCATTGATCCACGAGCGAGGGCACGGTCAGCACGAGAAACTTTTTCACCATGCCGCGCGAAAAGAGCTCCTTGATGACAAGGCCGGCCTCGATGGTTTTGCCCAGCCCCACTTCGTCGGACAACAGCGCGCGGCCGCGCAGCGGACCGAGCACGCGCAGCGCGGTGCGGAGCTGGTATTCGAGGCGTTCAATCCGGCAATGCGGCAGGCACAACAAATCGTCGGACTGGTTGGAAACCCACCAGAGCGCGGCGCGTTCGCGCAGAAAAAACTCTTGCAGATTCGGCAGCGGAAACAAAGTGTCCTGCCAGGCCAGCGGCGGCAATTCAAAGTGGACGGCGAGCGGTGGCAATGGCGAACGCTCGCGCCCGGGCGATTTCGCGGAGGCGACGGGTGGAGTTTTGACCTTCGCTTTGAACCCGGCGGTCCGCGACTGTTGCTGGCGGCGCTCGGCCGCCAGGCGCGCCATCGTTTCCTGCCGCCGGGCGGCTTCCTCCAGCCGTTTCTGTTCCTTGCGCTCGTGCTGGCGCAGGTAGCGGTCAAACTCCGCGTCCGCCGCCGGTCCAAGTTCATCGAGCATCCGGCCCAGCGGCGAGAATTGAAACTTCATTGCCTCGGCCATGGCGACGAGATAGTCCTCGACCCACGCATACACCGGTTCGTCGGGGCCAAACGGCGGTTCCTGTTCGCACATTGGCTGGTCCGTTCCCGGCTGCGGCCTGAGGTGAAACGCAGTGAAGGTTTCACGCCGTGCGGGAAATTGTTTGAGCCAGCGTTCCATCGCCGCGCGGATGGAGTTGCGGTGATGCGACGAAACTTCCGTTTCGCGGTGGCCATCCTGTTCCAGCGCCCACGTCAATTGATCGGGGCCGGTGCAACGGACGCGCCCGACGGCAACCGTCTTGTTCGTTGCCGGCGCGGCCCAGATGAATTCAGTGCAGCCCTTCACTTGATCGAGGTTCACGCGCAAGTCGAGCAAAGCCGCAACGGGCGCTCCCGAGTTCGCGGGCTCCGGGCGCGCGGGCGGAACTTTGAGCAGACCACAGGCGATGAGGTGCAGCAGGGCCGGACCACTCGCGCGGGGATGTCCCTCGTGGACGAAACTGGTTTGGGCCAGTTGCGCAAAGCGGTGAATCGCGCCCGCCAGCCATTTCCACGGCAGCACACCCGGCGGCAGTTGGACGGGCAGCCACCGGCCCGCCTGGGCCGCGCCCAGATTCGTGTCCGTGAGCAGGCCGATTTTCAAGGCGCCGTCCGCCACTGGAAAAAGGGTTCGGATACGTTTGGCGAGCGCACGGGTCGAAGCGGGCCAGGCGTTGCACCCGTCCCGGCGGGATTTGCTGCCGCCGCTCCAGGTCCAATGCAGCACCCAGTAGTTCCATGCCTGGTGCTCGGCTGGAAACAGCCGCCCCTGCGCAACCACTTCCACCGCGTCCAGGCGCGACCAGTCAAATCGAAAGGCCCCCGCCGCGACATCCAGGGTGACGGTCAACGCGAAGGCCTCTTCCAACAGCGCCGGCTGTTTGCCCGCGTTGCCAGTGCCCAGCGGCAGCTGTGGTTCCCGGTCCGGCGTTTTCAAGGGTTCGCTTTCAAGGTTTGGCCGGGGCGTGATCCCAGGCCAGGAACGAATGCAGAGTGGGATCAATCTGCAGGCAGCTGACGTCCGAAAGCCTGGCCCGTGCGGGAGGTGCCGCTCCGAACCGGCGGGAGCCGACACTTTTGGTCGTTTCATCCAACACAACATCCGAGACTAGAGTTTTGCCCTCCTGGGATGCAAACGATTTCGGAGAAGATTCCGCGAACATACGATTAGGATTTTTCGTCTTAATCAATGACTCGCGCTAATATTCCTCTGTTAAGTAGTAAGAGGCAAAAAATTCTCAAATTCCGTCAGGCAGCAGGGACAGAAGCCGCGTGAGCGCACGATCAATGGCTGCATCGCTCGCAACGCCTGTTCCCACGTCAGGTCGGAAGTTTTTTTTGGCGCGGAGATAATCCACTACGACAAACAGGTAGGCGATGGCCGACATGGTCAGGTGATGGTGGAATCCCCGCCAGCTTCGGCCCTCGTAATGGTCCAGCCCCAGGTCATCTTTGCCGCGCTGGAAATATTGCTCGATGGGCCAGCGCCCTCGACTCAATCGCAGCGTCCGGCCCTTGGCGGGCGGCTGCTTGAGGCAAGCCACATAGACGTGATAGGGATCAGCATGGCCTTGCGGCCAATCGGCCGCCAACCAGCAAGACGGCCACGCTCCGCTCTTTTCCTCCAGATCGCTGTGGAGATAAATTTCTTTCCAGGCCAGTCGCGTGGTCCGCTTCTCGCCATCGGCTGCTTGCCATGCGGCGGCATGCCACTCTGCCGGTTTGAAGCTTTCGACCCAGTGGCGCAACTTCTGACCTTGGGGCGCGGTTTTGGCGACGCTCCAATACTTTGGACCTTTACTGAGTTTGGGGCGGTGGGTCCACCCCAGCCAGTGTTCCTCCGCGTTAAAGAAATATTCCAACCCCAGTCGGCGAATCCGACCTCTCAACTCGCTGGCGTTGCCATAAACCGAGTCCCCCAGAATCGGAGCCACCGTCAACCCATCGGCCAGCGCTTGTTCAATCAGGTCGCCGGCGATTTGAGGCTTGGTTTGGAATTTTACAGCCCGAGGGACACCCGCGTTGTCCCGGCGCGGCAAATCTTCGGCCCAAGCTTCCGGCAGATACAGTTGCCCGGCCACAGGAGCTGCTACCTCGCCATCGGTGACCACTAACTCGACGGCGATCTGGCATTGGGCCTGTTTGCCCACCGCCCCACAATATTGGTGGCTTACTCCCACCGAATCCTTTCCTTGCTTCAACCATCCGGTCTCATCGACCACCCAGGCTTGCAAGGGTTCCACCACGGGGATCACCTCGCGACGAATGGATTGCCACACTGGCCGGTCCAGCCAAGGGCTGTCACTAATGAACTGCTGGAGCTTCTGACTGTCGACCCGAAGGCGCTCGGCCATTGGCTCAATCGACTTGCGCTGCCCGGGCATCAAGAGGCCTTGCACGTAAAGCGCGGCACTCTCGCGACGCTCGCTGCGCCCAAGGTCGGCAACAAGAGGCTCAATGAATTTTTGAAGTTCGGTGACCTTTCGCTGCCAGTGCGCGGAATTCCATTTCATGCCTGCACAATAGCAGGCAGCGAAAACCTCGTCAACTACTTAACAGAGTAATACTAAATGAGGTTTTCACCCGTAAGCCCGAAATGAGAGGCTGCGGCCAATAGGCGCGTGTCGTTGGAATACACCTTGGCGAAACCAGCGTCGGCTGCGCACGCTAGGTGGATGGCATCGGCAGCGCGCAAGGCGACCGCGGGAGGCAAGTTAGCATAAGTTGAAGCGACGCGAGCCACGACTGCTGGAGATAACGGAAGCCATCGATAGGCGCCAGCTTGGGAATCCTTGTCGAATTCGGCCAACAACGTTCCCAAATTCTTTTGCGTGAGCCCGCCTTCCCTAACTTTGCGATGGAATGCTGCTACGGTTTCTGCCTGGCCGTGAATGCAGCAGGCAAGGCTGTCGGTTTTGGCGAGTGCTCGCACCTTTTCCCAGCCGGCGTCCTTGGTATACAACCGCACCAGGTAGCTGGTATCGAGATAGAGCACTAAACCCGGTCCTCCCGGTCCTCAGAAATTAATTGCGTGGCGTCAGTGCCACGACCAGTTTTGCCGCTTCCATCTAACTTGCCGAAGGCCGTCGAAGGTTTGCGATTCGCGAAATACGGAACTCCGGTTTCATTTGTTTCCGGGACTATTTTCGCGATCGTTTTCCCATTGTCGGTCACTAAAATGTGTCCATGGCGCGAAGCATCGCGCACCAATTCACCGGTTTTGGCGTGAAGTTCCCGTATCGTCACCGTTTTCATGTGTCTCACTGTGTCACACACCTCAAGCAATGTCAACTTTGCGGGATGGCTGCTCGTGGAATCATACTCCTGTACTACCAAAAAACCCAGCCGAGACCACATGGAGGATTGAGCCGTAGGGACTTTTGAAGGATTCTCCACTTTGTGACAATTCAACTCCATTTCCTCCTGATCTCTGTCGCCGGCTGGATGAGCCGACACCAACAGGCGGTCATCG
>OCZU010000313.1_pt1 | contig 33999 bp, 33 predicted proteins | sample 1539001 | NCBI WGS metagenome assembly OCZU01 (sample SAMEA3539306, study PRJEB22396) | soil metagenome | biome: tundra; feature: field; material: soil | place: USA | collected 2010-05 | depth 0.15 m | reverse complement strand
CGCTTTAACTGTACGGTCTGGCACCGCCCGAAGATACGGCGAACTGCCGCAGATGATCAATGCCGGGAGGAGGGCAGTGTGATCGGGACCGACCGCCGCAGGAAACCTCCGCTGACGTTACCTGCCAGCCGTCCCGGCGCTTGACACCGATGCCAGCTTGAGTCCGCCGCCCGCGATCACCCGCCCACGAGGGGACCAAGCACAGTTATTGCCTCGCCGACGTGCTGCTGGGAGTCCTATCCGAGCTAGCGGCCGGAGGACGGTATGCCGAAGCAGTTCGCTGCCGCTCGGCGTGGGTGGCGTCGTGCTGGCCGGCTAGCTGGTCAGCTGCTGCCGGTTGCCGACCCTCGCGAGGAGGACCCGGACGTCGCCGGTGGCGGCTTCTGGCTGGAAAGCGATTCGCTCAGTGGCATCTGGGCGCGCAGGGGCGGCGTGCTCACCGGGGATCCAGGCGCTTCACCGAAGCTTGCCTCACGAACTCTGCCGCGCTGGCAGATCCGCTGGCGACATCACGGGCTTCGGCCTGGCGATCGGCTTTACGGTCGCGGCCGGCGCGTACGCCGTCGGTGGTGTCAGCGGCACCGCGTTCAACCCGGCTGTCACGTTCAGCGCCATGCTCATGGGCCTGCTCGACTGGCCAAACTTCTGGATCTACCTCCTCGCGCAGGTGCTGGCCGCAGCAGCAGCCGCGATCACGTTCCGGTACCTGAACCCGGGTGATGTCCTGGACGGCTCGCTGCCGGAGCTGTCGAAGTCATCATCATCGGGCAAGGTCGCCGCCTGACCGGGACCGCTGCCCCGCACCCCGCACCCGCACCGCGGCCCGGGTCGCGCTGGGCTGATCGGCCCGCCAGGTATTCTTCGCTGCATGGCAGATGCGCAGCTTTCAGATGACCAATGGCGGCAGCGACTGACGCCGCAGGAGTACCACGTGCTGCGTCAGGCCGGCACTGAGGCTCCGTTCACTGGCGAGTACACCGACACCAAGACGCGCGGGGTCTACCGGTGCCGAGCCTGCGGTGCGGAACTGTTCAGCTCCGACGCCAAGTTCGAGTCGCACTGCGGATGGCCGAGTTTCTACCAGCCCAAGGTCGGCGACGCGGTGGTGCTGCTTAAGGACAGCTCGATGGGCACGACGAGGACCGAGGTCAGGTGCGCCAACTGCGACTCCCATCTCGGCCACGTCTTCGACGGCGAGGGCTATCAAGTCCCGACCGACCAGCGGTGGTGCATCAACTCGGTGTCGCTGACCCTGGAGCCAGCCGGGAATGAGTGATCAGGGCGAGCCGCGGCTCGCCCTGATCCGGGCCGGCCACCTCTCCGGTGCGACGGCCCAGACTTCCGGCATGATCAGGGTGGCGGCCATCTCTGGTGATCTGGTCGGCGCCCAGTCGCTGTGGATGGGCCGGACCACACTGCCGCCTGGTGTGTCCTCTGGTGACCATCATCACGGCGAGTCTGAGACGGGCATCTATGTGACCGCTGGCCACCCCGTCTTCGTCTTCCGCGATCCCGATTCCGGTGAGCTGGTGCGCCTTGAGCCAGAGCCTGGCGACTACATCTGGGTGCCACCGCACGTCCGGCATCGCGAGGAAAACCCGTCCGCCGACGCGGATGCCGTGGTCGTGATCGCCCGCTCGACCCAGGAGGCTATCGTCGTCAACGTAGACCGGCTCTGACCCGCTCAGTCGAAGAGGTCGGGATCGGTCGCCACGATGTGGTCCCACAGCGGGCGGAACTGGAACTGCCCGGCGATCGGGATCCCGACCAGGCCGCGGGTCACCAGCGCGGTCTCCGCGTCGATCAGCCTGGGCGTGCCTGCCGCCATGGCCAGCAGCTGCGCCTGACAGGACCGTTCCATGGTGACGAACCACCAGGCGGCCTCGGCCACCGAGCCGCCGACGGTCAGCAGACCGTGGTTGGCCAGGATGACAGCCTTGCCGCTGCCGAGGGCGACCCCGATCCGCCTGCCTTCTTCCAGGTCGTTGACCACTCCCCGGTAGTCGTCGTACCGGCCGTGGTCCTCAAAGAACGCGCACGCGTCCTGCGTGATCGGGTCGAGCATGACGCCCAGGCTTGAGAACGCCTTGCCATGCAGCGAATGGGCGTGCGCGGCGGCCACAACGTCCGGCCTGGCCCGGTGCACCTGGGAGTGGATGCAGAACGCGGCCCGGTTCACCGGCTGGCTCCCCTGCACCACGTTGCCCTCGTGGTCGACCAGGATCAGGTCGGAGACCTTGACCTGAGAAAAGTTCATCCCGAAAGGGTTCACCCAGAACTGGTCGGAATGCTCAGGGTCCCGTGCGGTGATATGACCTGCCACGCCCTCTGAGAAGCCGAACCGGCCGAAGATCCGGAACGCCGCGGCGAGTTCCTGCTTGCGATGTAGTCGCTCCTGCTCCATGGTGCCGGTCGTCCTGGGCGGAGCCTGGCTCACTGCGGTCATCGGGATCTCCTCGCTCGCGCGCACTCTGTTCAGTTCCTAACCATTGTCGATCTAACATGACCGATATGCGTAAGGTCACCGTCATCGTCGGGCTCGCCCTGCTCTGCCTGATCACTTCGTGCAGCTCTGCGGCCGGGCCGGCCGCTAGCCCCACGCCAGCCAGGAACGCCCAGCTCACCACCGTTCAGGCGATGCGGAGCTTCCGCGCCTTCTTACCCCGACTCGCGAGTGCGCAGTCCAATTACTCGACCGGGCAGATCACCGGCCTGACCACCGGAGCGCAGACGCGGTGACCGTCAGGGCGTCGCCGAGGTACCGCCCGCTGGCGGCGGACTGATCGATCTGTCTGTCTCCTCCGGTGCTCTGGTCGCTATCACGAAGAGCTAGTCTCGGCGCATGACCGACGAGCAGACTCCCGCCGAGTACGCCAGCGAGATCGAAGCGTCGCGAGGCCGGTTCCTCGCGTTCGTGCAGCAGTGCACGGATGCGGACTGGCACGCGGTACCGGTCGACGGCGACCCCAGGCAGGTCGGCGTGATCCTCGATCACGTGGCCCACGCTTACGAGTACCTGACCGGCTGGATCGGCGAACTGGCCGCTGGGCACGCCGTCGAGGTTAATTCCGACATTGTCGATAAATTGAATGCCGAGCATTCGGCCGACGTCGGCTCGGTAACGCCTGCTTCGGTCACCGGTCACCTGCGATCCAGCGGAGACACCCTGATCGCGCTGGTCAGCGGGCTGGACCCCGGCCAGCTCGAGCTGGGCGACAGCCAGGTGCGCCGGTTCGCGATGATCGCTGCCCTGCACGCGGACAGTCACCGCACCGAGATCGAGACAGCGCTCCAGGCCGCGGTGTAGCCGGCGATCCGATGTTTGATGCGACCGTCGTCGCGACGGCGGCTATCACCGGTGGTGTCGGCCTGGCTGCCGCGCTGATCCAGGCCAGGACGAGCTGGCGGCAGATGGATGCGGAACGGGACCGGCACACCGCCGATGCCGTCACCCAGCGACGTACCGACCGGCAGCAGGCATACCTGCTCGCCCTGGACTTGCTCACAGACTTCGGCTGGGACGCGGGGCTTAGGCGATATAACGTCGTGGAGGCCTTCAACAAGCCATTTCTCCATGCCGCCAATCGAGTGCGGCTCTACGGCAGTCCTGCCGCGATCGCGGCTATCGCCAGCATTCAGGACGGGTTCGCCGCGCTGAATGACGCGGACGGTGACCCGACCATAGCTTCGGCGCAGGAACTGATCAGCCAGGGAATGGACGACTTCGCCAATGCGGCGCGGGATGACGTAGGTCCGCGACCGGAGGACGCACTGAAAGACGCATACTTCCCGCCAGGGCTAGGGCCGTCCGCCACGAACGCCTGACGACGCTGCCCGGGCGGAACCCGGTCCGAGGTATCGCGCCGCGAACCAGCACCGCACCGGCGGGCTGACAGCGGCAGGCAGCACAATGCCGTTATGGCTCTGCTCAATGAGGAAGTCGCCGCGCTGCTCTTCGAGTACGCCGAGCTGCTCCAGATCTCCGGCGGCGATGCGTTCCGCGCGCGCAACTACGAGAAGGCGGCGAAGTCGGTCGCCGGCTACAGCCAGGACGTCGGACAGCTGGACGCTGCCGCGCTGCGGCAGATCCCCGGGGTCGGCGCCTCGATCGCCGGCAAGATCGCCGAGTTCCAGCGGACCGATACGATCGCGGCACTTGAGGAGCTCAGGGCTACCCTGCCCGACGGCGTTCGCCAGCTCACTCAGATTCCTGGCCTCGGTCCCAAGCGTGCCTTCCAGCTCTGCACCGAACTGGGGATCAGCTCGGCCGGCGAGCTGGCCACCGCCATCGACGAGGGCCGGCTGCGAGATCTCAAGGGCTTCGGGATCAGGAGCGAGGAAAAGCTCAGGCACGGGATCGAGCTGCTGAGCAGCGTCGCGCAGCGGGTCACGCTGAACGTCGCCGCGGATACCGCGGCCAGGGTGGTCGCGGCGATCAGCGCCGTACCCGGCTGCGAGCGCTGCACGCACGCTGGCTCGCTGCGCCGGTTTCGCGAGACGATCGGTGACATCGACGTCCTGGCAGCGGCCCAGGACTCGGCACCGCTGATGGCCGCGCTGGTCGAACTGCCCGGGGTCACGGAGGTCATCGCGCGCGGCGACACCAAGACCTCGGTGCGGATCAGCACCGGAGCCAGCCATCCGGCGGCCGGCAGTACCGGATCTGGCGGTGGCGCCGGCACCATCGGAGTCGACCTCCGGGTGATCGCGCCGGACTGCTGGGGCGCTGCCCTGCAGTACTTCACCGGCTCGCAGGCGCACAACGTTGCCGTTCGCGAGATCGCGGTCCGCAAGGGCCTGAAGCTCTCGGAGTACGGCCTCTTTGACGCCGAGTCCGGCGAGCTGATCGTGAGCGCGGCCGAGCAGGAGGTCTACGCCCGGCTCGGCATGGCGTGGGTGCCGCCGCCGATGCGCGAGGACACCGGCGAGGTGCGGGCCGCGTTGCGCGGCGAACTGCCTGTCCTGGTTGAGGTCGGCGACATCCGCGGCGACTTGCACACGCACACCAACCTGACCGACGGTGTCGCCTCGCTTGACGACATGGTGGCTACCGGACGAGCCCGCGGTTATGAGTACTTCGCCGTGACCGACCATGCGCCGAACCTTTTTATGCAGCGAATGACGATTGAGAAAATGCTCGAACAGCGGGAGCAGCTTGATCAGCTTCAGGCGCGGCTGACGGCGGACGGCGGCCATCCGATGACGCTGCTGCACGGGACCGAACTGAACATAGCAGCGGACGGGACGGTCGACTGGCCGGAGGAGGTTCTGGCCGGCTTCGACGTCTGCGTAGCCTCGGTGCACTCCCACTTCGATCAGCCGCGCGCGGAGATGACCCGCAGGTTCCTGCGAGCGTGTGAGAACCCGCAGGTGAACATCATCGGGCATCCGACCGCGCGGCGGATCGGCAAGCGGCCGTCGGTCGACGTCGATTTCACCGAGCTGTTCCGCGCGTGCGCGGCTACCGGCACGGCACTGGAGATCAACTCTCATCCGCAGCGGCTCGACCTGCCGTCGGATCACATCAGGGCGGCCAGGGACGCCGGGGTGAAGTTCGCGATCAGCACCGACTCGCATGCGACCGGGCACCTGGATTTCCTGCGGTACGGCGTCGGGACCGCGCAGCGCGGCTGGGTGCGATCAGGCGACGTGATCAACGCCTGGTCGCTGCCGCGGCTGACTGAGTTCTTGCGCAAGGGCCGGTAGGACGCAGGGCGCTGGCGACAGCCAGGCGGCCGAGAGAGAATCGTAGTGTGATACCGGACCTGGGCTGTTACGAGGAGCGCTACAGGCTGACCGGCGGCGTCGTCCCGTCCGTGGCCGGCGGCTTGCTGTCGCTTGCCGCGCTGTCCGTTGGTCCGCCTTCCGTGCAGGTGATCTTTATCGTGCTGAGCGTGGTCCTCGCCCTGCCCTGGCTGATCGGACCTGCCAGCCGCATGATCGCGTTCCGCGCCGACCATGCGGGCATTACGCTCGGCGCCGATCCGGCCGGCTGGCCGCTGCGTCGCGTGCCAGCTACGTTCGTCCCGTGGTCCGATGTCGAGCAGATCGCCGTGTACCCGCTCTACCCGCGCGCACGGGGCAGGTACGCCATGCTCCCGTGCATCAAGATCCAGCGCCGTCAGGACGCTCAGCCGCTGCCGCTGCCGCTGCGGCGCGGCGTGGAGCCCACGCTGGCCTGCCCAGTCCCTGTCGCGGTCGCAGGGGCCAACCGGAGGATCGCCACCTGGCGGCTGGACCGCGAGCGGCTAGCGGCCGTCGTCGCGGCCGTCGCACCGGGCATTCCTATCGTGGACACTACCGCTGGCCCAGATTCTGCTAGAGGATTCAGCGGCACTCGGTACCGGTGACCGGTCATCGCCGGGCTAGCGCGGTCCTGTGCACCGGCTGTTAGGTACCGGGCGGCCGCGCACCGCCCTGTCCGGGCGCGGCTCGCCGGCTGGCGAAGTTGCCCGCCGAATGGACTCAGCAGCAGCGAATCGGTGGCGTGTTAGCTGTATGCAGAAAAAGGCAAGAGCCGAGCCGCCGGCTCAGGTAGCGCGTGGCACCGGGCCGCTCGCGGCTGCGGACGCCGGCCGGACCGGCGACCTCGTCAACGAGCTGTACACCGCACACGCGATCACACTGGTCCGGGCAGCGAAACTGCTTCTGCGCGACCAGCAGAGCGCTGAGGACGCGGTTCAGGACGCTTTCCTCAGCCTGTACAGGGCGCTGCCGAGGCTGACAGACCATGACCAGATCCTGCCTTACCTTCGGGCCGCCGTGATCAACAAGGCCCGCTCCACGTTGCGGACTCGCAAGCGCGCGGCGCTACGCAAGGTCCAGCACGAGCCACCGCAGTGGTCCGCCGAGTCGGCGGCCATGGACAGCGAGGACCGGCGGGTCGTCATGGTCGCCGTGACCAGGCTGCCGCGCCGGGCGCGCGAGATCCTCATCCTTCGCTACTACCTGGACCTGCCTGACCACGAGATCGCGACCACGCTCGGGGTCAGCAGGGGCACCGTCTCATCGACCGCATCACGGGCGCTAGCAGCGCTGTCCCGTAACCTGCAGGAGGAACTGTGACCGAGATCGAAGACCGGCTCCGCGCCGCGTTCCGCGCCGACGCCAGCACCGTCCGTCCCGAGTCGATGCGGGGGCTGCATGACCTGCCGGTGCCGCGGAACCGGCAGGCGCCGGTCAAGCCGCGCCGCCGGGTGCTGATCCCGCTGGCCGCTGCGGCGTCGGTGGCTGTGATCGCGGTCGCGGTTACCGTGTCTACGACCGCACCCCGGCCTAGCACCGGCTCCCGGCACCACAGCGGCGGCCAGCCGGCGGCACGCGGCTTCCTGACCGCCTATCCAGGCGCCCGGCTGCCCACCGGTCCGCCGCCGAGGTTTTTCCTCGGAGTCACGCTGATCAACCGGCCGGGCGCCGACTACGCCACGGTGCTGAATGTCTACAGCTCCGCGACCGGGCGGGTGCTGAGCCAGGCTCGTCAGCCGAAGGCGGGACTGTATTTTCAGGCCGTTGCCGCCCTTGGCGGCCAAGAGTTCTTGGCGGCCGCCACGCCGGGCAGTCACCCAAGGACAGCTCACGGCTGCGACACCTGGTTGTACTACCTCCGGCTGAATTCAGCGGGCCAGCTGACCTACACCCGTGCGGTAGCCAGTCCCGTGCCCGGCTTCATCGGCAGCTCCGCCCTGGCCGCTAGCGCGAACGGACAGGTCATCAGCTACGCCACCATGTCCTGCGTCAGCGCCGATCAGCTCAGTAGCGGCAAGCTGACTGTCGAGCACAATGGCGGGATAACCAGAACCTGGACGTTCACGGACCCCAGCGATCCGCAGAGCATGTCGCTATCCGCGGACGGCAGCCTGCTGGTCTTCGAGAACAACACGGACCATATCGTGCCGACTGGCGATGCCGCCTACGTGCTGCGTACCAACGCGGCGCCTGGCCCGCTCGCACAGCGCTGGCGCAAGGTAATCAGTGCCGTCGACGGTGTGGACTCGGCGGCGCTGAGCCCTACCGGGGCTGTGCTGTTCGCTGCGGTTTCCAGCGTGGTTCCCGATAAGCACCTGACAATCGGCGCCTACGATACAGCTACCGGCCACCTAGTCCGCGTGATCCGGGTATTCACCAGCGTTCAGGACGGGCCGACCGGCGTCAGTGTGGAAGGCTCCGGCCACTTCGCGCTGCTGTACCTGCTGACCTCGCGAGACCTGCAGCGGCTGAACCTGACCACAGGAAAGTTCCTGCAGTTGCCAGTCCGCGGCGACGACTACCCGACCAGCATCGGATGGTGAGACCCCCGCGCGGCGGAGTCGGTGCGCTGGGATCTTCCCCGGCACGCCGGCTCCGCCGCCGGATGGATCCTGCCAGTGACGGCTAGCTGGCTGGCAGCCCGCCTCAAGGCTTGCTGCATCGTCAGGACGTGCGGGCGGTCATTCGTTCCTGGCGCTCTGCGGCCCGGTGATCCGGTTGAGCAGGGGCAGGGTGGAGGCGATGATCCCGAGTGAGGTGGCGAGTCCGGCGAGGACGATGCCGTAATATTCGGCTCCCGGCGACCGGAGCGTATACGCTCAGATGCTTCTCTCTGGCGGCCTGTCCGCGGCCGGCTAGTGCCTAGGTCAGGATCGGCAGGTGGTCGGGGCGTTAGCTGCCCACCGCGGTGCCTCACCGGCCGCCCAGCGCAGCACATTCTCCGCGAATACAGAGCTGGTCCGGCGGAACATCACCTCGGTCAGCGCGCCCACGTGCGGCGTAGCGATCACGCCGGGATGGCTGAGCAGTGCCGAACCGGGGTCGGCGGGCTCGATCGCGTGCACGTCAAGCCCGGCACCGCGAACCTGACCGGACTCCAGAGCCGCTAGCAGCGCCACCTCGTCGACTAGGCCGCCGCGAGCCACGTTGACGAAGGTCGCGCCGCGCTTCATGGCCGCGAACTGCGCCGGGCCGAACATGGCCGGGCTGCGGCCGTCGTACATAGCGCAGCAGACCACCACGTCTGCCTCACCCAGCAGTTCGGTAAGTTCGCCAGGACCGACCACTCGCTCGACGCCGGGCGGGCCGCCGCGATCCGGATGTGCCCTGACCGCGAGCAGCCTGGTCCCGAACGGAACGAGACGTCGCGTCACCGCCGTACCGATCGCGCCCAGGCCCGCGATCACGACCGTCGCGCCGAGCAGCGAACCGCCGGTCGGCCTTGACTCCCAGCGCCGGTCCCGCAGTGCCGCCCTGGTGTCGTCCAGGCGGCGGAGCACCGCCAGCAGGTGCAGCACCGCGAACTCTGCAACGCTGTCAGCGTTGCCTGCCGCATCGCCAGGAACCCTGGCAACCCAGATGCCTAGCCTGGTAGCCAGCGCGATATCGACCTTCTCCAGGCCCACGCCGTACTGGTGGACTAGCCCGAAGCTTCCTGCTTCCAGCACGGTGCGGTCGATCCACGCCCCGAACGGGCAGACTACGTCGACGCCGGCCAGATGGCCGGCGACGGCAGTCGGCGGGCAGGTCCTGATCGTCCAGCCGGGCAGCAGCGGCGCCAGCTCGGCCCAGGCCAGTTCGGCGGTGAACCGCTCCCGGCAGAACAAGATCACGCGCCCGCTCACGCCAGCCTACCGCCGGTCCGCGGCTGGGCAGCTGGCGAGCTCACGCCAGGCCGGCTACCAGTTCGCTGACCGGCTTGCGCCTGCCGGTATAGAACGGGATCTCGATCCGGGTATGCCGCCTGGCCTCCGCGCCGCGCAGATGCCGCATCAGGTCCACGATCCGGTGCAGTTCATCGGCCTCGAAGGCAAGCATCCACTCGTAGTCGTTCAGCGCGAAGCTGGACACCGTATTGGCCCGCACGTCCGGATAGCTGCGCGCCATCTGACCATGCTCGGCCAGCATCGCCCGCCGCTCCCCGTCATCCAGCAGGTACCACTCGTAGGACCGGACGAAGGGATAGACGCATACGTAGCCGCGTGCCTCCTCCCCGGCCAGGAACGCGGGCACGTGGCTTTTGTTGAACTCGGCAGGCCGGTGCAGGGCCATCGCCGACCACACCGGCTCGCTGGCCCGGCCTAGCCTGGTGCGCCGGAATCTGACGTACATCTCCTGCAGGTCATCGGAGGAAGGTGCGATCCACCAGAACATGAAGTCCGCGTCGGCCCGCATCCCCTGCAGGTCATAGCAGCCCCTGGTCACCACGTCCTTGCCGGCGGCCTGCTCGGAAAGCTCGGTGATCTCGGCGGCCAGCGCCTCCCGGCTGGCCAGCTCAAGCGCGGACCGGTCGGTGATCTTGAAAACAGACCACATGGTGTAACGGATCAGCTGGTTCAGGTCGCGCGCCTTCGGCCGCTGATCATCGGTTCCGGCGCCCGGCTCGCCTGAGCCGTGTGCCGTGGCCAATCCGGGAACGTGGTCATGCTCCGCGGCGAGTCCAGGAACGCTGTCGTGTTCTGCCATGGTGTTATTCTCCCGCACGCACGGGAGTCGCTGCCCCATGCAGGTAGGTCAGCGACCGGTCGGCTGCCAGCCGGGCCGACGCGATGCAGGCCGGGATGCCAACGCCGTCGTAAGCAGCCCCGCAAACCGCGAGCCCAGGCAGCGCGGCGACCCCGTCGCGGATCCGGCGGACCCGGTCCAGGTGCCCGACCGTGTACTGGGGCAGTCCGCCGCCCCATCGGCTGACCCGGCTATCGGTGGGCTTGCCCGAGACTCCGGTCGCCGCCGCAAGCTCACCGGCAGCCAGCGCGACAAGGTCGCCGTCATCGCGCTGCAGCACTGCCTCCTCGCCGATCCGGCCTAGCGAGCAGCGCACGACATGCAACGACGGGCCTGCGGTGCGGTCCGCGTCGCTCGACCCAGCCCTAGATCCGGCTGCCCGGACACCGTCGGTCAGATGCGGCCACTTGCTGGTGCTGAACGTGACTGCCTTGACCGGCCGTCCGTCCACTGCGGGGACTAGATACCCGCTGCCCCGGATCGGCTCGGGGAACGCGGAGCCCGGATATGCGAGGGTGACGATTGCCATGCTCGCGTACTCGATCTCGCCGAGCGCCGCGGCTGCGGCTCCCGCGAGCCCGCTGAGCAGGCGGCTGGCTGGCCTTGCGGGCAGCGCGAGAATGACCGCGTCGGCGTAGATCCACTCCGGCGAGTGCGCGGAGCCGACAGTGAGCCGCCAGCCGTCCTGGGTCCGGGTCAGCTCGCGGACCATCGCGCCGGTACGCACATGCGCGCCGCCAGCCGCCGCCAGCACCCGCGGCAGTGAACCCAGCCCGCCGGCCAGCGTGGTGAAGACAGGCTCCGTCCGGTCCGCCGGCGGACCGAGCAAGGCGCTGGCCGCCGTGGCCAGGGAGGCGTGCCGGCGTGACGCCTGTGCCAGAGCCGGAATCGTCGCCTCGAAGGACAGCTGGTCCGAGCGGCCCGCATAGACGCCGCCGAGTAGCGGATCGACCAGCCGATCCACGAGTTCGGCACCGAACCTCGCCCCGACGTACGCACCGACAGGCACATCACCGTCTCTGGTGGTAGCGGGACGGTCGGTGTCCTCGCATGCCCGGGCCAGCCCGGCCGACGACAAGATCGCCGACCGCTCCAGCTCGGCAAGGTCAGCCGGCACGCCCATGAACTGACGTCTCGGCAATGACCGGAAGTGGCCACGGGTCCAGATGCTCGCCGTCGTGGTGCCAGGGAACCTCAGTTCGTCGCCGAGGCCTAGTGCCCGGATCAGATCCACGCCCTCGGGCCGCCGGGCGAGCAGTGCCTCGGCCCCCTCGTCCACTGCGATCCCGGCTACCTCCGACGTGGTCAGCTTGCCACCGATTCTGGGCGATCCTTCCAGCACGGTCACCAGAGCGCCCCGGCCGCGCAGGAAGAACGCCGCCGCCAGTCCCGCGATCCCGCCCCCGACGATCACCACCCGGCCCGGCCGCTGCGAAGAGGTCACCCGTCCACCCTGGCAGATCCGCCAGATCCTGGTGCACCGGGATCGGCCAGTTTCTGCGGCCCGCCCACTCCCCACGTGATCACGTGGATCTGTCAGCTCCTCGCGTGCTGTTGCACTATCGACGGTTCGCCATCAGGCAGACACCGTCACATCGGCCACTCTTGTCTCGCCAGCACCGGCCGGACGGCGTTCCGCGGACCGCGTTCTTGATCACGGTCGAAAGGTGTTGGCCGGCCAACACCTTTCCGCCACAATCATCGTGAACATCACTGCACCGGCACTAGGGACGCAAGTTGTGCCAGCTCATCGACATGCTGCGAACTGCGGCCGCGTAGTAGGGCTCTAGCGGGTCCCGGTCCAGCGCCCAGGCGTAGGACAAGCCGACCAGTGCCGTGACGAGCGCCAGGGCGGTGCGCCGTAGCCAGCGCTCGTTGGCGCGGACGGCAGCCGGTTCCGCGTCAGGTATGCACTCAGCGACGCCGGTGTCGCTAGTCATGTGCATGTCCAGCCGCGCCGCGATTGCCGTCGATCAGCGCGGCGAGCGGCGCCCCAGTCCTGGCGATGGCACCGATCACGTAACTTCCGTTGCGCGGCATGTCGTCGCAGCCCATCTCGGCCAGGGCTATCCGGATCGCCGAACCGTATGTGATCCTGGCCGCTAGCTAGCCCAGTCGCTGCGTCGATCTAGCCCGCCCGGCCGTGGGCGAAGATCGCCGCGAAGTCGCCCAGGTCGTACCGCCCCGAACCCCACACTGAGGTAGTACCAGGAATGAGGGCAAGGTCGGCGATCTCTGTGTTGCTCGCTATCTGGGTCCGGGTCCACCGACCGAACCGCGACCGGTGCAGTATCCACGTCTTGGTCGGCTGCGGAACCGACTGAACCGTCAGCCATAGTCCGCCCGTACCGTCGGCTATCAGCCGCTCCAGAACCACCGAGCCAGGCACTATAATCTCGTGCCACTGGCGTCCATTCCAGTGTTCAAGAACAGCAACCTGCTGGTCCGATAGCTGACCATTACCGGCGACCCAGACGTCGTCAGCCGTCAGAGCCAGAACGGCTCTCAGAAAGAGGCCAGTCAGTGCCGGAACCGTTACGTGCACCCAGGATCTGCCGTTGTAATGCTCAACCGAATCATTGGGCTCCCTGATTCCGCCGAACGCCCAGATATTGTGGCGAGTGACCGCGCTCGCCGTGTTGATACCCCGCCCGATTCCGGTGATCTTGGTCCAGTGCCGACCATTGAAGTGCCACGTGCCATCGCCAGGGAAAGAACCGGAGTCACCGAAGACCCACACGTTGGTCGGGCTGATCACGGTGATCCCGGTGATTTGCCTGCTCGCGCTCAACCGCTTGGCGACCGACCACCTGACGCCGTTGAAGTGCAGCACGAACCCGTTCAGATAGCTGGCCGCCCACACGTCGGTAGGGGACGACGCGCCGACGGCATGGATCCAGCCGTGCAGTCCCGCCGGGAGCGCCGCCGCCTGCCACCGACGGCCATTCCAGTGAGCGGCTACCGGATAGCCGTCGGACGCGTCGGTGAAACTGCCGCCGAAAGCCCAGGCATCATTCCTGGCTGGGGCAATGACAGAAACATAGGCGCCCATCGGATTTATCGGCCGGTAATGATGGCTGAATACGACCCGCCAGCCAGGAGTCAAAGACGTAGCGGCCGGCGATGCACCGACCGGCAGCGCGCCGCTGAGCGTCAGTGCCGCCATTGCGGCAGCCGCCGTCAGCGCGACGCCAGCACGGTGGGACATCCTCATGGGACTCCGCTCTCTCATGCCTCGCATATGCCAGACCGCAGTTCAGCATAGAACAGCCGGAAGCCGTGCGAAGCGGCAGCCCTGAAGAACAGAAAATGGTCGATAGCGGCTAATGTATGCGCACCGTCAGCCGGGTAAGCGGCCGAACCGGGCGCGGACCAGCCTGGGCACCGCCGCTGGCCCGGTGACCGGCCGGAACGCCGACGACGCCGCTCGCAGTCCCTGGTACTCGTCGTCGGCCAGCTCGATCTCGGCGGCGGCCGCGTTGCTCTCCAGTTGCGCGACACTCGATGCACCGGGGATCGCGGTGACGGCAGGGCTGTGAATGACCCAGGCGAGCGCGATCTGCGCCGGCGTGGCCGAGTGCGCCTGCGCCACGTCGCGAAGCGCATTGAGCATGCCGTCGGCCCGCTCCAGGTTCTCAGGAAGGAAGAGCGCGCTCGCGGCCCTGACCCGGTTCGCCGGCCGGTTGTCCCGGTGATATCTGCCGGACAGCAGTCCCTGAGCCAGCGGGCTGTAGGCGATCACCACCCGGCCATTCGACTCGGCGAACGGCACCAGGTCTCGTTCTGGCGAGCGGGCCACCAGGCTGTAGCTGACCTGGTTGCTCAGGACGCGGCTGCCCAGGGCGGTCTCAGCGGCCCGCCACCGCCCGAGCGAGTAGTTGCTGACGCCGACCTCGCCGACCAGCCCGACCCGCTGCAGCGCGCGCATGCCGCGCATGATCGTGCCGTCCCTGACCGCAGGGTTCGGCTGGTGCACCTGATAAAGATCAAGCTCGCGGACCCCGAGCCGGTTGGCGCTGGCCACGGCGCGCTGCTCGACCACCGGCGCGAGAGGCAGGACAGGAAATATCTTCGTCGCGAGGAAGACCGATTCCCTGTCCTCGCCAAGAGCATGGCCCAGGATCCGCTCGCTGCGCCCGAATCCGTAGATCTCAGCGGTGTCGAACAGGGTGATTCCCAGCTCAAGCGCCCGGTGGACGATGGCGTGTGCCTCCCGGTCGGCGTAGGAGTCGCCATAGCCCCACTCGCGGGACCCGAACTGCCAGGTGCCTAGGCCGATCTTGGAGATCCGCTTGGCGGTGTCGATGGCCAGATAGCGCATGACCCCAGTGTCCGCCTGACCGCCCAGCGGCGAGCACGCAGGCTAGCCGCCGCCCGCCTGCCGCCCTGCCTGGCCACCAGCCGCCGGGTCGGTTCCCGCCCAGCCCACCCGAGTTGCCTCGCTTCGGGCCCGCGTGCGAGGTTGGCAGCCATGTCCACGCGCCTGGTACACCTGGTCATTGACGCTCTCGACCCGCTCCAGCTGGCGGCGTTCTGGGCGGCCGCACTGGGATGGGAGACGGTCGCGGAAGACTCCGGCGAGTTCGTCGTACGGCCAGCCGGCTTCAGCTATCCAGATCCCTCCGCGCTCCCGCTGGTCTTCGTTCCGGTATCTGAACCCAAGATCGGGAAGAACCGGATCCACCTTGACCTGGCCACCGAGTCGGCCGCGCACCAGGCAGTGGTAGTGGACCGGCTCCGTAGCCTGGGCGCAGCGCCGGTCGACATCGGACAGGGGCAGGTGCCGTGGGTGGTGCTCGCCGATCCGGAGGGCAACGAGCTGTGCGTGCTCGAACCACGGCCGGTATACGCCGATACCGGGCCGATTGCCGCCATCGTGGTCGACTGCTCGGACCCGACCCGGCTGGCCAGGTTCTGGAGCCATGCCGCCGACCAGACGCCGCACGATTCGGAGGCTGACTTCGCTTCACTGCGGTCAGGCAGCGGCGTCGGCCCGTATCTGGAAATGCTCCAGGTACCTGGCCCCAAGACCGTCAAGGACCGGGCGCACCTAGATGTCGCACCATTCCCGGACGACGATCACCAGGTCGAGGTGGCGCGCCTGAACGAACTGGGAGCTGCGGCAGTCGATGTCGGCCAGGGCGACGTGCCGTGGGCCGTCCTGGCCGACCCAGAGGGCAACGAGTTCTGCGTCCTGACGCCGCGCTGACCGCCACCGCGCTGACTCTAATGCCGCGCTGACCTGCCGCCACTGCGTCGGGGCTGCCGGTCTGGCTGGTCGCTCAGCCGGCGACGGCGCTCCAGTCGAACTCATCACCGCGACGCTGCAGGGCCGCGCGGGTCTGCGCATCGCACAGTGCTCCGTGCACACCAGCGGCGTAGCAGTCCTTGGCCGACGCGCCGAGACCCAGTGCCGCTTCGTATTCGGTGCCCAGATTGCTACCGAACATGGCCGGGTCGTCGGTGTTGACCGTGCACTGGACGCCGGCCGCTAGCAACGCGGGGAGCGGGTGGTCGGCCAGCGTCCGCACCACGCCGGTACGCACGTTCGAGGTCGGGCAGACGTCGAGCACGATGCCGCGGCTGGCCAGCTCACCGAGCAGCGCGGGCTCCTCGACCGCCCTGATCCCGTGCCTGATCCGGTCCGCGCCGAGCACGTCGAGCGCGCCCCTGATCGACGCCGGGCCCTCGGCCTCGCCCGCATGCGGCACCGAGCCGAGCCCGCCATCCCGCGCCCTGGCGAACACCGGGCCGAACGGCTCAGGCGGGTACTCCCCCTCCGAACCGCCCAGGCCGATCCCGACAATGCCGCGACCGGCATGGGCCAGCGCGTGCCGCACGGTCAGCTCGGCCGCCTCCATCGGATAAGAGCGCGGAATGTCCGGCGTCAGGCCGACCTGCACGCCGTGCAGCTCACGGGCCTCCTGCGCGCCATCGCAGAACCCGGCGAAGACCTCCTCCCAGCCGACGCCACGGCCGACCGGCTCGGCCGGGGTGAAAATTCCCTCCAGGTAGACCGCTCCGTGCGCGGCTGCTTCCGCCGCGTAGTCGACCACGACCTGCCGGAAGTCGCGCTCGGTCTGCAGCGCGCTCGTGGTCATCATCCACACCTGCAGGAAATGCGGGAAGTCACGAAACTCATACAGCGCGGCCAGCTCCGCCTCTGAATCGGCCGGCAGGGCGACGCCGTTGCGGCGGGCGATCTGGAGCAGCGCGGCCGGCCGTACCGTCCCTTCCAGGTGGACATGCAGCTCGATCTTCGGAAAGGTCACCGTCCTATCCTCGCCGCCAGCGTCCGGCGGCGGCATCGGGGGCCGCCCGAGGGAGGCGGCCGGGGACGGCGGCGGGCCGGGGACGAGCGGACCGGGACGACGGCGATCGTGACCGGGCTGTGCCCTGGCTGACGAAACCGTTCCGGTCGCCAATGCGTCCGATCGGCATGAAGACTAACGCCAGCGCCCGCGCGCACCGGGTGCCGCTACGCACCACGCTGATCGTCACGGCCGCGCTCTCCGCGTCTGGCCTGCTGCTGGCCGCCTGCTCAGCCAGCCCGTCCGCCAGTTCGGCCAGCGCGTCAGGGAGCGGCGGCGCCGCCGGGCGGCACGAGACCGCCTCCGGGGTACCGGAGGCCGGGAGCCCCAGCTTCAGCGGGCAACGAAGGCCGCTGACCACCGCCGCGCTGGTCTCGCCGCAGAGCATCATCTACACGGCCAGCCTCACCATCACGGCCAAGAACGTGGCCGCGGCCGCCACCGCCGCCGCCGCTATGGTCAACGCGGTCGGCGGCTACGTCTCCAGCGAGCAGGAAAGCATCACGCCGGGCCACGGCGGGTCGGCGCAGGCCAACCTGGAGCTGAAGATCCCGGTCGCGGAGTACGCCGCGACGCTGAGCCGACTGGCCGTGCTCGGCAGACGGACGTCGCTCAGCCAGCAGGCGCAGGACGTCACCCAGCAGGTCGCCGACGTGAGCAGCCGGGTCATCTCAGCGCAGGCCGCGATCAGGCAGCTGCGGACCCTGCTCAGCCGGGCCGGCTCGATCAGCGCGCTATTGTCCGTCCAGGACCAGATCAATAGCCAGGAATCCGAGCTTGAGGCGCTGCTCGCCCAGCAGCGGGCGCTAGCGCACCAGACCAGCTACGGGACCGTCTCGCTGCTGCTGGTCAGTCACCACGTGCGAGCGGTTAAGCATGCCAAAAAGACATCGCACGGATTCGCGGCCGGCCTTGGAGCCGGCTGGCGCGGGCTGAAACTCGTGATCACCGGGCTGCTGACCGCACTCGGCGCGGCGCTGCCGTTCGCCCTGCCGGTGGCGCTGCTGACCGGCATCGGCTACGGCGGTCGGCGGCGGCTCACCCGGCGCCGGATGCCGCGAGCGGCCGCACCGCCGCCGGCAGCTAGCTGAGCTAGCTGGTCGGGCCGGCGGGTACGGCGTGCACCAGGTCGGTCAGCCTGGCCAGCACGTCGGGGTCGGTTTCTGGAAGCACGCCGTGCCCGAGATTGAACACGTGGCCCTCGGCCGTCCGGCCGCTCGCGAGTACCGCCCTGGCCCGCTTCTCGATCACGGGCCAGGGCGCGAGCAGGATCGCCGGGTCCAGGTTGCCCTGCAGCGCCGTGCCCGGCGCCACCCGCGGGACGGCCTCGTCCAGCGGCACCCGCCAGTCGACGCCCACGACATCGGCGCCGGCCTCGCTGAGAAGCCCGAGCAGCTCGCCGGTGCCGACGCCGAAGTGGATCCTGGGGACGCCAGCGGATTTGAGTGCGGAAAAGATCCGCGTGCTGAAGGGCAGCACGCTGCGCCGGTAGTCCTCGGGGCTGACGATTCCGGCCCAGGAGTCGAATAGCTGCACTGCCGACGCGCCGGCCGCGACCTGCACCTGCAGGAAGGAGATCGTGATCTCGGTCAGCCGGTCGAGCAGGCCATGCCAGAGTTCGGGGTTGCCGTACATCAGGGACTTGGTCCGGTCGAAGGTCTTCGACGGACCGCCCTCCACCAGGTAGCACGCGAGCGTAAACGGGCCGCCGGCGAACCCGATCAGCGGCGTGCCACCCAGCTCGGCGACGAGAGCCCGCACCGCGGTGGTGATGAACTGGACGGCCGGCGGCTCAAGATCAGGCAGCCGGTCGAGATCGCGCTGGCCGCTGACCGGCTGGTCGATCACCGGGCCGATGCCAGGGCGGATCTCAACGCCGATGCCGACCGCGCGCAGCGGCACCACGATGTCGCTGAACAAGATCGCGGCGTCCACTCCGTATCTGCGCACCGGCTGCAGCGTGATCTCGGTGATCAGGTCCGGGTTCGCGAGGACTTCGAGCATCGCCCTGCCCGCCCTGGCAGAGCGGTACTCCGGCAGCGACCGGCCGGCCTGGCGCATGTACCAGACCGGCGTGCGCGAGACGGCCTGCCTGCGGCAGGCCCGGATGAATGCTGAGTCGGCGGTCTGCGTAGTCACGCCTGGGATCGTCTCATAGGCCACGCCAGTGCCGCCGGGCGCTGCCGCACCGCGTTTCCGCGCAATCGCCCAGCTGACACGCCGCTGGAGATCCACGGCAAGCGGTCCAGTCCGTGTAAGCATCGATTGTGAGCTTGATCTACCGCGCCAGCGCTGGCGACCGACATGCAGTCGGCCGCAGGCCGGCGGCTGAACACAAGCGACGCTGAGGAGCAGCAGATGATCGACATGTTCCGCGACTGCCCCGATTGCGGCACGCAGCGCACATTCTCTCAGCGCCACGACGAGCCTGAGCACTGCCCCGATGCTGCCGACGGACGGTGCCCTGAGTGGTTCTGTACCGGCTGCGGATCCGGGTTGCTGGTCGGGCTGCCACCCGTCGCCAGAGCGCTGATCAGGGCTGCTACCGCCGGACCACTCGACCGGGTGGCATGAGGATGCCGTGCCGCCGTCCCGCGCGCTAAGGCCCGCGGCTGTGCCTGCGGACGGTCAGCCACCGGACGGGCAGCCACCGGACGGATCTCCCTTTCGCGCTGCGGTCTCCGATCTGGAGGCAGGGATAGCCGAGCAGCGCACGGCCCGACCGGAGCTGACCTTCGAGGATGAGCCGCCGCCTCGCCGGCTAGCTCCGCAGGCCGCAGCGATCGCCGCGACCGTCGAGGCAGCAGGGAACGAGATTGGCTGGGGCAGGTTCGTGCTGCTCTACGACCGCGCGGGGCAGGATGGATGGGCGGGGCCGTTCCGGATCATCGGCTATGTGCGGGCCGACCTCGACCCGGAGATAGCCGCTGATCCGCTGATCGGCCAGGTCGGCTGGAGCTGGCTGACCGAGGCGCTGGAGGCCAGGTCGGCAGGCTATGCGGCACCCAGCGGAACGGTGACGACAGTGGTTACCGAAGGTTTCGGTACCAAACAGGGCGAACCGGTCGCGACCAGTTTCGAGATGCGAGCCTCTTGGTCGCCGATCGGCGCCGAAGGCGAGGGCCAGGGGCTAGACCGGCACATCGCGGCGTGGTGCGATGTACTGTGCCTGGCATCAGGTCTGCCGCCGCCCACGCCGGGGGTCGCTCAGCTGCGACCACCCCGGCCGCTTCAGCCGTCCCTGCCGCCCCGCCTGATGCAGCCGCCCCGGCCGGGTCCCAGGCCGTGACGGTTCCGCTCCTTGAGCCACGTGATGGGATGCCACCGCTAGTGGTGACCACGGACGCGCTCGCGGGCGCGGCACGGGCGCTGGCTGCCGGAACCGGTCCGGTCGCTGTGGACGCCGAGCGTGCCTCCGGCTTCCGGTATGGTCACCGGGCGTTCCTAGTGCAGCTCCGTCGGGCCGGATCGGGGACCGTACTGATCGACCCCGTCGCCTGCCCGGACCTGAGCGGCATCGACGCCGCGCTGGCCGATGCCGAGGCAGTGCTGCACGCGGCCGGGCAGGACCTGCCCTGCCTGACCGAGCTCGGCTTCCGGCCGCGCAGGCTGTTCGACACTGAGCTCGCCGGGCGGCTGCTCGGCTACCCGAAGGTCGGCCTGGGTACCCTGGTCGCCGACGTGCTCGGCCTGACCTTGGAAAAGACCCATTCGGCGGCGGACTGGTCGACCAGGCCGCTGCCGCAAGAATGGCTGCGCTATGCGGCGCTCGATGTCGAGGTCCTGGTCGAGCTGCGGGACACACTCGCCGAGCAGCTGGCTGAGCAGGGCAAGACCAGCTGGGCCGAGCAGGAGTTCGCGGCGATCCTGGCGGCCAGACCTGCGCCGCCGCGGACTGACCCGTGGCGCCGGACATCAGGCATCCACCGGGTCCGGAGCCGTCGCGGCCTGGCCATGGTCCGCGAGCTGTGGCTGGAGCGGGATCTGATTGCCCAGCGACGCGACATCTCGCCGACCAGGATCCTGCCGGATGCGGCGATCGTCGAGGCGGCCAGGGTGGCCCCGGGCACGCTGACGGAACTCGGCAAGCTGCCCGGCTTCACCGGCCGCGGGGCGCGGCGATACGGCCCGGAGTGGCTGCGCGCGCTCCGGCGCGCCATGTCAGTGCCTGACGATCAGATGCCCGAGTCGTCCGCCCCGCCCGGGGACGGGCCGCCGCCGGCGCACCGGTGGGCCGAGCGGGATCCGGTCGCGGCGAAGCGGCTCGCCGTCGTCCGAGCCGCTGTCGCTGCCCTCGCTGAAGCCGGTGAGCTGCCCACCGAGAACCTGCTGGCCCCGGACGCGGTGCGGCGGCTGTCCTGGCAGCCACCTGATCCGGCAGGTCCGGAGCAGGTCGCGGCCGACCTGGCCAGGTACGGGGCCCGGCCCTGGCAGGTCGAGATCACCGCCGCGCCGATCGCGACGGCACTGCTTGCCATGATCGAGCCGGGCGAGGATTGATCGGGAAACCTGCCGGTCAGCCCCGCCCGCCCGGTCAGCCCCGCCCGCCCGGTCAGCCCGCCCGCCCGGTCAGCCCGCCCGCCCGGTCAGGCAGACCTGCGCAGTGCGCGCAGATCGCATGGCTGCGCCGAACCAGGACGGAGCACGCCCGCGCACGGCTGAGCGGATAGCGGATAGTCGGGAAAGACGTTCATCAGGATCTCGCAGTCGCAGAAGCCGCCACGCTGCTCAAGTCTGCGGAGCAGCCCGCCCGGCCTCAACGCCCGGACGTCCCGCCACCGGATCGTCCACCGGTAGGTCCCGTCGCAGCCGAACTCAGTGATCATCCGCAGCAGGAAACATCGCAGGCATTCGCGCTCCCCTGGCTCAGTTAACCGCTCCGCAAGGCGTGCCAGCTCGCTCTCCACGGCCTCCGGCGTCTGTTCGGTCATCGTCAGCATCCTCCCTGCTCGGGTTCGTTCGTCAGCCGACTTGTATCGCGGACCACTGACAGTCCATCGGCTCGGGTCGCTGGTCAGGCCGATTCCTTCAGCCCGATCCGGTCCCGCGACAAGGCCGTCGAATATAGATGCCGCTGGCCAGGACGTCAGCTGGCCAGACTGTGCTGCTCGGCAGAGACGAGGACACCCCCCGCGGACTGAAGCACCCAGAAGGTGCCCTTAGCCAGCGGCGGCCCTTGCGGGGGACTGGCCCCCAGCGCTCCGCAGGCCGCGTCAAGCAGCACGGGCATATTCTCCCGGTGGGCGCAGATAACCGTCGGCACGCCGGAGAGAGCCAGCGCGGCGGCGCGGCTGGCGGCCGGGCCTCCGTCCGGCATTGTAAAGGCCGGCTCGATCTGCACCGGCGCTCCGACGGCGGCAGCATAGGGGCGGACCGTCGCCACGCAGCGCTCAGCGGCCGAGCTGATCACGCGGCACGATCCGTAGCAGCAGAGCAACGGGGCCAGCAGTTTGGCGTCAGCGGAGCCGCGCGGGTCCAGCGGCCTGGTCAGATCGCCGGAACCGGCCGCGGACTTCCGGCCAGCCGTCGCATGCCGGAGCAGGATAAACGGCACTGACCTGGCAGGGCGCGCCAGAAAATCGTCAAGCAGCTCAGCGTCCCGCTCGTAGGTGAGCCGGTCTCTGGCCGCGGCGACCGGCAGCCAAGCCACCTGATCGACCTCGCTGCCTGGCACGAAGCCCACCGAGCCGGCGCACTGCGCGGCCCAGTAGCTCACCCGCTTCGTGCCCGCGCCGGTCCGGTAGACCGAGGGTCGCAGCGGCCGGCCGAGAATCACCCGCAGCCCGGTCTCCTCGACTACCTCGCGGAGCGCGGCGGTCAGCACGTGCTCGCCGCGCTCGCACTTGCCCTTGGGGTACGACCAGTCGTCGTACCTGGGCCGGTGCACCAGGGCTACCTCGGCCCCGGTCACGCCTGGACGCCAGACCACCGCGCCCGCAGCCCGGATGACAGCGCCGCTCTTGCGGTCAGGCATGACCGGTCTGGCGTCTGGCGCCGGTCCGGACCTCACCTGGCTGGGCGTCCCCGTCAGCCGACCGGTTCTGCCTGAACCGGATCAGTTGCTCCTGCAAGTCGATCAGCGGAGCGCCAGCCTCATTGCGGTGATGCCTGGTCCAGGTCCCGTCGGGACCTAGCCACCAGGACGACACGCTCGGGTCCATTGCCCGGTCGATCAGGCTGCGCAGTTCTGCCTTCTGGCCGGCGTCGGTCACCCTGATCAGCAGCTCGACCCGCCGGTCCAGGTTCCGGTGCATCAGATCGGCGCTTCCGATCCAGACATCGTCGGGACCATCATCCTTGCCGGTGCCGAACGCGTAGATCCGCGAATGCTCAAGGAATCGGCCAACCACACTGCGGACCCGGATGGTCTCTGAGAGGCCGGCCATCCCGGGCCTCAGCGCGCAGATCCCGCGAACCCATAGATCGATCGGCACGCCGGCGATCGAAGCACGGTAGAGCGAATCAATGATCGCCTCGTCGATGATCGCGTTGCATTTCATCTGGATTCGCGCGGGCCTGCCCTCCGCCAGCAGCCGCACCTGCTCGTCGATCTGCTTGATCAGGCCGGACCGTAGCCCGGCCGGCGCCACCAGGAGCCGACGGTAGTCGGTCCGCCTGCTGTAGCCGGTCAGGTGGTTGAACAAGTCGGTGATGTCCTCGCCCACCGTCCGGTCGGCGGTGAGCAGCCCGTAGTCCTCATACAGCCGGGCAGTCTTCGGATGGTAGTTGCCGGTCCCGATGTGGCAGAACCGGCGCAGCGAGCCATCGGCCTCTTCCCGGACGACCAGCACCATCTTGCAGTGCGTCTTGAGCCCGACGAAGCCGTAGACGACGTGACAGCCTGCCTCCTCAAGCTTGCGCGCCCAGGCGATGTTGGCCTCCTCGTCACCGCGCGCCTTGATCTCGACGACCACGACGACCTGCTTGCCGGCTTCGGCGGCGTCGATCAGCGCGTCTACGATCTCCGAGTCGCCACTGGTCCGGTAGAGCGTGTGCTTGATCGCCAGGACCCGCGGATCCGCGGCGGCGGCCACCACCAGGCGCTGCACGCTGGCGGTGAACGAGTCGTAGGGAAGATGCACGAGCACGTCCCGCTCGCTCATCGAGGCGAAGACGCTGCGATCGTGCGGAAGGGCCGTCTCCGCCGGGACGAAGGCCGGGTACTTCAGTCTCCGCAGGTCCAGGTCAGCGATCGCGGAGAGCCCGGTCAGGTCGAGCGGCCCCGGCAGCCGGTATACGGCGCGGTTGTCCACGCCTAGCTCAGTGGTCAGCTTCTCCAGTACGTCGCTGGAGATCGACTCTTCGACCTCAAGCCGGACCGCGGGCTCGAAGCGCCGCCGCATCAGTTCTCGCTCCAGCGACTGCAGCAGGTTCTCGGTCACGTCTTCGTCGATCTCCAGGTCCCGGATCCTGGTGACCCGGAACGCATGGTGCTCGATGATCTCAAGACCCGCGAAGAGCTCGGTCAGGTGCGCCGCGATCACATCTTCCAGCGGCACGAACCTGCTCGCCGAGACGGTGAGGAACCTGGGCAGCAGCGGCGGCACCTTCACCCGCGCGAACATCGTCATCCCGGTTCTCGGATCGGCCACCATGACCGCGAGGCTGAGCGACAGGCCGGAGATGAAAGGGAACGGATGCGCCGGATCGACGGCCAGCGGCGTGAGCACCGGATAAATACGCTCGCGGAACAGCCGCTGCAGCATGGCCTGCTCGTCCGGCAGCAGTTCCTTCCATCGCAAGATCTCGATACCGGCTTCGGCCAGCGCCGGCAGCAGCCAGTGACTGAAGCACCTCGCATGCCGGTCTGCCAGTTCGCGGGCCATCACCAGCGTGTTCTCCAGAATCTGGTCCGGCGCCTTGCCGCTCACGCTCTCCACCGGCAGGCCGGTGGCCATCCGCCGGATCCGGCCAGCTACCCGGACCATGAAGAACTCATCAAGGGCACTGGCGAAGATGGACTCGAACCTGACCCGCTCAAGCAGCGGGACGTTGGGGTCCTCGGCGAGTTCAAGCACTCGCTGGCTGAACCGCAGCCAGCTCTCCTCCCGGTCCAGGAACCGGTTCGGCGGTAGCTCGACGGCGCTGCCGGACCCGTCGGATTCCGCCGCCCTGCGGGGGATGTCCTGGCCCGCCCCGGCCAGCATCGCCGCCGCCCGATCGGCGGTGTCCAGATCGACCTTGTCGAGCTCAGCGGCCTGAAACTCTCGCTCCGCCGCCTCCAGGTCCCGCTCGGCAGCTTCTAGATCGCGGGAAGCGGCCTCGCGTTCCCGCTTGGCAGCCTCCCGGCCCCGCTCAGCCGCACGCGACCGAGCCCTGGCCGCCGCTCTCTGATGACTGGCGGCCCGGTCCTTGATGCCATTCTCCCGGCCGGCGCCGCGCTCCTTAGCCGCCGTTCTCCCCTGGTCAGCTGTCTTCCCTCGCTCAGCCGCGTTCCCCCGCTCAGCCGCCTTCCCCCGCTCAGCCGCCTTCCCCCGCTCAGCCGCCCTGCCCTGCTCGGCCGCGCGGTCGGCTGACCTGTCCGTGCTCTTCCTGCCGTCAGCACCCGCTGACCCCGCCTGCCCCGAATCCATGCCCCTATACTCCCCATACCCGCTGTGCTCCAATACCCCGGGCCCAGCGTCACGTTGTCCGGGTTGCACCGTCGGCTCAGCGACCAGGATCGGATCACACGCCAGAACGGGGATCGTCGCATGCGGATCGGTACATCCCTATCCGAACCAGACGGCCCGCAGGCACTCGACCTGCTCGGCGACCAGCTGCGGACAGCCGTCGACGACGGGTTCTCATCCGCGTGGATGTCCAACATCTTCGGTCTGGACGCACTGACCGCACTGGCCGTCGCCGGCGGCGGCGTCCCCGGCATCGAGGTCGGGACAGCGGTGATTCCGACCTACCCGCGCCATCCCGCTGTGCTCGCCCAGCAGGCGCTCACGGCGGCATTGGCACTGGGCGGGCGGCTGACGCTCGGCATCGGGCTCTCGCACAAGATCGTGATCGAGAACATGTACGGCTACGGCTTCGACGCCCCAGCCGCGCACATGAGCGAGTATCTGTCGATCCTGCTGCCGCTGCTCGATGGCCAGCCGGCGAACTTCGATGGCAAGACAATGCGGGCCGGGATCGGGTTGTCAACGCCGCGCACGGACCGGCCGGTGCCCGTGCTGCTCGCCGCGCTCGGGCCGCAGATGCTCCGACTGGCCGGGCAGCGCGCCACCGGGACCATCCTGTGGATGACCGGTCCAGCGACGGTGCGGGACTACATCGTCCCGACGATCACGGCCGCGGCGCGGGAAGCCGGACGGCCTGAGCCACGGATCGTGTGCATCCTGCCGGTCTGCGTGACCGACGATCCGGACGGTGCCCGTGCCAGGGCGGCCAAGATATTCGAGATTTACGGGCAACTGCCGTCCTACCGGGCCATGCTCGACCGCGAGGGCGCCACCGGGCCAGCCGACGTGGCGATCGTCGGCGACGAGGACACCGTGGCAGCTCAGATCGCCGCGCTCGCTGACTGCGGAGTCACCGACTTCATCGCCGGCGAATACGCCCGCCGCGGCGAAGGGCAGCGGACCCGCGACCTGCTCAAAACCCTCATCGCCAGGTAGCTCGCCCGGTTGGTAACATCAGGGAAGACATCCCTACGATCAAAGGAGATTGGATGTTATTCAAGAATAACGCATCGGTTGCGGCTATTCACTGGGCACTTCGACTGACCGTGACGGCACTGCTTGTCGTCGGGTTCGCCGAGCCAGCCGCGGCGCAATCATATGAACCTGCGCGCCCTGCGAGCGCCACCGCAGTCGCCATCTCGTCACCCTATGCATGGCTATACAACTTTCATTCCGGCAAATGCCTTACCGTGCCGGGTGCCGCACACGCACACGGAGTCCAGGTTCGTCAGTTTTCCTGCCTTAATAGGAACAACCTTGGATGGCAGCCAGTCACTGGCTTTAGCGGTTCGCAATACTTCATCCGGAGCGAGAACCAAAGAAAACCCAATGAACAATGCCTGACGGTGAACCGCAGGGCGTCCGGCGCAGCCGTAGTCCAGGAGCCGTGCGGGAAGAACCCAGCCAATCCTCCCGTCAGTCAGAGATGGCAGTTCATCCGCGCATCAGACCGACATAACTACGGATGGGATCTCATTCAATCGGTCTGGTCTGGTTTCTGCGTCAGCATCACCAACAGCAGCAAGAGCAACAACGCAGAGGTCCGGCAATCGACCTGCTACAGGACCAAGGGCACGCTGCACACCAATGGATGGTTCATCTTCGTAGCACCGGGAACTAAGCTGCCTTGCCCGTGCGCCGGACCGCGCGGACCACAGACCTTCGGCACCGGCATCAGGATGAAGCGGTAACCGCGCCGGCCGCAGGAGTAACCGAGCCGACGGCAGGAGCGCCGCCAGTCACCGGCCTTTCATGATCACACGGTTTTTTCAGTAACCGCTGCTGAAGAAACCGTGTGATCACGGCAACGCCCTAGACCCGAGATCATCTGCTGCGTGGACCGGATTGCTGCTCGGCGAGGTGATTTACCGCTCGGCGAGGTGATTACTGCTCGGACAGGCCGCAGGCGGCATGGATCTCGGCGCGGCTGGCCAGCTTGACCCGGGCGCCGCGGCCGAGTGAGGCGGCGAGATCCTTCTCCGCGGTCTCGATTTTCAGCCAGTCACCATAGCCGACCGGCCGGATGCCGCGCTTGGCCAGCACGGCCGCGAACGGCGCCGACGAGGCCACTGCGCCCGCCGTGTCATCCTCCGCACCCGCGTCGCCCGCCGCGGGTGCAGGCAACCTGAGCAGGCCGGCCCTGGGCAGTTGCGCGTCGCCGGGCGCTGGTCCGCCGGCCAGGTCGGCCAGAAGCGCCCGGACCGTCTGCGCGGCGTCGGACTTGTTGGTCCCGATCACGCCGGTCGGCCCGCGCTTCAGCCAGCCCGCCACGTACTCCCCCGGCAGCGGCTGGCCGTCGGGACCGAGCACCCGGCCATCGGCGTTCGGCACGGTATGCGAGCGCTCGTCGAACGGCAGTCCGGGCAGCGGCACGCTCTGATAGCCCACGCTGCGCAGCACCATCTGGACGCCCAGCGTCTCCCGCTGGCCGGTTCCGGCGAGCCGGCCGTCGGCGTCCAGCTTCGTGCGCTCGACGGTCAGGCCTTCGACCCGTTGCGCGCCGTGAATTTCTACCGGCATCAGCCAGAACCGGACAGTCAGGCGGCGCTGCGCTCCGGTCGGCCGGTGCCCAGCCCAGTCACTGATCACCGCGTAGTTGCCCCTGACGTGCCGATCCTCGCGGGCCAGCCGGGCGCTGGAGCCGCTGGCGTCGAACGCGTCCAGGTCGGCCTCGCCGTCGCCGACGATCACGTCCACCCCGGCCAGCTCGCCGAGCTCGCGCAGCTCCTTGGTGGTGAACTTGGCCTGCGCCGGCCCGCGGCGACCGATCATGTGCACCTCGCGCACCTTGCTCGTCATCAGCGCGTCGAGTACCGGCTGCGAGACGTCGGTCTCGCGCAGCTCGGCCGGTTCCCTGATCAGGATTCTGGCGACGTCAACGGCCACGTTGCCAACCCCGATTACCGCCACCGACTCCGCGTCCAGGCTGAACCGGTCCGGGTCCATATCTGGATGCCCGCAGTACCAGTTCACGAAGTCGGTCGCCGCATAGCTCCCCGGCAGGTCCTCGCCCGGTATTCCGAGCCGCCGGTCAGCCATCGCGCCGGTCGCGTAGACCACGGCGTCGTAACAGGACAGCAGGTCCGCTCTGGTCACGTCCAGGCCGAGGTGCACGCCGCCGATGAACCGCACGCCATCGTGCTCCAGGACTCCGCGCAGGTAATCGGCGATCGACTTGATCGACTTATGGTCCGGCGCGACGCCATAGCGCACCAGGCCGTACGGAGTAGGCAGCCGATCGAGCACGTCCACTCCGACGGCCCGCGGCGGGTCGAGCGCGGCACCCTGCTTGATCAGGGCCTCGGCGGTGTACAGGCCCGCCGGACCCGATCCGACCACGGCAACGTTGAGCGTGTTCATAGCAGGCGATTCTGCACCCTTCTTGCCGGGCGGCGTCGGCCGGACACCGCCAGGATGGTCACCAGCTAGCCTTCGCCGGTCAGCCGTGCTGGCCCGGCACCAGGTCCGGGATCCGGCTCGCCACGGTCTCGGTGATCGCCAGGGCAAGCTGCTGCGGGGTCAGGCCGGCCTCGGCCAGGATCTCGGCCCGCTCACCGTGCGCGAGGAACTGCTGCGGCAGGCCGAAGGTACGCACCGGCGTGTCGGTGCCGGCCTCCCGAAGCGCCCTGACGACCGCGTCGCCGAACCCGCCGACTGTGCCACTGTCCTCGATCGTGACCACCAGGCGGTGCCCGGCTGCCGCCTGCGCCAGCGCGGGGTCGACCGGCTTCAGCCAGCGCGGGTCGACCACGGTCACGCCGATGCCCTGGTCAGCCAGCCGCTCCGCGGCCTGCACGCCGATCGCCACCATCGGCCCGGCGGCCACGAGCAGCACGTCGGCGACGACTCCGTCGGCAGGCCCGGCGATCAGGTCCATGCCACCGAGAGTGCCGATCGCCGGGATCTCCGCGGCGATAGCCCCGCGCGGGAACCTGAGGGCGGTAGGACCGTCGCTGACCGCCACTGCCTCGCGCAGCAGCTCGACCAGCCGGGTGCCGTCCCGTGGCGCCGCGATCCGCATCCCCGGCACCAGCTGCAGCAGCGAGCCGTCCCACATTCCGTGGTGGCTGGCCCCGTCGGGTCCGGTCACGCCGGCCCGGTCCAGGACGAAGGTGACCGGCAGCCGGTGCATGGCGACGTCCATCAGCACCTGGTCAAATGCCCGGTTCAGGAAGGTCGCGTAGATCGCCACCACCGGGTGCATGCCACCCATCGCGAGGCCAGCCGCGCTAGTGACCGCATGCTGCTCGGCGATGCCAACATCGAACACCCGGTCCGGGTAGGCCGCGGCGAACTTGTGCAGGCCGGTCGGGTGCAGCATCGCCGCGGTGATCGCCACTACGTCGGGCCGCCGGGCCGCGATCGCCGCCAGCTCGTCCGCGAACACCCCGGTCCACAGCGGCTTCGCCGGGGCGGCGGGCGCCTCCGAACTAGCTTGGCCGGCCCCGGCACCCTGGCCGTTCACGGCTCCCGCGCCGACCGGGGCAGCTCCGTTCGCGGCATGGGCGGCCCCGGACCCGTTCACCTGGACCGGCGCGCCAGGTGAGACCTGATGCAGGCAATCCTCGTCGTTCTCCTCGGCCAGGGCATAGCCGCGGCCCTTCTGGGTGATCACATGGACCAGCACGGGGCCGCCGTACTCCCTGGCCTTGCCCAGAGCGAACTCGACTGCCTGCTCGTCGTGCCCGTCGATCGGGCCGAGGTACTTCAGGCCAAGATCTTCGAAGAGCACCTGCGGCTGCAGGAAGTCCTTCAGGCCCTTCTTGATCCCGTGCAGCGTCTCGAATAGCGGCGGGCCGACCAGCGGGGTGTGCGACAGCGAGGTCTTGATCAGGTCGAGCACCTGCTCGTACCGCTGGGACACCCGGACGGCGGCGAGGTGCTCGGCCAGCCCGCCGATGGTGCGCTGGTAGGACCGGCCGTTGTCGTTCACCACGATAACGACCTTGCGGTCCTTGGTCGCCGCGATGTTGTTCAGCGCTTCCCAGGCCATGCCGCCGGTGAGCGCGCCGTCTCCGATGATGGCGACCACCCGGCGGTGCGTCTCACCGCGGAGCTGGTAGGCCTTGGACAGCCCGTCCGCGTAGGACAAGCTGGTGGACGCGTGCGAGTTCTCGACCAGGTCGTGCTCCGACTCGGCCTGGCTCGGGTACCCGGAAAGCCCGCCGTACTGCCGCAGCCTGGCGAAGCCGTCCATCCGGCCGGTGAGGAGCTTGTGCACGTAGGACTGGTGCCCGGTGTCCCAGACGATCTGGTCGGCCGGGGAGTCGAAGACCCGGTGCAGCGCGATGGCGAGTTCCACCACGCCCAGATTCGGCCCGAGGTGACCACCGTTTCTTGAGACGGCCTCGATCAGGAACTCCCTGATCTCGGTGGCCAGCTCCGGCAGCTCGTCGGGAGTAAGCGACTTGACATCCTGCGGCCCCCGGATCGACTCCAGCATAGACATCTGGCGCGCTCCTCACAGTCGTCGCGGGCCGCAAACGCCCCGCCGCCCAAGCCGGGCGCCAGGGCTGCCGGAGTCATTGCCTCCGCGGCCCGGGGCTCGCGGACTCCGGCTGGAAGGACGGAGCGCGAACCCAACGAGTCTATTTCGCCTGGCCGGCATCTCGCGCGACGCCTACCAGGCGGGGAGAACTGGCACAGCCCCGGCGACGTCGCGCCCCCGCGGCAGACTTCCAGCGGCGCAGCAAGCCGTCGGCCCGCGCGGCCACCCCTGCGCTAGCCTAGTCCTGCACCAGACGAACAGAGCGGTCTTTGCATGCCGAACCGGCACGGAGTCTGCGGCATCCCCCACGCGGAGGCGCGGTGATCGGGCGCTCCGGCACTGCTAGGTCCAGGCTCGCGCACGGGCTCGCCGTGACCCTAGCTGCCGTGTCGGCACTGGCCGGCACGGCCGCAGCGACCGGTGCGGCGCCCGCCGGAAGGGCGTCGGGCAAGGCGATCTGGCGGCTGCGTCTGGTGATCCAGCACTTGCCGCTCACCGACCACAGCCAGTACGTCGCGGTCATCGCCGAGGCGAGGGAAGCGTGGTTCTTTGGCGGCTCGAATCTCGCGGGCCGCGGCGTACCAGAAGTCGTGCACCGCACCGGCGGGCACTGGCAGTTCCCGGACCTGCCGGCCGGGCTGCACAGTTGGATCGTCGCCGCCAGCGCGCAATCGCCGGTCGACATCTGGGCCGTGACCTACCTCGGCGGGGCCATCGTGCACTGGAACGGATCGACGTGGCAGACCCAGCCCGAGGGCCCGTGGTCCGGCGGCGTCCAGTTCACCGGGATCAATGCCGTCGGCGCCCGCAGTGTCTGGCTGTTCGGGGCACGCGGCCAGGGTCACCCCGGCGGCGGGACCTGGCACTGGGACGGCACCAAGTGGAGCCGGGTCACCGGAATCGCCGACGGTATCCGGCGGGCCAGCGCCGTCTCGGCGACAGACATCTGGGCGATCGGCGGCATCGGCGGAACCTTGAACGCCCTGTTGCAGCTCAGGGGAACGACCTGGCGGCACGTCACCCCGGCGGCGCTGACCGGCTTCCGGTACTCCTTTGTGCTGGCCCTGGCGCGGGCCAACGTCTGGGTAGCGGGCTCGGTGGCTGGCGCACCGAGGCTGGCGCACTACGACGGTCGTGCCTGGACGACGCTGACCATGCCAGGGTCGGTCGCCGCTACCGGGATCTGCCGGGACGGCCATGGCGGACTCTGGGTGATCTCCAACGCCGGCACCGCCACCTCGGTGCTGCGCGAGCGATCGGCGGCAGGCCGGTGGACGACCGCGACCGTCGACTCAGGCTCGGCTAGCCAGATGCTCGCCTGCGCCTGGGTGCCGGGAACTCGTGCCGCCTGGGGTACCGGGAAAACCGCCGCGCCGACCGGAACCGCAGCCACGGTCTACAGCACCGGCATCCCGCCGTAGCAGCCGTCGCCCGCACCGGCAACCCGCCGCTGGCGTGCCGACGGCTGACGCCGACTGCGGCTGAGGTTCTTCTTCCGAACGGAGACTCCCGGTGGCTGAGACCGAGACAGCAGGCGACCCGACGGGCCGCGCGGGCCAGCTCATGTGCGGCCGGGTCTGCGTCGTGACCGGGGCAAGCTCCGGCATTGGCCAGGCCGCCAGCGTCGCCCTGGCCGGGCTCGGCGCCACTGTGGTGCTGGTGTGCCGGGATCGCGGTCGTGGCGAGACCGCGATGGCGCAGGTCGCCGGGGCCGCCACCGGCGACGCACCCGCGCTTGAGCTGGCCGATCTGTCATCGCTGCAGCAGGTCCGTGCTCTGGCAGGCCGGCTGGCCGGCCTGCCGAGGATTGACGTGCTCGTGAACAACGCCGGACTGGTTATCTACCATCGGCAGCTAACCGTCGATGGGCTGGAGCACACCTTCGCGCTCAACCACCTGGCACCGTTCCTGCTCACCAACCTGCTCGTGCCCAAACTGGAGGCCAGCGCGCCAGCCAGAGTCGTAACAGTGGCATCGACCGCGCACCGAAGCGCCAGGCTGGACCTTGATGATCCGCAACTGGAGCGCAGGTACTCGCCCATGCTGGCCTACTCCAACAGCAAGCTCGCGAACATCATGTTCACCAGGGAACTGGCCAGGCGGCTGGACGGCACCGGCGTGACCGCCAACTGCCTGCACCCGGGTACCGTCCGAACCCAGTTCGGCCAGACCGGATCGGCGTGGCTCAAGCTCGGGCTCATGATCGGCGGCCCGTTCCTGCGCTCGCCGCAGGCCGGTGCCAGGACCGTGGTCTACCTGGCCAGCTCGCCCGAGGTCAGCGGCGAGAGCGGCGGGTACTACGTCAGCGCCAAGCGTCGCGAGCCGTCGGCAGCGGCCCGCGACGATGGCGCCGCACGCAGACTCTGGGAGGTCAGCTCCGAACTAACACACCTGAGCTAATTGTCTGGCCGGCGCTGATAGTTCGGTCCCGTGCTGCCAGCAGGCCCGCGCCGAGCTGCCCGATCCCGACACCGAGCAGCACCCAGATCGGTACCGTCCAGCCGCCGGTGGCCGTGTGCAGGAACCCGATCGCCAGCGGGCCGGCCGTTGCGATCAGGTATCCGATGCTCTGCGCGAATCCCGATAGCGACGCGGCTGTCCTGGCGTCGGCCGCCCGAGCCGTGAACAGGAAAATACTCAGCCCGAACGCGGCCCCCTGGCCGAGCCCGAGCAGGCAGACGAACTCAGCGGCGGTGCTGGTCGGCCCGAATCCCGAGCCGGCCAGGCCCACGAGGATGGTCAGGACAGCGGCTGCCGCGATCGGACGCTGGTCCCGGACCCGGTGCGCGATGACCGGCACGAGCAGGCCGGTGACGGCATTGCCGACGTTCATCAGCGCGAGCAGATCGCCAGCCCGGGCAGCGCTGCTCCCGTGGTCTCGCAGCAGCGTCGGAAACCAGGACAAGGTCGCGTAGTAGGACAGGCTCTGCAGCCCCATGAACGCCGTCACCTGCCAGGCCAGCGCATGCCGACCCATCGCCAGCACGCCGAACCGCCGGCCCGGCCCCGCAGGGCCCGGCCCCGCAGTGCCCGGCCCCGCAGTGCCCGGCCCCGCAGT
>OCZU010000312.1_pt1 | contig 34069 bp, 20 predicted proteins | sample 1539001 | NCBI WGS metagenome assembly OCZU01 (sample SAMEA3539306, study PRJEB22396) | soil metagenome | biome: tundra; feature: field; material: soil | place: USA | collected 2010-05 | depth 0.15 m | reverse complement strand
GCGCACGCAGCTGCTGCATCAGATCCTTGACGTCGGCCACCCATTGGTCAGTCGCCAAGGGCTGCGCGAGCAACGCGTCGAGTCGTTTTTTCAAATCATTTGCAGCTTCTGCATCGCGGAACTGCTTGATCGCGTCGGCGAGCCGGTCGCTCGAGGGGAACAGGAGAGCGGCCCGCTGAGCGAGCTGCTGTGGATCGCCGCCGGCCTGTTGGTTGAGGCGCTGGACTTCCTGCAGTACCACGTCCTCGACCCGGCTCAAGCAAGACGCGATCTCCTGAGGCGGCGCGCCGAGAGACTCGAGTTGATCGAGCGCGAGGGCCACGGCGGACAGCTCAGTGGTTCCCAGCGTAGCCGATCGCAGCGACTGCGCAAACTGGCCACGCGCTGCGTCGATTTGCGATGCCGCCGCCTCGGCCGTAGCGCTCTTCGTTGCCGCATCCAGCTGGCGCTGTTCTCCGGCCAGCATTTTTTTGATGGCGTCACTCGGTTGCAGCTTGTCGCTCACATCGAGCTCGATCTGCGCTCGCTGCCGGTCACCGGCGAGGCGCTTCTGGCGAGCCTGCTTGAGATAACCGTAGGCCATATAATCGCGGGCATCCGCCAAAACGTCGGAGCTGGATCCGGCACGCTGCAGCTGCGCGTACAGGTCCTGCGCGCCGGTCGTGCCCGTATTGCTGAGTCTGCCGTCCAGCGCGGCAGTACGCAGTCGTTCGAGCATGTCGAAGGCCTTGGCCTGATTGGCAGCGGCGGCTCTCGTGAGCAGATCGCGCTGTGCGCTGACCGCCGATTCTGGCATGAGGTCCTCGATGTCGTGCAACAACGCCCGCGCGCCCGCAACATCATCCGCGGCGAGACGCTGTTTGACCCGCAAAGCCACCACGGAATCCAGCGAAGACACGATGCGTTTGACTATCACACTGTCCGGCGCGATGGCGGCCAGTGCCGCGATGTCTTCTCGATTAGCCAAAACCTTGTCCAGAAATTCCGGAGCGGCCGGATTGAGTGCGGCCAGACGCTGCTCGAGTTCGGTTTGGCGCTTGATATTGGTTATGCGCTGCAATTCCCGGTCGACGCGCTCCTGCAAATCGAGGAGTGTCGCATCGTTGGGTGCGATGCGCACGCCGGCGGCCGCCAAGGTCTGCGCCAAATCCGGATTGCCGCGATCGAGCGCGGAGGTGGCGGCTGTGAAATAGGTCTTTGGCAGCGACGGGTCCGTCAACGCCGGGTTCGACGGGTCAACTTGGCGGATCAGCGCGACAACGCCATCGAGGCTGTCGGCGCCCTGTTCGGTGATGAGTATCGATTGCTGTACGGCGCGATCGCGCAGCGCCAAAAGGTGCGCAAGTTCCGAATTGGCGTTCTTCGAGAGTTCCTGCGACATCGTCAATACGCTGCTCGAGTCGGGCAACAGCTGTCTCAGTTCATTTATTTGTTGTTGCGCTTTGGCGTATTCCTGTCGCGGCGGCGTCGTCAAATCGGCGACCTGCGCCTGATAGTAAGCGAGCGTCGCTTTACGTGCTGCATCATCGAGAAGCACGCGATCGCGAAATCTGACGGGTTCGGCCCTCAGTTTCGCGAGTTCTGCCGGCATCGCATCGGGACTCGTCGCGGCGATCGTCGCTGCGCGTTGGTGCGCGCGATTGCTCTCAAGCTGGCGGGGAACGATGTACAGCGCTGCGGCTGCGGCAATGACGATCAGCGCGACGGCGCCCGTCCAGACTTTGCTGCGTGGCGCCTCGCTGAACGCGTTGACGAATTCAGCGACCGAAGCGGTGCGATCGGCGCATTCGAAAGCGAGAGCATGGCGCAAAGCGCGCCACTGCGCGCGCGGCAGACCGCGAACGGGAACGGGCCGAAGATTGGCTTGGCGCGCTTTTGCCGCGTCGATCCGATTGAAGGGATGTCGGCCGGTCAGCAGTTCATAGGTCACGCAGGCCAACGAATACACGTCATCGCGCACGTCCGGCGGTTCGCCGTTGTGCATCTCCAAGCTCGCATAGGCTGGCGAAAGAGCGTTCAACTGACTGACGTCGAACATGGTCTTGTCGCCGGCCTTCACGCTCGATTGTGCAGCTCGTGCGATTCCGAAGTCGAGAACCTTGACGACGCCGTCGTTGGTGATGAATGCGTTACTAGGCTTGAAGTCGGCATGCACGATGCCTTGTTCATGCGCATAACTCAGCGCCTCGCCCAGCGATCGCACAATGTCTTTTACGCGAGGTAGCGGCAGACCGGATGCGCCTTCGGACTTCAGAACTTGATCGAGCGAGCGCCCTTCGAGCAGTTCCATGACGATGAAGACGTTGCCGCCGTCCCGGGTGAAGTTGTAGACCGTGACGACATTGGGATGCGCGAGCTTGAGCGCCTTTTTTGCCTCGCGCGCCAGCGCCTTGATCGCAAGCGGATGACGTTTGAACTCATCGCCCAGCACCTTGATCGCAACGTAGGACGAGCGGTCCTTGAACTCGCGGTTTTCTCGATCCAGTGCCTTGTACACGATGCCCATGCCGCCACGCGCCAACTCGGCTACCAATTCGTACCGGCCTTTCAGCACCGCTCCGACCGCCAGCGTTTGTGCAGGTTCGTTGAGTCGCTCGGGAGTGCCCCAGTCCGAACCGGTACCGGTACCGGTACCGGTACCGGTGATTAGACCGCGTGGCGTAGCTGCCGCCGCGCCCGCGGCGGGCACGCCACGGTGTGGGGCGCGCAACGTGGTAAGCGTGTCAATCGGCGACGCTTCCGGCCCGCTTGACCTCAGCAGGCCGGTCGGTTCCTTTAATGCTACGAGTCCGGCGATGTCTGCCAGTATGGTGTCACGCAAGGCGTGATCAGCTGCGGCGCCCCGAAAATAATGCGTGGCAAGATCCGTGCAAGCGTCTGCGAGCTGCAGATCCGCGCGCAACACATCTGCTACGGCTAAGCGCAGCTCCATGCCCGATGAGATTCCCGCCGCATAGGCTTCGAAGCGCTTGCGTAATTCTATTATGTTCATTATGTTAACTCATCCCGCGTCAACATTGCCGCGTGGCAGAGCCGGCGCTCCACCTATTATCGTGCCTCGGTGTTTGGCGTCAACAGATCGACAGCAAGGCCAACAGGTTTCCCGCTGCGAGCAGGCGTCAGGATACCGATAATCCCGTGCTACTCGTGTTGGTGGACTCTAGCTACCGCGGCAAACCTCGGCCATTTGGATCGCCAGACCTCGCTAAGTTGGTCCATAAGCTGGACTTTTTCTCGGGCCATGCTCCTACCTGCCGGGCTCCAGCGTCCCGGCCATCATACATCGCATTTGCAAGTCCCCATGGGTGGAAATTTACATCCGGTGATACGGCGAATACGACCCGCCCCAGAGTAATGCTCACCGTCGCCGCCGCCTCCCTGCGGCAATGCGTACCGCAGAGGCAGAATTGCTCGTCAATTCGAACTCGGGACCCAACCCCTGGCACGAGACATGAAACATCGTCGCGATGCGATGGAGAAGATGGGTCCAGATGCGGGTATTCCACCTGTGATCCTGCGCCTGACCCGGCGGCGCATCATGCGGCGTCGAGCGCCTATGTTCGATGACGCACAGTCGAGGTTTCGCAGCGCGTGCCAACATCCGCAGTGGGTGTCGGGACTCGCGTACCGGTATGAAGGGCCCAACGATTGTGTAGGGGCTTGCGTATGGACTATGAGCTGGAGCAGCGGGTTGATGCTTTCGTTCGCGGCGAATCCGATGTGCCGGCGTTCATCAAGGAGCTGTGCGCCGTTTGCGCCGCTACGCCGGACTTTGCCTGGGATGTGCTCGCGATCACCGACCAATATCACAGGCGCGGTAAAATTTCGGCGGATCTCAACCGGACGATCCGTCATGCAATAGAGCGACCCGCCTTAGCGCGTCAAGCGCCCGAATTCGATGATGCCACGCCGATGCCACGGACGGTACGGATCGCGCCGATCGCGTGGACCACCCGGCCGGCAGCGAGTCCGCCGACGGCGGGCGTGGCTCTGCAGGACGAGAGGCGCGCGCTGCAGGATGAGAGGCGCGCGTTGCGCAGTGAACTCGACGCATCTCGGCGAACCCTCCTGCGCTACCGTGCACGCCTCGCGAAGCTGGCCGCCTTCGGGCGCAGTCAACGCAATGCCCTGGCGAACCTGCGACGCGAACTCGAGCCATCACGAATTCCTCCCCCCGCCCGATTCGCCCCCGGCCTATACGCCGCACTGCATCTCGCGCCCTGGGATCCCGTTAGCGCTTCCCCCGCTGCCGATGTCGAGGAGCCTCGTACTCCAATGCGATGGATTCGGCCCTCGCAAGTCGCGGCATCGATCGTCCTGCTGCTCACCGTGACGGCCTCGCCGGCATTGCGCGAAACGCCCATGGCCGCGGCGGTAATGCCGACGGCGGTCGTTGCGGCTCCCGCCGCCGCCCCACCACCCGGCCGACAGCACCTCAGTCTCGACAGAGAGCGATACCTCGTTGCACCGCGGGACCGCCAAGCGGTGCTACGCGTACAACGCACGGGGGGATCCTCGGGCGACGTGAATTTCACTTGGTGGACGAGATCGTCGGGAGCTAAATCCGGCATCGACTTTCGGGGGCGACTGCCGACCGTCGAACGCTTGCCCGACGGCGTAGACGTACTGACGATCTACGTGCCGATCATCGTCAATCCGCGGCGTGCACACACGGAGCTGTTTTACGTCGAGATCGGCCATCCGACGGGCGGAGCCGCCATCGGTACGATCGGCACCTCAGCCGTTATCATCATGCCGACCCGTTGACGGGTACTCGATGTGGCGCCAGCGACGTGGCAGCTGGCGCAGCTCCCACCCCCAGGCGATTAATACGCTGACGTTTGCATCGGAAGCGAGTCCAGTTACTATGAGGCAAATATCGGCTGGCTTACGGTCAACCGGGCTCTGTCCAGGGACGAGGAGGGTGCTATGAATCTGGGATACAGAACGGCCTCCACTAGACGGCTACACAACGGTTTCTTGGCGCGCGGCGATGGGCTCAGGGGCAGGCGTGAACGGCAATCACCGAGCGCGCGATGAATGCCGTCGACTTGGGCGTACCGCCAGGCTTCGTGCTCGGCACCCATGCGCCGATCTTCTTGGAGACCGCTAGGCGCTTTAATGCCTATATTATGGTGCGTAAGACCGGGGAGGCCTCATTGCGGTGGGCTGGCCAGAAAGGCTACACCGCGAAACGCGGTGATTTGAAGTGCAAAACCGCCCAAGCGGACATCGGCGGGTACAAATTGGCGGGGCTCGTAGTTTCACCGCTGATCCACCCGATGGCTTTCACGGACCCCGATCGTCGCAGTGACGCCGTCATGTATTGGCACAGCTCGCAACATCTCATTACTGTGCCGCCCTCCGGCTTCTCGAGCACCGACTGGCCGAAATCCTGCGCTACACCCTACATCTTGCAGACCAACGTCAATCACCGACACTACGGAGCTCTTGCCTGGATCGAAGGCGGAATCGTCAGTCCGAAATACATACACGGCGACTACGATCTCTACGCAATCGTTCCCGCGAACTCTGCCGCGGTGCGCGACGCCAGGCCGATGAACTACAACCAGGGCGGTGTCATTCCGTCCTCGCTGCCATTACAACGACAGGTACAGCTGAGCGAACCGCTGCCGATGTGCACCGGTCCGTTGCTGTTCGAGATCATGAATCACCTCGACAACGCCTTCGGTTACCCGATGGTCATGCACGCCGAACAGGAAAACTTGGAGCACAAGGACGATGAGGTGATCGCATTTCTACCGGTCCCCTGGCAAGGCCGCAATAATGTGGTCCTATCCGATCGGACACAGATTGAACGCTTTTATGAACATGAGTTTGGCGGCCGAACAGCGAATGTTCCGCGTGCCCGTCAATGACACTCAATCCAAGGATTAGCGCCACGCCTAAGATCAGACTCGCCCGGCAATCAGATGTCCCCGATGTCGCCTTTCTCGTATCACAATATTGGCAGTTCGAGCAGATTGCCGGATTCGATCGCGCGCATATTGAGAAAATTCTGTCCGGTTTGATTTCACTGCCGGAGCGCGGTGCGTGCTGGGTCGCAGAGAATGCTGAAACAATATCCGGATACCTGATCGCAGTGTATATGTTCAGTCTCGAACACGGCGGCACGATTGCCGAGCTCGATGAATTCTTCGTGCGTCCCGAGTTTCGCTCCGGCGGTATGGGCGCGGCGCTGCTGAGCGAGTCCGAGCGCAAAATGAGAGACGCTGGGATTGTGCGAGTGCAGCTACAATTGGGACTGACCAACGATCGCGCCCGATTCTTCTACGAGCGGCACGGATATCGACGCAGATCTGGCTACGAGCTGTTCGACAAGCCTCTGTCTCCGCCAGATTAGTTTGGTGAAAATTCGATGTCCGAAAACGGCGAGACATCCGGGCACAATTGAGTAACTATGAGCGCCTCCGATATCGTTCATGGTGCCTTATGCTTTCGTTTCAGCTGGTCGGCCTCCCATTGGAAAGATTCTCGTCGTTGTTCGCTCTTTCTGATTTAGAGCTTGCGCAACGCAACGTGCGAAGGGTCATTGCAACGTCGAAACCCGGCTATCCGTGCCGGGTGAGTCTCGCCGATGCCGAGATTGGCGAAGAACTTCTATTGCTGTCTTTCGAGCATCAACCTGCAAGCTCACCATACAGGTCGTCGGGTCCGATCTTCGTTCGCAAGGCTGCGGTTCAAGCCAAGATCGAACCCGGCGTAATTCCGGAAACTATTCATCTTCGCCTAATATCGGTGCGTGCGTATGACTCCTCGCACCTGATGAGCGACGCCATCGTTTGCGCCGGCAGCGATGCGGCGTCGGCAATTCAAGAGATGTTCAGTTCTGATGAAGTCGCGTACATCCACCTGCACAACGCCAAGCAAGGATGTTTCTCGTGCGCCGTCAATCGAGTTCAAATTGCGTAGATCGCCGCTTAATCGGTCCTGCGCGAGCGTGGCCTGGTCAGTACACCACGACATCGATGACCCCACGTTGAGCCCGGTAAACTAACATCCGTGCTGTACCTGAGGACCCCATGAACGCGATGCCACGAGGAGCTTTATACGCGTCCGCACCCCTCGGTGTGCTCGCATTCTGGGGCGGGATGTGGATGGCAGGCCGGCGGTATCCTTCCCTTTACGACTGGCGCTACATGACCATGTCCAATTTGATTTACGCCGAACGAAACCCCGGCGGATTTCAATGGGCATGGGGAGGTCTGATACTGTGTGCGCTCGGCGGACTGGGCTGGACGACGATACTGGCTCGAGACTGGCCACGAGGGGTCGGTGGACGGCGACCAGTCGGGATCCGGGCTCTTGGGCTGGGCTATGTTTGCATGGTGTGCTGCGCCTTGCTGCCAGAATGGCTTCTTCGGGTTCCGAAGGGTCACGAAATGCTCGCGCTATCGGCCTTCTTCTGTCTATGCTTTGGGATAGTGCAGTTGACCTACCAAGCGGCTGAATCGAGATTGCGGCCGCGGATGCGCAAATTCTCCCGCGGACCTTGGCTATACGCCAGTTTGCTCGCCGGATTCGCACTCTCGCCAATCGTGCTGGCGGCCGTAGCTCAGGCGTATGTCACGCATGCGCTACCGGAACTGCCGTGGGTCGGCATGGAATGGCGTGTGCGGGATGTGCCCGTGTACTGGAGTTTCGCATTCTGGGAATGGATCACCTGCGTCGTTTTCTCCGCGTACACCGTGAGCCTTTGTCTGGCGACGAAGATGATAGCCGCCGCTTCACGATCAACCCCGACGCCAAACCTCGTTTGAAGTTCTGGAGTCTGAATGAAGTATCTGAACCAGTGCGAGGCAATGGATGAAGCTTCGCCGATGGTACGTAACGCCCGTGAATGTTGGCGTGGTTCAATTTCAGGAGGCCCATTGTGAAGCCGCTGCTCCTCGTTGCGCTTGGCTTGGTTCTGCCGGCAGCGTCCAACACACCCATCCATGCGAATCCCACGCCGAACGGCGAATCGATTTCTGCAGGCTCTTTGATTTCAGGTATTCAGAAGGCCGATATGAATACTGCGGTGCGCCCGCAGGACGACTTATTCGAGTATTCCAATGGCACATGGTTACACGACGTGCCGATTCCTCCGGACCGCTCCAGTTATGGCGTGGACGCGATGATGGTTGAGCGCTCGCTGCTACAACAGCGCGAGTTGATCGAGTCGGCGCGAATTTCAATTGACCCCGAAGCTCGTAAGGTTGGCGATCTATATGCGAGCTTCATGGACGAGGAACGCATCGAGCATGAGGGCATCAAGCCACTCGAGCCGGAGCTGAAGCGGATTGCTGCAATCAAGCGGGTCCGCGACATTGGTGCGCTGATGGCGCACTTTGATCGTATCGGAGTGAACACTCCCGTTGGCACCTTTGTCTACCCGGACTCCAAGAGGTCAACGCAGTATGCATTTTGGCTTACGCAAGGTGGCTTGGGATTGCCGGACCGCGATTATTATTTGAGTGATGACGCCAAGCTAACTGAGTTTCGCGCCAAATACCGCGCGCACATTGAGAAGATGCTGATGCTCCTGGGTGACACCCATGCAGCCAGAGCGGCGGACGACATACTCGCGCTCGAGACGGCGATGGCCAGGATTCAGTGGACGAAGGTCGCCAACCGAGACCCACTAAAGACTTACAACCCGCAGACGCTTGCGCAACTCGCGACGCTCGCACCGCAACTGGATTGGCAGACATATCTCGCGAAAGCCGGTATTCCGACACCTGCACCGGTCCTGATTGCACGCCAGCCTGACTATTTCCGAGGATTGTCCGAGTTGCTCAAGACCATACCGTTGGCCACGTGGAAAGAATACCTGCGCTACACAGTGCTATCGACCAGCTCCCCATATCTCCCACGAGCCTTCGTCGACGAGGACTTTGCGTTCAACGAAGGCGTCTTGCGCGGCACGCCACAGATTCAGGAGCGTTGGAAACGCGGCTGTGAGCTCGTCGATCGACTGATCGGCGAAGCGTCCGGTAAGTTGTACGTGGCTAGATATTTTCCACCGCAAAGCAAAGCGCGCATCGACGAGCTAGTCGGGAATTTGCTCAAGGCCTATTCCCAAAGCATCGATCAATTGGACTGGATGAGTCCGACCACCAAAGCCGAAGCGCAGGCAAAGCTCAGTAAGATCAACGTGAAGATTGGCTATCCCAACAAGTGGCGCGACTACACCAAGCTGGTGATTTCACCGATCGATTTGTTCGGCAATGTAATGCGCGCGCAGGAGTTCGAGACAAACCGCAAGCTGGCACAGCTGGGCGGCCCGATCGATCGAAATGAATGGGGCATGACGACACCCACGGTCAACGCCTACTACAGTGCGGGCATGAATGAGATTGTCTTCCCCGCCGGTATCCTGCAGCCACCGACGTTCAATCCAGCGGCAGACGACGCCTTCAATTACGGTTCCACCGGGGCGACGATCGGCCATGAAATAAGCCACGGCTTTGACGACCGTGGCAGTCAGTACGACAGCGAGGGAAATCTGCGCGATTGGTGGACGGCGGACGATCACGCGAAATTCAAAGCAAAGACGGAAAAGCTGATCAAGGAATATGATTCTTTCGAGCCGGTGCCCGGATTCCACGTCAACGGTGCGCTTACCTTGGGCGAGAACATCGCCGATATCGCGGGCATCGAGATAGCCTACAAGGCCTATATCGCGTCGCTCGATGGGCGTACGCCACCGATAATCGATGGGGTGACCGCGGATCAGAGATTCTACATCGGCTTCGCCCAAAGCTGGTTGGGCAAGCGGCGTGAGGCTCGCAAGATCGAGCTACTGAAGTCCGATCCGCATTCACCGGAGAAATACCGGGTGAATGGTGTCGTCGTGCATATGCCGAGTTTCTACAGCGCATTCTCGGTGGTGCCCAACGACAAAATGTATCTTCAGCCTGAGGATCGCGTGACGCTTTGGTAGACAAGCTATGGTGAGGCTCTGCGTGCCGCACCTTACCGCCCTCGCACATTGCGCAAAGAGGTGCCGGTGGCTCGGATCGGCATGCTTCATAAATCTTTACTCGACCGACAAACACCGCTAACAGGCGGCGCGCATTCTGTGCAACGTGTTCTCCACCACCGATGCAAAGGATCCACCATGAATACTGACTCCACAACGGACTCTACTCGAGCGGTAACGCGCCGCTCCTTTTTCAACCGCGCGACCGTTATTGCTTTTGTCGCTGGAAGCGCTCTGGCGGCCGGAATTGCGGCCCTTGCGAACGGTGCGGATATGAGCGGCTGGCACCACGGCATGCTCATGAACGGCACGCAAAGCGCCGCCGAGGTCTCCGCTCACGTCGACCATGCTCTGAAACATTTCTATGTCGAAATCGACGCGACGGATGCGCAGAAGGCGCAAATCGGTCCGCTCGTGCAACAGGCGGTCAGCGATCTGTTGCCGTTGCGCGCGCAGCTGCAAGCGGCTCATGCGCAAGCCACCGACGCGTTGACCCAGGCCACGATCGATCGCGCGGCCTTGGAAAGCGCCCGAGTCGCACATTTGCAGATAGCGGACCAGACGTCCAAGCGTTTGACGCAACTCCTGGCCGACGTCGGCGATGTGTTGACGCCGGCGCAACGCGCTGCGCTCGCTGCACATGTCAAGAAAATGCACGGTATGGCCAGTTCTTGAACGCTATGGTCAAAGCCGCTCGCGGCCACTAAAGTCGCGCCTGAGATGGAAGAGCGCATCCTGTTAGTGGAAGACGATCCCCGCCTGGCCGAAATGCTCTCGGAGTACCTTGGTCAGGCGGGTTTTGACGTGACGATTGCTTCCTTGGGCGCAACGGCACTCGAGCGCCTGTCCGCCGGAGTTTTTGATGCCGTGGTGCTCGATTTGATGCTACCGGACATGGACGGCTTGCAGGTTTGCCGTCAACTGCGCGCGACCAACGATCTCCCGGTGCTGATGCTGACCGCGCGCGGCGACGCGGTTGACCGAATCGTCGGTCTCGAGCTTGGTGCCGACGACTATCTGCCGAAACCGTTTGAGCCGCGTGAGCTGCTGGCGCGGCTGCGCGCCATTCTGCGGCGCCGAGCGCCTGGTGCACCACCCGGCGACAAAGCGTTGCGCTTCGGGCGGCTGGAGATCGACACCGCAGCGCATGCGGTGCGCCTCGACGGGTCCCTATGCGAGTTGACCAATTATCAGTTCGAGTTGCTCGTGACGCTGGCCAAACACGCCGGGCGCGTGCTGTCGCGCGAAGCCCTGATGGATTTGATGAAAGGCGAGGAGCTCGAATCCTTCGACCGCTCCATCGACGTGCATATATCGCGCATACGCGCTGCTATCGAGGACAACCCGAAGAAGCCGCGTCGCATCATCACCGTACGGGCCGCCGGCTACGTGTTTGCCAAGGCCCAGGACTGATGCTGCGTCTTTATTTACGCTTGTATCTTGCGCTGCTGGCGAGCCTCGTCGTATTCGGCTGCGCCACCGCGGTGATTTGGCATTTCGCTGGTGGTCCGATGGAGCAGGCCGGCCTCAGCCTCAGTCGATTAGTGCAAAACGTGCTGCCCGCGGCGCAAGCGCCACCCGCCGAACAGCAAGAGGCCCTGCGTCGGTTGGCGGTGGGACTCAACGGTGACGTGACGCTGCTGGCGAAAGATGGGACCGTTATTGCCGCCGTCGGTCAACCGCTTTCTGCGCCGAGTCCTCGGCACCATCGCACGGTGATCTTTCCGCATTGGCAAGGCGATCCCGTCACGGCCATTTATCTCGCCGATGGACGCCTGCTGATCGCGAGCGTGCCGATCGGATTCGGGAATATTCGACAGGTCTTTCACATGATGCTGGTACTGCTGGTCGTCGCAATCGGAGTGGCATTCTTCCCGATCGTAAGGCGACTCACGCGAGGCCTCGAGCGTCTGCAACGGGGCGTGGAGTCACTCGGCGCCGGCGATCTCACATCGCGGGTTACGGTCGAGGGTCGCGACGAGGTCGCGCGCCTCGCTGCGAGCTTCAACCGCGCGGCGAGCCAGATCGAGCAGCTGGTCGGCGCGCATCGAACGCTGCTGGCCAATGCTTCTCACGAATTGCGTACGCCGCTGACCCGCATTCGGCTTGCGGTGGATCTGCTGAAGACTTCCGCGGATCCGAAGATCAAGGCCGGTCTGGAGCAGGACATCGCCGAGTTGGACTGGCTCGTCGATGAGATTCTGCTTGCCAGCCGGCTCAATGCCGTCACCGCGCTGGAGGTCACCGACGACATCGATCTGTTGGCTCTCACCGCCGAAGAATGTGCGCGCTACGACGATGTTCACCTGGAGGGCGCTGCGGTCAAGATCTCAGGCAACCCGCGACTGCTCCGCCGGCTGCTGCGCAACCTGTTGGAGAATGCCAAGCGCCACGGCGTGCCGCCCACGCAGGTGCGCGTTGCAACCGACGGCAATGCTGCCGTGCTGAGCGTCTGGGACGGCGGACCGGGTCCGGCGCCGGCGGAATATGAAAAGATATTTACGCCTTTTTATCGGCGCCCCGACGGGCGCAACAGCGCAGGCACCGGCTTGGGGCTATCGTTGGTGCGACAGATCGCGCGCCGTCATGGCGGAGATGCCCGTTGCGCGACCATGAGTGATCAGCGCGCCGCATTTGTCATTACGTTGGCGGGAAAATCCGATTCGCGTGCTGCGTCCACTTGAAACGTGCCAGCGGCCTGCAGCGAACAATCCCCGTTCGCTGCAGGCCAAATCGAGCGTTTCGGCGCGTTATTTCTCGAGGGCTGCGAGGGCGGGCGCCTTGATGCGCCGCATGGTATCGGCCAGGGATTCCGCAACACATACCTTGTAGAGCGCCTGATTGTCGATGAGGCTGGGGTCCCCCAGGAAGAAGCAAAGGCGCTCGACAACCGTCTTTATTCGGGCATAAGCCCCCTGCGCGCTCGACTACGCGGCTACTCGATGAATTGCCCATCGATGAATTGCCCATAGGATTCATGAGTTTCTCAGCCTGCACCTCATTGGGGTACTCGTCAAAACTCACACCGCGCGGGAGCCGTTCATCGCAGGGCGCGGAGCATCGATTGGTACAGCCGTCAGGTCCCATCTTTCCCGGCGCGCCGATCTCAGCGCCACGTCACGCTGATACGGTCGCGAATCGGTTGCTTGGGCAGCACGATGATCGCCATTACTCGTTTCGCATCCCAATTCCCCTGGCCGACATCCCGGCCGTTGAAGCTTATCGATGTCGGCTTGTCTGGCGCATGGATATGCAGTTCGTACGAGCGCGCCTGCACCTGGCCCTGAAACGCACCCTTGGTCGGCTCGATGAGGATTTGATGCAGGCCATCGTTGCTCGTGGCGTAAGTCATCGCCGTCAGCGCGTACTGGTCTTTGGTGTAGGCGAGCGAAATCCCGTCATCTTCATACAACTCGAAACTACCCGTGCCTGATCCGTATACGTTGAGGATGACGGTGTCCAGCGGTTTGGCATTCGAGTAGTCGCTCTCGCTCTGCTCCGGAATCAGCGCCCCTTCGCGAACGAACACCGGCGTTTCATCCACCGCATAGTGCGCAGTGAAAGTAGTGCCGCCCTCGTAGCGCTTGCCCGTAAAGAAATCGATCCACTGACCCGGTGGCATATAGATGGTCCGATTGCCGCTGGGGTCGAGCACCGGAGCGACCAGCATTTGGTCTCCGAAGAAGTATTCGTCGGAATGTCGGTAGGCATCCTCCAGATCCGGATACTGCAGGTATAGCGGCCGCAGGATCGGCATGGACTCCTTGTGCGCGACCCAGGTGTACGTATACAGGTACGGGATCAGTTGTGTACGTAGAGTGAAGTACTTCTTCATCAACGCAATGCCCCGGCCGCCGTAGACCCAGGGCATGCGCAAGTTGCCCTCGTGCGGGTTCTCATGGGCGCTATGCATTCGCAGCAGCGGGCTGAAAGTGCCGAACTCGATCCAGCGGGCATACAGGTCGAAATCGATTTTGGTGCCGTGAAATCCTCCGATGTCATGGCTGATGTAGGGAATCAGCACGTTGCCGCCGCGCGCGGTGAAGGCGACTTCGTAGGCGAGCACAGGCCATTCGGAATACGTGTCGCCCGTGAAAAACCCCGGATAGCGCTCGCTTCCCCAATCACCGTAACGGCCCAGAATGAAGCCGCGCTGGCCGGTTTCCTGCGGCGTGAAGTCGTAGAAGACCTTGTTTGTCCATAGCTGTTTGTTCAGGCCGGGCATGTCGACGGCGCCGCTTCCACCATCGACCCACCAGACGTCCACGCCTTGCTGCATCAGCGGTTTGTGCAAGTAGCGCATGAACACATCGGCTTGCTCTTGGTTCGACAGATCGAAATAGATCCGCTTCGGCGGCGGGACATCCCTGATCGCGACCGGACCGCGGACGATTCCGCCACCGCGCTCGCCGGGCTCCACGCGAAGCGCAATCTCGTTTCGCTGACCCGCTTTGGCGTATGCAGCGATGTCGGTATAAGTCAATCGTTGCGGCCATTGGATCGGGTTATGGGTCGCTTCGTTGCCGTTGATGAATATCCGATAGCTCTTGTTGACCTCGCCCAAATACAAATACAGCGCATCGGGAAGTCGCGCCGGCAATTGAACGGACGCGCGATACCAGCCGATACCTCGATAGGTCTGATAGCCTTGATCCTGCCACGACCGGCCGATCCGGATCGGCTTCCAGCCTCTGTCGTCATGATCCGTCGCGAACCAGCGATGCCTGAGGCCCTCGTCGCGGGCGTCGGTCGAAAACCTCCACAGCGTCGAGATGTCCAAATCGAACGATGGGTTCGCGGGCAGCGGCCGGCCTAGCGCCTTCAACACCGCAGGCGCGCGGCTGTCGTCGAAGGAAAGGATGCTTTCTTCGGTGTTGGCATATCCTGGATGATCGTTGAGGCTGAGCTTGATGCCTTGAGCATGCAGCCAGCTCGAGAACTGATCGGGGTGGGGGATCAGTGGACTCCAATCATAGCCTCCGTCCCATCCGTAGTTGTGCCAGGCGAAATCCAGTATCAGCATGTCAAAGGGGATGTGATTCTGGCGAAGCCGTGAGACTTCATCCTCCAGGTATTGCTGGCCGTACCGTTTGACGATCGGCTGCGCGGATTGCGCCGGTTCGGGGAAGTACTCGAAATTGAGATCCGTGATCGAAGGGCCGAGTACGTAGCGCGGAATCATCGGGATGGGCCCGCATAGCTGCGCGTACTCGTTGAGCACCATCCGGTAATCGTGGTTGTAGATGAAGAGATACCAGTCCTGGCCGCTTGGTTCCCGGCGCGGTTCTATCCACGTTCTCTGTGCATCCCAGACCGGCGTGTGGCTATCGTCGATGAACGCGTAGCCACTGCGGCTCAATAGTCCGGGCTTGGCAGCTTCGAGCGGCACTTCGATGCCCGGAATGATGTCGTTGACGGGGCTTTCGATACCCGTCTGCCCTACGGGGAGATTGACTTTGCTGATGTTGTCCAGCGAATAGGTAAGCCCACCCAGGTTCAGCCGGTCTGTGTCACCCGGATGCCAATCATGTGCGACGCCGGCGGGATCGCTCCAGCTTACTTTGAGATTGGCCGCAGTAAATGGTCCGGATTGCGGCCGGTATTGCAAGCTCATGGCGCTGGTGGTGGCGATTAGCCAACCATCCTTCTGCGTCGATTGCACCTGGACCGTTGGCCAGTTCCTTTGCTGCACGACCGCAGTCGGCGCATCGACAAACGTTCCCGAAGGCGAGTACTCCATGCGCACCAGCGACGGTGTCAGAAACTCGAAGCGCGCGGTGTCGGCGGAGATCACGGATGTGCCTTGGGCATTGACGTAAGGCACTAGGACTGAAGAAAGGAGTCCGACAGCGGTCCATTGTACGGTGCGATCCAGAATGCCGTGAAAGCGCATATGGAACTCCCGGTCAGTTGAGAACGATGCAACCGAAGAAGAAGCGGGCTTGAGGCTTGGCTTCTTGTTGTGTACTTCGCGAATCCTATGCTAGTTGCAACAAAACTGCTGCTCCGTTCAACGCGGTCCCGCCCGTGCAACCGATCCGATCCCAAGCCCTGTGTCGGCAAGAACTTGAGAATCTACGCGTCAGTAGCGAGTTCGCGACTTCGCGTGGATGAGAATCTTCATGCTGCGAGCCGTCCGCGACTAGCACGCTGGCGAAACCAAACCCATGCGATCGAACCGACAAAAACCAGCCCGATCACGACGCAAAGAAGCGCGGTGTAAAAATAGACATCCAGGTCGGCATCTGTTTGGGTATCGAGCACAATGGGCGGTGCGCCGATGACGATCCCATGTTTTTTGAATATGAAAGCGGCGGCCAATGGCAGGCCATCGCGGATCAATACGCCTTTCTGAGCGATCGTGAACTCCTCGCTTTGCTGCAGGAGTTGATCGTACTGATGATCCCACCCGTGCCGGTGCAGAAAATAAATGACGGGGTCACCTCGGCGCCAGTGGGGCGGCAGCACGGGAACATAGGTCTCCCAATGTGAGGATCTGTGAAAGTCATTGAATTCGATCCTCAAGGAAGGGTCCACGAGGCCGGTGAGCTGCACGTGGGTCGAGCGCGGCGCAATTCCGTCCGCGATATTCAGCGGCTCGAAGCTCACGACTTCCGAGGATTTGCGGTAGCCGATTAATCCGGCGTATATGCCGACAATAACCGCCGCCAAGCTGACGATCAGAAAAATCGCGACGACCGCATTATCGGTTTTATTGTCGGCAGCGCGCGCCGGTACGACCGCGTGCTCAGGCGCCGGTGTGGGGGCATTCGTGCGTGCGTCGCTCATTGCGGTCCGAGGCGTCCGCAGCACGCCGATCACGCGTTGAGCGGAAAAGAGGATCGCAATGAATATCCCCCATGAAACCACGATCACCGCCGTCATCAATAGTCTGCTGTCCACTTCGTAGGGACCGCTGCCCTGAAGCGTCAGCTCGATTTCAACGGCCCAGCGATAAAGTCCCGTGTCGGTAATTAACGAGTAAAAAGGGTAGACAGCCGCGGCGAAGAACCAGATCCAGAAGCCGATTCGGTTGGCGGTCTCGCGACTCATCGTGGCTTGTACTCCCTTAAATGCCGACCGGTTCAGCCTCACACTGCCAACGCGGGCGGGCGCCGTCCGACAGTTCGCACGAATGCTTCGTGCCATCTGCGCCATTACGTGCTGTCATCAATAATGCCGAGATCCCTCAGCGCGCCATGTGTTTCAGTTGCCCCTCGGACTCGAACGGCATGCATGCCAAATCGTTGTGCAGCCTCGACATTAATGGAGTTGTCGTCGAGAAACAGCACCTGAGCGGGCGAACAACCGAGCGAGTCCACCACATGCTCAAACGCATCCGAATCCGGCTTAATGCGCCCGGTCAAATGCGACGCAAAGTGGCTGTCGAATGCAGCGCCGAGGCCCATGTCATTCACGACACGCGGCCAATGCAGTCCGTTGCTATTCGAAAGTATTGCGCGCCTATAAGACCGCGGTATGCGGGCAAGCATTTCCAGAGTCCCTGGATAAAGCCCAGTTGGCCACGCAATGAATGCCTCCAAGAATCGTTGCGGGTCAACCGGGAGACCAAACTCTGAGATAACGCCGACCGCAAACTGGTTGGCGTCGATCTTCCCGGTTTCGAATTGCCGTACCGGCGCCGAGTGCAGCCACATCCGCCACAACCCATCGGTGGTGACCGTCTGGCCAAGCCATTCAAGCATGACCTCCACGCCGCGGAGCTGCACGAGTACACCGCCCACATCAAATAGCAAGACACGAATGTCATTTGGCGCAGTAGTAGTCTTCATCTTGGCGGATCCAGCGGACGGTGATAGTCGAAGAGCTTCTTGCGCATGATGGTCTAAATCGCTTCATTATATTTCCACCGGACGCAATGCGGCGCAACATGCCCCACGCCGGTTGGGCTGGGTCGAGCGCTTCCTCGCTTCCTCTGCGCGCGAGTCCGGCGTGCGCCTGGGCCACGTTTTGTTAAGCCGCATGAAGTGTGACCGATTTCATCGAGTTGGTCCTATGTCGCCGAAGATTTTGCGCTCAATTGGGATCTACACCTAAGTCCCCTAAACCTCGATTTGGCTAAGGTAGCTCCATTCATTGCAAGAGTGGCTATCGACCAGCATATGTCTACCCACGTTTGGAACCGCGGCGATCCGCGACCCGCGTTTGGTTCCTGGTTACTAGGGCTTGGGGTCGTACTATTGCTCGCGTTGGATGGTCAGAGCCCCGCTCAATCGATGTCGCCCGGTCTGCGTGCGGATACCATTCTCATCGTCAAACACGAACGTAAACTCTACTTACTGCGTGATAATTATCTGTTGCGCAGTTATCGAATTGCGCTTGGGCTCAGTCCGACCGGCGCTAAAGAGCACCAATGGGACTTTCGCACTCCGGAAGGCAGCTACATCATTGATTTCCGACAGGAGAACAGCCATTACTTCAAGGCGCTGCACATTTCCTATCCAAGTGCGGCGGATTTGAAGCGAGCTTCCGCAATGCACCTGCACACCGGCGGCGATATCTTTATTCACGGGGAGCCCAATCGGCCCACCAAGCCTGTGTCCTATTACAAAACACGCGATTGGACCAACGGTTGCATTGCTCTCTCCGATGAGGATTTGCAAGATCTGTGGGATCTGACCGCAGGCAAGACATACGTCGAGATCGTGCCGTAAGAGGACCGACCTGACGATCCATCCAAGGATGCGCCAACATTGAGGGCGCCCGCGACCTGTCCGCGCCAATCGACGGGACGGCGAGGCTTCAGTGCGCTTGATCGGAAGTCGCGTTTTTCACATAGCTTGTCAACCAAAGGTCTTCCTCCCACAACATGTGAAGGATGGATTCGCGTGCGCGATATCCGTGACTTTCGTTCGGCAGCATTACCAGGCGTACTGTGCCGCCCAAACCTTTGATCGCCTGATACATGCGTTCGGATTGGATGGGAAAGGTACCGGTGTTGTTGTCCATTTCGCCGTGAATCAGAAGGATCGGATCCTTTATATCTTCGGCGTGCATAAAAGGAGACATCGCGATATAGACTTCTTTGGCATCCCAGAAATTGCGATCCTCGGCCTGGAAGCCAAAAGGAGTCAGTGTCCGGTTATACGCACCGCTGCGGGCGATCCCCGCTTTAAACAGGCGGCTGTGCGTTAAGAGATTGGCGGTCATGAAGGCGCCATAGGAGTGCCCGCCGATCGCCATGCGATTTCGATCACCCACGCCCATGCGAACTACCTCGTCAATGGCCGCCTGCGCGTCGGCGACCAATTGCGCGACGTAAGTGTCATTCGGTTCGGCCGAACCTTCGCCGACGATGGGCATTGTGGGGTCATCGAGTACGGCAAAGCCGCGCGCCAAAAATGGCAGCGGTCCCGAAAAACTGATGGCATTGAACTTGTTGAGAGATCCCTGCACTTCGGACGCCGCCATCGCACTCTTGAACTCACGCGGGTAAGCCCAGAGCAGCGTTGGCAGCGGGCCGTCACGTTTCGGGTCATATCCCGGCGGCAAATAAAGCTTTGCGGTCATTTCTACGCCATCCGGGCGTTTGTAGCGCAACACCTGCTTGGTCACACCGGCAAACTGTGGCGTGGGATTGGGAAAGTGGGTAAGCACGACGCCCGAGTCGTCCGGTTTCGAGTGCAAAACGAGGTTGGGCGGTTCATTGACCGATTCCCGCCTGCTGAGCAACGGCGTTCCCTCGTCGTTAAGCGGCTCAATCGGGTACTCATAGTAGGGCGCCGCGGAGCGCCAAACGGTCGTCACGGCGTGGCTGTCGAGTTCGAAGCGATTCAAAAACGGCCGTTCGCCTTCCGGTGTTGCGCCGTCTCCCACCATCAGCACGGAATTTCCGTGCAATCGCAGCACAGATGCGCCGTTAGGCGTAATCCGTGTGAGTGGAACGCCAGGGTCGCTGTAGCGGTCCTCGGACTTCCAGGCCCGAATCAGATCCAATTTATTTTCCGGTTTGCCGGGGTTGATGCGCCAGATCTCCTTGTCACGGGTCTTCCAGGTCCAATCGACCATGAGTGCTAAGTCATCGCGCCCCCAATAAGCGCTCGCGAAGCGTCGTGGCAGATTGGCGATCGCAACCCGGCGGCCTTTCGAGGGGATCTCCTCGTTGTAGACGATGTCACGCACCTCCACGGTCTTGCGTGGATCTCCGCCATCCTGCGCCTCGACCCAACACAGCGTGCTGGGCCGATCAGCACGCCAGGTGAATTCACGTGGCCCCGGATTCACTGCATCGGGCCCAGGTGCTAGTACCTCGATCAGAGGAGTCTTCGCGACGGTTTCCACCACGTGGCCGCTGCCGTTCCAAACGTCGACTTCTGTTGGAAACTGCGTCAGCGGCACGATGCGCGAGTACGGATGCAGCAGCCGCGTCACCAACATATGCTGACCGTCGGGCGCGCCGGATATCGAGAGAATGCGCTCGACCGGTCCCACCCTCGTGAGTTTGCCGTTCATGTTGAGCACGCCGACCTGAGCACTCAAATAGTAATCAAGCAGGGCTTCGTCGAACGGTGTCTTTAAGAGGTCCTCAAAAGTGGCCAGTTGTGACGCACCATGGCGACCGTCCGCAAACTGCACATTGGGACCCGTCGGTACCGCTGAGCTTTGCGGCGGTGCTGCCTCGTGCATGGGCCGCAACCGCAAGATCAACTCCGTACTTCCGCCAAACCATTGGAAGCCATCGTCAGTGATTGCATTCAACGGCGCCCGGGTAGCGAGGTGCGCCTTGCGCGTGGCGGCATCAACCAGCCAAAGGCGAATTGCACCACCGTCGACCAACGAGACCGCGAGCCGACGACTATCAGGCGACCATGCAACCGCCGCCACACGCAGCGCCGCCGGCAAACCCTCGACATCACGAGCCGTGCCGGTTCCCACGTCCAATACGCGCAGCGTATTGCCAAAGTCAAAGCGCGTCTCGAGCCGTAGTTGTGGATTGAATCGAATGCCTGCGAGACGGGCCTGCGGTTCGGCCACGATTACAATGGATGGTAGTGCAGCATGACCAACCAGCGCGACCGCATGCCCATCGGGCGCCACGAAAATTTGCGGCGCGCGCGGGGCGTCGACAATAGCCTGCAGTTCCGGTGCAGGCAATTGATAGTCCAACGCGCTCTCGACATCAGGCGCGGCGGCATAGGAGGCCGCGGCAACGAACTGACCGGCCAGAAAAACGCAGCGTAGAAACTTTCGAACCAATTGTGGTGACATGCGGTGCCCGCGGTAAGTTCTGCTTGGGTGCATGGGCCAAATACTAATCGACTTACATGTCCAATTCTTGCCCTGTTTGCAATTGACAGAACTATCGCCGGGCGCGGTGGCATCGACGCCGGTGCAGCAGAACGTGACCGGCACGTCGGCAACCATTTCCGGCCTGCAATTTGCGCAGAGTTACGTATTTGCGATCGCGGCGGTGTCCTCTAGCGGGGTTTCAGCGCTCTCGAGCCAAGCGGAAGTCACGATTGCTCCGGCAGCGCCCACGGGCCTGAAGGTCACTGCCTCGGGCGCCGGCTCGCTCGGCCTCACGTGGATGGCGAGCAGCGGGGCGGGCGACTACAACATTTTTCAAGCAACGACGTCGGGCGCAGAGGGCACAAAATGCGCGCTGAGTGATTGGGCCAGCACATCAACGACATTCAGCGGGCTGACGCCGGGACAGCAATACTTTTTCACGCTGGTTGCGGTCGGTCTTGGGGGTTCATCGACACCCTCTGCGCAAGCCAGCGGGACCGTGGTACCCGCGGCACCGACCGGGCTCACAGCAATCGCCGGCAACGGCAGCGTGTCTCTGACCTGGGCCGCGGCCGCAGGGGCGGCGGTTCGATGGATTGGTACGCTGTGGCGCTGCTCGCCGTCTTGGCTGGCTTTCGAAAAATCCGGTCTGTACAGGTGCGAGTTGTGTCAACACGTAAATCCATGGGCGATGTCCGCGGGGTGGACTAACGAACCGCATTACGTGACCGCTGACGCTATCAAGCCCAAATGCCGGCGGATCATACGCACGCGCTTCTCCGGGGTGCGCGCGCTCGTTGCGGGCTATAATCCGGCGCCTGTAAATCGACACAAAGAAGAAAACAATGAATCGAAGGACGTCCCCGCTGTTGCTCGGCGCGCTCTGCGCGGCATCCATCGCCCAGGCGGCGTCGACCCAGGTGCTCGATGATCTGGTCGCCAAGAACATCCAGGCTCGAGGCGGCATCGCGGCGCTGCACGCGATGCGTTCGCTGACTGTGCGCGGTAAGCTGCTCGTCAACGAGGACCAATTTGAACTCGGCTTCGTGCAGACCGTCGAGCGCCCGTCGAACATCCGCGTCGAGGCCAGCATTCAGGGTTTGACCCAAATTCAAGCTTACAACGGCACGATCGGCTGGCAAATAAACCCGTTCCAGGGTCGCAAGGATCCCGAACGCATGTCGGCCGACGACATCAAGAGCCTCGCCGAGACGGTGGCCGACTTCGACGGCGCGCTCGTCGATTGGCAAAGCAAGGGCAACAAGCTCGAGTATCTCGGCACCGAAGACGTCGACGGCACGCAGGCGCACAAGATCAAGCTCACGCGTCAAAGCGGCGACACGGAATACGTCTATCTCGACCCGGATCACTATCTGGAAATCCGGCTGCTCAGTCAGCGCACCGAACATGGCGTGACCATCGAAACTGAAACGGATCTGGGCGATTACGAGAAAATTTCCGGTGTGTATGTGCCCTTCTCGGTGGAGTCCGGGCAAAAGGGATCTTCGGATCGGCAGAAGCTCATCGTGAACTCCGCCAAGGTCAACGCCAAGACGGACGTTGCTTTGTTCGCGTTCCCGGCTGCCGCGGCCAAGACCGGCAGTAACGGATCTGGAATATGACTCACATGACGCTCGACAAGTATTCCCTGGCCGGTCTCGCTTTGCTGCTGGCCGGATTCCACGCGTCGGCGGGCAACCAGGCACCTTACACGTCCGCTACGATCTCGGGACTTGGCGCTCGCAACATCGGTTCGGCCGCGATGAGCGGGCGCATTTCGGCGATCGCGGGTGCGAAGGACCCTTCTGGCCGTACTCTGCTATATGTCGGCGCCGCGAGCGGCGGGGTTTGGAAGAGCGAGGACGGCGGAACGATCTACAAGCCCGTGTTCGACGAGCAGCCCGTGCAGTCGATCGGCGCGATCGCGCTCGACCCGTCGAACCCCTCGACGGTCTGGGTCGGCACCGGTGAAGCCTGGACGAGGAACAGCGTCTCGATCGGAGACGGCGTCTACAAGTCCATGGATGCCGGCAACACCTGGGCCAACATGGGTCTGCCGAATTCCGAGCGCATCGCCAAAATTCTGGTGAGCCCGAAGGATCCGAATACGGTGTTCGTCTGCGCGGCCGGCAAGCTCTGGAGCGATTCCGCGATGCGCGGCCTCTACAAAACGACCGACGGTGGCAAGAACTGGAAACTCGTGCTGCCCGGTGCGAACCTCTCGACGGGATGCTCCAGTCTGTCGCTGGACCCCTCTAATCCGAGCGTCATTTTCGCTGCGCTCTGGGATTTTCGCCGCAAGGGCTGGACATTCCGATCGGGCGGTCCGAGCGCGAATGCTGCCTCGGCCAGCGCTTTGTTCCGGTCCGCAGATGGCGGGGAGACTTGGGCTGAGATCACCGAATCGGCAAATGCCGGTTTCGCCCACAAACCCTACGGTCGCATTGCGATCGCGATTGCACCGAGCAAGGCGAGCCGCGTTTATGCCTTCGTCGAATCGACCGACAGTGCGCTCTATGTGTCCGATGATGGCGGCGCGACCTGGCAACAGCGGGACAAGAGTTCGTGGATGGTCTGGCGGCCGTTCTATTTCGCGAATCTCACGGTGGACCCGAAGAATCCGGATCGCCTGTTCAAGACCGACGGCGCGCTGATCGTCAGCGATGATGCCGGCAAGAGCTTCAGCACGGTCGGTGGATTCAATGGCATGCACGGCGACGTGCACGACGTGTGGATCGATCCGACGAACCCGCAAACCGTGCTGGCCGGCGACGACGGCGGCATGTGGTACTCGTATAACGGCGGGACCAAGTGGTGGAAGGCCGACAATCTGCCGGTTTCGCAGTTCTATCACGTAAGCGTCGACGAGGCCGATCCGTACCATGTATACGGCGGCCTCCAGGACAACGGTTCCTGGATCGGCGACACCAGCCATCCGGGCGGCATCACCAATGCGCAATGGCAAGCGGTGTACGGCGGCGACGGCTTTTGGGCGTTCGAGGACCCCGCAGACAAGAATTACGTCTATTCGGAAGCACAGGGCGGTTTCGCGGGACGCATCAACCGCCATAGCTATGAGACGCGCGATATCCATCCGCTGCTCGGTGATGAGGACCTCGTCAAGTACAAAAAACTGCGATTCAACTGGAATACGCCGATCGCGCTCTCGCCGAACGAGCGCGGCACGATCTACATGGGCAGCCAGTTTTTGTTTCGCTCGCGTGACCACGGACAGAGTTGGACGCGCATTTCGCCGGATCTCACGACGAACGATCCCGAGCATCAGAAGCAAGAAGAGTCCGGCGGTGTCACCGTCGACAACTCCGCTGCAGAAATGTACGAGACGATATTCTCGATCAGCGAATCGCCGAAGGATGGCAAGCTCATCTGGGCGGGCACCGACGACGGCCGCCTGCAGCTCACGCAGGACGGCGGCGAGCATTGGCACGACGTGATCGGCAACGTGCCCGGATTGCCCAAGGGCGCGTGGGTCAATTGGATCGAGGCGAGCCGCTTCGACGCCGCGACCGCTTATGCCGCCTTTGACCTGCACACCTTCGGCGACATGCGGCCGTACGTCTACCGCACTCGGGACTACGGCAAAACCTGGACGGCGCTCGCCTCGCCGGCCGATCCGAAAACCATCCGCGGCTATGCACACGTGATCAAGGAGGATTTACAGAGCCCCAAGCTGCTGTTCCTCGGCACGGAGTTCGGCCTGTACATTTCGATCGACGGCGGTGAACGCTGGGCGCAATTCAAGGGCGGCCGCATTCCGGACGCGGCGGTGCGCGACCTCGCGATCCAAGCGCGGGAGAACGACCTCGTGCTCGCGACGCATGGACGCGGCATCTGGATCGTCGATGACATCACGCCGTTGCGGGCCTTGTCGAACGAACTGCTCGGCCAGGATTTCAGCATCGTGGCGTCGCGCCCGGCGATTCAGCGGCTGCGCACGGACGGTGGCGCTCCGACGGGCGCGGCCGTGTTTATCGGCGACAATCCGCCCGACGGCGCGGCGATCAGCTATTACCAGCGATCGCGGCACTTGTACGGCAGGCTCAAGCTCGAGATTCTCGACGCCAAGGGCAAGGTGGTCGCGGATCTTCCGGCGAGCAAGCGCCCGGGGCTCAATCGCGTCGTTTGGAACATGCTCGAGAAGCCGCCGCACGTTCCTCCGGCAGCGCAGATCGCGGGTTCCGGAACGCAGGGCGTGCGGACGCTGCCCGGCAACTACACGCTGCGCATCACCGACAACGGCAAGGCTTACGAGTCGCCGCTCATCGTCGGCATCGACCCCGCAGCGACATTCACGCTCGCCGACCGCGAGGCCCAGCATGCAGCTGCGATACGCGTCAAGAGGCTGTTCGGCAACGAGAGCAAGCTCATGGAGCGCATCACCGGCCTGCGCGCCGACCTTGCGCACGCCGGAGCCGGTTTGCCGCAAGCCGATCCGCTCGCCGGCACGCTGAAGAAGTTCGACGACGAAATCGACGCCGTTCGCAAGCGAATCGTCGCCACGACCGAGGGCGGCGCGATCACCGGCGAAGAGCGCCTGCGCGAACATACGGACCAGCTGTACGGCGCGATTCTCAGCTGGGAGGGCAGACCAAGCACCTATCAGCAGGACAATATCGTCGCACTCGAGGCGGAATTCGAAAGAATACGCGGCGATTTCGACGCGCTGACGGCTACGAGTCTGGCCGATCTCAATCAACAGCTGGGGGCCGCGAAGCGCGGCGCGATTCAGGTCAAACCCATCGACGAGAACGCGGACGAAGACGCCGACGAAGCGTCGGCAAATCCTCAGGCCGGCCGTACCGACCCGGATCAGCGGATGGACCGGCACGCGCTACCCACCGATTTTAAAGTGCTGCGTTAACGAGTTCGGAGAACACCAGTGATCGATTCACGTCTCACGCTGGCGGCGGCGCTGCTCGTGCTGTTTCAACTGCCGGCGATTTGCGCGACCGCCGAACCGTCCGCCGCAAGCATCACGCAGGTTTTGCATTGGCGCTTGGTCGGCCCGTTCCGCGGCGGCCGCACCCGCGCGGTCGCCGGCGTACCGGGCAGCCCTGAGACTTTTTTGATCGGCGCGGTCAATGGCGGAGTCTGGAAGACTGATGATTACGGCCGCAGCTGGACGCCCATTTTCGATGCCGAGCCGACCCAGTCCATCGGCGCCATTGCGGTGGCGCCGTCCAACCCGAAGATCATCTATGTGGCGAGCGGTGAGGGCCTACAGCGCCCCGATCTTTCGGTCGGCAACGGCATTTATCGCTCGGCCGATGCGGGTCTGACCTGGACGCATCTGGGTCTCGACGATGCACAACAAATTCCGGATCTCGCCGTGGATCCGCGAGACCCCAACCGCCTCTACGCCGCCGTCATGGGACATCCGTTCGGGCCCAGCGCGCAGCGCGGAATATACCGCTCCACCGATGGCGGCGCCCATTGGACGCAGGTGCTCTTCAAGGACGAGAACACGGGCGGTTCCTCCATCAAAATCGATCCTCAGGATTCGAACATTCTCTACGCCTCGCTCTGGAACGTACGATCGGGGCCCTGGGAGGACAACAACGTTTTCAACGGGACCGCGGGCGGATTGTTCAAATCGGAGGACGGCGGTGATCACTGGCGCGCGCTGAAGAACGGGCTGCCAAACGATCTCTCGCAAATCGAGATTGCAATTGCACCGAGCAAGCCGGGCCGCCTGTATGCGACCGTGGCGACGAATCAATCCGGCGACTACAGTTCGGCGGTCGGACTCGGCGTCTATCGATCCGAGGACGGCGGAGAAACCTGGCTGCGCATCACGAACGATCCGCGACCGGCGCTGCGCATCGGCGGCGGCGATCTGCCGATCATCAAGGTCGATCCCTTGGATGCGGATGTGCTCTACAGCGCCACCATCGTGACCGTCAAATCCACCGACGGCGGCGTGCATTGGAGTTCGCTGCGCGGCGCGCCGGGCGGCGACGACTACCAGAATTTGTGGATCAGCTCCGACAATCCGCGGCACATCGCGTTGGTCAGCGATCAAGGCGCCATCATCACGGTCAACGGCGGCGAGACCTGGAGTTCCTGGTTCAACCAGCCGACTGCGCAGCTCTACCACATCGGCGTCATCAACGGCTTTCCGTACCGGATCTGTTCCGGTCAACAGGAGAGCGGCTCGGTCTGCATCTCCACGCGCGGCAACGACGGCGAGATCACGTTCCGCGAATGGCATTCGGTCGGCGTCATCGAGTATGGCTACGTCGTTCCCGATCCGCTCGATCCGGACACGGTCTACGGGGCGGGCCGCAGTGAAGTCACGAAGGCGAATTTGCCGACCGGCCAGGTGCGCAACATCACGCCGATTCCCCTCAAGGGCGTCGGCGTGCGCGTGGATCGCACGGAGCCGCTGTTTTTCTCGCCGCAAGATCCCCACAAACTCTATTACGCGGCAAACCGGCTCTATGCGACGACCGACGGCGGCGACTCCTGGAGCGTCGTGAGCCCCGACCTGACGCGCGAGGATCCCGGTGTGCCCGCGAGTGTCGGCAGCCTGCTCGTGCCGAAGGCGGCAAAACAGCGCGGCGTCATTTACGCGGCGAGCGCGTCGACTTTGCAAAACGGGCTCATTTGGCTCGGCACGGATGACGGTCTCATCTGGGTCGACCGCAACGGCGCGGAAAGTTGGCAGAACGTGACGCCGCCGGAGCTGACCGCATGGAGCAAGGTCACTCAAATCGAGGCTTCGCACTTCGATCCCGAGGTCGCTTACGCGTCGGTGAGCCGATTTCGCGTCGACGATATGAAGCCGTACATCTACCGCACGCGCGACGGCGGCAAGACCTGGCAGCTCATCACCGCGGGACTTGCGCTTGACGCACCGGCGAATACCGTGCGCGAAGATCCGACGCGCCGCGGGCTGCTGTACGCGGGCACCGAAAATGCGGTGTGGGTTTCGTTCGACGATGGCGACCATTGGAATTCGCTGCAGCTCAATCTGCCGCATACCTCGATGCGCGACTTGGCGGTCCATGGCAAGGATTTGATCGTCGCAACCCACGGCCGCTCGTTCTGGATCCTGGATGACCTCAGTCCCTTGCGCCAGATTGCGCCCAACTTCACGCACAGCGAGGCCGTGCTCTTGAAGCCCGCGACCGCGGTGCGCGCGCGCCGCAGCACCGGCACCGACACACCGATCCCGCCTGACGAGCCCGCGGGGCGCAATCCCCCGGATGGAGCGGTCATCGATTATTACCTCGCGCACGGCACGAGCGAGCCCTTGGCGATCGAGATCCTCGATTCGAGCGGCGCGCTACTGCGCCGCGCCTCGACGACGGACGCTGCGCAGTTCACGCCCGAGGAACTTCAACGCGAATTGATTCCCGCGTACTGGATACGCATGGCGCGGCCGCCCGCCGCGAGTCCCGGCATGCACCGCTGGGTGTGGGACCTGCACGCCACCGCGCCTCGCACGGCGCAACGCGGCTTCCCGATTTCGGCGGTGCCCGCAGATACGCCGCAGGAGCCTCTCGGGCCGCTCGCGGCGCCGGGAACCTATCGGGTACGCTTGCGCGTCGGCAAGCACCAGTGGGAAGAATCGCTGACCGTGACGGGTGATCCGCGCGTGAAAGTCTCCGCCGAGGCGCTCGATGCGCAGTACGCGCTCTCGAAACGCCTCGCCGGCGCGCTCGATGCGAGCACCGGCGCGCTGCTCGAAGCGCGCTCGCTGCGCGCCCAATTGAAGGCAATCAAGGCGCCGGCCGGCGGTGCGCTCGGGACGCGCCTGCATGCATTTGATCAGCGCGTGGCCGCGCTCGTCGAGGCTGCCGACGAGGATAAAACGCCTGCAGCCGAGCCGCAGCGCCGGCTCGAACGTCTCAACGGCGATATCGCGACTTTGTACGGCGAGTTATCGAGAGCCGATGCGGCACCGACGCGAGCGCAGCTTGCCGAGGCCGAGCGTTCGATCAAGGACTGGCAGCCGCTCGAGTCGGAATGGGCGCGAGTGCGCGTGCCCGAGCTAGCTGCGCTCAACGCGGAGCTGCGCAAAGCGCGCGTGCCGGCGCTCTCGATCGATCTCGCGCCGCCGCGCGATCTGGATCTCGCGGACCAGCAGTAAACGCGTTCGTTGACGTTGCGATGCGCGTCAAAAGTTGTAGGCGAGGTTGATGCCCACGGAGCGCGGCTTCTGGTAAAACGACACCTGCTGCCCTTCGCTGCCGGCGAATGCGTAGGTCAGGGGTCGCGTGTCCGTGAGGTTCGTGACCCACAGACTGGTGTCCCAACGCCGGACCGGATTCTTGAGGCCGATCCGTGCATCGAGGGAATGCCCACGCCCGAAGGTCGTGGGGTCGGCCAGATAGGGGTGCTCCGCGCCGGTGTAATGGTCGTTGGCCTGCGCAAACATCCCGAGGGTTCCGCTGACCGCATGCTCATAGAGTACTAGCCAGCTACCGCTGAAGGCCGGTGCATCGGGGAGCATTTGGCCGACCAACACCGGCGTGAACAGCGCCAGACCGTTGTCGTTCGTCAAGGTCTCGGTGACCCGCGCATGCAGATAGGTCGCACCCAGATGGATCTCGAGGTCGCGGACCGGGCGCCATTCGATATCGCTTTCGATGCCGTCGATCCTGGAGCGTGGCACGTTGCCGAGTCCCGCGATCAGGGGCAGCGTGCCGACCGGACCCGCCCACAACGAGAGGCTCGACTGGCGGTCATGGATATCGGTGTCGAAGACCGCGGCGTCGAATTCGACGGAGTCGCCGAAAAAACGGCTCTTGATACCGAGTTCCGTCGTGCGCACGTGCTCTGGTTGCACATAGCCCCAGTCCACCTGTACCTGTGCGGGCTGGCCATAAAAGATCCCCGCGTTATAAGCGGTCGCGACGCTCGCGTACAGCAGGATCTTGTCGCTCAGATGGAAGTCGGGCTCGAACCGATACGAGACGTTCTGACTCGAGCGCGACTCATCAAGCGCGGCAAGTACGGTATCGGGGATAATCGGGCCGGTGAAATGGTTGGCCGCGAACGTCAACAGACCCGTCGGATCGACGGTCACGCCGCCGAAGCTGGCCTCGTCGCGCGAGTACCGCAGGCCCGTGACGAGCGTCCAGCGGTTCGAGAGATGGGTTTCCGCGTGGGCGTAGAGCCCCTCCGACTGCTGCGTCTGGATGAAGTTCGTCGCGGTGATAGCCTTGCCGCCTTGCGTGATGAAGTCCGCGAGTCCGTAGACGAACGTCCAGTCGAGCGAGTCGCGACAGTGATACCAGTTCTGCGCATAGTCGGCGCCCACGATCCAGTCCATGAAGCCGCCGGTGGCCGCCGCTAGGCGCAATTCCTCGCTGAACTGCTGCTGTTGGAAATTCTTGGTCCAGTTGTTGTCGGCTGCCGGATAGCCGTCGTAGTTGTCGAGACTGCGCGAAAAGAAATCGTCGAAAGCGCTGATCGACGTCAGCGTGAGTCGATCGAAACGCAGGTTGAGCGTCGCGACGGTGCCCTCACCGGTTTCGTCCTTGTACAGTGGCAGGCCACCCACCCTGACGAGTGTGCCGCCGGGAGGGCTGTCGAGTAGTCCCGCGGTCGGGAACGGCAGGTTCGCCGGCACGAGCGCTTCGACGTTCGGCGTTGACGGCGAGGAGGGCACGGAGTGGTCGTACACGGTATGCAGGTTGAGCAGCAAATCGGCCGAGTCGCTCAATCGGATCTCGAACTGCACTCGCGCGCCGCCTCGATTGAGCTTGCCGAACTTCTCGCCGGTGCCGATGTCCGTCTGATATCCCTGACCCTGTATCGTCGCCGTCGCCGCCAGCCGGGCCTTGACGGAATCGGTCAACGGACCGCTGACGGCCGCTGTGACGTCGGTCGTTGCCCAGCGACTGTAGTCGACATCGACATAGCCCTCGAAATCATCCGTGGGCCGCTTGGAGATGATATTGATCGCGCCGCCCGCCGCGTTCTTGCCATACAGCGTGCCCTGGGGACCCTTGAGGATCTCGACCCGGTCCACGTCGTAGAGCGCGCCCGTCAGAAATCCCGGAAAGCTCGCGAACACATCATCCAGGTAGGTGCCGACGCCACTGCTGTTATTGGTGTTGAAATCATCGAGTCCGATGCCCCGCACGAGAAACAGCGGGGTGCCGTCGGTCGTCGCGTTCATGGTCGAGAGGCTAGGGGAGATCGTCGAGAGACCCAGGGGTTGTTGGATGCGCAGCGCACGCATTTCATCGCCGCTCGCGGCGGTGACCGCGACACCGATCTCCTGCACGTCCTGGCTATGTTTTTGCGCGGTCACGACGATTTCCTCGAGAGCCGTTTCGGCCTCCGAGGCGATGGCCACCGGGGGTGCGAGCAGCGCCGCAGACAAGACGCAGACCCAACGGGTGCTCGGTAGGAGATTCAAAATGGTGATTTCGAGTGAAAGGCTGATGGTGGTTGACCGGGCACCGAATTGTTCGCTGTAATCTTCGTTGCCGCAACGGATAATTGAAACTGACGCTACAGCGGCTCCAATTCAGCTCTAATCTCCAACACCCGGGTTCCTGCGGGTTCTCGCCGTGGCGAATAAAATTTTGACCCTGGACCGATAGCGGGAGCAAACTGACGTCCGCAGGCGGGAAACCATTGGACGCCGTTCACTATTGGGAGAGGTAATGTTGAAATGCCTGGTCGGGGGAGTCGTGTTCACGGTGGCCGCTGCCATTGTCGGCGCCTACCTGCTGGTGCAGAAGGGCCTCATTCCTGCCAATGCCGACGAGAAACCCGGCCGGCTCGAAACTTGGATCGCGAAGACCTCGCTGGATGCGACTCTGGGCCGCGACGCTCCGAAGCAAGACAATCCGGTCGAGCTTACCGAGCAGAATCTCGGCAGCGGAGTGCGTCTGTTTGCACAGAACTGCGCGGTTTGTCATGGTTCGGCGCAAGGAGCGGCATCGCCGTCGCCGATCGCGAAGGGGCTCTACCAGAGGCCGCCGCAACTGGCGACCGATGGTGTGGAGGACGACGCAGAAGGCGTGACATTCTGGAAGATCAAGCACGGTATTCGTCTGACCGGCATGCCGTCGTTCCGGAACTCCCTCAGTGACCAGCAAATTTGGACGCTTGCACTGTTTCTCAAGCACATGGACAAACTGCCGCCGGCGGTACAGCAGACTTGGCAGCAAGTCCAGAATTGGCCGGTGACGACTTTGAATCCGACGACGCAGAAATAGCCGGTTCACCGCCCATCAGGCGTCCCCAGCCTATCGTCTATCCACAATCCCGTGGGATAAGCCTACAAGCTGCGACCTGTCACCCAAACGTCACGGTCATTCAGCCGCTTAGCTTGAACTGACGAATTCTTGAGCACTTCTCAGCGCGTAGATCGCTTTCGCCTTTTGGGTGTCCGCTTTCGTTGAGTCACTTTCATTTTTGCCTTGCGTCGCATCTTCACGAGCGCATCGACGAGATCATCGACCGCTTCATGCTTTTTTGCCTTGCGCCGCATCCAAACGAGCGCATCGAGCAGCTCATCTACGGGTTCACGTTTTTTTTTCGCCATGCAGCATCCTAGGCGATCAGGGGACGCTTGACGAGCCCATGCGGTCTATCGACGCCGGCCCACGAACAGCAACACCACGCCGATCATGACAATGCCCGATGCCACCCACTCCCACGTCGATACCATTTCACCGCCGAGCGTCACGCCGAGAAATAATGCAACCACCGGATTCACGAGCGTGTAACTCGCCGCAAGACTCGCCGGCGTGCGCGCGAGCAACAGCATATAGGCGCTAAAAGCGATCAGCGATCCAAATACGACCAGGTACCACCACGCCAGCCAGACGCCGGTCTGCGTGGGCCAATGCCAGGTTTCCGCGCGCACCGCCGACATCATGAGCAGCGCGAGACCGCCGCAAAGCATCTCGGTCGCAAACCCGGTCGCGCCCGGTGCTAGCGCGAATCCCCGATGAGCGAGAACGCTGCCGAGCGCCCAGCCGGTCGTGCCCACGCTGATCGCAATGAGTCCCGCCGGGGAGCCGCGAATGCCGACGCCTTGAGTCAGCATCAGCACGCCGCCGAGGCCAACGATGACCGCAAGTAACTCACTGCGCTGTGGGTGAACGCCGAACGCAAGATTGATCACCACCAGCAGCAGCGGAATGATCGCGATGAATGCGACGACCAGACCTGAGGCGATCGTTTGTTCGGCGTACGCAACGCCGCCCATACCGCCGGCGAGCATCAAGGTGCCGATCAGCAACGCGTTGCGCCACTCGCGCGCCGTCGGCAGCGCTGCGCCACGCGCTAATTGCCATGCAAGCAGGAGCGCGCCGGCAAAAAGGAAACGAGTGGCCATCAGGAAATAGGGCGCGAAACCCACCAGCGCGAAGCGGATCACGAGATACGTCGAACCCCACACCAACCAAGTCGCCGCTAAACAACCAAGGACTAGGGGTGAGAATGAGCGCGGCGCGGCTGACATGTTGCTCGCAGTACTCATCGAGCTCGTCGATTTGATTCCATGCGCAGCTTTACTCGATCCAAGGTCCGTCACGGTGCGCGATAGGCATGCCACTGACCATCCGCACCGCGGATGCGCCAGCCACCGGGTTGCGTGCAGACCTCGAGCAAAGCGGCAGTCTCAGCGTCGAGCACGCCGTCATATCGAGCCGGGCGATACTTCATCTGGAATGCGCTCATGGCGGCGCGCATCGCGTCGTCGAACTCGCCAGCTTGGCGGACGTCGAAGCCATGCGCCGCGAGGCGCTGCCGAAACCACTCGACGGGAGGCAGTTCTTGCTCGTAGCGGGCGCGGGCGGCGGCGACGGCCTCAGGATCCGGCCACACGATCAGCCCGGC
>OCZU010000311.1_pt1 | contig 34124 bp, 23 predicted proteins | sample 1539001 | NCBI WGS metagenome assembly OCZU01 (sample SAMEA3539306, study PRJEB22396) | soil metagenome | biome: tundra; feature: field; material: soil | place: USA | collected 2010-05 | depth 0.15 m | reverse complement strand
AACGCGTATTCAATCGATGGTGACGTGACCGCGCCGCTCGTGTACGTAAATTACGGCGCGCCCGCTGACTACGAAGAGCTCGATCGCCGCGGAATTTCCGTGAAAGGCGCCATCGTGATCGCGCGCTACGGCAGCACCTGGCGCGGCATCAAGCCCAAGGTTGCACACGAACACGGCGCGGTCGGCTGCTTAATTTATTCCGATCCCCGTGACGACGGATATTTTGAAGGCGCGGTTTTTCCCGAAGGCCCGTTCCGTCCGAAAGATGGCGTGCAGCGCGGCAGCGTTGCGGATATGCCTCTCTATCCGGGTGATCCGCTCACTCCCGGCGTTGGCGCCACGCCGGAGGCAAAGCGCCTCGACATTAAGGATGCGCAGACCATCACCAAGATTCCCGTGCTTCCAATTTCCTATGCCGATGCGCAGCCGCTGCTGGAAGCGTTGCGAGGCCCCGTTGCTCCCCAAGCGTGGCGCGGCGCGCTGCAAATCACATACCGAATCGGCCCCGGCCCCGCAAAAGTTCACCTGAAAGTAAAATCAAATTGGAACATGGCGACTCTGTATGACGTGATCGCGAAACTTCCCGGCTCATCCGAATCCGGCGAATGGGTGATTCGCGGCAATCATCACGACGCGTGGGTGAATGGCGCCGATGATCCCATTTCTGGTCAGGTCGCCATGTTGGAAGAAGCGCGCGCGTTGGGCGATCTCGTAAAACAGGGATGGAAGCCGAAGCGCACGATTATTTATTGTGCGTGGGATGGCGAAGAACCGGGACTGCTCGGCTCGACTGAATGGGCCGAAACGCATGCCGCCGAACTTAAGGAGCACGCCGTCGTTTACATTAATTCGGACAACAACAGCCGCGGCTATCTGAATGTTTCCGGCTCGCATTCGCTGGAACCGTTCGTCAGTGATGTCGCGCGCAATATTATTGATCCCGAGAAAAATATTTCGGTTTTGCAACGCGATCAGATGCGCCGGGCTGGCGCGGGCGGTCCCGGCGGCGGGGGGCGTGGTGGCCGCGGCGATGCAGCGGCTGCGCCAGCTGGACGCGGAGGCGGCGGGCAGACTTTTCAAATTGGCGCGCTTGGTTCCGGCTCTGACTACACGGTATTTTTGGATTTCCTCGGTGTAGCCAGCATGGATATACGTTACGGAGGAGAGGATAATAGTGCCGGCGTTTATCATTCGATTTACGATGACTTCTACTGGTTCACGCATTTTGATGATGTGAACTTTCTTTACGGCAAGGCGATGTCGCAAACAATTGGCACCGCCGTAATGCGTATGGCCGACTCGGATCTTCTTCCTTTCGATTTCAATGCGCTCACCGCTACCGTGCGGCGCTACGGAACGGAGTTGGAAACGCTCGCTCAGACGGAACGCGACCAGATCATCGAACGCAATCGCCAAATTGATGACAAAGTTTTCGACGCGACAACGGACCCGCAGGAAAAATTTGTGCCGCCTTCGCGCGAAGACGTGCCCCCCTTCCTGAATTTCACTCCACTGCGCAACGCGATTGAAACTCTCGCGCGTTCGTCCGAGCGCTATAGCCGTGCGCACTCAGCTGCGATGCGAGACAATGCGGCGCTCACTGCTCCTTCAATGACAGATGTAAACATGCGGCTGCTTCAGTGTGAACGCATGCTCACGGACGCGCCGGGACTGCCGGGTCGTCCGTGGTTCAAGCATATGCTCTATGCGCCCGGCTTTTATACAGGCTACGGAGTAAAGACGATTCCCGCTGTCCGCGAGGCCATTGAACAAAAACAGTGGAAGCTGGCTGACGAACAAATTATTCGTGTCAGCGGCGTGCTTGAAAAAGAAGCCTCCGCAATTGACGCCACAGCCGCGGCGCTGGAAAAGGCCGCGAACCACTAGACGCCCGTGCTTATTGACTGTTGTGAATTGACCGGGCCGGGTGCGCCACCGCGCCGCTCCGAAAACATCAAACCACCGTGAACATAACTGCGTTCTTCGGTCTGTTGGGCGGACTGCTCGTTATCGCCTTCACGGCGAACCGGCTTTTCAGTTGGACGCGCGTGCCAGACGTAATTGTCTTAATGGCCGCAGGCGTGATTCTCGGTCCGGTCCTGCATCTCGCCAGGCCCGCTCAATTCGTCGAGATCACGCACGCATTTGGAACACTAGCGCTGCTTTTAATTCTTTTTGAAGGCGGCCTCGAGCTCAACATTCGGCAGACAATTCAGCATTTTCCGGGAGGTTTGGTTTTTGGGATTGCCTCGTATGGTTTAGCGTTTGTCTTGATTGGTTTCGTCGCACACTTCGGGTTGAAGATTTCATTCTCAAGCGCGGCCCTCGTGGGAGCCGTGCTCGGCTGCACCAGCAGCACTGTTATCCTTCCTGTCCTTCAGCAGCTTCGCGCACGCGAACCGGTCAAAGTTGTCCTGCTGATCGAATCTACGCTCGGAGATGTCCTCGGTGTGCTCACCGTAGGACTGCTGCTCGACCTTCGCTCCGGTGCGGCCACCGGGGGCGCTGACGCGATGCGCGGCCTGGCAATCCAAATTCTGATTCCGCTCGTCGCTGCTTTTGTTGTCGGGTTTGCGTGGTCCCGACTGCTGCCGCATCTTACCGAGCAGCGTTTCTGGCAGGTACTCACTTTTGCCGTCGTATTGCTGATTTACTCCATCACCGAATCGCTCCATGGCAACGGCCTGCTCGCCGTGCTTGGATTCGGGCTGACGCTTTCCAATCTTCCAGCTCACAAAAATAGCGTCACGGAATCGGGTTTCTGGTTTACTCCTCGAATTGCTCCTCACGAAAAGATATTGTCGTTTCATTCCGAGCTTTCATTCTTGATTCGCACGTTTTTCTTTGTTTTGATTGGCGTGGTCGTGGATCTTTCAGGCTTGGGACGGCTTTGGTTCGTCATTCCGGGAATTCTGGCGGCGATATTTCTTTCGCGGTGGCTGGCGGTACAAACCAGCCGGTGGAGCTGGCGCGAGATCAGGCCGGACGAGCGCGAACTGATGACCTGGATTTTTCCACGAGGCCTTATCACGATCGTTCTCGCGCTTCAGGTGCTAGAAGCAGTGGACACTGGACTTACATTTCTTTCAGGTCTCGCATTCGTGGCCATTCTGTTCACGAATGCCCTGGTTATCGTCGCCGGCATTCAGATGCGCAAAATTAATGTCTCCGTTCCGGCGCCAGACTCCGAAACCGATGTCGCGCCCGAATCCGCTCCTATTTCGTGATATCTGCTTTGTTCGCCGCAGCCTTCGCTCCGGGTATTCTTTAGCAGAGGACGTCGAAAGTTATTTGCGTCGGCCGGCGCCTCGAGCCTTATAATGTAGCTATGGCCCGAGGTTGGGAAAGTAAATCAGTAGAAAATCAACAGGAGACTGCGCGCGAGGAATCCGTTCAAGCCGCCAAATCCCGAAAAGGCGAGGAAAAACATTCGCGCGAACGGGATCTTCTACAGCTCGCGCGCACCAGCATTGTTCAGAAACTCGAAAGCAGTGAAAATCCCCGGTACCGCGAACAATTAACCCGTGCTCTCGCCGATCTCGATCGGCAGATCAAAGCTCTTGGCGCAAAATCGTAGAGAAATCATAGCCCGGTCGGAAATCAGTTCAGATCTACCGCGTTACTCTCCAAATCGCGCAAGCACGTGTCCGTCTTTGCGGCTCAATAACAAAAGCTCCGCGCGTCCCGGCGACACCGTCATATTTATTTCACCTCCGGTTAGCCGATCATGCACGGAAACTTTCTCAACATTTTCAGACTCCGAGACAATTAAATACAGCACGCTATCCGCCAGTACTAACGGCCGCACCAGAACGCCCGAAGGTGCCTGCCCGATGTAGGGTTTCTCGACGCTCGCCTGATTTAACGCCCACGAATACATTTCTGCCGCCGGTTGCAATCCTTCCGAAAGTTCGATTGGCTCGCTTGCGATGAAAATTCGCCCCTTGTCATGCGCAAGTGTGTGAAATGTTTCTCCGTCGACGAATCGCAGATACTCAGCCGCCTGCTGCTTGTCATAAGTAAAGCTCAGCGTCACGGATTTTTCGCCGATACGCTGCATTGCCGTGCGCAGAAGGAGCGATTCCGCCGCAGCCGGGGCGCTGAGCGCAGCGAGCCGCTGAGTCACGCGCCAGTGTGCGTCGCGTTCAACAGATCCGGTCACAAGCAGAGTTCCGCCGTCGCTTACATATTGCAGCAGCGCGTTCCAAGCCTCATCACTGAGCGCATGTGCAGATGGCAAGACCACGAGCTTGGGTCGCTCTGCCTGCGGCAAATTTGCAAAATGGCCCGGTTCCCCGTGTGCAATTTGATTTTCCGCTAATACATATGCCGGAATTCCACAAAGATAGTTCAACGCGCGAACCGATTTCTGCTGTGCTTCGATTTCAAGATTCTCCAACGGAGAATATTGCATCACCTGTGAAGTCACAATTGCGACGTCCGGAAGTTGGGCACCGGACATGTGCGGCCCCGCAGCAGAAGCAAACTCTGCGAATCGCCGCAACAGCGCTGCTTCCGATTTTTCCGTGCCGTCGGGCCGTATCGCGCCGATTGTTGATTCGCGATCGTCGCGCTGCAATGCGTTCACATTCCACAGCCATTGAATCGCGCCCGCGCTCGTTCCCGCCGCTATCGCCAGTTTTCGTTCGAGTAGAGAAGTTTCCTCGGCGAGATTCCGATGTCCCTCACCATCAATTCTTGTTTCGCGGCTCACTCCGGTTTCTTGCACCAGCATTGCCTTGCCCGGAACTTTCGCCGCCAGGGAATCCCACAGAATCGCGTCGTGCGCCCACCAGGAGTGCGTCGTCGTGAAGTCCACAACATCGCCAAAGTGTGCTGGCGATGGGCGCTCCTCTCCGCCGCCTTCATCTTGTCCGACGGTCACAAGTTGCCTGCTGCCTGCCGCTCGAATGGCGCCGGTTATTTCGCTGGCCCATCCTCGAAAAGCGTCCTGCGCAAAATGCTGATAGTCCATTGCGCGCAGGGAATTATTCGACGGCCACGCTTCGTATTGCGCGCGCGTTGAAAATTCCTCTTCACTCGGCAACGCAATGAGAGCCTCCTGCGGCAGCGGAACACTGCGCCAAGCTTCGGCAATTGCGCCGTGATCCGCATACTGTTTGTTCAGCCACTCATTCCACGCCGTCAGTTCGTGCGCATCGCCATTCGGACGCGTTTGCCATGTGCGTTGCGGATTGGAAAAGCTCGGCTCATTGATTAAATCCCAGGCAAGATATGGCACATCGTGAAACCGCTCGACAAACGGCAGAACCATTTCCTTCTGCCGCCGAATCGCCTCTGGATCTAAATACGGATTCTCGCCGCCTAGAACTTCCGGTATGAACGCAAACAAATTGAATTGCACGGCCAGTCCATTGTGCCGCGCAGTCATCAAATATGCTTCCATCGTACGCAGCGCTTCTTCTCGCACCACGCCGCTCTGTTTCATCAGCTGATCCCACGCCGTCCACCATCCGGTGCGCAGCATGTTCAAACCGGCAGCATGGATTTCCGCCATGTCCCGGTTCCACAGCCACGGATTCGGCCGCACAAAGAATTGCCGTTGAACGTCGCTCGCCATGTACGTCGTGCCCGCGACGAGAATCGGTTTGTCATCCAACGTGAAATAGTCTCCCGCAACTTTCACTATTGGGCCGGAACGCAGCAGCGCTTCGTCTCGCATCCAAAACCCTGTGCGATAAATCTCACGTACCTCGCCATCGATAGAAAGTCGTGCCGTTACGGCGTGCAGCCCACGCCCAGTCGAAGGCGGCAGCGTGGTTTCATGCGTATATGGAAAATCAGTCGGCGCGGGACCAAACGACTGCGTGCTCGGCATGCCGTTTTCGGGTGTGACGCTCAACTCAATAACCGCGGTTGATGTCGTCATGATATGAGGGCCAGATTCAACTGTAACGACGACCGGCTTCTTCCCGAAACGCTGCCAATGCACCTGTAAATTAATCGGTTCGCCTTGCGCAAACACAGGCCACTCAGGCTGTACGGTAAAATCCTCGGCGCTATCAGCCGCGCGTCTTAAAAGCTTTGTCACAATATCCCGGCCCGCCGCGCTCCCGTAAAATCCTTCGGGCAAATCGCACGCCACCAGAATCCATCGCCCGCCCACAAAATGATTCTGCAAATGGTCCAGCTCTACAATTGGCGCCGCCAGCCGATGTCCGTTTGCCACTCCCCAAGCCAGCGTATCCAACCTTGTATCAAGAGTTCCGGCCGACCCTTCCCGTTTGTATAAATCCTCATCTGTCAGCCGCACCGTCGCGCTCCACGCGCGCACCCAACTGAATGAAGGCAGCTTCAAGAATGAATAGTCCTCATTCGCCATGAATTTCGCGGCATCCGATCCCGGTGTTTCCTGGTAATCGTTCAGAAATAATGTCCGCGCAAACGCTTGTATCGGCGGACGCAGCCGCCACGCGCCCTTATCCTCATATGCAGCGCGCGTGAAGGGCCTGCCGCCAAGCACCATCAAATTTCCACCCCGCTCCAGATATCTGTGAATCACGTCCCACTGTTTTTCGGGAAACGCGGAGCCAAAGGGCAGCACCAGCAGGCGCGTTTCCTCGGCCGCCAAAGCATCACTCAAAGACTCCGCGGAAATAAAGACCGCACCTGGAAGAATTGCACTCAAATCAGCGCGCGTAGGCGAAGCCGTATCCGCCGCCGGAAATCCGTCTTCCCAGAATACGACCACGCGAGTTTTCTCGTCCGCGTTGAATTTTTCCTGTGATTTCACCTGCGAATCCGCGGCAGCATTTGTTGTGGTAAACGTCAGCGCTATAAATAGCGCTGTCGCGAATGCGAATTCGCCAATGAACGCTCGTAAGAATTTACGCATGTGCATCACTACTCCTCGCGTGGCTATGGAAACCCGCAGAGACCCGTGTGATTCTATCGAATCGCAGGGCTGGCGACGGTTTTTCCAGCCATTTCACCAAGCACGCCGCACGGCTTTGTTGACAGTCCCCGTCTTGGCAAATTGACAGAATTTCTCATCGAATTGCGTGGAACACCGTCCATTTTTATCATAAAGGCCTGACGAAACTGCCGCTAATTTATTGAAATTAAAGTGGTTGGAAGGCGTGGGCCCGGTAGGTAAACACAGTTTCAGTTTTTGGAATTCCGAATGCTTTATTAGGAGGCATAGACGCCGAGAGTGCATGGTTAACGTTCCCGCCGGCCATGGCGCTCATGGGCAAATACTCACATCTCCGTCGGAGGGAAACGAAATGCGTAAGAACCAAAAGGGTTTCTCCTTGATCGAACTTTTAATCGTAGTGGCGATTATCTTGATCATCGCCGCCATCGCGATTCCGAACCTGCTCCGCGCCCGCATTGCGGCGAACGAAGCTTCCGCGGTGGCTTCATGCCGCACCATGAACACCGCGAGCATCACTTACAACACAAACTTCAACCAGTATGCCGCAACGCTGTCAGGCCTTGGCCCATCGAATGGCGCAACGCCGACCAGCACGTCAGCTGACTTACTCGACCAGGTACTTGCACCGAGCGGCGACGGAAAAACTTGCCACCAGTTAGAACGTCCAGGTCGTCGTGATTGGAAATGGTAAAAACGGCCTGCCTTTAATCACGGATCCTCAATAAAGGGTTTTTCGTTAATTCCATTCAGGCTCTCACCCGGATCCGCCATCCACGTGTGTGCAGCACAACGATCGCGGTCCTGTAAATGCCGCTTGGGTGCCGGTCTAATGGGAATCGACAGTGTCGCGATGCACCCGCCGTCCAGCAAGCCCGGCCAAACTGAGGAGGCCGTATCCCAACAGCACAAACGTTCCCGGCCCGGGAGTCGCGATTGGGGCATCGACGGGCATTCACCCTGTGCTGATTGGAGGAGCTACGCTTCCTGGCGTGCGATTGTATTCAAACGTGTCGGAACCGTTGTACGACTCATGCGAAGGAAAGCCTATTGCGGAACTTTCGACGTTTTGAATCCCGGCGTCGGCTGGAAAGCAAATACCATTCAGACCATATTCGTCCGGACCGCTAGTAGCATTTGTCGAACTTCACATGTGTCGCGGTCACGCGTCACGCTCGCGCCGCATAAAGAAACAAACGACTCGTTGATCTCCATCGGTCGTTCCCGGTTAGCAGTGTTCCCGTTCGGCTTGAAGGAACGCCGCGCCGCCAAGTCTGCAACCGTGAATCCGCGTTCATCGGAAATTGCAAATTTCACGGATGGAAAGGAGTTTGCGGCGTTCGCGCCAATCGTTCCTGCAGTGGGAGCCATGCCGAATGAAAGCGGAACATCAGAACAATCAACGGCGCTAGAACATGTTTTTCGGCCATCATGTCTCCTCGCGTGTTCCAATGCACTTTGGCCTTCACATCTCTGGCCCTGCAATTTCAATGGGTTGTGAAATCCAAAATCGAACTGCGTTCTAGTGGGATACTTCTTTTCGGAAAGGACCGCGAAGTGCAAAAGCGTGCAGCTGTACCAAACTGAAATCGTGTTCCAGACTGGAACGTATCCAGTTTATTTCAATTTCTTCTCTCGCCACTCGCCGATGTATTCTTCCAGCGCTTCTTCCCACGGTCGAGGCGCCGCATATCCCGCCTGCTTCAACGCCCGCATTTCCATAACGGAATACGGAAGCCGCTTTGCTCGGCCGCCCATCTCGCTGAGCGGCCTGCCAATCACTTGCGCGGGATTCAGTGCGGCCAATATCGCCGCGCGTTGCGCAAGTTCGTAGCGGCTGCACGCGCCGGCATTTGCGATGTGGAACAGTCCGTAGCGTCGCGCTTCAATCAACTCCATCATCGTGCGAGCTGCATCCAGAGTGTATGCAGCCGATGCAACTTGATCCGAAGCGACGATGTACTGTTCCCCTCTCGACAATTTATCGAGGCCCTTTTCGACGAATTTTACTTTGCCGGGTCCAAACAGCACAGGCACGCGGAAAATCCAATGATGCGGTAACGTTCCGACGATCTCCTCGCCTTGTACCTTTGTTCTCCCATACACTGTAGGCGGATTCGTCGGATCGGTTTCAATGTATGGAGTCGTTTTCTTGCCATCGAAAACACTATCGCTTGAAATATGGGCAACCGCGGCGCCGATCCCACGCGCGGCTTCCACCACGTTTCGTGTGCCTTCCACGTTCACCAGAAATGCCTTTGCGGGATCTGCTTCGCAAATGTCCAGATCCGGAATTGCTGCCGTATGAATTACGATTTCGGGCTGAAGTTTGGTGAATAGATCTCGAACAGCCGTGGCGTTTGTGGTGTCGGCGTCAGCGTGAGTAATTGGAAATACGGTATGTTTCTCGCCAAAAACTTGTTGTAGACCGTGTCCAAATAATCCGTTTGCACCAGTTATCAAAACTTTCATCGCAGAAGGGCGCCTCGAACGCATCACGATTGTAACGAAATGAGGCCAATCGCCGCCATGCCACGCCGGCTCAATCGCAGATAAACATGCTTTAGCCGAGAGTCGTTGCCGTCTCGCTGAATCCTACGCTTAACGTTCAGCAGAATTGCAATTCATCGCAAGCGTGCTCCTCCGGTGTATACTCCTCAATTCGCGGCTGTTTTGAATCGTCACTCGGAATAGTGTGTTTGCATCTGCACGCTCGGAGGCTTCACATGCTTCGCAATAAAATGATCCAACGAATCCTGTTCATTGCCGTTACCCTGCTAACGTCTTTCGCCGCTCACGCGCAGACGCGTCTGCTGCGCTACCCCTCCTATTCCAACGGCAAAGTTGCGTTCAGCTATCTCGGAGACATATGGATCGCCAACGAAAATGGCTCCGGAGTGCAACGAATCACGGACAACAAAGCGCGCGAAATTAATCCGCGATTTTCGCCGGACGGGAAGTGGATCGCCTTTTCCTCCAATCGCGCCGGCAACTACGATGTTTACGTAATTTCTGCAAACGGCGGCAAACCGCGCCAGCTCACATTCCACAGCGCGGACGATACCGTCATTGGCTGGACGCCGGATGGCCGCAACATTCTGTTCACTTCTTCGCGCGGACTCGGAGTATTTCCAGGCGTCGCCACTCTTTTCCAAGTCAGCGTGGATGGCGGCATGGAACAACCGCTCACTTCCGACTGGGGCTCATGGGCCAGTTATTCACCCGACGGATCGAAGCTCGCATTTTCCCGCCATCCCGGCGTGTGGTCACGCCAGCATTATCGCGGCAGCTACGCGGTCGATCTGTGGATCGAGGATTTAGCCCCCAACGTTTCCAAAAAATACACGCAGATTTCTGACCCCGATTACAAAGGCAATATGTTCTGGCCCATGTACGGCCACAACGGAGAAATCTATTTCGTCGCTGATCGTCTTCCTTCCGAAAAGAACGTCAAGTTCGGTGGCCCCGAAGTAATGAAGAGCGTCAACAATATTTGGAAAATTTCCGAGCGTGGCGGCACGCCCGTTCAAGTCACGCATCACACCAGCGGCAAACTTTATTTCCCAACCATGTCAGCCGATGGCAAAACCATCGTGTATGAAGAAGAGTTTGGACTTTGGAAATTGGATGTGGCCACTGGGAAAAGCACTGAAATCCGCGTGGATATTAAATCCGACACGAAGGAAAACGATCTCGAGCTGCGCACCATTCAGAACGAAGCCGAAGGATTCAGCCTCTCGCCATCCGGCAGGCGCGCCGCCATCTCCACTCACGGAGAAATTTTCACTGTGGCCACCGATCGCGGCGAAGCGCAGCGCGTAACCGAAACTCCCTGGCGTGAACAGGATCCGCGCTGGTCACCGGACGGAAAATGGATTGCCTTTATCTCCGACCGCACCGGACGTCAGGAAATCTGGATCGCTGACGAGATGGGCGCCAATCTGAAGAGACTCAGCGACGCCGATTGTGACAAATCAAATATCGTTTGGGCGCCAGACGCGAAGTCCTTCCTGTGGGCCGGCTCCGACCACACTCTCCGTCGCGTAGATGTTGAATCCGGCAAGACAGAAACGCTCGCCACCAGCAATACCGCCAATATCGGCGCTCCGCAGTTCTCGCCCGACGGCAAATCTGTTTCTTTCTCGAAGGAAGATTCGCTCCTGCGCGCCCACGTTTACATCAAGCCGCTCGACGACGGCGCAGAGCACATGATTGGCTCCGAAGATTTTCTGGTAGCAAACGGCGCGCGCTGGACGCCCGACGGCAAGAAACTCTTGCTTCTCGGCGGATTCGGCGCGCCTGCTATGTCCGCGCTGAATCGCACCACGCTGCAACTTTTCAGCGTTTCACTCACTCGCGCCGAAAAAAATCCAGACGATCGCGACGTTGATACCGAAGCGCAGGCTCAAGCCGCGCTCGATGCAGGCCGTGGCGGACGAGGCGCTGGTGGCGGGGCCGCGCCAGTCGTCGTAAAAATTGAATGGGATGGTCTCGATCGCCGCATTCGTCAGCTTACGAACATGCCCGGTTCCGTCGGCAATATCGCTCCGTCGCCTGATAGCCGCATCATCGCCTTCGTTGCGCAGGGTGGTGGCGACGCGGGTGGCGCCGGCGCGGGCGCCGGCCCAACGCTCTACACCATCGCCGATGACGGTACTCGCCTCACCGTCGTGGCGCAGGGCGGCGCGGGCGGTGCCGGCGGCGGTGGCCGAGGAGGAGGCGGTGGTGGCGGCGGATACGGCGATCTGCAATGGACGCGCGACAGCCGGAGCCTTTATTACATGCAGGGCGGAGGCATCTATTCGGTTGCTATTGCTGCGCCGCCGGCAAATGAAAACGTGGCCGCTGGCGCCGCAACTGGTGGCGCTGGCGGGCGTGGGGGACGTGGCGGAGGAAATGCCGGCGCTGCCCCTGCCGCAGCTCCGATCGGAGGCGCACCAGCAACTCCGCGCCGAGTAATGTTCACAGTTCGCATGGAAATAGACACCGTCGCCGAGCGCAAACAAGTTTTCGAGGAAGCCTGGCGAACCATGAAGAATCGCTTCTTCGATCCGAAAATGCATGGCGTTGACTGGGCCGCCGCGAAAGCAACCTATGAATCGCTGCTGCCGGACATCGCCGATAACGAAGAGCTGCACAACGTCATCATGGAAATGATTGGCGAAATCAGCGCATCGCACACTGGAATTTCCGGCGGCGGTGCTATCGGCGATCCTAACGATCGCATTCAGACCTATTATCCGGGCTTCGATCTCGTATCCGATCCGTCCGGCTTCTACAAAGTTGCGCGGATCTACAAAAAAGGCCCCGCCGATCACGACTACGTAAAACTATCGCAGGGCGATTTCGTCCTAGCCATCAACGGCAAGCCAGTGAAGGTCGGAGAAAATTACTGGAAGCATTTTAATTTACTCACCGGTAGGAAATTCGAATTCACCGTGAACTCCAAACCGCAAGTGGATGGTGCGTGGACCATCAGCCTCGAGCCCGTTACCGGAGCCGCAGAAACAAATCTCGAATACGCGCGCTGGGTGGACGACCGCAAAGCCATGGTGGATAAAATTTCCAACGGTCAAATCGGATATCTGCACATCCGCGCCATGGACGCTCCATCTCTCGCCAAATTCGAGCGCGATCTTCTCGATAATCTCGATAAGAAAGCTCTCATCATTGACGAACGCTTCAACGGCGGCGGTGGAATTGATCAAGAGCTTCTGGAAATCCTGAATCAGCGCAAAATGTATGAGTCCTACGTCGGCCGCGATTCCGTTCGCATTCCGCGTCCCGTGCAGGCCTTCTTTGGTCCCATGGTGGTGTTGCAGAACGAACGTTCAGCCAGCAACGCGGAAATGTTTCCAGAAGGTTTCCGCACGCTGGGCCTCGGCAAAGTCGTAGGGGTCACAACATACGGCGCGGTCATCGGCACCGGCGCGTTCACGTTGCTCGACGGCTCATCGCTCCGCACGCCCGGCATCGGCGTCTACACAGCCAGCGGCGAAAATTTTGAAAATTACGGCGTGCCGCCCGACGTGTACGTTGATAACACTCCGCCGGATTTCCTCGCCGGCCACGATCGCCAAATCGAAAAAGCAATCGAGGTATTGCGCTCTCAAATGAAGTGATTGTGTTAGAAATCGAACTTAGGTTGAAATCTTTTCGATCGTAGCGCGGCAGGCTCTTGTAGCCTGCCGCGTTTTTCATATGCGGACAGCCTCGTTCCTCTACAAACTCCCGGAAGCTGTATCCCGCGCCAAACTCTCCTCATACGCATGCTCGCCGTGCAAAGCCTCATCCAATCCAGCTTCCTCACTAGCCTCGTCAACCTTCACTCTCGTGAAAATGTTGATCACCTTCAGCATTCCATACGTAAAAACAAACGCCCATACTGACGAGAAAAGCACCGCCGCGATTTGCTTGTAGAAGAAACTCGAATCTCCAAAGAAAAGCCCGTTGCTCCCATCAGGATTAAATCGCTGATCCGCAAAGAGTCCCAACAATACAATTCCCAGAAATCCGCCGACTCCATGAACGCCCCAAACGTCTAGCGCGTCATCCCAACGCAATTTGTTTTTCAGTTCTACTGCGTAGTAGCACACGATTCCCGCAATGATCCCGATGATCACTGCTGTCGTTGGCGAAACATATCCAGCCGCCGGTGTAATCGTAGCAAGTCCCGCGACAGCTCCTGTCAGCAGTCCGAGAAACTTGGGTTTCTTCTCGTTCATCCATGCCACCACCAGCCACGCCACCGCCGCGAACGATGCCGCGACGTCAGTATTCAGAAACGCCGTCGCCGTCACGGAATCCACGCGCATCTCGCTGCCTGCATTGAATCCGTACCATCCAAACCACAACAGTCCCGTTCCCAGGGCCACCAGCGGAATGCTGTGCGGCCCATTATCCCGGCTACGTCGTCTGCCGACGTACAACACGGAAGCCAGCGCCGCGATCCCCGCTATATTGTGCACTACGATTCCACCCGCGAAATCCTTCACGCCCCATTGCTGCAACATCCCGCCGCCCCACACCATGTGCACGAACGGAAAATAAACAAACGTCAGCCATCCGGTCAGAAACAGCATGTACGCCTTAAACGTCACTCGATTTGTAAACGCGCCCGAGATGAGCGCAGGCGTAATAATCGCGAACATCATTTGATACGCGATGAACACCATCATCGGAATCGTGTTGTTCGGCGAAGGAGTGGTAAGACCTATTCCGCGCAAACAAACATTGTTGAAATTCCCGATGATGCCGTGCCAATCGCCGCTGAAACACAATGAATATCCGTACAGATACCACAGCACCGTCGTCCAGCCCATCGAAACGAAGCTCTGAATCATGATCGCCAGCACATTTTTTCGTCCGACAAGTCCGCCATAGAAAAACGCCAGTCCCGGCGTCATCAACATCACCAGGCTGGTGCACAGAATCATGAATCCCGTGTTGCCAGTATCGAGATGAAGCATTCGATCCTCCTTGTCGCACCGGACGGCGCCAATTCAGCCGTCAAATCAGCAGCGAACGCGGAAACGCCCTCAGTCTCTGCATATTCAACACGTCTAGCAAGCTGTAATTGGAATTGTGCCGCGAACGATACGCTAAATAGCTCTCATCGAATAAAATTGAGTTGGATCGAACCCGCACGCCAGTAGAAAATCAGAGCGATGACGACTTCCATGGTCCAATTTCTCTCTCAAAATAAAACTCGGGATTCCAGCGGCAATCTTTCGCGGCGGAAATCCCGATTCGCAAAGCCAGTCCGCTGAAGTGGACTAGCTTTCCATCTGTACCTGCAAAACTTCTCCCGGCAACCGGTCCATTCTCAACCGCGGATTTGATTCCACGCGCGCGTGGCCGCCAACGACGGCAACTCTGTGCGCGTGCGAGCGATCATGAAGCGGACGACCCGGAACGGGACCCACATGCTGAGCTCGAGCACGTGTGCCGTGATCATGCGCGCCGCGCACTTCCTTCGGCCTTCCCTCGCCACCCTCGCGGATCCATTCCATCTGAATCCCAAGCGTGCGCTCCATGTGTTGCAATTCCTTCCGCTGTTCACTCGCATATAGAGTAGAAGCCACACCGCTCAATCCCGCGCGTCCAGTGCGTCCAACGCGGTGAATGAAACTTTCCGCGCCGTCCGGCAAATCGTAATTGATCACGTGTGCGATATCCTGCACGTGAATTCCGCGCGACGCCACGTCGGTCGCAACAAGCACGCGAAAGCGCCCCTGTTGAAATCCGGCCAACGCCGCATTCCGTTGCGATTGCGAACGGTTCCCGTGAATCATCGCCGCCTTAAATCCTTCGCGGACCAAATTCTTCGCCAGCTTTTCCGTACCGCGCTTCGTCCGCGCGAAGACCAGCACGCGTCCGGTTTCTTTCGCCAGCAAACGTTGCAGCATTTCCTGTTTTCGGTCTGCCGCCACTTCAAACGCCTGTATTCGCACATTCTCGGAAGGCTTCAGTACGGACCCGAATGCCAATCGCACCGGGCTCTTCATGTAATCCTTGACCAGATGCACCACCGACGCTTCGAGCGTCGCCGAAAAGCACAGCGTTTGCCGTTCCTTCGGCAGCACGGAAACAATTCGTTTGATCGCGGGCAGGAATCCCATGTCCAGCATGCGATCCGCTTCGTCCAGAATCAAAATCTGCAGCGCTTTGAAGTTAAAAAGTTTCCGGCTAAGGAAATCCTCCAGCCGTCCCGGAGTTGCCACCACCAGCCGCGCGCCTCTGCTGATTGCGGTAAGCTGATGTCCTTCGGCCAATCCTCCAACGACAAGCGCCGCCGGCGAAAGTTGTTTGCCGCGCAGCACGTTGTAAACTTCCACCACCTGCATCGCCAGTTCGCGAGTCGGCACCAGCACCAGCGCGGCAATTCCCGGCACATTCTGTGCTAGCAATCTTTCGATCACTGGAATCAAAAACGCCAGCGTTTTGCCGGTTCCGGTTTGCGCGGTGGCCAGCACATCTTTTCCTTCCAGCGCCTGCGGAATCGCCGCGCCTTGCACCGGCGTCGGAACAGTGAACTTCGCTGCCGCCAGCCGGTCCTTCATGTATCGTGAAATCGGTAGTTCTGTAAAACTTTGCATTTACCTTGTCTTTTCTCTGGCGCGGGGCACAGCGCGACGCACAATCCGAGCTTCGGACGCACACAGCTACTTGCTATGGCCAGTTTCGATTAAATTACGTTTGACGAATAAACTGCGTTGTCATTGCTAACGTACGCTGAAGACTTACGGAGGAGAACTGAAGGCGGAACTTCTTTAGATCAGCCTGATTTCGACCAGATCAACCGCACCACACAACCGCTGAATTAAGCGCAAACGCAGTATATCACACTTCGCGCCCGATTTGAGCTTTTTCTTTTAGGGCTTCATGAGTACAATTTCCACTACAACATACCGCGCCGGTGGTAATATCTCGCCGAAACCATGAGAAAACTAAGCTTACTCACTTTTTCCGCTGCGCTTCTTCTTACTCTAACGACTAACTCCTCCGCGCCGGCTCAAACCGTCCGTGCCGCCGGACGCAACACGGTGCTTCACGCCGCGCGCCTGCTCGACATCGAAGCAGGCCGCATTGTCTCTCCCGGCGAAGTCCTCGTGCAGGGTGAGCGCATCATCGAAGCCGGCGCATCCGTTACGCATCCCGCCGGAGCAGAAGTAATTGACCTCGGCGACGTCACGCTAATGCCCGGCCTGATTGACGCGCACGTCCATTTGTTCCTGCATCCCGGCGCCGAAGATTTGCAAACCGTTCAGGAATCCGTTCCGCATCGCACAATTATTGCGTTGCTCGCCGCGCGCGATGATTTAATGGCCGGATTCACCGCCGAGCGTGACATGGGTACCGAAGGCGCCGGCTCCGCCGACACCGCCGTGCGCAACGCCATCAATCAGGGACTGATGCCCGGCCCGCGCTTGCGTATCAGTGGCAACGCCATCAGCATTCTTGGCGGACACGAAGACGCCATCAACTACAATCCCGACCAGCACATTTTTTCAAACGCCACCTACGCCAACGACACCGCCGAAATCATCACCGTAATTCGCCAGCAATTCAAAGAAGGCGCCGACTTTATTAAAATGTACGAAACCGGCCGCGATTCTTTCCGCGACAATCAGTTCACCGCCGTCTACCAGTACACGGAAGCCGAACTCGTCGCCGCAGTTCAGGAAGCCGCGCGCAACGGCAAGCGCGTCGCCGTGCATGCCACGGGAGAGCCGGGCACACTCTACGCCGCACGCGCCGGAGTTGCCTCCATCGATCACGCCGATCAACTCAGCGACGAAACTATGCGCATCATGCGCGATAAACAAATTCCCGCCGTGCCCACTTTTCAAATCTCAGAATATTTCGCTGACCACACCGGATCGCCCACGGCCGTCGCCCGTCAACATGCACAACTCGATCATCACGCTGAGGAATTTCGCAAACAGTTAGCCGCGGGAGTTCCCATGGCCGTCGGCTCGGACGTCGGCCCATTCCCGCACGGCACGCAAGCGCATGAACTGGAATTGATGGTGAAATTCGGAATGAAGCCGCTGGCCGCCCTGCAAGCGGATCTTCTCAACGGCGCAAAGCTGCTCGGTTGGCAGGACCAAATCGGCGCGCTGAAAAAGGGCTACTTCGCCGACATCATCGCCGTTCCCGGCGATCCGACGCAGGACATCAGCGTCACCACGAAAGTGAGCTTTGTAATGAAAGGTGGAATTGTCTATCGGAAATAAGCGATAGGTATCGGTAAGAACTGCAAGAGTAGGGAATTCAACGCGGACGAATTCTGCCTAGCTCGCGTCCTTCTCATCCTCGCTTGCGATTTTTTCTGGTGAAACGCTGTTAACGAGGCCGGATTTCTCTAGTTCCTTCAAGTATCCTGGCCTGTTGTGCCTGAAGTGGTCGGCAGAAACCTTTCCATTCAGCCACGAGGTGTCCATCGGATAGACAACCGGGTCGAAGATAACCATATAAAAGTGCCATAACAGAATAGAAAACGTAGCGAGAATTGCTTCATAGTAGTGAATAGCAGTGGCCGCGTCCGCAACCCATTTCGGAAAATGGCGGAGCGTAAAGTTGTTGAACCAAAGCAGGAAGCCTGAAACCGCCATAATGATCGTGCCCCAAATGAACGCCAGATACTCCATTTTCTCCGCATAATTGAACTTTCCAAACTTTGGTTCCTTCTTGGAAATCCCAAGGTTATATGAAATGACACCGAACAAATCGGCGGCGTCTTTCCACCCAGGCATCATGGCTTTTAAGATGGCTCGATCGCGCTTGTTGATGCTCAAATGGATGAAATGATAGACCGTGGATGCGAGCAGCACCACCGCAGCGATTCGGTGAACCGCTCCGCGCGAGCCTAGGTGTCCCTCCCAATGCAAAAACTCCTGAGCCCACCACGAATCAGGAAATTTCAGTGCGAATCCGGTAAAGACCAGCGTAGGAAAGCTCAGCATTACTCCCCAGTGCGCGATCCGAAAATACAGGTTCATTCGCTGCGCTTGCTGCCCGGTTTCAGAACGAGGCCGCCGGCGGATAAGCTTCGCGAGCAAGTCGATCAGATTGTGAAAAACCATGAAGCCGAGTGTCAGCGCGATCAAAACCCAATAGATCCGGCGAATCCATTGGACCACCGGGTGAGCCGTGCTCTCCGACATTTGCACGTGGACAGGCCCGATGGCAAAACTCTCTCCGGCGCCGGCGTGGCAAGCGCCGCAGGTGGCGCGAAGGTTTGCCGCATTGACTGTGGAACGCGGATCCGAAGACCGGTAAATATTGTGCACGCCGTGACACGAAGCGCAGTTCGCGACGGTTTGAGAACCTTCGCGGAGAGCCAAACCGTGGTAGCTATCGGCATAGCTGGGGACGCGGTCTGCAGGAAGACTGTAACGCAGTGCCAGCCGCTCATCGCCGTGGCACCGGCCGCACGTAGCCGAAGAAACGCGTGAAGCGTTGACGAGCGACGCGGCGTCTTTCGGACCAAGAATTAGGTGCTCGCCGTGACAATCCGTACACACGGGCGCTCCCGCAGCTCCCGCTTTCATCGCCTGACCGTGAACGCTCTCAAGGTAAGTCTTCGAGATATCTTTGTGACACTGTCCGCATGTCGTCGCCACATTCCAGTGATTGATCTTTGACCGCGGATCGGCGGCAGGCACAATGTCATGGCTGCCATGGCAATCCGAGCAGGACGCCGCTGATTCATTGCCGCTCGCGACGGCACGTCCGTGCACGCTCTTCTTGTAGAGTTCTACGGGATGCGCGAAGGGTATCTTGTGCAGGGAAAGGAAATCCACGTTGCTGTGGCATGTGGCGCAGGTGTCCGCCAGATTCTTTTTGGCCACCGGCGATCCTGCGTCGCCGGAAGTCTGGATCTTGTGCACAGGACCGTGGCAGGAAATGCATTTGGGAGCGTCCGGATCGCCGCTTGCCGCTGCTCGCCCGTGGATACTGCCGGCGAAGTCCTTCACCTCCTGAGCGTGGCACTGGGCGCACTTGGAAGGCGCAAGGTCGGCCGCGGTTTTTATCCCGTGCGGTTCACCATGGCAGGACTGACAGGCCTCTGCGCCGAGCACGCTGTGAATGCTGTTCGGAACCGAAGAAGCTTCATCGGCATGGCAGGTTGCGCATTGCACTAGGACGATTTTTGCCGGATGCGGATAATCCTTTATAGTTGTATGGCAGTCGCCACACGCTAGGATTCCGTGAGCGCTGGCGCCATGCTTTGCTGGATCAATTGAAACGCTTTTTCCCGACGCAGACTTCATATCCGGCTGGCCGTGGCAGGCCAGACATGTCTCGTCTTCTTTGGGCAGCGGGGAAGCTTTAGACTGGGCGCCAACGGACGTGCAGAAAATAGCTACGGTAAGCGGAAAATAGAGCGCCAGCCGCCATCGCCGAATCTTCGCGCGCTTGGGCGCTCTTTTTAACACGGAACTCCTGCGGTTGTTTACTTCACTCCAAGATCAGTCAATATTTTTGGTTTCTCTTCACCGAACGCCAGCAGTTCGTGGCAGGCGGAGCAATCATTGGAGATGGTTTTGCCGTCCGCGCTGGTGTGGTTGCCGTCATGACAACGGAAGCATCCTGGGAAATCGGTGTGGCCCAGGTTATTCGGATGTGAGCCCCACGTAAGTTTCATAGCCGGGAACACGTTGCGGAGATAAACTGCCGCTACTCCCTCTGCGGATTGCTGAACAAGCGCTTGCCGGCTCTGATACACGGCTGGATAGGTTCCTCGGTAGAAATCAGTCAGCGCCGACACGATGCGCATGTGCGCCTGGTCTCGATCGGTGTAATCAACCTTTAAGACTTCGATTGCTTTCTTCTTAATAAAAGGAAGCTCCGGGCTGATCTGTCCGATTGCCATCTGGTTGTCCACCGCCCGCTCTGGCAAATCGAACGCGTGCGTCGGCCGGTTATGGCAGTCAATGCAGTCCATTTCCCGGTGGTCCCCTTGCTCCAATTGTTGCGGCGTGGATTTTACGTCGCTTGAAACGTAATGAACCGCCTTCCCATCATCGCCGATATAATCCACAACCGGGATCACCTGGCGTGCGGCGTCAATCGAAACGTAGTGGATGCGGGAGTGGTCTGCCAAATGCCGCCCGTGAATTCCAACTGAGCCTTCCGGGGCGCGCCCGCCGATTCTCATCAGGAGCACGTTGACTTGAGGCGTGTTTTTTTCGTCGTCCTTGTAGCTGGTGTGAATGACGAGTTTATCTCCCGTAAATCGCTGCGGCCAATGGCACTGTTCGCAGGTTTCCCGCGCAGGCCGCAGATACTTCACCGGAGATGGGATCGGCGTGGAATAGGTGTGAAAGGTCACGGCAAAAACCTGGCGCACGCCGGAGAGCTTCGATCGCACGAACCAGCCAGCGCCTGGCCCTATATGGCATTCCACGCAGTTGACTCTCGAATGGGGAGAGTTCTGGTATGCCGTAAACTCGGGCTCCATGGGTGTATGGCACGTCGAACCGCAGAACTCCGTCGAGTCCATGTAGGCTACGCCACGATAAGACGCTGTTCCCAAAATGATTAGATTGATGGCCGTTACAAAAGCGATTTGAAACATGGTGCGGCGCACCACAGGCAGGCCAAAATCCACGGCCGGAAACTCATGCGGCACTTTTCCAGCCAGGCGAAGTTTCCGGCGGCGGATCCATATCCCCACCGGAACCAGCAGCAATCCGGCAACAAAAACTCCCGGGAGAATCAGGAAGATTAAGACTCCGATATACGGATGAGGTGGTCCGGGGAGCACAACATCATAAATCCAGAACGCCAGCATCGTGAGCGCCGCCGTAGTGGTGAACACCGCTCCGATAACCGTTAGCGTGTTCTGGCCAAAAAAATAGACGATGCGAACCCAGTTGCGAGTGTGGCTGGCGAGGCTCATTCAGATAATGCTGTCATATCCTTTGCTTAATTTATGCAAGGGCTTAAATCCCCGGCCCACAACGGGCCCGACATTGATTTCCGCGGACTTGAAGTCCCGCAATTGCACCGTTTAGAATTCGTCCGCTACTGGATCGCTTTGGCTACTTTTTCATCGCTCGGATGTACGCGATGAGGCCTTTGATCTCCTCCGGCTTCAGTTGCTTTTCGTAAGCCGGCATCTTGTTCTTTCCCTTTGCTGTGATGTTCGCAAGCTCGTCATCCGTCATCTTCCGGACTTCATCGCTTCGAAAATCATGTGCGCCCAGCTTTATGCCCACCGGGCTCCCGGCGCCGTCTGCGCCGTGACACGATGCGCACTTCGCTTTGTATGTTGCGGCGTCATCCGCATGTGCCGCCGGGATCGTCATGGCCAAGACGACAGCAGCCAGCACAACCACCGCGCTGCTCATAACTGCGTTGCCGAAGTTTTTCATCGGGTTCCTCCCTGTCATCAAGATTGTAATCAATTCACCGTTACGATTTCTATTGCGGCCGTGGCCTATGATCCCCACGGGGTGTTAGGGATTTTTACCATAGATCAAGTGCGGTGCCACACCCGCTATGGCATAGGATGTGACGATTCTTGGAACTACTCTCCAGGGTATTTTCAGTGCGGGAAGTGAACCCCAAAAAACCAGCAGAAACAGTTGCTACGGTGGGGGTTGCGATTCGAAACCGGTTATCCTGTGTGGTCATCGCCTATCGTATCGCCGAATGAAACATCCTTCATTAAACCGGCAGTGCAACCGCGGCACACGAATCACACTGGGTACCGTAGGGAAAGCATGATTTCAAGTAAGTGCGACGTGAAAACTTGCTCTATCTGCCCCGATTGCGTCCCCGGGGAAAAGATTACTTATTCCCCAGTGCGCGCGAATAAGCGACCAACTCGGCGATTTCCGCCGGTTTCAATTGCTTCCCGAACGCCGGCATCTTGCCCTTGCCGTTGGTGATCACAGCTGAGAGGTCTGAGTCCTTTTCAGCTTTCACTTCAGGGGAATGAAAATCGCGCGCCTTCAGCGCTTTTCCTGTCGGCGAGTTGGCAGCACCGTCCGCGCCGTGACATGTGGCGCATTTATTCGCGTTGTATAGCTTCTCACCGTTGCCCTGTGCCCGCATCACAGAGCTCAATACCATCGCCATCATGATTGCAATTAATACGAACGGAAGCTTTCCAGTTGCCAGCCGATTCATCATGTCACTCCTTGAGAGATGATCTGAAATTCAATTTCAGTATACGTACTTCAGTGAGAATGTCACGTTGCTTCCATTGAAATCCTGCGACGGAAGCCGCGCCAGCCCCGCCGGGTTTGGAAAGCCGCGATCGTTATATCCAAAATAATTCCACGATGTCTTGTAGGTCAGGTCTTTGCGGATATCATACGACAGACTGACGAACGGCTTCAGGTAGTTGAAATTCAGTGTGCCACTTGGGGATAGCGCGTTCAAAAACGTTGTGTTGCCGCGCACAATGCTTCCCGCATAGCCCAGCATCGCGGTCACACGCTTCACGGGCTTCCACATCACGTCGGCGTACGCATAGTGGTCCTTGCTCGCATAAAACGAAAGTGTCCCCAGTGGGCCGGTTGTTCCAGGTATGGTACAGGCCGACGTGAACACCGTTGATCCGGTATCTGCAAAGCAGATATACGTTTGCGTGAAAATGTCCATGTAGTGGTAACCGAAATCAACCCACAAATTAGCGCCCTGCGAAAACGTTGCCATAGCGCTGTACGTGCGCCCGTGCTCCAGGTTGTTCACCATCGAAACGTTGTCGCGGTTCTCGTGAATGTCCACCGCGCCGCTCAAGCGTGCCCACGGCTTTGGATCGTAGCTCGCGTGAATCTTATAACTCTGAAGCTGCCGTGGACTGATACGCGTGAAGGAATTGTCGTTGTAGCCGAACATCATGTCTGCATTCAGCCTTAGTTTATCGGTTGGCTGCGCCGAAAAACCCACCACACCGGCATGTTCGTGAATTTGGGTAAGGTTTCGTCCGGTGTTGTTACCCGCCTCTGCAACTAAATTCGTCGCTGAACCTTCCGAAATCGAACCGTCCGCGTTCGCCACGCAGCCTACCGGCAGCGTGGTGGCCGGCGCAACGATTGCGCAATCGCCACGCGCCGCGAGGTAAAAATTCGCCGCAGTAGCCCCGGAAGCGCCTCCTGGAAAATAGGTTTCTCCCGTGTCTGAAGTAGCGGTGAAATCGGCAATCGTCCGGCTCGTGTACATATAGCCGACATGTACACTCGCTCGGCGCGTGAAATCATATTTCAGCTCAATCGTGTTCGTCACGATTCTTTGAGCCAGGAACTGCGAAACCAACTCGTCGGTCACATCCGCGGCGGAGCTCGACGTGTGCACTGGGCAAAGCGGGCCATTAGTTGTTGTTAACGGTAACTTATAAACAGTGCTCAGGCAGGATGTAGCAAATGTGGCGGCGGTTACAGACGAAATCGGTATTAGCATACCCGTCTGGCCGGCAGCCGCGGGCACGTCAAACAGGCTGGTATTAGCGGTATCCCACGCGGAAGGACTCCGCCAATCGGAGAACGCGAAATCGTCTTGAATATGCCACTTGTCCGTAATCCGATAATCGCCCATCCAATCGGCGTTCACAGAAACCCGCTTGGCTTGCGCGAGCCCGCCCGTCGTGCTTCCCACAGTGCTCCACCCAGTGATGCGCGCGTTGAAATCCGGAACTGTGTTGTTCCCACTGCTGTAACCGATCGACCCAGTCGTGGAAAAGTTCTTAAAATAGGTTGACTGAAACCTAAAAATCTCCGTCGGAAAATATGACCTTGGATTCTGCACCTCGGAAAAAGATGTCATCGCGGTGCAAGTAGGCGAGACCGTTGGAAAGGGTGTGCTGGCCGCGTTCGTTATAGCGCACGTTGACTTCCAAGGACCGCTTGCGTTGTATATCAGGCCGAGATTTATAGGCACGCCGTTTGAAAGTTGATAGGTGTTGGCACTGTTGCCCTCTATTTCATCGATCTTGGAATAAGTGAGAAATTCATCAAAGGACAGCGTGGTCTTCGGGATGCCGCGATAATCAACGCCGAACCGGGCAGTACTCGTTCTATACAGAAGCATCTGAGAAAGCAGAGGCTCGTTGAACCCTTCCCAAGTATTCGATGCAAATCCCTGATTGCTGTTTCGGGAATATCCAACTCGGAAGCGGAGTCGCGACTGAGGCAAGACCGTTAGATCGTAGTCTTGCATGTGCCGGGACAAATTCAAGGCCTGCGGCGAGCTCGTGACAGGGAGTATGGGGTTTGTCCCCGTCGTGATCGCCGTGTTCAAGGGATTGGCCAGAAGATCGTAATTCCAGAAGTTCCTGTCACGCCTAAATTGTGCTCGAAAGTCATACCACTTGTTCTTGTCGATGCGCAGGCGCGAAACATTGTTCGGATCTCCGCCATATCCGGAGTTCATGAACGTAAGGTTGTCGAACAATAGTCCCCGGTGGTCAATGGAGTGCATCTCCACGTTGTAGTCGAACAGCCTCATTCCGGACTGAAGATTCTCGAACGTGTCGTAATTATTCATGTTTCCACCAATCATGCTATCGCGGTAGCCAAACTCAACTGATTGGTGAATGGTGTAATTTCCCCAGACTTTTGGAGCGCTTTCTTCCGCTGCTGGCGCTGGTGTCGGCGTTGTCGGTGGAGTCTGCGCCGTCGGGGGGCTCTGTACGGGCGTTGTCTGCGTCGGCACTGTCTGTGTTGGCGGTGTCTGAGCCCCGGCGGATGTTGCCCACGCCAAAGCCAGTCCGATAACGCCAACCGTCATCCAGCCGCGCCATCCGAACGTCTTGCTAGGTGCTGGACGGTTCTTGTGTTCGCCACCCGCCACGCTCACTACTCTGCTCGCTTGCGGACTCGTGACCGTCATGACGGTCTCCTCTATTTGAAAAACGTGTGATCGAAATTTGAACCGTGGATCTGTGAATGGCAAATCGTGCACGCTTGATACTGTGCCGCCTGGTTATGGAACGAAGGTGCGCCGGGTGCGTTTGCAAACGATGTCGTATGGCATGACAGGCACAGCAAATTCACATTGCTCGTCTTTAGCATATGAGCATTTGGCGACCCGTGAGGCGTGTGGCAGGAAACGCAGCCCTCTACCTTTACCGGTTCATGCTCAAACACAAACGGGCCACGCTTATCGGTGTGGCAGGTGAAGCAAATGGCATCCTGCGCGGCGGACGTTCGTATCTGATTTGCTTTAACCGTACCGTGCGGATTGTGGCAGTCAACGCACTTCACCAACCCTTCATTTACCCGGTGGTGAAAGGGCATGGCGAACTGCGGCTTCTGCTGTGCGTGGCACGAATAGCAAAGTTCAGGCTGCGACTTCACCAGCAAAAATTCAGAATCCTTGCTGTGGTGCGGCGAATGGCAATCCAGGCAGCTCACGTTGTTCTTGATGTGCACCGACCGGCCAAAATCCATCTGTTCCTTACCGGAAGCGTGGCACGTCATGCAGCGTTCGCTGACCGTTTTCGCGCTCGCCGTCTTGAAACTGAAAATCTTCTTCAGGTCGCCCGGATCGTCGGCATGCGCCGCGCCCGGCCCATGGCAACCTTCGCAACCCTGATGCGACGGGCCACCGCGCTTGTCCAGCAGCGTCTTGTAGTGCGGAGATTTTTCGTAGTTTGTGAAAAGGTCTTCGTGGCAGATCTTGCACGCCTCCGCACCCACGTAACCACCGTTCGCAGGCGCTTGCTGCGCGGCGCTGGTCGGCGACGCCGCTTGTTTTGTGGTGTCCGTGAAAGAAGAGCTATGCGCTGAGTTGGCGCGGGGCACTGCCAGCACGCTAATCGAAATAAGAAGTGTGGCAACCGCGGTCCAAAAGATAGTGGTTCGCAATCGGTGGGACGAAATCCCGTTCGGTTTTCTGGGCGTCATAAGCACCACTCACCCCTCGATTCGCATTATCTACCTGTTAGAATGGGTTTAAGCTGTGACCCAAAATACTGTCAACTGTGACGGCCGTCACGATCACAATCTGTGCTGTTCAGGTAAGAGCGGAGAGCTCTTCAACGCTTTGGAAACCCCACGCAGACCAAGGATTCCAACGATTCAATGCGTGGCCGCCATGTCGCTGGCAATCCAAGCCAAAACTACAAGATTGTCTTTGGCAATTCTGTTCAGTGTTGCACAATCTTGCTAGTCAGACAAGCCCGCGTATTTTGGCTGTCTTCAGCAAGCGATTGAATAACCGAAATCATCAGCGTTGCGCAGCATCGTTGATGAAATGGCCTTCGCGCGCAGGTCAGGTGCGTTTGGAAACGCCGCGCAAGACTCGGGGGAGGAAAACGAGAAGCAATCCATACAAAAACAGAGAAACCGCCAGCCATTCCTTCCGTTCCAGACGCAGATCCTCGACCATTATCTTCACCGTTCCGCAAGCCAGCGCGCCATAAGCGGCCCAGACAAGTTCAATGCGTTTGAAGCGAGCGTAGAGCGCGCCAAAGACAAACGCGGAGGCACAAATCAGGGCAGTCCGAATCACCGCCAAGGCACCCGCGTCTGGCGCCCTCGATCTGGCGACCAGGCCGACCAGCAGAATCACCGCTGCGCTGGCCAGCGCGGACGCTGCTAGCGAGATCGCCAAGAACGCCACCAGGTGATCCTGCCGCAGGCGGCCATCCAGCTTCCAGGCCGTCAGGTAGCAGACTAACGCAGTCAGAATCGCAAACCAGATTATCGGAGTTATTGCTCCCGGATTCGCGCCAACAAAAGCGCGCGCCAAAAGCGGAAAGAATCCGCCGGAAAGAAACGCACCGAGCAAATAGACAGTCGCATGGTACCGCAACGTCGGATTTTTTTTCGCCGTCCCGAACAACATCGTGATGATCGCAGCAAGGCAGAAGAAGGCCGTCTGCGCCGCCGCTGAAAACAACATCCAGATTCCTACCACCGCGAAGGCGGCTGCGTACGTGGAAAACACATAGGAGTTCCGCCGCTGCGCATCTTGCCGGAAGCGCGTGAAGGCCGTCACGTAGCACGCCGCGGCAAGCGCCACAGTGACCGCGCCGAGAGTCGGTAGCGTGGTATCGAACGTCGCGGCCGCTACCCCGGTTACGGCCAGCGCGACTGAAACCGGAAACTGGACGAATTCAAAAACTGTTATTGGAAGACCCCGGACCAAAGTGCGATAGGCCGTTGATGCGCCATAAACCACGAAGAGTGCAACGGGCAGCGAAACAAGTCGTAATTTATCGGCGGGCAAATAGCCGGACGGCGGCCCTTCCGGCCTGGCAAGCAGATACGACATGAGCCAAACGACGAAATCTGCGGCCGCTGCAACAATGGGCCGCAGGTTCGGCCAATTGCTAAAACAGGCGCCGAGTTCCACCGTCAAGCCAACAGCCAAAATAGAAATAACGAACGGCACGACCGCGCCGGTGTCGATCACCAGCAACACCGCCGTCGGCGCCACGAAAAGCGCGAGAATTATAGGAGCCGCCCGAAGATCGAAACGGAAGGACAATCCAAGTCCAAAAATCATGAACGCGGCGAGCGCTCCCGCGGCGGTCGTAGTTGTAAGGATGTGGAAGCGTGCGGTAGTTTCCCAAACCAGAGGCGAAAAGATCAGCGCCGCGGTCAGAGCGTACACGGCCCGCGCAAATGCATCCGACGGCCGCAGCCTCTTGCTCATCATGAGCCAGAGTGCGGCGTATAGAATCGCGGCCGAAACCAAAAGGGGTCCCGGCAAAATGGCGGATTCAAAGGCAGCCCGGAACAGATATGCCAGAGCGATGCCCAGGACTGCGCGCCCAAGAATGGAAATAATTCCAGTTGGCGAATTTGCGGGTGATGGTTCCGGAACTTCTGATTCTTGCCGGGAGGGCGCTGACGCTTCAGGGAACGCGGAAGGAGTCTTCTCCAGAGCTAAGACGCGCTGCTCCACTTCGCCAATCCGCCTGGCGAGCTCAGACAGAACAGCAGCGCTTTCATCGGGCACATTCGCCATCCGCTTCTCCGTTCCAGAGCGGACGAAGGGACGCTCAATCAAGGTCTGATAAAGAAAGGAACCTGAGTTGAGCCGCCGAGATAATAGCGGCTCGCCCTGCCTCCGCCTCGGCTACCCGCCAACAGCATCTACGATAATGCGATCAACCTGCGACTGCTTCCAGCTTTCGTCATTCCGTAATCTTCGCGCTCGACGCGCGTTTTCCTTCAATCTCCCTCAGCAAAAGAGCAAGCGCGATAATTACTAAGCCGATCGCAATCAGCGATACAATCAGTCCCTTGCGCCGATACTGGACTTCCGCCATCGCGTCCATTCCTGCCCGATAAGTTTGCTGTGTGCCTTTCATTCCGGCCTGAATGTTCTGCTCGATCACCGGCAACTGCGCGCTGTGAATCGCCACGCGAGCTTTCGTCAAGTTATCGTGAGCCTCATCAAGGCTGAGTCTGGGTTCATCCACTTCAACGCCTGCGTCCTCTGCCTGCGCGAGAATCGCGGCGGACCGTGTGATGGCCGAATCCAATCCTAGAAGGTCCTGGTGCATCGTGGCGGAAGCCGCAAAGCCCTTGTCACCTGCGACATGGCACTTCACACACACGGCTCCCGGGGCCGTCCCGATCATAGCGTCGGTCGGATGGAGAATGCCGTGATTAGAATGGCAGGTGATGCAGCCCGGAAGGCTTTTCGCCGCGAAAGCATTCTTGTGCGGGCCGGAGTCAAATAATTGTGCCTGGAAAAGATGACATGTGGAGCAAACATGCTGGACAGAATCCACGCCCGGTGGCGCCGCACCATGGCTGCCATGACATGTCGAACAAGTTGGGGCGCTCAAGTCGCCATCGGCCAGAGCCTGGTGATGCACACTTAGGTTGTAATCGGCGAACTGGATGGTAGGAATCTTGTAGGGCTTCATGTGTTCGGCGTTGGCATGGCAGTTTGAACACGTCTTGGCGACATTCGTCGGATACACGGGAGAGCGGGGATCCTTTGGCGAAACAATGTTGTGAACGCCGTGGCAATCGGTGCAGACCGCTGCGCTCGAATCGCCCTTGGCGATTAACTTCCCGTGAATGCTGGTCGCATATTGACTGAGCTGGTCGGTCCGCAACGACGGATCATAACCACGCATATACGCGGCATCCGAGTGGCACTTTCCGCATAGCGCGGGTATCTGAGTCCGCTCAATGTGCCCGCGATAGCCCGCTTTCGTTCCCATCGACACAAGATAGTCGTCGCTGGAGGCATCGCCCCCATGGCAACTCGTGCAGGTGATTCCCTTTTGTGCATGAATGCTGCCGAGGAAGTCCGGCGAACTGACTCCCAGCGGCGCATCCATTCCCGCGTGGCAGTCGAGACAGCTGTTCTTGGTTTGGGCGTCCGCGCCAAATGCCACAAGAAGCATGAGCGCAGTCAAAGCCAATAGTTTGGCCCCGAACGAACCTCTTGTTCTGGCGACAATCAGGTTCAGCATCAACAAGGGGAAACGCTCCTCAATGTGCTCCGACGGCGAATCTTATTTTGCCAAGTAGCCATAGAGCGTCATACCCACGATATATCCAAGAGCAAACAGACCGGCACCTGTCACCCACCTTTGACCACGCCCGCTGCGCCCGCGATCAATGAATGGCAGGAGCGTCCAGCAGATGCCCGCAAGCGTAAACCCCAGCAGCCCGAGAAGTTCACCGTTGATTGGACCGATTTTTCCTGGGATAAACTTCAGCGTCTGAAACATGAACATGAAATACCACTCTGGACGAATTCCGGCAGGCGCGGGAGCAAATAGATCCGCCTTCGTCCCCAGCTCCCACGGCCTGAAGGCTGCCAGTATCCCCAGAATCGCAAGCACCAGATACCACGCCATTAATTCTCGGAGAAGAAAGTTCGGGAAAAACTGCATCTCGCGGCGTTCCGACGGGTTCGCCCGCCATTTCTCTTCCACTCGCGGCGGCACGCTGATACCGAATTTTTGTACCAGACCAAGGTGAGCCAACAGAAGCATTGTCGCCAACCCAGGCAGCACGGCAACGTGAAAACCAAAAAAACGCGTCAGTGTTGCTCCCGTCACATCTTCGCCGCCGCGGAGGAACACCAACATCCAGTGGCCGATAAGCGGAACTTGTCCGGCGATATCCGTCCCGACCTTCGTCGCGGAAAAGGAAAGAGCGTTCCACGGCAACAGATAGCCGCTGAATCCAAATCCGAGCACGATGAAAAGAAGAATCATCCCGCTCAGCCATGTCAGCTCCCTTGGTTTCCGATAAGACTTCAGGAAAAACACGCTGAACATGTGCGCAAACGCCGTAAGCACCATCAGGTTTGCGCTCCAGGAATGAATCGAGCGGATCAGCCACCCGAAGCGCACATGCGCCATTATGTATTGAATGCTTTCATAAGCGTTGTCAGGGCTTGGCCGGTAATACAATAGAAGCAGAATTCCCGTCAGTACCTGGATCACAAAAAGAAAAAGTGTCATTCCGCCAAGAAAGTACCAGTAGGAATAAGAATGTTGAGGGACCGTCTTGTGATGAACGAACTTCATCAGTTCATTCCATCCAAACCGGTCGTCGAACCACTTGCGGAGTTGGGCGCCTGTGCTCATTTCATTCCAATCAAGCTCGACGCACGAAGATCTGGTCGGCTTTCACCGCTACCTGGAACTCCTGAAGGGGTCTTGGAGGCGGTCCGCTGATGTTGCGGCCATCCACCGAGTACATGCCGTTGTGACAGGCACACCAGACAGCGTTCAAGTCGGAGCGGTACTGCACCGTACAATTCAAATGCGTGCATACCGCTGAGAGTGCGTGGTAGGTGCCGTCGCTTGAAAGGATCAACAAGCCGGGCCGGCTACCGAACCGAAAGATTTTCCCCGTATTTGGCTTTAGCTCCCCGATTCGCCCGGCGAGCACAGTGTCGGCCGTCAGCTCTTCCGTTTGGGGAGGAATCATGTACCGAAAAGCGGGATAGATGAAGGAAATAATCGAAGCCACAATCCCTGTGCCTAAAAAGGCTTCGAGAAATCTCCTACGGTCTTTGACCTGCACGGTCGATGCTGCGTCGTCCGCCAACCTTCACCTCCGTTGTGAATTTCCGGCACGCCGTTTCGTGCCAAACGAATTGACCGGCGTGCAAGGCGCGCACAAACTTCAAACCCCGAGTTGCCGGCGATTACGAGCCAGTCGAACAAACCCTTTCGCGCGATTTGCAGGATAAATTCCGAAACCGGCACGGCAAAGCTCTTCGTTTTGCCCGGCAGGACAGTGTGCCCGCGCGGAGCTGGCGCAGTCGTTGAATGTCGAAATGCAGAGCAATTGGATCGGCGCACCAGCTCAATTCAAACAATATGCGCATCCGGATTGCCGCATCCGTCCGGATTGATGAATCGGACGAGATACTATACCCATGACCGCGGATTACACAAGGATTTGCACGAAAGCGTCGCCGCCCGGCCCTTCTCCTGTCAGCGACACTTTTATTTGAGCGGGGCGTGGAAGTCTGTGATGGAAGTCACGTACTCTTGTGACTGGTTCCGGACGAATCTAGTAGATCTTACATTCCGGCAATCTGGGCTCAGCTCTTTTAAATTGCGGCAATCACCAACAACGTAGCGTCATCCGTAAACGTCCCGCCAGCAAATCGCACAGCGACTTCAGCCAGAGCATCGCCTCTGAAGTGGCCATATTGGCCAAAACTGTGCGGCACAATTAAGGAGCGAGCGACCAGAAACAAAATCACGCCTGCGGCGAAAACGCCCCCCAACCTGACAAGGTGCTCCGTATCCTTGGGCCATTTCATGCGCTATGCTCCAATCGTGGTGGCAAGCAGAGACGCGCTTTCAAGCAGTTCTGCACGCCGGACTCATCCAGTTTCTTCACATTGCAAATTTACATTTCGGGAATACGATTCCACGGTGATGGGTGTCGCGGAGATAGGTGACGGGGGGCACCAAAAGAATTCGGTGGGATTTGTGTGATTTCAAACGAGACGAAATCGGACCCAAATCGCATCAATTGCCAAGAACGTAGCGTCATCTGCACCCATGCTGACCGATCGCCCTAAGACTGGCCACAGAAGAATTGCCTTGCACCAAGCGCGGCCCACGATTGCCATAACAGGAAGTTCAAGTTTTAATATGCACATGCGGACGATCTCCAGTCCGACACACCGGACGCGCCGCAGCTTCTTCGCTCTTGCGCTGTGTCTTGCCGTTTCGTTTACGGCCTACACCAGCGCACACGCCAAATTTCTTCGCACTCAGCCAGACGTTCCACAATCGTCCGGAAAACCAAACAATCCAGCCATAAACGGTTTGGTTACGCTCGTGCAAACGCCGAGCGATCAAACTCTCTGGCGTGTGGATCTTCACTCCGTTGGCTACCCCACCGGCAATTCCCAACTTCAATGGCAGCGCGGACTCGGATCATTCGACACGGTTGATTTCGTGAGTAACGGTGTTGTGGTCGCAACCTTCATCACGCAAGAACCTGCTGCCGCCCTCCAAAGACGTAACGATCCAAATCGCGCACGCCCATATCGACTTCACGCCATTTTTCTGGATGCCGCCACCGGAACAGTTTTGAAAACTCTTGACTGGCTGGGCGACGATTTGAAGATGGGAATTTTTCCGCGCTATGACGGAAGCTTCGTGCTTTTTTCCACGGATCATCTTGTTCTTTACTCCGCAGATTGGAAACCGGTGAAAGAGGTCGCAATCCTGCAACTGCAAGAGCCGAATGCAATCCTCAAGGAGATTGCGGAATCGCCCAGCGGCAAGGTCATCGAGGTTCGCATTCGTCGAGACACCTCGCTCCTGTGCCTCCGAATTCAAACGGACACGCTGACAGCGGTGCGGGATATGTGCTCAGCTCTACTTGGGTTTTCAGTTTCAGATGACGAACTGGCGATGTCTGACGCTCGTCAGACCTTCAATCTCAGCGGCGAAAATCGTGAGGGTCATCCGCAGGTAAACTTCCACGGCGGGCCACAGCCTCACAATCAAGCTCCGTTCGCGAAAATAGAGGTCACCGCGGAACGAGAAGACCGCAGAGGAATTCTTTGTGATTCTGATAGCGTCGTCAGTTGCGCCGTACCCGCTTTCATCAACAACGATATGATCGTTGTTCACAATAATTCTTCGCTGGGCCTGTTTGACATCAGTGGAATAGCGAACCATGAAAAAGCGAAACTGGAATTCCAAAGGTATTTTGGCCGGACTCCCGCGCCCGGTCCAGCGCCGAACCCCGAATATGATTGGGTTGCCGGAGTGGGAAGGCCGGTGCGTGCTGCGGCGAATGGCCAGAGGTTTGTCGTTGCGCTGAATGCGCCCGTGGCGCCCGAAGATCAGAGCGCCGCCAATGCGCTGTTCCCCGAGCTTCTCCCGGCGGCATTTCCAGACCATGTTGACGTTTTCGATCTGCCGTCCGGCCTACAGTCGCGTCTCCCTGAACTGCAGTGCCAAAAGCCGGACGGCCCCTGCGACTGGTGGATCTACAGGATCATAAATACCAAGAAACAATTTAAACAAATCTGGGGGCTTGGCCTTTCTCCCAACGGAGAAAAGCTCGTCATCGATTCCGGTGGCGTGATTCAGACGTACACGCTTCCGCCCGAAACAGCTAGCGCTGAGCCGAAGCACTGACAACAAATCTTATTCGGGTAGTTTTATGAGCGGGTAAAATCCGGCGAGGGTCCACGACTTACAATGCCGCAATCACCAACAAAGTAGCGTCATCCGTAAATGTCCCACCAGCAAATCGCGCGGCCTCCGCCATCAGCGAAGCGTGCAATTCGCCTGCACCGG
>OCZU010000308.1_pt1 | contig 34416 bp, 24 predicted proteins | sample 1539001 | NCBI WGS metagenome assembly OCZU01 (sample SAMEA3539306, study PRJEB22396) | soil metagenome | biome: tundra; feature: field; material: soil | place: USA | collected 2010-05 | depth 0.15 m | reverse complement strand
ACCACCGAGATCTACACTCTTTCCCTACACGACGCTCTTCCGATCTATTTGATCGTCGGCCTGCCGGGCGAAACGCTCGAAAGTTTTGCCGTCGGATTCGACCGGCTCATCGCGCTCCGCCCGCAGGAAATTCAAGTCGGCATTCTCAAAAGGCTGCGCGGCACGCCCATTGTGCGGCACGACGCCGAATGGCAGATGGTTTACAACCCGCGGCCGCCGTACGAAATTTTGCAGAACAAGCTGATTGATTTCGCCACGATGCAGCGGCTGCGCCGGTTCGCGCGCTACTGGGATCTGGTGGGCAACAGCGGCAACTTCATCGCCACCACTCCGCTGATCTGGAACCGGATTGGAGTTCCGCCTTCAGGCGGTGGAGCGCAACTGTCCCCAGCCGCGGCGGTTAAGAAAGTTGAACGGATCGAGTCTGGAGACAACTCCCCTCCCCATGAAGCGGAGCGCCGATCCTCGGATCGGCCAGTTTATGAAGTACTGTCGCACCGAGCCGATCAGGAGATCGGCCCTCCTTCTAGCACCTTGGTTGAGGGGTTCGGCGCAGGAAGTTTGATTTCGGGGAATTCTCACTCGAAACCGCCTGAAGCCGGGACTTCCAACGCTTCTCCCTTCCACTCCTTCTTGCGCTGGAGCGACTGGCTGCACGCGCGCATCGGGCGCACCGACAGCATTGCGCTGACCAGGTTGATGGAATTGCTGTTTGAATTTCTCACCGGCGAACTTCGCCTCGACGCGCGACAAACCGCGGAAACAGTGTGGCGCGACTACCAGCGCGGCGGACGGCACGACAAACCGAAGTTCTTGAAAGATTTTCTTCCGGAGAGCGAACTGCGTTCACGGCGCATCAACCAGACCCTCCCCAAGCGCCAAGCGCGGCATCTGGCGTGAATTTTTGCGGCATTTGGCGCTGCGCAGAAATCAGGCGCATCCGGCACTCCCCTGCAAATGCCAGATGCGGAGCGCGGCTGTGTCGCAGCGACCAGCCGCAGCACGGACAAACGTTGCGCAGGCTCTGGATCTATCTTACGCGTCACTCTTTGCGAAGCTGCTGCGGCTGATCCCGCGCGGCGCGGGACACAGCCGCGCTCCAATCTGTTGTGTTTGTGGCGGTCGCGGAATCTCCTCCGGGTAAAAACTTGCGCGAACTTCAAAGCCTGCTATTCTCTGCGCATGAAATTTCTTGGCGCTACGGTGGCCTATTTGATCATCGCGTTCGTTTTGGGCTGGGGCATTTTGCTGGCGGTCACCGGCCACTTCTGGCTCCTGGCGGTCGGTCTGCTCGCCTACGTGGTCGCGTTCGCGAAAATCGGCTGTTTGCCGCCGGGCAACTCGCACTGAACTTTGCGCGCGGTCATTCAGCGCGTCGCTGAAGCGAGTGTCACCATCGTCGGCACGGTCGAACGAGCCATCGGCCAGGGGTTGCTCGTTTTGCTCGCCATCGAGGACGCCGACACCATTGAAGACATCGAGTGGTTGAGCGGAAAAATTGTCCGGCTCCGGATCTTTGCCGATGACAGCGGCGTGATGAACCGCCCGGTTCAGGAAGTGAACGGCGAAATTCTTCTGATCAGCCAGTTCACTTTGTTTGCCAGCACCAAAAAAGGAAACCGGCCTTCGTACGTCCGGTCGGCTAGACCGGAAACCGCCCTCCCGCTTTACGAACAATTCCTCGCCCGGCTCACACAGGATTTCGGCAAACCCATTCAAACCGGCGAGTTCGGAGCCGACATGCTCGTCCGCCTCGCCAACGACGGGCCGGTGACGATCATCATTGATTCCAAGTTGCGCGAGTAGTTTGGAGTTGCGCCTTCAGGCGGCCCTGCGCGCACATCCGGGACGACAATGCGCAACTTCAAACAAAAAAGTTCTAATTTCCCGCCCGTTCAGGCATCTATATCTCTATGCGTAGTGCATTGGACATTTTAACTTTCGGCGGTTTGCGTCCTATTCTTCTGCCCCCCCGGAGTGGAGTCAGAGGAATGATCGGCAGGGGAATAAAGAGCATGGCCATATTGGCTTTGCTTATCGGATTCTCTTCTGTATCGGCACTCGCCGCCCACACGCAGGCACAATTGATTCTCCCGGCGGAAACGGCGCGGCCCGGTGAAACGATTTTCGCGGGAATTCACCTCAAGATGGATGCGGGCTGGCACACGTATTGGAAAAATTCCGGCGCATCCGGCATCCCCACCAGTATCAAATGGGATTTGCCCGCCGGCATCAGCGAGGGAGGAATTCTCTGGCCCGTCCCCGAAAAATTACCCCCAGACGATCTCGTCACTTACGTTTACGAAAACGAAGTCGTGCTGATCGTTCCGCTCACGCTCGCGCCCGACCTGAAGCCCGGATTGCGCGAGTTGAAAGCATCGGTTTCCTGGCTCGAATGCAAAGAGCAGTGCGTTCCCGGCAGCGCGGAAATCAACGCGACGCTCAATGTCGGAACGGAAGCCAAGCCCTCCCCTGAGGCCGCGCTCATCGAAACGTGGCAAAAACAATTGCCAAAGCCGGGCAAGGATTTGTCAGCCCTCGCGTGGTGGGAGAAAAACGCGGCCGGCGACCTACGCCCGCTGATATTGGAATGGAATTCATCCGGCACGAGCGGCGAACCTGATTTTTATCCGTTCGCCAGCGAGCAATTTGAAGTGCAGGCTCCGGTTGAAAAACTTCCATCCGACGCCGGTAAAATCCAAATTCGCAAGCCGGTTAAAAAATATCAAGGCGACTGGCCGAAGGAGATTTCCGGTTTGCTGGTTCAAAAATCGGGAGCCGGGCAGTCCGCCTATGAAATCAGCGTGCCGATCAAGGATTCAAATGGCGGTCAGGCTGCTTCAACCCCGTTTTCCTGGCCGGCATTGTTCAGCGGACTCGGCCTTGCGTTTCTTGGCGGGTTGATTCTAAACATCATGCCCTGCGTCCTGCCCGTCATTGCTTTGAAGATTTTCAGCTTCGTCAAACAAAGCGGCGAAGCGCCGGGCCGCGCGCGGAAACTCAGCCTCATTTACGCGCTGGGAATTCTCTGCTCGTTTCTGATATTGGCCGGTTTTTTGATCGCCGTGCAACAGGCCGGGCACGTGGCCAGTTGGGGCATACAGATGCAAAACCGGAATTTCCTCATCGGCATGACGATTCTCGTCACGCTGGTGGCGCTGAATTTGTTCGGCCTTTTCGAAGTGACGCTGGGCGGCGGCGCGATGAGCAAGGCCGATGCCTTGAGCGCCAGAAGCGGCGCGCCCGGCGCGTTTTTCAACGGCGTGCTGGCGACCGCGCTGGCGATCCCCTGCACGGCGCCATTCCTCGCCGCGGCGCTGGCGTTTGCATTCGGACAGCCACCCGGCATCATCGTGCTGACGTTTTGTTTCATCGCGTTGGGGCTGGCCGCGCCTTACATCGTGCTGACATGGAATCCTTCGCTCCTGAAATTTTTGCCCAAGCCCGGCGCCTGGATGCTGCGCTTCAAAGTGGCCTTGGGATTTCCCATGCTCGCGACGGTCATCTGGCTTTACAAGCTTTCGCAGAATCATCTTTCAAAAAGCCAGGCCTTGTGGTTCGGAATCTTTCTCGTGGCGCTCGCCATGGCGGCGTGGGCGTGGGGCGAATTTGTCCAGCGCGGCAACTCCCGTCGCGGCCTCGCAGCGGCGGTCAGCCTGATGCTTGTCGCGGGAACCGGCGCTTATGCCGCGACGCGCACTGAAGTTTTGAAATGGCAGCCCTGGAGCCAGGCTGCGGTGGAGAAGGCGCGAAAAGAAGGTCATCCCGTGCTGGTGGATTTCACCGCTGATTGGTGCGTAACCTGTCAGGCAAATCTCCGCTTCAGCATTGACACCCTGAAGGTCCGTGAAAAACTCGCGAGCATCGGCGCGGTCACCTTGATCGCCGATTACACGCTGCAAGACGAAAATATCAGTCAGGCATTACACCAATTCGGTCGTGATGCCGTTCCGCTGGTCGTGGTTTTCCCAAAAAATCCAAGCGCGGAGCCGATTATTCTGCCGCCGGTGCTAAAACCCGGAATCGTTCTGGACGCCCTCGATCGCGCGGCAAAATAGTCATTTTTCGTTTGAACAAAATCACGGCCTGGTGTTTCTTATCCTTGTGCAAAAACCCTGCACCGAAAGGATAAAATGAAAAGAGCAATTACTTCTCTAGCCATGATCTGCCTGGCCAGCATGGCCTTCGCCGCCGCCGAAGTCGGCAAACCCGCGCCGGATTTCACCGGCACGGACATCCATGGAAAAACCGTCAAGCTCAGCGATTACAGGGGCAAGGTCATTGTGCTTGAATCTTACAATCTTGATTGCCCGTTTTGTCACAATCACTTTCAAACCGGCGCGATGCAGGAATTGCAAAAGGACCTGACTTCCAAGGGCGTCGTCTGGCTGATGGTCAATTCCGTAAGCCCGCGCAATTCGAGCCATCGCACGCCGGAAGAGGCGCGCGCCGAGTGGGACAACGAAAAACTCAACGCCACGGCTTGGATTGACGACAGCTCCGGCGCCGTCGGCAAGCTGTACGGCATGAAAACCACGCCGCACATGTTCGTCATTGACGCGACCGGCGCACTGGTTTACGACGGCGCCATAGATGACCGGCCCTCACCTTCGGGAGATCCACGCAAGGCCCGCAACTACGTGCGCGAAGCCGTGGGCAAAATTCAAACGGGAGAAAAAGTCGCTGTTTCCGAGACCAAGCCTTACGGATGCGCGGTGCATTACTGAATCGAAAACACTTTTCATCAAGACCCGCCGGCAAAACCGGCGGGTTTTTTGTTCTCGAAAACGGCCGTGGACTCCGGATCCACCAGGAATGGCTGCCATAATTTGCATGACAACAGGCAAAAATAGTTGTAGGGTCAGCCCGTTCAAAGACAGCGCAACCAAACCGTCTTGAGCAGCATTATGAAATCGGAGAGTCGGATTTTCTTAAGGAGTGTGGCCGCACCCTCGGTCATCCTATTGGCGCTTGCTTTGGCGGCATTCCTGCCGGACCCAACGCGTGGAGGAAATTTTTATTCCGGCACTTCGCCGGCGAATGTCCCGTGGCCCGGTGGCGTCGTGCCGTATGAGTTTACCAACACGCTCCCCGCCGCAATGAAGCAAACCTACCTCGACGGCCTGCGCGAATGGGAACTGGCCGCGAACGTGACCTTTGTCCCGCACACCGATCAGACGCGCTGGATTCTTTTCGCCTACAACACCAACTACATTGATAACGTCTCTCCCGGCTTCGACCCGCAGGTTGTTACGATCTCCAGCCTCAGCCGCGCACAGGTCGGCCACGAGATGGGCCATTCGTTCGGGTTCACTCACGAAAACATCCGTCTCGATCAAACCAATTATCTCACGATCCTGACAAACAACATCTTTAACGAACCGGGAAACATATTTTTTTTCACCGTTGATCCGACCAGTGTCACCAATGGAAATTACGATTTCGAGTCAGTCATGCATTTGGGCTGGGACTTCGCTTCAACGCAGCAGGGCGTGCTCGCAACCCAACAACCGAAGCCGCCTTATTTTCCGCGCTACCAATTTCGCATGGGCAACCTCTGCCTCAGCCCCGGCGACCGCGCGGCGCTCCAATATCTCTACGGCCCGCCCGCCGTGCCGCTCACCAATATCGTCACCACCACCGCCGATTCCGGCCCTGGCAGCTTGCGCGCAGCCCTGTATTACGCCACGGATCATCCCGGCTCGGTTGTCCAATTCAACATTCCGACGAGCGATGGCGGATACAGCAACGGAGTTTTTAACATCCATCTCAGCGGCCACCTGCCGCCACTCGCCTCAAACGAAATGGTCATTGACGGTTCCACTCAGCCGGGCTTCACGAGCAAACCACTGATCATCGTGGACGGCTCGCAAATCATTCCCGAAACGTACACGTCCAATTCCGGACTTCTCATCTATTCGGCGAACAATCAGGTGAAAAACATTTCGTTCCAGGGATTCAACTGGAATGGCTTGACGCTGGAATTCGCCGATGCCACCAACAACACCATCGCCGGCTGCTGGCTCGGACTGGATTCCACCGGCAGCAACGCCGCGCCCAATGCGTCACAGGGAATTCTCTTTGTTCAAGGAGCCAGCCGCAACATCATCGGCGGCACGAACGCGCTCGCGCGCAACGTCATTTCCGGCAACAGCCAATACGGCATCTGGATGTCTGACACGAACACGACGGGCAATGTCGTTCTCGGCAATTACATCGGCACGGACGCGACCGGCTCATTCGCCGTCTCCAACGCGCTGGGCGGCATCGGCCTGTTTGTCGATTCGGTGGGACAGGTCATCGGCGGCACGAACGCGCTCGCGCGCAATGTCATTTCCGGAAACATCAATGCCGGCATCTGGGTTTCCGGCGCGGGCGTGAGCAATAACACCGTGCAGGGAAATTTCATCGGCCTCAACGCCGCCGGGACCGCCGCGATCCCAAATACTTTCGCCGGCATTTATGTGGTCAATGGCGCGCGCAGCAATGCCATCCTCAACAACGTCATCTCCGGAAATTTCTCCGAGGGACTTCGCCTCGCGGACACGGGCACGACGGCCAATCTCGTTCAAGGGAACTTCATCGGCACGGACGCGACTGGCACAAGCGCTGTGCCGAACGGGTTTCTCGGCCTCAGTCTTTACAGCGGCGCCATCAGCAACACCATCGGCGGCACCACCAGCACCGCGCGAAATGTCATTTCCGGAAACTACTCGGAAGGCTTGCGCATCCAGGGTGTAGGCGCATCGTGGAATTTGATTCAAGGCAACTTCATCGGCACGGATGCCAGCGGCACAAGTTCCCTTCCGAATGGTTGGACAGGTCTGACGATTTTCTCCGGCGCGACTTCCAACACCATCGGCGGAACCAGCGTTGGCGCGCGAAACATTTTGTCCGGCAATTACACTTACGGTCTCGTCGTTGCCGACCCCGGCACGAGTGGAAATCTGATTCAAGGCAATTACATCGGCCTCGCCGCGAACGGATCGGCCTCGTTACCAAATTATATCGGCGTGTTAATCTCCTCCGGTGCGACCAGCAACACGCTCGGCGGCACAATCAGCCCGGCGCGCAACGTCATTTCGGCCAACTTTGGTTCGGGCATCGAAATCAGCTACGCAGCCTCTGGCAATTTCATTCAGGGAAATTATGTCGGCCCCGACGCGACCGGCTCCAGCGCCACCGCCAACGGCGGCGAGGGAATCTACCTGCACGACGGCGCGAGCGGAAACTCCATCGGCGGCGCGGCGGCGGGCGCGGGCAATGTGATTTCCGGCAATAACTATCGCGGGATTTACGCGGTCGTCACGAACACCAGCGGCAATTTGATTCAAGGCAACTTCATCGGCACCAAAGCCGACGGCACGAACGCACTCGGGAATGCCTGGGACGGCGTTGTGTTTTTCGATGGCGCGAGCAGCAATGTCCTCGGCCTCGCCGCCAGCGGCTCCGGCGCGGGAAATACAATCGCGTTCAACGGCCACGCCGGAGTCTATCTCGGCAGCGACAACGATGACGCCAGTTTCGGCAACACCATTCGCGGCAACAGTATTTTTTCCAACGGCTACATCGGGATCAATCTCGTCGGCGGCATGGAAGACATCTATGGTGTCACGGCCAACGACACCGGCGACGCCGATATCGGGGCGAACAATCTCCAAAATTATCCAACGATCGCCAACGCTGTCGGCGACGGCTCCAGCACCCTCATCTCAGGCACGCTCAACAGCGCAGCCGGCAGGACATTTCTCATTGACGTTTACTCCAGCGCGAACCCTGACCTGTCCGGTTACGGTCCGGGCCAGGTTTACCTCGGCAGCACGACCCTAACGACCAGTGGCAGCGGCAATGCAAGTTTTACGTTGAGCGCCAGCGGAACCTTCAACGGACAATACCTTTCAGCAACCGCCACGGATCAAACGACTGGCGACACCAGCGAGTTCAGCCTGGACGTTCTCGGAACCATCGCTTCTGCCCCGCCGACATTCGCCGCACCGCTCAGCATGACCGGCACGGGCTTCGTTGCGAAAGTCTCACTGACGATCAGCCAGAGCTATCGCATCCAGGCCACGACCAACCTGGGAGCCAATCCCATCGCGTGGACTGACCTGACCAACTTCGTGGCCGGAAGCACAAACTTCCTGTTTCTTGATCCATCGGCCACGAATTTCTCCCGCCGATTTTATCGTGTGATTTCGCCGTGACATGGCGGCTGGGATTGATGACAGTGGCTGCCGTTTGATCTGTCATTAAAATGCACGTCAACATTTCAATCGTTTTCATTTGCCTCGCCGCCGTGTTGCTGGCGAGTTGTCAGACGACGACGCAAAAAAGTTCCGGAAAACACCCGCCGGTGAAACTCGGCGTCGAAGTCCTTTTCGAGAAGCGCCTTGATTTGCTTCACGGAAAACGCATCGGACTGATCACGAACCCGACCGGGGTTGACAGCCATCTGGACAGCATCATCGAACGATTTCGTCGGCATCCGGACATCAAGCTCGTGGCGCTTTACGGTCCCGAGCACGGCGTTCGCGGCAACGCCCAGGCCGGCGAGTATGTGTCGTTCTATTTCGACGAGCATTTTCAACTGCCGGTCTTCAGTCTCTACGGACAATCGCACAAGCCGCCGCCGAACATGCTCACGAACATTGACGAATACATGCGTTCGTTCGACACACAACACGCGGGAAAACAAATGGAATCCGGCATGATGAAAGCCGTGGATGTGATGGTCTTCGATCTTCAGGACGTGGGCACGCGCGTCTACACCTATATCGCCACGATGGCCTACGCGATGCAGGCGTGCGCGGAGAACGGCATTCCGTTTATCGTTCTCGACCGGCCCAATCCCATCAACGGCGTGGCGATGGAAGGACCGATTCTCGAGTATCCAGAGCACAGTTCGTTTATCGGCCTCTATCCGATTCCACTTCGACATGGCATGACGGCGGGCGAGCTGGCGCAGTTGTTCAACGACAAATTTCTTACGCCGAAAGCCAGACTGACTGTCGTGCCCATGGAAAACTGGACGCGCGATGAATGGTTTGACGAAACTTCTCTGCCTTGGGTCATCCCGTCGCCGAATCTGCCGACGCTTGATGCGGCGACGGTTTATCCGGGACAGGTGTTGCTGGAAGGAACAAATTTGTCCGAGGGACGGGGCACAGCGAAACCATTTGAAATTTTTGGCGCGCCCTGGATTGACGGCTTCACGCTCGCAAAGGAACTCAATTCGCTCAGTCTTCCAGGTGTGAAGTTCCGCGAGGTGTGGTTCACGCCAACCTTTTCCAAGCACAAGGAACAACTCTGCGGCGGCTGTCAGTTGCATGTGACGGATCGGGAGGCTTATCAGCCCATCGCCTCCACTTTGTCCGTGCTGCGGGTCATCCAAAAACTTTATCCGGAAGAGCTGGAATTCCACGCCAGCTACTTCGACAAGGTGATGGGGACTTCCAAGGTATTGCTGGCGATTGAAAGCGGCGCGTCCACTGACGAAATTGTTGCCACCTTCAAACCCGGACTTGAGCAGTTTTCAAAGGAGCGCCAGCAATACTTGCTGTATCGCTGACCGGTTAACTTTTTTCTTCGATCAGTTCGCGCCGCGCGCCGCTGAGCAGTTGTTCAACAAAGTTGGTTGAATAAACTCCACGGCGAAAGTTCGGGTCTTGAAGGATCGCCTGCTGGAAGGAGATCGTGGTTTTTACTCCGGTGATCATGTATTCGCCGAGGGCGCGGCTCATCTTGTCCATCGCCTCGCGGCGGTCTTTGCCATAAGTGATGAGTTTGCCGATCATGGAATCGTAATGAGAGGGAATCGTGTAGCCGGCATAAGCGTGAGTATCCACGCGAACGCCGCGTCCGCCGGGCTGGTAATACATTTCAATCCGGCCCGGACTGGGACGGAAATCGTCGAACGGATCTTCGGCGTTGATACGGCACTCGATGGCGTGGCCTTTGAATTGAATGTCGCCCTGCTTGTGCTTCAACTGCTCGCCCATCGCGATCATGATCTGGTATCGCACCAAATCTATGCCCGTCACTTCCTCGGTGATCGGGTGCTCAACCTGAATGCGCTTGTTCACTTCGAGAAAGTAAAAGTCGCCCTTGTCGTCCACGATGAATTCCACCGTGCCGGCGCTGGTGTAGTTGGCGACTTCGCCAATCCTCACCGCCGCCCGGCCCATTTTCTCCCGCAACTTTTTGAATTTATTGTCAATCAGCGGCGAGGGCGTTTCCTCGACGACTTTTTGATTGCGCCGTTGAATCGAACAGTCGCGTTCGCCCAGATGAATGATGTGGCCTTTGCCATCGCCGAGAATTTGAAATTCGACGTGGTGCGGGTTCTCGATGTATTTCTCGATGTAAACCCCGGAATTGCCAAACGCCTTGTCCGCCTCGGTGCGCGAGGTGTGATAGCCTTTGACGAGCGAAACGTCATTGTGCGCGACTCTCATGCCGCGACCGCCGCCGCCCGCGACAGCTTTGATCATCACCGGATAACCAATCCGCTTGGCCGTGGTCAGCGCCTCCTGCTCGTTGTCCACCACGCCTTCGGAACCCGGCGGCGTCGGCACGCCGGCCTTTTTGGCCAGCGCGCGGCTCACCGCCTTGTCTTCCAACGCGTTCATCGCGCGGGAACTGGGCCCAATGAACCGGATGTTGCAGCTTTCACAAACGTCGGCGAAATGCGCGTTCTCGGAGAGAAATCCGTAGCCCGGATGAATGGCATCCACGTCGGCGATTTCCGCCGCGCTGATGATGCGGTCAATGCGCAGGTAACTTTCGGACGCCGCCGCCTTGCCAATGCAGATGGCTTCATCGGCGAGCTGGACGTGCATGGAATTGGCGTCCGATTCGGAGTAAACGGCCACCGTGCGGATGTTGAGTTCCTTGCACGCGCGGATGATTCGCACGGCAATTTCCCCGCGGTTCGCTACCAGAATTTTTTCAAACATGTGGTCTTAGAGAAAGCAGTCCAACGGCAGCCGCGCTGCTTCGGAAATTGAACTCAGCTTGGCCGAATCTTGAAAAGCGGCTGCCCAAACTCCACCGGTTTCGCGTTCTCAACCAAAACCTGCGTGATCACGCCCCTGGCTTCCGCCTTGATTTCATTCATCACCTTCATGGCCTCGATGATGCAAACCACCGTGTCCGGGTTGACCTCGGTTCCGACCTCCACGTAATTGCCCGACTCCGGGGAAGGCGCGCGATAAAATGTGCCGATCATGGGAGACTTGATCTCCTGTTCCGAAGACGCCGCGAGCACAGCCGCTGGGGCTGCCGAGACGGGAGCGGCGATTGCCGACTGGGTCGCGTAAGTTACCGACTGGGAATCATCATACACCATCGCCGTCGTGCTGGCGTTGCCCCGCTTCAACCTGATTTTGAATTCCTGCTTTTCCAGTTCAAACTCCGTGACGGAGTTTTTCTTCATCAAGTCGATGATGGCTTTGATGTCTTTTATATCCACAGTATTAATTCCGTTTAGCGATTTATCAGACTTTTCTAATTAATTAGCCGGGTCACCGGACAAGCTGCCGACAATCAACGTCACTCTTGCCATTAGCAATCGCTCCAGACGGGCAGAGACTACTGACGCCCAAAAAATGCGTCAAGAAGTAAAAGAAAACTCTTTTTATTTTGGAAACAGCAGCCAGGAATTGCTCCAATTTATCTCTTTTTCAATTACTTATTGCTTTCGGCAACGTTAACGGCTGCTTCTACGGCCAAAACATACGAATCCACTCCGAACCCGCAGATTTGACCACGGCACACGGGTGCGATGAGCGATTTGTGGCGGAATTCTTCCCGGGCATGGACGTTGGACAGGTGAATTTCTATCGTGGGAATACCCGTTGCCGAAATTGCGTCCCTCAAAGCGATGCTGGTATGGGTATAGGCCGCCGCGTTCAAGACGATCACCGCGAACTTCCCCTTCGCCTGTTGAATCCAGGCGACGAGTTCTCCCTCCATATTGGACTGCCGAAAGTCAACTTCCACGCCAAGTTTGGCCGCCCGCTCGCGGACTTTCGCCTCAACGTCAGCTAGCGTCGCCCGCCCATAAACTTCGGGCTCACGCTGGCCGAGGAGGTTCAGGTTTGGACCGTTTAGGAAAAGAATCTTCATTGGCGTGAAACGTTAGCTGGCAGGTTGCAACATGTCGAATCGAATTCCCAAGCAACGGCGCAGCGGGCGCATCCGGGCGCTGGCCCCGTTTTCTCCCCCTCCTTCCCCAAGAAAGCTGCGGGCGAAGCCTCGGTGGAAAATAAATCACCTCTGGGTTGGGGTGAGGAGGCGCAATTGTTTCCGGCTCAAATCCCCTCACCCCAGGCCTCTCCCCGCTCGGGAGGGGGAGGGAGACGGGGCCAGTGTCAGGATGCGCCCCGGGGCAGCTCATTCTTTGAGATGCTGTCCGCCATGGGTCGGCGTCAGGCCGGTTAGAGTCGTGCTCGTTACTGGTTTAAGGCTTCCAGGAATCGTTCCGCCTCAATCGCCGCGGCGCAACCCGAACCCGCAGCGGTGACAGCCTGGCGGTAAACGTGGTCCGCGCAATCGCCAGCCACGAACACACCCGGAATATTCGTCGCCGCGCCCTTCTTCGGGATGATATAGCCGCTGGCGTCCATGTGGAGCACGCCTTTAAAAAGCTGCGTATTCGGCACATGACCGATCGCGACGAAAAGTCCGGCGGCGTCCACCACGGTTTCGGCTTCGGTTTTCAGGTTCTTCACGCGTACGCCGGTGACTTTGTCCTGCTTCACGTCGAGAACTTCGATCACCTCGGAATCCCAGATCGGTTTGACCTTCGCGTGGGCCAGCAGCCGTTCAGCCATGATGCGTGAAGCGCGCAGCGAGTTGCGGCGATGGACGAGATAAACCTCCGAGCCGAATCGCGTCAGATAGAGGGCCTCTTCGCACGCGGAATCGCCGCCACCCACGACGACGAGCGGTTGCTTGCGGAACATCGGCAGGGCGCCGTCGCATGTGGCGCAATACGTCACGCCTTTGTTTTCCAGCTTGTGCTCGCTGGCCAAGCCGAGATGGCGGTGGCTGGCGCCCGTGGCAATGATCAGTGTTTCGGTTTGCACCGTTTCCCCGTCCACCGTAAGCAGCAATGGTGTTCCAGCCAGGTCCGCGCTTTCCAGCGTGCCGAACTGCGCGCGCGCGCCGAATCGCTCGGCCTGTTTCTGCATGCGGACCATCAGTTCATAACCATCCACGCCTTCGGGAAACCCGGGGAAATTTTCGACCAGGGTGGTCGTGGTGAGAAGTCCGCCCGGCTGTTTGCCGGTGAGGACGAGGGGCTTGAGATTGGCGCGCGCGGTGTAAAGCGCGGCCGTGAGACCCGCGCAACCCGAGCCGATGATGACAACTTTTTCCATAGTGGCGCGCAAGCTAGTTTCATGCTCTCAACTTGGCAAGCCGCGACTCACAAGGCGGTTGCGCACGCCGGCTCCGGACAGAATCCCTGCGAATTGCCCCGCACCTATTTCCCGGCAAACTCATCCGCAGGAATCAACGAAGAAAAATACTTGTTACGAGCTTTGCAGGTTTGCCGATAGAAGGACATGTTGTAAAAATGACCGAGGAGATATTTCCATTTAATCTCGGTCGTGTAATGGTCGTGAGATGGAACTTTGTCCGAAGTGCCGAACCCCGTTTGGGCGCAAAGTTTCGGAAAAATCTCGTTGACCGCGAACGAGTAAAGTTCGATGTCCAGCCGGTTATGTTCCCTGGTCATTTCGACCATTCGGCGGTCGCTCTCGAGGGATTTTTTGACCTGATTATCCGGCGCGACCCGTCTCCTTTTATAGTTCAGGTTCAGCCGGTGGGGACTGAGTTGCTTCAAAACGTGGAGAGAAAGCTCAAATTTTTCTGTCAGGCCGACCAAGCCGCATTTCTCCAGGAAACACTTTGCCTTGTCAAGATTTCTCCCGCCCGCCATTAATTTTACCTGCCAATTTTCAAGGTGTTCGCTCCTGCGCATTTCCTCTTCAAACGTCCTCCGGTTGCCGCTGAGAACCGAATCCTGGTAGTGGGAAAAAACCCTGGCCACCGGCTCTCTCAGAAACGTCATGTAAAAGGGGTTGGGGACGGACAGGCTTAACGGATCGACAAGGTTATGCCCGGCGATGCTTCGCAATCCGGGAAACATTTTATTCGCGAAATCAAAATCATCCTGGCCAAAGACTTGCTTCTTTGCGTGATTGGTATGGCAGGCGGAAATGCCAAAGCTGTTTTCGAGAATGAATTGAAAAGTCGAGCCTGCGGTTTTATGTATGTGTAAAAAAACTATCATCCACTGATTTAACCCTCTAATGTTGCGAACAGTGGTTGTGGGACGCAAACTTTTTTTGCACCCGGGGCAGAGGCTCTAAAGTTGGTTCGGTTTTCTGCCGACTCCAAGGTTAGAAGCGGGAACTCCGCCAGCCATTTTTTGGTTGAACAAAAGGCCGCGAATTTCGCTCAATTCAGCAGGCCTGTCGGCTCGGGACGTCAAGCGGCGGCTTTTGTCAAATTCATGGACACGATTTTGGAAACGAAAAATCTGCGCGTCGAATACCGTTCGCGCGAGTTGAAACAGGCGACAAAGATCGCGCTGAAAGGTTTGAACCTGCGCGTGAATGCCGGCGAAGTCTTCGGCTTCCTCGGCCCCAACGGCGCAGGCAAGACCACCATGATGAACGTGCTGCTCGGTTACGTGAATCCCTCCGGCGGCGAAGCGTTTCTTTTCGACGTGAACGTGCGCGCGCCCATCGCCCGCCAGCGCATCGGCTATCTGCCGGAGCTGACCTACTACTATAAGTTTCTCACCGCCGAGGAATTGCTGCGGTTTTACGCGCGCATCTTTGGAATCCCGAAAGCCGAAACGGAAAAGCGCATTGATCAGCTTCTGAAGCTTGTGGAGCTGGATCACGCGCGCAAACGCCCGATTCGCACCTACTCGAAAGGCATGCAACAACGCGCCGGGCTGGCCCAGGCGCTGATCAACAATCCTGACCTGCTCCTGCTCGACGAGCCGACCAGCGGGCTCGATCCCCTGGGCCGGATGAAAGTTCGCGAGATCATCCAACGCCTGAGGAATGAGGGCAAAACCGTTTTCTTTTCCTCGCACGAGCTCGGTGAGGTCGAAACCGTCTGCGACCGCATCGCGATTCTGCATGAAGGCGAACTCAAGATCGAAGGCCGCGTCAGCGATCTCGTCAGGCAACACCAATGCAACCTGGAACAAATTTTCCTGAAAATCGTCGGCTACCAGCCGCAAGCGTGATATGAACAAGATTTTTGCCGTTGCGGGCGTCGTCATCAAAGAGCTTTACCGGCGCAAAGATTTTTACGTTCTGTTCATCCTCACCGTGCTCATCACGCTGGTGATGTGGTGCGCCAGATTCTTCAACGACGATGCCATCGTCCGCGCATTGAAGGAAATCTGCCTGATGTTGATCTGGATTTCGGCGCTGGTCATCGCCATCACCACCGCCGCTCGGCAAATTCCTTTCGAGCGGGAAAGCCGGACGATTTTTCCGCTGCTCGCCAAACCGGTCGCACGCTGGCAGGTGATGGTCGGAAAATTTCTCGGCTGCTGGCTGGCGTGCGGCATTGCGCTGCTTGTTTTTTATGTCTTCTTCGCAACCGTCATCGCCTCGCGGGAGCACACGCTGCCGCTCACGCAATATCTTCAGGCTCTCTGGCTGCACTGGCAGATGCTGGGAATCGTGGTCGCGCTGACCTTGCTCGGCTCGGTTTTATTCACTTCTCCGGCGGAGAACATCACCATCACGCTGATCGTCAGCGCGGGAATTCTCTTCGTCGCGCAGCACCTCCACAAAGTGGCGGAGCGGATGACAGAACCTTCCGCCACCATTCTTTCAGCGGTTTATTTTGCCGTTCCACACCTGGAATTTTACGACACCCAAAATCTCATCATCCATGACTGGCCGCCCATCGAATGGCGGTTCGTCGGCGGAGCGACGGTCTATGCGCTGGCTTACGCGGCGTTTTTCATCGTGGCAGCGTGCCTGGTTTTCCGGCGAAAGGCGTTGAACTGATTTTTATGGCGCAGACGCGGCTTATTCTCGTTTTGCTTTTTGTTTTCTGCTTTTCGCTCGCCACGTGCCTGCAACCGCGACAGGTGGCCACGGAAAAGAACGCGGAGCAAGGCGGAAACGTGCTGGCGCTGATGCTCGGCGACGCGCGGAAAATGTTCGCCAAACAAATGTTCGCCAAGGCCGACGCCTATTTTCATCGCGGCAATTATCCTTCCATCTTCGACCAGGCGCCGCGCGAGGAAGAAAACCATATGAGCGGCGAGACCCATCACCACGACGAGCACGGTGATGGAGACCACGATGAACATGACGAAGCGCCGGCCCAGGCGCAGGACTGGATCGAGCGTTTTGGCCGCCATTTTTATCCGTCGGTTCACGTCCATTTGAAGGACGGCGAGGAGCGCGAGATGTTGCCGTGGCTGCGCGTTTCCGCCGAACTGGATCCGCACAGCATCGAGACTTACGCCGTCACGTCCTATTGGCTGCGCGACCGCCTCAACAAGGTGGACGAGGCGGAGCAATTTCTGCGCGAGGGTCTGCGCGCCAATCCCAACTCACCCGAACTGCTTTACGAGCTGGGCCGGCTTTTTTACGATAACCGCAAGGATTATCCGCGCGCGAAAAACGTCTGGCGGTTCGCCCTGAGCCGCTGGCATGAAGTGGAGGAGCCCAAGCCGAAAGCGGACCTGCTTCTCCTCGCGCAACTCCTTGGCGGCCTCGCGCGAATTGAAGCGCAGGACGGACATTTCAACGAAGCCATCGAATACCTGAAGCAATTGAAGGAATTCTCGCCCAGCCCGGAGCAGATTCAGAAGCAGATTGACGCGCTCGCGGCCAAGGCTGCGGTGGCGAAGTAGTGCAATTATTTCCTGCCGGCCCATCCAAGGCCAGTTTCGCCGGGCGCATGAATCAGCGCCAGTCATGGCAACTTCATCTTCAGCGGTTCCCGGTCCTTCATCGCCGCAGCCGATAAAACTGCGCCGGACCGTTTTTGCCAACAACGGCGCGGAACGAACCGGTTCCGATTTGGGTCACGGTTGAATTCACGTCGGCATAGGTTCCGTTGACGGTGGCCGAACTTTGGAGGGTAAAGGAATTCGTCGTGTCCACCGGCGAGGCGGCGAAGTCCATCTGCATCTGGGCGCCGGCACCGATGGCTGCGACGGTCGTGATCTGCGGGCGTTGAAGCGTCAATACGCGCAAATTGTCCACCAGCGCGAACGCCAGATCGGGAATCGGCGACACGCCGCCGCTTGGATCGTAATAGCCGATGAAAATATTTGTGGAGAGCGGAATCGCGGAAACGTCCAGGCCCGCGATCTTTAGTCCGTCCATATACCACGTCACGGTGCTGCCGATCTTGTTTATCATCATGTCGTGCCAGGCGAAGCCGGGATTGCCACGGCCCGCCGTGCCGGTCTGATTACCCGGAAACGCAGCGATCTGGGACGCCGGAGCGGGGTCGCCACCGAATTCGGCGTAGTAGGAATTTGCGACCGCTTGCGAGCCGGCGGGATAAAGGCCGGGGTTGCCGCTGGAGGTCAGATGCGTGCCGCCTCTCCAGACGCGGTAGTCAGAACCGTTGCCGCCATCGCCATCCCAGGAGAACCAAACGCCGTCCACGCCCGAACCGCCGGACCAATTGGTCGTGGTTCCGGTTGTGCCGATGCCGGCGGAAGCAAACTCTGTCGAACCGCTTCCACCGTCGAACAACGGTCCGTTGTAATTGATCCACGCGTCGAATCTTAGGCGATAATCATTGGTGAAACTCTTGCCCGCAGGCGACAAACTGAGGCCGGAGGCAACGGCATTCGTATCGTTGACCTGCAATTTCAAGCCTTTCGTCGTGCCGTTCGTGGAATTCGGGGCGGCAGCAATTCCGTCGGCGCTATAATCATAAGCGAAGATCGCCGTGCCGTCTGATTGCGAACGGTTGATCTTCCAAATCGCGGAACTGTCCGTGTTAAAATCATCGGCGAACAGCGCGGGGCCTTCCACCAGATCGTCTTCGCGCAGAATCATCGTCGCGTTGCTGACCGAGCTTATCGCATAGCCGGCTCCAGCGGTCAAGGTGAGGATCGCTGTGCGATTGCTGCTGCGGATGCTGTCATTAATGGGCGAAAGCGTGACGATCTCGTTGGTCTCTCCGGCGGGAATCAGGATGGTGGTACCAAGGTTGGTATAGTTCACATCGGGAACGGCGGTCCCGGTCAGAGCGAAGTGAACCGTGGTGTCCACAGAGTTCGGATTGGACAGCCGAATGAAGTACCGCCCCGTCTTGTAATTCTCGTAAGCGGCGGTACGGTCCAGGCCAGTCGTGGCTGTCGGAACGTCAGAATCGTCGGTGATATTGACGATGGCGTAATTGATGGCGACATCGTAGTTCGTCGGGCTGCCGAGAACGGAAACCAACACCGTTTCAACCGGCTCGCCGATGGAGTCGTTGATCGGCGTCACGGTGATGTTGGTTGAAGATTCTCCCGCCGCGAAGGTGATCTTGTTCGCGATGGCGACGTAATCCACACCGTTGGAAGCCGAGCCGCTGATGCGGAGATTCACCGTCAGCGGAGCAGCGGTGCTTCCGGTGCGCGTGAGGGTAAATGTTCCGGTGTTTGCGCCGGGTTCCGAAGCATCGTTGTCCGGCGCGGTAATATCCACGGCCGGAAGCGGATCAACAGTGGTGAGATCAATGACGCGAACGTTGTCAAAGATTGCGTAACTTTCGTAAGGCTCGTCGGGCATTTCGTTGAAGAACGGATCCTGGTAGCCGAGCATGATATTGCCGCTGGTGAAGCCGTTGTTGTTGGAATGTTTCGCAATCAAGTAGCCGTTGATCAGCCAGCTGATTTCCCCGCTGCGCTGGCGTAATTCCACCTGCACCCATTGTTTGCCGATGGCTCCGGGGCTTTGGCCGGGCGGGGCGGGGAACATCAGTTGAAACGGAGAAAAGATCGTGCTGTCCGGAACATTTTGTTCCGGCGTACCGTCGTTGTCGCGGTCCAGGAAACCGCCCGATCCGGTCAGTTCAGTGTTGGGACCACCCGCTGGGTCGCCGACGTAAGCGCGATAATCGCGGCCCGACCCGCCTTCACCGCTGACGTTGAACCAGACGCCATCGCCACCGGGCGGCGTGTTCGGCCAGTTGACGTTGGTTCCGTAATGATTCAATCCAAAGCTGGAAAATTCAGTCGAGCCCCCGTCGCCAAACGGAACGTCTCCGCTGTAATCCATCCACAGATCAAATTTCAACGCGTAATCGCCGCTGAAATTCCGGCCGGTCGGATAAAGACTCACGGCCGCAATGGAGGAATTTCCGTTCTTATTGACCGTCACTTTGAGTCCCTTGGTCGTTCCGCCCGAATTTGGCGAGGACGGGACGAAGTTGGTGACGCCGTTGTAGCGATAGGTCTGCGTGCCGTAATCAAACGCGAACTGTGCGCTGTAGTCGTTGGTGACGCCGATGCCGGAGATGCCGTAAATGCTCCAATTGGCTGACGAGTCCGTTTGAAAATCGTCAAGAAAGAGCGTCTGTGCGGACGCCCGCCACGATGACCCCGAAATGCCGACGCCCAGCACGACAGTTGCGAGTGATTTGGTAATGAGTTGGTTCATAGTTTGATCTGGTTGTTTCCGATTTCTGTTTTTGTTTTCTGCAGTTCCGATTTCCGCTCACTACTGCGCGACGCGACGCATCGTCTGAAAAATCCTCCACCGATCAGGGGCAGGGAGCTTTTGGCGCGCTCAAGTCTTCGTCCTGCGACAATTCGTACGTGTAAATGTATTTCTTCTGCGAAATCCACTCCGCATGACCATCACAAAAATTCGCGTTCGCGCCCGCCGCGCCGTGGTTGTCAATTGGGTCGGGATAATCGTTGCGGTAGCCTTTGCCCATTTTTGCCGGATCCGTCGGACAATCATCGGCGTCCACCAGCAACCACGTCCCCGCCGCGCCGGGAACCATTCCTTTCAAGCCAAACGCGAACTTGGTTTTGGCGCGCGTCAAAACCAGGGCTTCCGTCTTCTTGGTGCCCAGGACGCCGGTCACCGGACTCGGATTATTCCACCAGCCGAATTGCTCGTAGCTGTGGCCGTCGTTTTTCGGGCGAGCCACACCCAGGCTGTCAATATTTGGCAGATCATGGCCGAAATCCTGCAAGCTGCGCAATTCAGCCCGGTCACTGAATGAGTTCACCACGCTGCATAAATCGGCAGTGTCCATGTACTGCTGAGTACTCGGACAGCAGAAACTTTTTCCGGCGGAAACGTAGCTGGGATAAAGCCAGTTGATATTGTCACCACATAGCTCGCCGCCCCGCTGAGCTGGCCCCTGTTACCATCCGCGAACAATTGGCTGCCCAAACCCAATTGTTTGAGATTGTTGACACAAGAAATTCGCCGGGCGCGGTCCTTCGCCTTGGTCAGCGCCGGCAGGAGCATCGCCGCCAGAATCGCGATGATGGCTATGACGACCAGTAACTCAATCAAAGTAAAGGCCTGCGTCGCCGCGCCTCTTCCTCGTTCAAGCAGGTTTTGCACCTGCATCAGATGCTGCTGTCAAATCCGAATGGGCCCCGTGGAAAAAGCATTCCACAAATCAAACTTTGGCTGACGAGCAATTGGAGCCACAACTCTCATAACAAGTCAACGTCATCTTGATTCCAGGATACACGTTCCATGTATTTTTTTTAGCAATGGGGTTTAATCGAAGCATGCCGCACGAGGCCGCGTTCAATTGATTTGATCGGGCTGCCTCGAACTAAAAAGGTTTTCCATACGATTGATTGACAGCACGGAACCAGGAAGCAGGGGCCAACCCAAGGGCTGGGCAGGCGAATTTACCTCCGCCTCTCTGCGCCGGACTTGAATCGCGGAGAGGAGCTCGCCTTGGTTTCACTAAGGGCTGAAGATGACTTTCCCGCTTTGGTTGGTGCCGAGCAAAAAACCTGAAGCGACCTGTTGTGTCTGCAAAATGGCGCCATTGAAACTGACTGTTTTCCCGGTCTTGGGATCCTTCATGCTGCCGGTGAACAAGCCTTGCGCAGTGTTCAGCGTGAGCGAAAAACCGTTGGTGCCTTTGTAGGCCAGTACGTTCTTCGGCGTGTTGGTGGCCGCATTGGTGAAGCTGAGAAAATAATTTCCACCGACAAGAATCGCCTTGCCGCTTGTGAAATTCAGCAGCGGAATGCCGGAGGCCGGAGCTTTGAACGCTGACCCCGTCGCGTTGGTCTGCACGCTGAATCCCGCCGGATAGAATTTCGTGTTCGATGCAGGTTTGATCCAGTTGAACACACCGCCAAGATTGGGCGAGCTGTTCGAGAACCCCAGCCAGCCCAGGATCTGGCCCTGGCCGCTGTAAAGTGAACTGTAAAGCGGCCACAGCCAATCCTGGGAAGCCTTCGCCGTCTGTGAAAGCGTCGTCCCGTCCGCCAGTTTTCCGCTGAGGGTCACCAGGCCGGCCGTGGTCACAGTGACGGCACCATAACCGTCGCCCTGAGGCTGAGTCGTGTCCGCCGGATTTCCCGGGCCGGGGAAAATGAGCGTGTATTTTCCGGCGAACGGAGCGGGGTTTGTCTTCGCGTCAAAAACGGAACGCTCGGCAGCGAGCGCAGCCAGCCACGTTCCGTCGCCGATGGCACCGGTGATCCGGCTGTTGTCCGCAGTCTCCATTTGCATCAGCAATTTAAGAGGCGTGCCGCCTTTTCGGGTGATGTTGTTTGAAGCCGCGCCGAAAGGATCAAAGGTTCCCGCGAAGGAAAGTTTGGAGACGCCCAGTTGCAGCGATCCGCTGTAAGTTCCGTGACCGTTCACGCTCGCCGAGAGGGCGCCGGAACTTGGCACTTGCGCGCCATTCGTATCAAAAAACAATCCGTTGTAAGACGCGGCCGCCGGAATAAACGGCGCCGCTGGCGGCGGGCTGGGACAACACGTGTAGGCGTTGATTTGAACGGAATCAATGCGCCAGCCGGAAACAGCCACGCCGTTCCCATTATCCGTGCCGCAACGCCATTGCAATTGAATCGTTTGTCCTGACACTGCGGACGGCAAATTCACGGTGCTCGTGATGAAGCCACTGGAGTTGCCGCCCCAAGCCGCGCGGCCCGCGAGAGGGTTTCCATCCATAGTGCTGATCGAACTGTTGTAACCGCCACTCGCGAAACTGCCACCAGCCGCAAGAATGTCCGTAAACGCGCCATTTCCGATTTTAATTTCCAGCACGCCGCCGTCGAAGCCCGATTCCATATTGTAATTGTTTCGGAAAACCAATTGCGCCCCGCCAGTCGGCAAGGGTATCGCCGGAGAAACAAGCGCATTCACGCCGGGCTTGCTGGATTCAGAAGAAAACGCCGTGTTTGGCGCGGTATCCGAAGCGCCTTTGCTCACGACCCAGAGCGCTTGGGAGTTGCTCTTCGTGGTGGTCCACCACGCCGGCAAGGTTGGCGCGGGCAGGCCGTCGAAATTCTGCAGATAAATCGTCGCCAGCGCGCCGAGCGGAATGTTGATGGAAACATTGCCAAGATCTTTTGACCCGTCCTTGAGCGAGAAGGTTGGGGTGATGGTGTCGCCGCACGAACCGCCGGCGGTAAATGTGAAAGGCACCATTGCGGCTGCGCCATTGGCTACGAGTACGCCCACTTGCTGCTTGCCGCTGGGATCCGCAATGCCGTTTGTCTCCAGCAAAGTAACCTCCAGGTTCGCCGTGTCCGCCGTGCCGATGTTTTGCAGTGTGAAATTTATCGTCACCGTTTCGCCCGGATCCACCGCGCCATTGGCCGTCACGCAATTCTCACTGGTCACCGCGTAACCACCCACCTTGATGGTGGGAGCTGGCGTGAGAATCGCGTCGTAAATCACCAGCGCAAAATCCTGCCGCGGCGCCGAGGCTCCATTGCTGATGCCGTCGGCGGCGATGTTCGCAGCGTTGATGGTGACGGTGTACGCTCCCGACACACCGGCGGGCAATAAAACGCTTTCGACGTTGTTCAAGGAGTCCGCCGTTCCGCCGGTTTCGGAATCCGAACCGTTGAAAACATTTCCTTTGTAATTATGGCCACCGACCGTGACGACAAGATCCAGATCGTTCACCAGAGCTGGACCAGCGGCAGTGCTGCCCGCGGCGTCGGTCCATGCCAGCGTCACGCGAAACGGTTTGGTGTCATCGACCACGAAACCGCTGAACGTGCGCGTCTGACCGCTCGCGGTGAAAATGTCCAGCGGATGCTGGTCGCGAAGCACTCGCGCCACGCCATCGAATGCCGTGCCGAGATTCAACTCACCCATGCCCTGGCTCGCCGATGGCAACGTGTCGTTGGCGAAGTTGCCGGTCATGTATCGCGCGGAGTTCATCAGGAACGCCTTGATCATTGCCGGGCTGGGCGGGGCGTTTGAAAGTTCGAGCCCGTTGTTGATGAAATACTGGCGCAGCAATGCGCACGCGCCGCTGACTGCCGGAGCCGCGTGGCTCGTGCCGGATGAAACGGTGAAGAATTCCTGGTTGAGCGGGAAAAAATTGTCCAGACTGCCCGCCGTTCCGCTGCCCGGCAACGCGCATACCCCCGTTCCGTCAAAACAGGAACTCGCGTTTCCAATGCCGTTGGTGGCGGGTGCGCCCGCCTGCGGCACGCCGCCGGTAATGTGCGTGCCGGGCGCGACCAGATCGGGCTTGCTGCGCCCGTCGGCGCATGGGCCGCGGCTGGAAAAATCCGTCATGTCGCTCGCGCTGTTCGCAACCAGATCAGAATCGGTTTGACAACCGCTGTCACCCGCCGAATCAACCCCACCATTGGCTGTCGAAAGCGACCGAACGCTTTCCGACGCACCCACGGTGATGACGTTTTTCGCGGAACCCGGTGAATTGATTGTCTGCGTGGAGGGCCCATCATTCCCGGCCACGAAGACAACCACCATTTGCCGACTATTGGCAGAACCACCGACATCGCGCACAAGCACGTCATAATCTTGCGCGTCCATATCGTAATCCCCAGCTGAAGAAGAACCCCAGCTGTTATTGCTAATGCGCCCGCCATCGTTGTAAGCGTGAGTGAGGAGGTTGGTATAGTTCGGGTTGGTGAAAGCATTCGGATCGAAAACCACCGACGAGCCAACCTTCACAAACGGGCAGACACCAAGGCCGTAGCTGTATCCCTCCGAATCCGTGTGCAGCAATAAGCCGGAAAACGCATCGTAACCGCCGATGATGTGCGCGTTGAGATTGCCGTGACCGTCGCAGCCGCGCAGCGTGCTGCCCGCATTGGGCGAGCCTTCGAGGCGATTGTAGACGACGCGGCTCGCCAGTGAAATGTCGCCCTGCGGATAAAACGCAAAATGTCCCGGCGTGGCGGTGCCGTTGTCTATGCCGCTGTCGCTTACATCCACCACCAAACCGGAAGCGTCGAATTGCGCCTGCGTGAAACCCTTGCCGGCCAGCCAGTCGAGATAGCCGGGGCCGCTTGGCAGACTGCCGAGGAGATTGCCGGCAAGGATTTGATCCTGCCGTTCATCATGTTTTTTCGGTGTGAAATAGGGATGAATCGAAACCACGTCGGGCTGCGCCGCGATCACGTCGAGTTGATCCGCCGGCAGCGCGACGATGACGTTGTGATAACCCAGCGCATCCGAGGACCTGACCACTGGCGCGAGCCGCAATTGCTCGATGATCCGCAGCGTCGCGGAGTTGGCGTCCGCATCCGCAACCATTTGAATCGCGAAAGTATCGGTGCCGATCTGTCTCGCGTTGCCTTTCCGATCCACGGCTCGGGCACGCGGATGGGTTTTGTATTCACCCGCATAATCGCCATCCCATTGAACGAAAGTCTCCGCGCCCGTCCATGATTGCAACTGCGCCAACGCCGGGGCGTCGCCATAAACCAGGTAGGCGTTCTGCGGCAGGTAGCTGATGATTTTGACGCCCGTGCGCTCCAGCGCTGCGCGCCATTCCGGCTTGATGGGCCCGACAAATTGAACGAGCTGCAGGCGGCGTCCGGCAAACGTGCCGGAGCTTTTCCGCAACGCCTGAATTTCCGGCGTGCGCGTATCCAGTGATTTCGCGTTAAGTTGAATGGAGTTGTAACTGTCAACCAGTTGGGCGCGGCCATCAGCGATTTTCGCGGCAGGTGCTTCCTCAACTTCAATGAGCTCAAAGCTTTTGTAATCGCCCAGCAATTTGCCGCCTTGCGCGATCAGCGAATCGGCCAGCGCGCGATCCGTCACGCGCAATTTGTGCGGCCCGGCCAGCGCAGCAGTCGCCATGACCAACGGCAAAAATAATCCCAGACGATGGAAAACAGATTTCAACATAGATTCCAATTGCTTCAATTAAACCGGAGAGCGACATCGAGACTTGAGTCAGTTGAGTTTCGATCTCAAGCGCGCAACGCAAAGTTGCGCGCAACCCTGACGAAAGTCAAACATGCCGCGGCCACAAGCCAGTCCCGTCGCTAAGCGGCTTCACTCAGGGCGGTGTGGTCCGACATGCGGAGGTCGCGACGAAACCAATGAATGACCCGTCTCCCGCGTGAAGGTTAAAGCAACTCCTTCGCGTAAGCAAAAAGCGCCGGTGCTCCGCCCGTGTGCCAGAACAAAACGGTTTCGCCGCGATGGAAAACTCCTTTGCGAATCAAATCCACCAATGCACCAAATGCGCGTCCGGCATAAACCGGATCAAGCACGATGCCCTCACACCGCGCCATCAGTCGAATCGCCTCGCGCTCGAGATCGCCGATGATACCGTAGCCTTCACCCTTGTAGCCATAGATAACCTTGATGTCACTTTGGGAAAGTCTGGCCTCCGAGCCGATATACTCCGCGCACTCGTTGGCGACCTGCGCCACCTCGATTTCGTATTCGTTCAGTTCAGGATCGTTCTTGTCAATGGACAGACCGTGCAACTGCCCCTTGAAGCCTGCGATGCGCGCACCCAGCACCATTCCCGCCTGCGTCCCGCCGGAACTTGAACCGAACACGATATGATCAACGCCCTGCTGGCTGACGCGCAGTTGTTCCGCCAATTCCATCATCGCCAGGACGTAGCCCGTCGCCCCGACGCCGTTGGAACCGCCGACCGGGATCGCGTACGGCTTTCGTCCCTGCGCGCGGAGTTGTTCGGAAAGTTCTTGGAATTTAGCCGGACGCTGTGAACGATCAATCCAATGCGCGCGCGCGCCAAGCAATTCGTTTAGCAGGAGGTTCCCGTTCGGCACTTCGGGCTTCTGGCCGTTCAGAATCAATTCACACCTCAAGCCCGCCTTCGCCGCCGCCGCCGCCGTCTGCCGGCAATGATTTGATTGCACCGCGCCCGCCGTCACGAGCGTGTCCGCGCCCTGCGCCAACGCCTGACCAACGAGGAACTCAAGCTTGCGGGTTTTATTGCCGCCGAACGCGAGGCCGGTCTGATCATCACGTTTGATGAACAACTCCAGACCGCCCAGTTCGCGGGAGAGGCGTTCGAGTTTCTCGACCGGCGTCGGCAATTGAGCGAGGGGAAAACGCGGCAATTTTTCGATTCGCATAATGAGTTTGTAGCCGCAACCGCGATACTCCGCAACCCGTCACATCTCAAGTCGGCGATCAGAATCCCGCCGCCGCGATGCAGCGTTGCAAAACGTCAACCAGCAGATTGGGTGCGCAGCCAAACAAAATCACCAGTGCTGCCAGAACGCTTAAAACAACCTGGCTTAAAACCGGCGCCTGCAGTTCCGGCGCGCTTGCCGGCGCGTCCGCCACATAAATCTGCTTGAGCACTTGCAGGTAGTAATAGAGTGACACCGCGCTCATGGTGAGGGCGAGAATCACCAGCCACAGCAGGCCCAGGTTCGGTGCGCCGGTTTTGATCGCCGCCGCGAACACATAGAACTTGCCGAAGAATCCCGCCAGCGGCGGAATCCCCGCCAGTGACAACATGAAAATCATCATGCAAAACGAGATTACCGGCGAGCGCCGGCTCAATCCCGCGAAGCTTGAAAGCTTGTCGTCCCCTGCCTGGTCTTCGACCACCGCCACCACACCGAATGCGCCGATGGTCGTCAGGCCGTAGGTCACCGCATAGTAAATCAGCGACGCCAGGCTTTGGCCGTTGTGCGACAACACGCCCAGCAGCATGTAGCCCGCGTGCGCAATCGCCGAATACGCGAGCAACCGCTTCACGCTGCTTTGCACGATGGCGACGAGATTGCCGAGAATCATCGAAAGCGCCGACACGACTGCAATCACCGGCACCCAGCCCGCCATGTAGTCATGCCACGCGCCGCTGCCTTCCGCGCCGGCAAAGCCAATCATCATGACTTTGGCAAAAATGAAGAAGCTCGCCACCTTCGAGCCGGACGCGATGAACGCCGCGCTCGGCGTCGGCGCGCCTTGATACGCATCCGGCGCCCAGAGATGGAACGGCACGGCGGCCACCTTGAAGCCAAACCCGATCACCGTCATCACAATCGCGACGACGAGCAGCGGGTCGAGTCCTTTGCCTGCCAGCGCGGCGGCGATTTGATGCAGGTTCGTCGCGCCGGTCAAACCGTAAATCAAACTCAAGCCAAACAACGTGAACGCCGCCGACATGCCGCCAAACAAAAAGTATTTTAGTGCCGCCTCGGCCGATTTGATGTCGCGCTTGTTGAAGGCCGTGAGGATGTAAAGCGACAGGCTCGTCAGTTCCAGCGAGACAAAAATCATCAGGATGTCCTCGGCGCTGACAAGGAACATCATCCCGACCGCTGCCAGCAGAACGAGCGCAAGATATTCGCCCACGTGTTCCGTGAAATTTGATTCGATGGAAATCAGCACCGTGAAAATCGTCAACACCAGCAGCGCGATTTTCACGAACTGCGTCAGCGGGTCAACCACCAGCATGCCGCCCGGCGCGCTGGCGTGCTCCGACAAAACCAGCATCCACGCAATCGCCGCCGCGCAGCCGACACTCGCCATCATGCCGCCCACGGCGAAGCGGACGCGCGTTTCCAGTTCCCGCAGCGCAATCAAGTCCACCGCCAGCACCGCGAGCGCCGTGAGGACCACGATGGTTTCAGGCGCGGCGAGTTTGAGCAGTTCGCGATAGCTCATTGCCCGCCTCCTTTCCGCAGCCAGTCAAACAGCGGTGAATCAAAGCTCGGCACAATCACGTCGAGCAGCAGTCGCGGAAACAATCCGATGAGCAGCGACACGCCGATTAAAATCACGGCGCCGATGCGTTCGGGGATTGAAATGGGTTCCATCGGAGCGCCGATCTCCTGACCGGCGTGTTCCTGTTCCTTCCCATCGTGCCGATCAGGAGATCGGCGCTCCTCGCCCTCACCGAAAAACGCCTTCTGCACCGCGCGCAACGTGTAGGCCACGCCAATTAAAATTCCCGCGCCGGACAAAACTGCCAGCGTCGGATACGCCTTCCATGCGCCGATCAACACTTGCAGTTCAGCCACAAATCCGCTGAAACCCGGCAAGCCCATCGAAGCCACGCTCGCGATGACAAACGTCACCGCCGCGAATGGAATCGCTTTGGCCAAACCCATGCCTTCGAGCACTGCCAACTCCCGCGTGTGCGTCCGGTCATAAACCATGCGGCCGACCACGGCGAACAACAGCCCCGCGATGACGCCGTGCGAAAACATCTGCAACACCGCGCCGCTCAAGCCAATCGTGTTCAGCGTTACCAAACCGAGCAGCACGAAGCCCATATGGCTCACGCTCGAATAACCGATGACGAATTTAAAATCCTTCTGCACCAGCGCCACCATCGCGCCATACACGATGCCGATGACCGCCAGCACCGCGATCACATCGCGCCACGAGTGAAATCCCAACACCCCAAAACCCCAATCCTCCAATCCGCCCGGGAAAAGCGTCATCGCCACGCGCAAACAACCGTAAGCGCCGAGCTTCATCACCACGCCGGCCAGCAACATCGAGGCGGCGGTCGGCGCGGCGACATGACCGGTCGGCGCCCAGGTGTGGAACGGCCACATACCCGCCAAAATTGCGAAGCCCACGAACACGAGCGGGAATACCCACATCTGAAAACCGTGCGGGAACGGATACTTAGCCAACTCCACCAGGTTCATCGTGTGTGCGCCCGACACCACGTAAGCCGCGATCAACCCCACCAGCACCATCGCGCTGCCGACGAATGAATAGAGCGCCAGCTTCATCGCGCCGTATTCCTTCCGCGTCGAACCCCAGATCGCGATGATGAAATACTTCGGGATGATCGCGATTTCGTAGAACACGAACAGCAGGAATACATCGAAGCTCAGGAACACGCCATACACACCGCCGATGAGCGCGAGGTAAAACGCAAAAAACTCCTTAGTTCGATGCCCGATGTTCCAGGAAAACAAAATCCCCGTGACTGCGGCCAGGCCGGTCAGCAAAACCAGCGTCAGACTGATGCCATCCGCCGCGAGATGATAATTGATTCCCAATGAAGGAATCCAATCTACTTCGGCAACCGTGACTATTTCGCCGGCCTTGAACTCCGCGAATCCAAAAAGCGCGATGAAAAACCCGCCCAAAGCCGACGCCAAAGCCACCGCCCGCGCCTCGCGAACGGCCGTCTTCGGCAGGAGCATCAGCACCACCACGCCGAGAAATGAAATGTAAATGGTCCAGGCCAGCATGATCAGAATTTCAATTGCTCCACCATCCTCAGCACCGTTGAGTTGATAACGCCGAGCACGAGTTGCGGCCAGATGCCCAGCGCGAACATCAGCGCGATGGGGACAACCACCAATGCGCGTTCCGTCAGCGTCAAGTCGGGCAGCTTCGACCATTTCTCATTCAGCGGCCCGTTGAAGACGCGCTGCAAGATCGTCAGGATGAAAATCGCCGAGACGAGCAAGCCGATCACCGACAGCGACGCGGAACACATCGCCAGCGGGAACACACCTTTGAAGATCAGGAATTCGCCCACGAACCCGTTCAACCCCGGCAATCCGAGCGACGAGAACAACGCGATGCCCATCAAGCCGCAAAACACCGGCGCGACTTTGCGCAGTCCGCCGAAGTCGTTCAACCCGCGCAAGCCGCCGCTGCGTTGTTCGAGGAAGCCCACAAACATGAACAGCGTAGCCGCCGTGAGTCCGTGATTGAACATTTGCAGCAGCACGCCGTTGAGCGCGGCGGCCTTTTGGGTTGCGGGCGCGATGACGTTGTCGCCGGCGGTCACGACCGCGAACACGCCGAGCAGGCAATAGCCAAGATGGTTGACCGAGGAATACGCGAGCATGCGCTTGAGGTCGCGCTGCGCGAACGCGGCGCACGCGGAGAAAACAATCGTCACGACCGCGAGCGCGAGCAGCGGCGTTCGCAGCTCATGAATCTGGTCGGGAAAAATCGGCAGCAGAATGCGGATGAAACCATACATGCCCATCTTCGACATCACACCCGTGAGCAGCATCGTCACCCCGCTCGGCGCTTCGGCATAGGTCGCGGGCAGCCAGGTATGGAAAGGCATCAGCGGCACTTTCACCGCGAAACCGAGCAGCGCTCCGCCAAAAATCAGCAGACATATTTGGTTCGCCGTGAAGGCATGGCCGAAAAGGTGCCAGCCAAAATTCGTCGAGAGCGCGGAAGTAATTCCGCCGCTGCGCCCCATCTCCGCGAGGGTTGGAAAATCAAAAACGCCCGGTGAAGAACCCGTCTTCGTCGCGAGAAAGATCCCCAGAAACGCCAGCAGCATCGCCACGCTGCCGACCATCGTATAAATAAAGAACTGGGTCGCCGCAGCGGCGCGCAGTGGTCCACCCCAAAGCCGCACCAGGAAGAATGCCGGGATCAGGCTCAACTCCCAGAAAATGAACCAGTGGAAAAAGTTTAGCGCCGTGAACGTGCCGAACAATCCGGCTTGCAGGAAGAGCACGAGCGAGAAATAGATCTGCGGGCGATCCTCCACGCGCCAAGATGCCAGCATCGCCATCGGCACGACGATGGCTGTAAGCAAAACCATCAACAGTCCAAGCCCGTCCACGCCCACGAAGTAATTCACGCCGAGCGACGGAACCCACGGGAGTTTTTCGACGAACTGAAGTTCACCGGACGCGGCATCAAAAGCTTTCCAAAGCCACAACGTCAGCGCGAGCGAGATGAAACTCACACCGAGCGCCAGCGCGCGGGCGAGCTTTTTGTTATCGTGCCCCAAGCCGACGACCATCACGCCGCCAAGCAGCGGCAGAAGCGTCAGCGCGGTGATGATGGGAAAACCGTTCACCGGCCGCCTCCCCAAATCAGGAACAACACCAGCGCCACGAGCGCGATGCCGATGATGCGGAGATAATTTTGCACGCGCCCATCCTGCAACCGCGACAGGAGCCGGCCCCCGAGCGTCACGCGCTCGCAGCTTTGATCGAAGCCGAGGTTGATCACAAGCTCGTCGAAAGCGCGATTCACCCACGACAGGCCTATAACCGCATAAGAGACGAGCAATACCACCCCGCCCCAAATCCAAGTGTCGAGAAAGTCGCAGACCCGCGCGAACCACGCGTTGAAGCGGATGACCGTGGCTTCGTAAAGTTCGTCAATGTAAAATTTATTTTCGAGCAAGCTGTAAATATCCGGGCGCATCCGCTTCAGCACGTCCGGTCGTTCAGCAGTTTGAATCGGCTTGCGACCGTAAATGTTCCAGCCGAGAAACAGTCCAAGGAAAACAACTCCCGTGGAGATGGCCATCACGCGTAGCGTTCCGCTTTCAGTCAGTTTTGCGAAATCAAAGCTCAGCGCCTCGCCTTCGAGAAATTTCTGAAACCACGGCCACGCGGGCGTGCCGACGAAGCCCAACAAAATGGCAAATGCCGCCAAAACGATCAGAGGCCCGGTCATGACGGCGGGGCTTTCGTGCGGAATATCTTTTTCCTTGTAGGAGACGACGTGAGGAGGCTCTGACTTTGACTCCGCACTCCGCACTCCGCGCTCCGCACTAGAATGAGCCTCCTCACGTCGGCTGCTACGATATGAACCAAAGAACACCAGCGCCACCTGACGTGTCATGTAAAACGCCGTGAGCAAAGCACCGGTCACTCCCAGAATGAACGGCACATGCGAGACCGGCCAGCCGTGAGCCGAATGCAGGATTTCGTCCTTGCTCCAGAAGCCGGAAAAGAAAAGTGGGAAGCCCGCGAGCGCCAGCATACCGACGGCGTAAGTCGCAAACGTCACGGGCATGAATTTGCGCAGGCCACCCATGTGCCGGATGTCCTGCTCCTCGTGGCAACCGTGAATCACCGAACCCGCGCCCATGAACAGCAGCGCCTTGAAGAACGCGTGCGTGATGAGATGGAACATGCCCACCGCCACGCCGCCGACGCCCAAGCCCATCATCATGTAGCCGAGTTGTGAAACGGTCGAATAAGCGAGGATGCGTTTGATGTCGTTCTGCGCGACGGCGATTGACGCGGCGAAGACGGCGGTGATGGCGCCAATCCAGGTCACGGCCTGGAGCGCGGCTGTCGCAGCCGCAGCGCCTTCAATATGCACCGATATCAATGGATAAACCCGCGCCACAAGAAATACGCCAGCTGCCACCATCGTCGCCGCGTGGATGAGCGCGCTGACGGGCGTCGGGCCTTCCATCGCGTCCGGCAGCCAGACGTGCAATGGCACCTGGCCGGATTTACCCATCGCACCGAGGAAAATCAGCAGGCCAATTCCGGTCGAAACCGCCATCCCCAGGCCGGTGGTCTGCACAACCATTTTGGCGAGTGCGGATTGTTCCATGCAGCCGTGGCCATCGTCGTAAAACAGCAACGTGCCGGTTTGAGAATAAAGCCAGACCATGCCGAGCAGAAACGCCACGTCGCCGATACGCGTAGTGATGAAAGCCTTTTTCGCCGCCGCCGCCGCGCTCGGTTTGTTATACCAGAAACCAATGAGCAGGTACGACGTGAGACCGACCATCTCCCAACCCATGAACAGCAGTAGCAGGCTGTTGGCGATGACGACGCCGAGCATTCCGCCGGCGAACAAGGCGAGGAACGTGAAAAAGCGCGTGAAGTTTTCGTCGTGTGCCATATAGCCGACGCTGTAGATGAAAATCAGCAGTCCGACGAACGTGACCATCACGAGCATCACCGCCGTGAGCGGATCGAGCACCCAGCCGAGCTTCAAAATGCCTGCGTCGCCGCCGGCAAAACGCAGCCACTCAAAATTGAAAACCTGTTTCGTCGCTTCATGGCCGCCGTGCTGGAGCGTGTGAGCGAACGCGCAGAGCGAAAGCAGAAATGCTAACACCATCGAGCCAATGGCGAGCGTCGCAGAAAACTTGCGATGACGCTGCGGCGTAAGCGCGCTCAATCCCGCCGCCAGAATCGGCAGCGCGGGAATCAGCCAGAGGTTTTTGACGATCCAAGGCATCATTTGAAAGTCACGGAGTGGCGGCCGATGGTAGCCCACGGCGCCAGCCGTGGGATTCCGGGTGGAATCAAACCAAGCCCCGGACGGGGCGACAGAAAATATTTTGAAAGCGGCGCGTTCATTCCCAAAGATATTTCTCGTCGTATTCGATTTCGTGTTTCTTGAGGAACGCAATCAACTCTTCCTTGAACGATAGCTTCCGATGATGCTCCTCCTGATTTGTAATGTAATCCAGCACGGTTTGCTTCTGCGAATGACTTGCCGTGAATGCCGCATATCCTGTTTGCCATGCGAAAGATTGGTGTTTCGGAAACTCGCGATGAACCCAGCCGCTGGAATTTGCTTTCAGTTTGCCGACAATTTCGGACAAAGCACTTTTGGCAGGCAGCAAAATTAAAACGTGAACGTGATCGGTCGGCCCGTTGATGAGCAACGCCTTGCCACCAAGTTCGCGAATAACCCCACCCAAGTAAGGAAACAGCCGCGCTTTGATCTCCGCATCTAGGAATGGCGCACGATCCTTCGTGCTGGATATCACATGGACGAGCAGATCGGTGTAGGTGTGAGCCATACGACCTCATTCTGTCGCCCCTCCAGGGCTTATTATATTTACGACACCATACCCACGGCTCGCGCCGTGGGCTACCGTCTCACGGCGCTCCGCGCCTGCCGATCGCGCCAGCGCGCTCAATCCCGCCGCCAGAATCGGCAGCGCGGGAATCAGCCAGAGGTTTTTGACGATCCAAGGTGTCATTTGGTTTCCGGCGGGCAGATGAGTGGAATGGTTTCGCGTTTGTTGCGCCGATAAACGCGAAAGTCCGCGCGATCCGTGGTAATCAAAGAGTGATCAGGGTTCAGTTCGCTCATGCGAATCAGGCAAAGATCGGCAAAATCAGGATTGCGGTCGGCATAACGCACCGCCAGGTCGCTGAGGTGTGGAATATGCTCATTTGCATCGAAGGCGAGTTTGACGAGTTGGTCATCCAACATCCCGAGCACAATCCGGCAATCACCAAGGTGAAACGCGGCCTCTGAAAGA
>OCZU010000307.1_pt1 | contig 34489 bp, 30 predicted proteins | sample 1539001 | NCBI WGS metagenome assembly OCZU01 (sample SAMEA3539306, study PRJEB22396) | soil metagenome | biome: tundra; feature: field; material: soil | place: USA | collected 2010-05 | depth 0.15 m | reverse complement strand
TCGCCTCTGTCCGCGCCCACGCGTCCGCCTCCAGAATTTTTTCCAGCGTCGGATGCTCGATGACTTGATGCGCGTCCATCACGCGGCGGACGGTTTCGGTGATTTGCGGAAAGTTGATTTTCCGATTCACGAACGCTTCGACGGCAACTTCGTTGGCAGCGTTGAACACTGCGGGCAGGGTGCCGCAGGTGTCCCCTGCCCGGCGCGCCAGTTCAATCGCGGGGAAACGGTCTGTGTCCGGTTCCTCAAACGTGAGCGTGCCGAGCTTCGGAAAGTTCGTCTGCACACGGTCACTCGCGGCGCGGTCGGGATACGTCAGAGCATATTGAATCGGCAGGCACATGTCCGGCGTGGAAAGCTGTGCAATCAGCGAGCCGTCCACAAATTCCACCATTGAATGCACGATGCTCTGCGGATGCACCACCACGCCGACGCGCGCCATTTCGATGTCAAACAGCCACCGCGCCTCAATCATTTCAAGTCCCTTGTTGAACAGCGTCGCGGAATCAATCGTGATCTTGCGGCCCATGACCCACGAGGGATGTTTCAGCGCGCATTCGACGGTGATCTCGCCGAATTTTTCCTTCGGCCAATCAGTCTTGCTGCGGAACGGTCCGCCGCTGGCGGTGAGCCACAGTTTGCGGACCGAAGCGGGCGGCTTGCCGTCGAGGCATTGGAAGATGGCGGAGTGTTCACTGTCCACGGCCAAAACGCGGACGCCGTGCCTGCGCGCCTCGTTCATCACAATTTCGCCGGCCATGACGAGGATTTCCTTCGACGCAACGGCGATGTCTTTGCCGGCGCGAATCGCCGCCAGAGCGGGTTGCAAACCTGCCGTGCCGACGATCGCGATCAAAACGATGTCGGCTTCGGGTAAAGTCGCGAGCCTCAGAAGTCCCTGGTTGCCGGAAAAAACTTCGCAGGAAGTCCCCAATGTGTCCTGCAGCTCTTTGGCTTTGGACGGATCGTTGATGGAAATCGCTTCCGGCTTGTGCCTGCGGGTTTGTTCCAGCAGCAGCTCGAGGTTGCCGCCGGCGGCGAGGCCCAGCAGTCGGATTTGATCCGGCAAATCTTCAGCCACCTTGACGGTGCTGGTGCCAATGGAGCCGGTGCTGCCGAGCAAAACGACGTTTTTCACAGATTAAAATTACAAAATGAAAAATGCGAAACCGGCCGGAACGCGTCCGGGCGGAGCCTTGGTTTTTGAGTTCTTCATTTTTAATATGGGATTGAATGCGTCAAGACGTGCCGCAAATACAAATACATGATGGGCGCATTGAACAATAAACTGTCGAGCAAGTCGAGGATACCGCCGATGCCGGGGAAGAGATTGCCTGAATCCTTCACACCCGCTTCGCGTTTGAACAGCGATTCAATCAGATCACCCACCACGGCACATACGCTCAGAACGACGCCGAGAATCACGGCGTGCATCCATTTCATTCCATACATTTTGCCGCCGAGATAATGCGTGAACACCAGACTGGCCAGCGTGGAAACGAGTATCGCGCCGCCGAAACCTTCCCAGGTTTTTGCCGGGCTGATGCGCGGAATCATTTTATGTTTTCCAATCAGCGAGCCGACCACGTAAGCGCCGGTGTCGCTGAGCTTCGTCACCAGGATGAAATACAGCACGTAATACTTGCCCGCGCCTTCGAGCGGCGGTGGAAAAGTGAAGAACTGGATTTTCTGCATGAAATTCAGCAGCCACGGCACGTACATCAGGCCGAAGAGCGTGGTTGAAATTGCCAGTATCCCCGCCGTGTTGCTGCGCGCAAAAAACTGGCGCAAGCACAGGCCGAGCACGAACAGGATGATGAAACTGGTTTCAAAATCGTTCACGCGCGCGGGCGAGCCCTGGGTGCCGACAAGGCCGGTCAGCTCCAAAAACGTTCCGGCCATCAACAGCACCCCGCCAAAAATCCCCCAGCCTTTGAAGCAGACCAGCCCGCGCTTTTCCACCATTCCGTAAAATTCAATCAAGCCGGTCGCGGCCAGAAAAGCCATCACCGCCAGGAAGAAATAATCCGCCACGAGCTTGTTGCTGGAAAACATCGCGGTGAGAACGACACTCCACAGCACCACGGTGCTGACCAGCCGGCGCAAAAAAATCTTCAGCTTGGAAGTCGGCGGCGGCGTTGGCGCGGTGGCGTCAGGCATGGGGAAAGAATGGAAGCGGGGTTGGCGAGTGTCGAGACGGTTTTACGCGAAAGCGAATATCCAAGCTCCAAGTCCCAAATTCCAAATCCCAAATTCAACTAGGCGCATTGGAATTTGGAACTTGGAGTTTGGAATTTTCAATTTCCCAGGCTCGTTCCGACGCGCCGCGCGCTCTCAATCCATGAATGATCCAGCGGCACGGTCTTAAGCTTGCCCGCGACCTCGGCAATCGGCACCGGCTTGGCGCCATCGCCGCGCGCGGCCACCATGACGCCGAAAACTTTTTCGTTGATGAGTTTCACGCACATCGTGCCCAGCCGTGTCGCGAGCAAACGGTCGCCGGCAGATGGCGTGCCGCCGCGCTGCACATAGCCCAGAATCGTCACGCGCGCCTCAAGATGGGTGAGTTCCTCGAGTTGTTTGGCCAGCCGCAGGGTGTTCCCGGAATGCCGCGCGTTCAGGACGGCCAGCTCCGTTTTCGCCCGCTGCTTTTCGGTCTTGGTTTTCGCGGCCGCCTTGCGCTTTGCAGCCGTCCCGAATTCCGCGGCGTCATCCTTGGACATCGCGCCTTCGGCCACGGCCACGATGCTGAAGTTCGTTCCGTGTTTGCTGCGCAGCCGGATTGCGGTCGCAATTTTTTTCACGTCGTACGGAATTTCTGGAATCAAAATCACGTCCGCGCCGCCGGCAATGCCCGCGCCGAGCGACAGCCAGCCCGCGCGATGGCCCATGATTTCCGCAATGATGATGCGGTGATGGCTGTGGGCGGTGCTGTGCAGACGATCAATCGCCTCGGTGGCGATGCCCAGCGCCGTGTCGAAACCAATCGAAGCGTCGGTAAGCGCGATGTCGTTGTCAATGGTCTTGGGCAGCGTGATGATGTTGAGGCCTTTTTCGACGAGGCGCAGCGCGTTTTTGTGCGTGCCGCCGCCGCCGATGCAGACGAGCGCGTCAAGTTGGTTCTGCTTGTAATGCTGGGCGATCACGTCGGTCATGTCGCGGAGTTCGCCGTGAAAATCCATGCGATGCGGCTTGTCGCGACCCGTGCCGAGAATGGTGCCGCCGACGGTGAGAATTCCCGAGAGCGCCCGCTTGTCCAGGCGCACCCGCAAGTCCTCCGCGAGTCCGCGATAACCGTCGCGGAAGCCGACCACCTCCATCCCGTAATCGCCGAGTGCCGCTTTGCCCACGCCGCGAATGGCCGCGTTGAGCCCGGGCGCGTCGCCGCCCGCCGTGATGATGCCGATGCGTTTGATTTTTTTCATTTCACAGTCCTCCAAACCGGCGATGCCGGCGATGATATTCCTCCAGCGTGGCGAAAAATTGCTGCTTGCGAAAATCCGGCCAGAGCGTGGGGGTGATGACCATTTCAGCGTAGGAAATCTGCCACAAAAGAAAATTGCTCACGCGCATTTCGCCGCTGGTGCGGATGAGCAGATCCGGATCGGGCATGTTGCGCGTGTAAAGGTGCTGCGCGAAAACTTTTTCGGTGATGTCCTCCGAGTCCAGTTCGCCCGACTGCGCCTTCTTCGCGATGCTGCGCGCGGCGTCCACGATTTCCGTCCGCCCGCCATAGCTCAACGCAAGCACCAGCGTCAGCCCGTTGTTTTTGGAAAGCGTGGCGATGGATTTCCTGAGTTGTTCCTGGACGTTTTCCGGCAGGCGATGAATCTGGCCGATGGCTTCGAGACGGACGCCGCTTTTGTTCAGTTCCGGCGTTTCGCGTTTGAGATAGTGGATGAGATACTTCATCAGCGCATCCACTTCGTCCTTGGGACGGTTCCAATTTTCAGCCGAGAAGGCGTAGAGCGTGAGATACTTGATGCCAAGTTCGCCGGCGACGCGAATGATGATGCGCGCCGATTCCGCGCCCTGGCGGTGACCTTCGACGCGCGGCAGATGGCGCTGCCTGGCCCAGCGGCCGTTGCCGTCCATGATCACCGCGACGTGTTGCGGCAGGTTGGCTTTGGCTTCGGCGCTTAAATGCGGAGTGGCGGAACTCATTTGAAATTATTTGGTTTCCAACAAGCGGGTCATTTCCGACGAAATAATTGGGGAAAGCAGCCGGACGGTCGCAGTGCTGCTGCCAAAATCGGCAACGGCTTCCAATTCCGCAAAAGGAGCAATGGCTTTTGGCGGTTCATCATTGGTGGGTGTTTTTCCAAAAACGCCTTCGCCGTAGTAGGGTGTGATTTTGGTGATGGTGAATTTCTTCGCTTCGCCGAGGTCTTTGATCCGACCAAAATAATTTGTTTCGTCATTATCGGGTGGCACCATGACTCGCTGCTCCCGGATGCAACGGATAATCTCCTTCGGACTGGCGGTTAAGCTCTTTCGATCGGGTTCGAGGTTTGGCCAGGCAAAGGAAAAGGAGCGAGTTTGCCCGCTGCGGCCAAACTCTATTGAAAAACCTTCCGATCCGTCGCTCGGATCACCGAAAAAACTGACGCCATCCAATTTACGGGACAAAAGGACTTTCCGGACGCAAAATTCGTTCGTCGATGTTTCTCCGCACCCGCCACTTTCACTCGATTTAATGGGAAAATCTTTCGGAATAAGGTCCGATCGATTCAGGCCAAATTGCGACGCGCATTCAAACGCCTGTTGCGTCGCGGTTTCCTTATCAGGGATATCACCTGTTGAATGATTCTTATTGGTGGATGAAAAATAAATGGTTGAGGAGGCTGGTTGAATGGAAAAGACGCTGAAACTCTGGCCGCACGGATTAGGGGCACTCCAGACAAAAAACGAATTCGTGGAAGGCTTCGGAAATCCTTTATGCTGCAATGAAGCAAGAATAACAGCGTTGGAAATGGCCGACACCGAAAAAGGCCGTGGCGGAAGTCTTTTATAAATCCAGAAACTATTCGGTAAACGATTCGTCGGTGCTGCCCAGATAATTTCAGTGTTCGTGGAAAAATGCAGCGAAAAGCGCTCGAGCGAATTAGTAGAATCAGCCAAAGAAGAAAACGCCGTTGCCAAAATGACCGCGAAAAATGCAATGGCCTTCATGGCTTGATTATGTTCGTTTCATTTTCAGACAAAAATCGTCTGCTCCCGTCCCGGCCCGACCGAGGCGATAAATAACTTCGCTCCGGTTAGTTCGGAAATCGCCTTGAGATACGTGCGGCACCTGGGCGGCAGATCCTTCCAGTTCCGCGCCTTGTCGGTCGGCGTTTGCCAGCCGGGAAATTCGGCGTAAACCGGCACGCACCGCGACAGTACTTCGATGTCGTTCGGAACGTAATCGTAGCGCTTCCTGCCGTCGCGATAACCGATGCAAACCTTGATCGTCTCCAGCGAGTCGAGGCCGTCCGTATTCGTGATCGCGAGGTCGTCAATGCCGTTCACCATCGTGGCGTGGCGCGTGGCCACGGAATCAAACCAGCCGCAACGCCGCGCGCGTCCGGTCGTCGCGCCGAACTCGCGGCCCATCGCGTGGAGCATGTCGGCGATCTCTGCATTCTCGGTCGGCAACGGCCCTTCACCGACGCGCGTCGTGTAGGCCTTCATCACGCCGACGACCCGATCCATGCGATGCGGCGCCACGCCCGATCCGGTGCAGGCGCCCCCCGCCGTGGTGTTCGACGACGTCACGTAAGGATACGTGCCGTGGTCAATGTCGAGAAAAGTTCCCTGCGCGCCTTCAAACAACATGTCTTTGCCCTCGCGCATGGCGTCGTGCAACAACACGACCGTGTTCGTCACGAACGGCCGCAAATAATCCGCCGCCGCGCGGTACGCCGCATAAACCTGTTTGAAAGAGAGCGGCGCCGCGCCAAAGGCCTTCAGCACCTGGTTGTTTTCCTTGATCTTGGTTTGCAACTTTTCCTCAAACCGGGTGGTGTTGATCAAATCAATCATGCGCAGGCCGACGCGCGCCGCCTTGTCGCCGTAGGCCGGACCGATGCCGCGCTTGGTGGTGCCGATTTTATTTTTGCCTTTGCGGACTTCGCGCTGCGCGTCGAGTTCGCGATGATACGGAAACACGACGTGCGCGGTTTCGCTGACAAAGAGATTGCCGCTGACCTTGATGCCGAGTTTGCGCAATCCTTCGATTTCGCTGACGAGGCCGACGGGGTCAATGACCACGCCGTTGCCGATGACGCAGATTTTCTTTTTGCGCAGGATGCCGGACGGGATGAGGTGCAGGACGTATTTTTGTTTGCCGACGAAAACTGTGTGGCCGGCGTTGTTGCCGCCCTGCGTGCGGACGACGACGTCCGCCCGCTCGGTGAGCACGTCAATGATTTTGCCTTTGCCTTCATCGCCCCACTGGGCGCCGACGAGAATCGTGTTTGCCATAATGAAATAAAAATCCCCGAACTCGCATTCGGGGCAAAGCGCATGTCTTTGCGGGCAAAAAGTAGAAACCCGCGCCGAGGGTGTCAATCTTTGAGAATGTGACGCCATTGATTTTTGGCCAACACGGCCTACACGGTGACCCTGGCGACGAACAGCGGTTTCAGCGGACCGGTTTCATTTGCTTTGGCCGGTTTGCCAGCAAACACGAGCGCTGGATTCAACCCGGCGTCATTGAGCGGTCCGGGTTCTTCGACGTTGAGTGTGACGACCGCCACCAACACCCCCGCGGGAACTTACACTTTAACGATCAGGGGAACCAATGCAGCCTTCGCTACCAACACCATGGTTTCTTTGATTGTGTCATCGCCGCCGTCCCGGCCAAAAATCGCCGCGGTGAGGTTGAATGGGGACAAGTTTGTGTTCCGCGGGATGAACGGCGCGCCGGGTTTGCCTTGCTCTGTTCTGGCCTCGACGAATCTCCTGATGCCCTTGACTCAATGGACGATAGTTTCCACCAATCTTTTTGACGCAAACGGAAACTTCAGTTTCACGAATACGGCAAGCCCGGATGCGCCGCAGCAATTCTATCTCCTCGAGTTGCGGAGCGTTATCGGGCGCGCGCATCATTTCATTTCCGAATGGCGTCGTAGATGATTTTCTTCGTGCCGAACTCCGTGTCCCATTCGTAAGGCATGATTTGTTCAAACGTCACGACAATCAAATGGTCAGCGGGGCTGATCCAGTAGTGAGTGGAGGCTGCGCCGCCCCAACCGTATTCACCGACGTGGCCGGCCGGATCCCAACTCGTAATTTCGGTGCGCACCGAGAAGCCAAGGCCAAAGCCGGTGCCCGGACGTTTTTCCTTTCCGAAATAAATCGGGAACGCCTTCTCAGGAAGTTGATTGCTGGTCATGAGCTTGACCGTCCCGGCGCGCAAGATGCGATGTCCGTCCAGTGTTCCGTCGCGTTCGATCATCGCAAGAAAACGCATGTAATCTCTCGCCGTGCTGACCAATCCGCCGCCGCCGGAGAAAAAGGTGACTTTCTGTGCGTATTTCGATTCGGATGGAGCGTCAATCACCGTCAACCCATTGGTCCAGCTGTAATTCGCGGCGAACCGGCCAATTTTCTCAGGTGGAACGCTGAAAGCGGTATCGGTCATGTCGAGCGGCTTGAAAATGGTTTTTTCAAGAAAAACTTCCAGGCTCTCACCGCTGACGACTTCAATCACCCGGCCCAGAACGTCAATCCCAACTCCGTAAGTCCAGTCCGTTCCGGGATCGAACGCCAGCGGGACTTGGGAAAGTTTCTCCACCATCTCCGCGAGGTTGGCGGACTCCATCGGTTTTAGCCGGCTGTACGATTCCTTGAGAGCATCGGGACCGGTGCCGTAGGTAAACCCGGACGTGTGCAGCATCAAATCCCGAACGGTCACTGGCTTTGCCGGCGACCGAAGCCCGTTTGTCGCCGCCACCTGGAGATTGGCGAAGCTGGGGATGTATTTTGAAACCGGATCGTCCAATCCAATCTTGCCCGTGTCATAGAGAGTCAGCGCGGCGGCAGTGGTGATCGCCTTGCTCATGGAATAAATGCGGAAAATCGTATCGGGCGACATCGGTTTCTTCGCCTCGCGATCCATCAGACCGTAAGCATGGAAGAAACCTATCTTGCCGCTGTGCGAAATGATGACAATGCCTCCGGCAATCTTTTGGTCGGCCACCGCGTGTTCCATGAAATGATCCACCTCGGCGAGTTTGGTTTCAGACAACCCGGCCCTGACTGGAGTCACCTGCGGAATTTCGCGGGCTGCCAAAGTCAGCGTCAGCATTGAGAAAATCAGACTGGGGAGAGCTGTAATTATTTTCATAAATGACAATCGGCGAATGCTGCAACTTATGCGCGGGCTTGTTCGGAGCTCAAGACAAAACCGGACGCGCCCGCCAATTTTGAACATTCCCTAGCGCGAAGCAGATCAAGCGACCTTTGGCATGAAGGCATTGAGCCGGTGGAAGAGACCGGCCGGGGATGTTTTTTCCTTTTGCTCGCGTAGTCCGACAGCAGAGACACGACGTCGAGAGTGTCGCCAGTGCAGGTGCTCTCCACCAGTCAACGATGCAACAATTTAACGAGGAACCAACATTGGAAAATCGTTCCGGAGGCACAGTCCACTATCATTGTCGGCTATTTCAGACCGGCGCCCTCCAAAGAAGAATCCCCGCCATCGTCGTCGTCAGATAGCTCGCGAGCAGACCGCCGCTTATTGCCAGCCGTGATATTCCGCTGAAATCGAATGCAGAAAGTTCTTGATTGTGTGCGCTTCATCCCGGCAAATCATATCCAATATCCATGAATCGCCGCCAGTTCCTCAAAGAGGTTTCTCTCAAAACATTCGTCGCCGGGTCGGCGGCAAATGGACTGATGGCACATCAGGTGTTGGCAGCGGCTGAGGCCGATGGCGCGCGGCTCACTGACACGGTGCCAACCAGGGACTGGCTGGCCCGCTGGCAAAAAAACATCATTAGAGATGCGGACGGCTCGCGCTACTGCGACAAGGAAATGGGCGAGGAACTGGGCTGGCTTGTCAGTCCGTTTCTTGATGGCTTCTACCATGGCCATCTGGCCACCGGCGACACCAAATGGGTGGAACTGCTCGTGGGATGGATGGACGCATGCATCCGGCGCGGGGTGAAGGAGCCGGACGGCTTTCTCGGCTGGCCCAAGGGGAGCGGCGATGGCGGGGATTCCAAGGAGTATTCCTCCGACAGCCTGCTCGGCGAAGCAATGCTGCTGCGCCCGGTGGTGTTGCTGGCCGGTCACATTCTCAAAACGCCGGCGCTCGCCGAAAAATGGGGTGGCCAGGCGCGGTCTTATTTGAAACTCGCCGAAGCGACCTTCCAGAAATGGGACTCGCGCGATTGCTGGCGTGAGGTGAAGAACGGCGGCCTGTGGATCGTGCCCGCTTTCGGTGTTGACGGGCAGACCGGCCAGTGGTCTGCCGGTTACACGCAACGTCATACAACCGGATTTTCCAATCCCGCGAACAAGCAGAACCACATCGCGTGTTGGCTGCTCGCCATGCAGGACGTGACGGGGAAATCCGTTTACCGCGAGCGCGCCGAGTTGTGGTTCCGTCTCATGAAGTCACGCATGAGAACGCGCGGGGACGGAAAATACCTTGTCTGGAACTACTGGGATCCCGCCGGGCCTTGGGACTACAAGCCCGATGGCTCGCCGCGCCACTGGGTCGGCGTGCATCCGAATGGCGGCTACTATGAGATTGATGTCGCGGGCATCACCACCGCCTTCGAGCATGGCCTTGTGTTCACGCGCGAAGATATCTCCCGGCTCATCGCCACAAACCGCGACTACATGTGGAACCAGCAGATAAACGGCGCGCAATTCCAGCGCATTGACGGCGGGCCGCCCGATCCGCGCTGGAAGAATTCGCCCGGTGTGCTGTGGAAGGCGCTCGTGCCCCATGACGACGCGCTGCGCAAAATTTTCGTGGCCAACCACGATCCCGCCAGTTGGGACGGTCTCGCCGCTACGCCGTGGTTTCTGTCCCTCATAAAAACCTGAATAGCGCTTGGCCCTGACGACCTTAAACACATGAACGCGAACGTTTGATTGCCAGTTATCACGACAAACCTTAGAAAGGCATGCAAATGTGTTCCTCCAAACCAAACCGCTGCGCCTGGCCAACGACTGAACTCAACATCGCCTACCACGACAATGAGTGGGGTGTGCCGGTGCATGATGACCGGAAACTGTTCGAGTTTCTTATTCTCGAAGGCGCGCAGGCGGGGTTGAGCTGGTCAACCATCCTGAACAAGCGCGAGAATTATCGCCGCGCCTTTGATAATTTCGATGTGCGCAAAGTCGCCCGCTACGACGCGCGCAAAGTCAAAGCACTCCTCGCGGACGCAGGCATCGTGCGCAACCGGCTCAAAGTGGCGGCGACAGTTCAAAACGCAAAGGCGTTTCTGACGGTGCAAAAAGAGTTCGGCAGTTTCGACAAATACATCTGGAGCTTCGTTGGCGGGAAACCCATCCAGAACCGGCGCAAGTTCCTCAAGGAAATTCCCGCCCGGACGCCGGAGTCGGACGCGATGAGCAAGGATTTGCTGAAGCGCGGGTTCAAGTTCGTCGGCTCGACGATCTGTTACGCCTTCATGCAGGCCGTCGGCATGGTGAACGATCACACGGTGGATTGCTTCCGGCACGCGCCGATTCAACGCCGCCAGAAAAAAACAAACGCCGCCAGCAAAAGGACCGCGACCAGCCACCAGAACCAGTGAATTCCGCGCGGGACGGCCTTTTCTCCACTCAACTCGCGCTTCACGAAATCGTCGTAATCAAAGTTTTCGTTCGGCAAGCCGAGGTTTTCGCGGTGGGCTTCCTCGGACCAGCCGGTCTTTTCGTCGGAGCCGCATTCGGGGCAGGCTTTGGCGTTGGGTGGAACCTCGGCGCCGCAGTTGGGGCAGGACTCGAGTGGCATGGCTTAACGCGGAGTGCGGAGTGCGGAACGCGGAATTGGTTCAACCGCGACGCGCGAAAGGATTCCGCACTTCGCACTCCGCACTCCGCATTTATTCAGCCTCCCACTCCCGCGTATTCCTCATCCACCTTCAGGTTCAGGCCCATCAGGACGTAATCGTGCGAGATGGCCTGCATGTCCTTCACGTAATCTTCAAAGCGGGCCAGATTGCTAAAGCCGAGCAGCGCGAACATTTTGATGGCCGCTTCCTGTCCGCCGATGAACTCGGCTTCGAGCCGTTCGAGGCTGAGATTGCGGGAGATATGCACGATTTCGGTCACCAGCGCGCGGGCAAGCCCCTTTCCGCGAAAGCGCGGGAGCACAAGCACGCTGACGCGACCGATGTGGCGTTTCCAGCCACCCAACTGCTGGTGCAAGGTGGCGCAGCCGACGATCTTTTGATCCGTAATGGCGAGCAGCGGAAAGTTGCGGCCGAGGTCAATGTTCTGGCACCAGTCGCGGATCGCTTCCGGCTCGGTCACGCGATGCTTGATGAACATGCGTTCCTCGCCAGGGACTTCGAGGAAGAACTGGTGGAATTTTTTTTCGTCGTCCTTCTTAAGCGGGCGCAACGTGGATTGGAAGTTGTCCTTGAGGACAATTTTCTTCGGAAACTTTTGGACTTCAAGTTCGATTGACATGTTTGCCCTTTCTTTGTTGCTCCAGTGTTCTCAAAGAACTCCGCCGCTGTCAATAGAGCCGCGGCGGTTCTCCGGCGATGCCGCGCGACTGTTCAAAGAGCCGTTCATCAATGGCCGCGGGATCAAGGCTCCAGCGCGCCGCGAGCAAGGGGACTTTTTCGGTGTTGACCGCGATGACGTCGGGCTGGCCGAACAGCGGACGCTCGGGCGTCTCAAGGTAATGGAAACATTTCAGGCCCAGCTCCAGTTCCGCGCGGGTCTTGACGCCTTGATTCCACAATGTTTTTCCCGCCCAGGCGTACGCGCGCACCACGCGGCCCGCCTCGGTGCGCGCCCACGCGTGATGGCTGATCACGCGGTTGGCGGCGAAGAATTGGACGTGCCCCAGCTTGCGGCTCAGATCGAGCAGGAAACGAAAGCAAGCATCCACGTCATCACCCGGATCCGGCAGACCGGAGCCGACAACAAAAATCCAGCCGTTGACCGGTGGCGCGATGAAAAGTTTTTGCTCGCGGGTGATTCCTTCGAGCCAGGTGCAGGGCTTGGGATTGTTCAGCGCCAGCGCGGATTGAACCGCGCGCAGGTTGCGGCTGCGAACCGCCAGCCACGCGGCGGGCCGATGTTGAAAAACCACGTGCGGAGGAATGAAATTCGGAGTGAACCGCAGGCTGGCAACGGATGCCTGCGATCCCAAAAAAGCGCTTCGCCTTCTCCAGTGCAGCGCCAGGGCAGCCAAAACCGCGCCGCCCCCCAGCACCACGCCGAGCAGGACGAAAAGCAAAACCGGGATTAGATTCCACTCGTTCACTGAATGCGAATTTACGCGAGCCTGCCCGTTGTTCAACCGGAATTATCTCCCGAATTGAAAATAATCACGGCCCCGACAGCACAACGCGGAAACCAATGGTGTTGACCGCCGTCGAAGGACCGGAGCTGTTGCGTTTGGCCGAACGGCAGTCGGCACCGATGCTGTTGAACGTGCCGCCGCGAAACACGCGCGCTGAACCGGTGGCGGAGCCTTGCGGATTGGCAATGCTGTTTGTCGAATAGCTCCCGAACCAGTCCGCACACCATTCCCAAACGTTGCCCGCCATGTCGTAAAGGCCAAGCGCGTTTGGTTGATAACTTCCCACCGACGCCGTGCGACCAAGAAAGGTGCCAACCCCGCTCGCATTCGTCGTCCCAATGCCGCCGACGTATTCATATTGCCCGTTGAAATTCGCCAGGCCGGCAAACAAGCTGGCACCATAGTAAAATGGCGTCGTCGTCCCGGCACGGCACGAATACTCCCATTCCGCCTCCGTCGGCAGCCGATAACTCCAGTTCGTAAAGATCCTTCCGGCGGCGCGCTCCTGCTGTGTGAACCTGGCGCAATAATTGGTCGCGTCCGACCAGCTCACCTGCTCGACCGGACGATTCAGGTCGAGCGTGAAGTTGTTGCTGGGCGTGAAGAAACCCGGATTGGTGTTCATCAAAGACAAATAATTTCCCTGCGTCACCGGAAATTTGCCCATGTAAAAGCCTTTCGTGAGCGTCACGACGTGCTGCGTTTCGTCCAAGCCGCGCACGCGCTCATTCGTCGGGCTGCCCATGGTGAACGTGCCGGCGGGAATCCACGCGGAGTTTGTCGGCACGAAAATCGCCACGCGATAGAACCGCTGCTGAGTGGTCGCGCCGCCGGGATCAACCACCGACGAAGGGCTGCCCAACAAAGTGAAATTCGACAGCGTCAGCCAGGCGGTGTCGGCGGAAAGATTGGTGGCGAATTGAACCGTGCAGGCGCTGCCGGCGTCACCGGTGATGTCCAGCGAGGACGCCCCGCCATTGAGCTGCAAGGACAAAACCGGAGGCAATTGCGCGAAAGTTCTCGACGGCACGAAAGTCTGAAAAAAACAAAAAGCGGCCGCGCCCAGTTGCAAAAGGGTCCGGCATGTCATGGCGAAATGATAAGGGCGTTTTACTCCACGAACAAGTCCGGCGACCGGTTATGCGGATGGTACGGACGCCGCGCAAAAATCCCAGGTTGCAACCCGCGCTATCCGGCAACGGCGCAACTGGACTCCAGCCAGTCCAGATAGCGCCGGTTGCCGCCGCTCAACGAAAGCACAACAAATTCCGGGGTGTCGTAGGGATGCAGTTTCAACACCAGCTTTTCCAGCGCCGCCAGTCGCGCCGGAGTGGTTTTCAAAATCAAAAGCACTTCCGCGCCCCGTTCAATTTTTCCCCGCCACCAGTAATGCGATTCAATTTTCGGCACGAGATTCGCGCAGCCAATCAGGCGCGCGGCGAGCGCGGCCTTCGCGAGCCGGCGCGCCGTTTTCAAATCCGGCGCGGTAACCAGAACCAGTTTGAACTTTGCAACCCGCTTCATGGCCAAAAAATGAACCCGCTGCCGAACGAGGCAAGATTTTTATTCGTTTGTTCGAGACCCAAAAGCACGGTCATCGTTGAAAATCCTTCGCCCGCCCGATAACCTGCCGGCACATGTCGCCATCTGATGCCCGCACCGTCTGCCAATGGTTTTGCACGGGAGACGAACTTTTTCCAGAAATGCTCGCCGCCATTGATGCGGCAAAGTCATCCGTCAGCCTCGAAATCTACATTTTCTCGGACGGCGCGCTGGGCCAATCCTTTCGCCACGCGCTGCTCCGCGCGCGGCAGCGTGGCATCCGCGTTCGCGTGTTGGTGGATGCCGCCGGCTCATTCACCCTGCCGGGCAATTTTTGGGATCCGCTGCTCCAAGCGGGCGGCGAGGCGCGGCAATTCAATCCGGTGGCGCTGAAACGGTTTTGGATCCGCAATCATCGCAAGCTGCTGGTTTGTGACGAGCGCCTGGCCTTTGCCGGCGGTTTCAACATCGCGCCCGAATACGAAGGCGACGGCGTGACGCGCGGCTGGCGCGACCTCGGCCTCAAAATTGAAGGCCCGCTGGTGGCGCAACTGGAGGCGTCCTTTGGGGAAATGTTCGCGCAAGCGGAGTTCCGGCACAAACACTTCCCGCGGCTGCGAAAGTCCACCGCCAAAAAATCCGTGGCCGGGCCGGATGGACAAATTCTGTTCAGCGGACCGGGCCGGGGGCCGAATCCCATCAAACGCGCCTTGCGCAACGATCTCGCGAAGGCGCACGACGTGAAAATCATGGCGGCGTATTTTCTGCCGCCGTGGCGGCTGCGGCGGGATTTGATGCGCGCGGCGCGGCGCGGCAGACGCGTTCAGTTGATTCTGGCGGGGAAATCCGACGTGCGCCTGTCCCATCTGGCGGGGCGGAGTTTGTATCGCCGGCTGTTGAAAAGCGGCGTGGAGATTTTTGAATATCAACCGCAGATTCTGCACGCGAAGCTCCTGATTCTGGACGACGCGGTCTATGCCGGCTCGGCCAATCTCGATCCGCGCAGTTTGCAGATCAACTATGAGTTGACGATTCGCTTTGAAAACCGGCGGCTGGCTGGAGAAGCCCGCGCGGTCTTTGACGAAAATCTGAAAAACTCTCGCCGCATCGAGCCGGCGCAATGGCGCAAGTCGCGGACGTTCTGGGAAAAACTCCAGGAACGGCTGGCTTACTGGCTGCTGGTGCGCCTGGATCCCTGGGTGGCGCGCTGGCAATGGCGGTCGCTGCCGAAATGATCCGGCCGTCACCGCGACAGCGCGACGAGATAACGATGCACGCGGAGCGTTTCTTCCCGCAGTCCGAGCTGCCGGTAGATCTGGTGCAGATTGTTGCCGATACGTGTCAGGATGCGGCGCGCGCTGGCCGGTGAAAGAAATTCGTCGCGCACGCCCCTGCTCACATGCGAGAGAAGCTCGAGGCAGTCGGTCTTGGCCATCAACTTGCCGCGATTGAAGGCATCGAGAAAGATTTCCTCGGACGCGGATTGGTAGCGGCAAATGAAATGGCCGGGCAAACCGATGCCGGCCATTGGCAACCGCAATCTTCGCGCCAACAGCAGATAAAGCAGGCTCAGGTTGATGGGATTGCCGGTGCGCCGATCCATGACGCGGTTCAGGTAGCTGTTTTGCGGATCGTAATAAGCGGTTTCGTTTCCCGTAAAACCGAGCTCATCGAACAGGTATTTGCCGATCACGGCAAGCGTTTCTTTTCCATCGGCGCCAGGATTGATGCGCTCACGCAATTCATCCGCGTAGCCGTCCAGCACCGCTTGGTACGCCTCGACGTTGATGTCAGGATAGGTGGTCTGCACCAGCAACCACACGCCCTCTTCCAAGTCAAATTCCTCGCCGTGCTTCAGGCAAAAGGCAAGGAACCGCGTGTCCGCGTCCAGACTCGCAAAATGCCGGACGATTTCCTGCGAGCGACGGCGGAGCACCGGATCGCCGCTGAGAGAATGCGGACGCAGCCATTCGCGCGCGACGGGGCCGCAGGAGAGAATTCGGGTCCGGACGGTATGGTAGATCGCGGGGTCGTCGTCCGTCAGCAGATTGAGCAACGCGGCTCGTTCGCCAGCGGAAGGCAGCTTGGACGCGGAAATGTGCGCTATCGAATTCATCGGTTTAACTGCGCCGGCATTAAAGCAGAGGCGGTGGAAAAATTCAATGAAGAAATCGTCTGCGCGGAAAAAAATTATCTTGAATTCCCGGGCGGCTCCGGCGGTCGGTTTGATTTCAACTCTTTCGTTCGCGCGATTTGCCGCAGGGCACTCTCCAACAACTCGCGCTGTTGCTCGCGCGTGCGGCGGCGGACGACCGCCAGATCCAGCAACGCCATCAAAAACGCCAGCCCGACGAAGACGAAACAGCCCATCCAAAAAACGAGAAACTCCACGGGATGCGAACTGAGACGGCCACGAAGCAATGTCTCGCCGGCGATCAGCATCACCAGCGAAGCGGCCAGGAAAAACGCGCCCAGCGCCCGGCGGCGAATGTCTCTCTTGTCAGCCATGACGCCAGCATACGCGTTCACATTTTTTGAGCCGAGAAAATTTATTCGACTCTCCATCCTCAACCCTCAACACTCAACTCCGTGAAGTTGCCGCCAGATTACCACATGCACACCCCGCTCTGCCGCCACGCGACCGGCGAGCCGGCGGATTACGCCCGGCGCGCGGTGGAGATCGGCCTGACCGAAATCGGCTTTTCCGATCACTCGCCCATGCGGCGGGATGACTTTGACGACTGGCGGATGCGCTACAACCAGCTTGACGAATATGTCGAGAAAGTCCGCCAGGCGCAGCGCGATTTCCCGCAACTCACCATTCGGCTCGCCCTCGAAGTGGATTACCTGCCCGGCCAGGAGGATTGGATTCGCGACCTCGCCGCGCGTCATCCGTGGGATTACCTCATCGGCTCGGTTCACTACGTTTCCGAAAGCTGGGCCGTGGACAATCCCTACAAACTTTCCGAGTGGAAAAACCGCGACACCTTTGAAGTCTGGTCCACCTACTTCGAACGGCTGACGATGGCAGCGGAAACCGGCTTCTTTGAAATCATCGGTCACGCCGACCTGCCGAAAAAATTCGGCCATCGCCCGACGCGCGATTGCACGCCGCTTTACGAAAAATTTCTGGCCGCCGCGAAGAAACACAACTGCGCCATCGAACTCAACACCGCGGGCCTGCGGAAAGATTGCCGGGAGATTTATCCGAGCCGGGAAATCCTCCAGCTCGCGTTTCAAAAGGACGTGCCCATCACGTTCGGCTCAGACGCCCATGCGCCCGGGGAAGTGGGAATGAATTTCGGAGAAGCGATCCAACTCGCGCGCGAAACTGGCTACAAAGAATTTTGCCAGTTTGTGGGACGAGAGCGCCTGCTCGTAAGGTTTTGAGTTCATAGACCAGGCAAACGGACTCGTTTCGGAACGTAACTACGGCAATAGAGCGATGCGATAAAATCGTTGCGGGTCGGGTCCAATGGCATCGGACGCGGTCATGGTTGCGTTGGTCGCAAGGATGGAGCCGCCCAGATTGAGCCAGTTGACCTGAAGCAGATTGGTGCGGTACTGCACCTGATAGTTTTGGCCGGCCACTGCGCTCCAGGTGAATTGCGCGTTTCCACCAGAATTCATCACGGTTTGCAGCACCGGCGGCGGGACGGGAGCGACGCCGAGGATCAACTCCGTACCAAATTGGTCGCCCGCATTGGTGACGGTCAGATCGAACAGGAATGACACGTCGAGATCCCCGGTCACACCGGAAGTCAGATTGCCAAGGGGCAGAACATGGTCGTTAAAGTAATTCGTCGCGGACGAAAGATCAGAGAACGTCTGGTCCTCGACGAGAACGCCTTCACGCTGGATGCGAAAATGCAAAGAGATAAACCCGCCATTGAACGAGGGGTTGAACAGACCAGCTTTGAGGGTTTGGGGGCTGGTGAACGGCGTCACGTTGAGAGAATAACTAACCGCTGCGCTGTAAGTGCGCGCCCCGGCTCCCGCGCCGAAATTGCGGAAATATTGTCCGCCGAGATATAGAAGACCAAAGATGTTGCTGCCTGAGAAATTGAAAGCCGCCAGCACATTGCTGTTGCCACTAGCGAACGATTGCGCGTAAGCGGGATTAGGCAAACCAGAAGCAAACGCAACTGCCGGCCGCTGGGGCGGGAATGCGAACAAAAGATTTGCGAACGAGTTGGAAATCGCGGTGTATGATTCCGCTGTACTCTGAAAACTCTGGCCCTGGCCGGGAACGGGCGCGGTGGTGTTCGCCTGCACCAAGGTGACGATACCCCCGCTTGATGAAGCTTGGCTGAACGCGTTGCCGCTGCCGCCGGTAACTGAAGCTACGGCATCCGCGATCCGGCCCAATCCGAGCGCCGTGGACTGGGCAACCGCGTTGCCGCTGACTCCGCTGCCGCTCGTGCCAGCCGTCGCGAGCGTGGTGACCACAATGTCACCTCCCAGGACGTTGCTTGCGGTGAGCGAAGAGGTGGCGTTACCAGCGCTGCCCGCCACTCCGCTGCTGCTGGCGCCGCCGTTGCCGCCCTGCGCCGTCTGGCTGAGCCTGAGTGCGCTGCTCGTATCCAGCGTATTGCTGGTGGCACCACCGACGGTGTTGGTCATGAAAACATTCGCTCCATTGCCGCCGTTGGCCCCGCCGTTGCCGCCACCGCCGTTCCCTCCAGTCTGTGTCGTTGAAACGGTAACGGGTCCGCCGCCGGTTGAAAGGCCGTACGCGGAAGCGGTGGAATTTGCGCCGGCGCCGTTGCCTCCGCTTTGGCCTATGCCATTGCCACTGCCGCTAGCTCTGCTCAACACGGTGACCGAGACGGTGACTCCTCCACCACTCCCGGAATTTGTGCCGGCGGCCGTGGCAAAAGCATTGCCCCCAACTCCGCCGCTGGCGGGATAGGTGTTGTTGCCGCCGGCACCACCAAAACCTCCGGTGGCATTGGCTTGTATGTTGGGGACATAGGCTCCGTTGCTCACCGTGCCAGTGGCCGCGCTGGTGGCGCCACCGCCGACGGCTCCGACACTGTTTGTCCGGGCGACGGCGCCACCTCCACCGGTGGCGTTGGCGAAACTGGTGAAGAACGGCAGGCCCGTAGTGGCGCCGCTCGCGGCGGTGGAATTGGCCGAAGCATCCCCGCCGTTGGGGCCGGTGGAATTTGGGTTTGATTGGCTGTCTCCGCCTTTGGCCGTGGCACCGATTTGTACCCGGCCGATGGTGTTGCTCCCATTGGCAATCGCGCTCGCAGTTCCACCCGACGAACCCGAACCGCCATTCGCGGTGGAATTGACAATCAAGTAGCTGGCGCTCTTTTCGGTGATGAGTGAACTGGCCGCGTTGCCGCCTGATCCCATAGTGCCGGTGCCAGTGATGCCTCCTTGACCACCGTTGGCAATCTGACTCAAACTGAAAGTGCCGGAGCTGATTCCATCCACATTGTTCGTCATGGCCACATTCGCGCCGTTGCCACCCTTGCCGGCATTGCTGAGACCAAAAGCAGCGCCACCACTGCCACCGAACTGGGTCGCCGAGACGGTCGCGTCACCGCCGCCGGTGGAAATCCCGTAAGCAGTAGTTGCAAGGTTTGAACCGCCATCGCCGCCGTTCTGATTGGAAGCGCCCTGCCCGCCGGTGCCAGCCGTCGCGGTGACCGTCGCCGTCACTCCCTGGCTGCTGGCGTTGTTAGTGGCCGTGGCCGTGCCCGAAGCGCCGGCACCATTTGCAGCGGTGCGGCCGCTGCCGGTGACGCTCATGTTGCCGCCGGTGCCGCCGCTGACGGTGACATTGGCGGCTGCGCTGCTGTTTCCGGTCGTAGTGCTCGCGGCAAAACCGATAGCGTTGCCAGCCGCGCCGGCCACACTGGTGGCGCCCGAAAATGCAGCACCACCATTGCCCCCGGTGGCGTGGACAGTGCTGGATGCGGCGTTAAAATTGCCAATGGTCGAAACGGAGACGGCAGTGGCGCTGCCATCGGCACCATTACCGCCATTTCCCCCTGGATTATTTCCGCCTCCACCGTTACCGCCGTTGCCGGTAGCATTCGCACCGCACCCGCCCAGATTATTGTTGCCGGTGGCGGTGGCGATGGCGAGGCCGCCGTTGCCACCATTGCCAGCCACGCCGGGAATACCGCCGCCCGATGCCGTGCCACCGCTGCCGGCCAAGCCTCCGGCACCACCGGTCGCAGTCGCATTTGCGCCGTTACCGGACGCGCTGGCCGCCTGGGTGTTGGCGGTGGCAGTGGCAATGCCACCGGCTCCGCCGTTGCCACCGTTGCCACCGTTGGCACCGGCAGGAGTTCCATTGCCGCCATTGCCACCACCACTCCCGGTGCCCCCGGTGGCGTTGGCGGTATTGGAGGTGTCGGCGGGCGCGGATGCATTCGCATTGGCCGGACCGCCGCTGCCGCCGTTGCCGCCGGCGCTGCCCGGGTTGCCGGCGACGCCAGCGGCACCAGCGACGCCATTGGTACCGAATTGGGTATCGGTGACGGCCCAGCCGTTTTGGACGACGCCGGCGAAGGCCACGAAGACTGACGTAACCGTGATGCGAACCAGGAGAGCGGAAGCTTTCGTTTTCATACTACTACGCAATTGCGGTTTCCTTTTTGATGCCACAAGGAGCAGACGGGATTGAACCCAAGAGCAGCCGTGGGATAACCTTTTTATACCATTAGCAATTGAATATGCAATCAATAATTCTCCCCAATAATTCTCCTGACGAACTCCATACCGCCGGGCTGCGTAAGGATTGCCAGGAGATTTGTCCGAGACGGGAAATCCCTCCAGCTCGCGTTTCAAAAAGGAGCGCCCATCTCGTTCGGCTCAGACGCCCATGCGCCCGGGGAAGTGGGAATGAATTTCGGAGAAGCGATCCAACTCGCGCGCGAAACTGGCTACAAGAAGTGTTGTCGGTTTGAGAAGCGCCAACGCGGTGCCATGAAATTTTGATCTCTGATTGCGTGGTCGCGAAATGCTTCACTTATCATTCCGGACTGGAATTGCAATCCACCGACAAAAAAAAGCAAAATACCGATAGACAGACCGCGCTCGGGAAAATTATTCTCTCCGCCGATGAGAACTCGGAGAACCTTTCTTAAAACAAGCGCTTGCGCTGGAGCGGGATTGCTCATGCCGCTCCGGTTCAACATTCCCTCGCTGCTCGCAGCGGACAGTCCGCAGCCGCTCGACCCCGCCCGGCTCAAGAAATTCGTTGACTCGCTGCCCATCCCCCGCGTGCTGCGGCCCAAACGAATCGCCAAAGGCATCCCGCAATACGAAGTGACGATGACCGCGTTCCGCCAGAAGCTACACCGGGGGCTTCCGCCAACCTATCTTTGGGGTTACAACCACACGTATCCCGGCCCGACGTTTGAGGCCGGCACCGGCCAGCCGATTTCGGTCAAATGGATCAACCACCTGCCGACCCGCCATTTTTTGCCAGTGGACACAAACATTCATGGCGCGGACATGGGCGCGCCGGCGGTTCGCGCGGTCGTGCATTTGCATGGCGGCCACGTCCCGCCCGAAAGCGACGGCTATCCTGAATCGTGGTTCACGCCGGGAAACTCGGCCACCTATCTTTACCCCAACAATCAACCGGCCATGCCGCTGTGGTACCACGATCACGCGCTGGGGATCACCCGCCTCAATGTGTACGCGGGACTGGCCGGATTGTACCTGATTCGCGATAGTGCCGAGAACGCGCTGAATCTTCCGCGCGGCCGCCAGGAAATTCCGCTGCTGATCCAGGATCGGGCGTTCAACACGGACGGCTCATTGTTCTATCCCGTTTCAGACCTTCCCGTCTCGCCGGAACATCCCGGACCTTGGGTGCCGGAATCGTTTGGCAACGCCATCCTCGTCAACGGCATGGTGTGGCCGCATCTGGCCGTTGAACCGAGAAAATACCGATTCCGAATTTACAACGGATCAAACGCCCGATTTTACAACTTGTCCCTTTCTTCCGGCCAGCCCTTCTTCGTGATTGGATCGGACGGCGGATTGCTCGAAACACCGCAAGGGATGACCCAACTGCTGGTCGCTCCCGCGGAGCGAGTGGATGTAGTCGTGGATTTCACCAGTCTGCGCGGAATGAACATTCAATTCACCAACGACGCCAACGCGCCGTTCCCCGGTGGCGACCCGGTGGATGAGCACACAAGCCAGGTCATGGAATTTCGCGTGATGCGCCACACGTCTTCCCGCGATACCAGCATCCTGCCGCCATTTCTGCGCCCGGTGCCGCGCATTTCCGAGTCGTCAGCGACGCTGCTCAGAGACCTCACACTGGTCGAGCAAGCGGATGCGGACGACAATCCCACCGGCAGTTTTCTCAATGGAATGACTTGGGACGACCCGGTCACGGAATCGCCGCAACTCGGCAGCACCGAAATCTGGCGGCTCATCAACCTCACCGACGATACGCATCCGATTCACCTTCACCTCGTGCAATTCCAGGTGCTCGACCGCCAGCCATTCGATGAGGAAGCGTACGAAGCCACGAGCCAGATCGTTTTCACTGGGCCGCCCCTTCCCCCCGAGCCGAACGAAATGGGCTGGAAAGACACGGTACGCGCCAACCAGGGGGCCGTCACTCGCCTCATCGCACGCTTCACCGATTACGCGGGCCGCTACGTGTGGCATTGCCACATCCTCGAACATGAGGACAACGATATGATGAGGCCGTACGTCGTGGTGGCGCCGTAGCGGGGAGGTGGAACGAAAAACAAAACGCGCGAACGAAAACTGCAGATGGGGAATGGTGCCGCGCCACGAAACTTCAAACATTCAAAACCTTCAACGCCCTTTTGGTACGGCGGACACGCAGAATCAGCAGTCAATTTTTTCATCCGCATGCGTGGCGAGTACGAGTATTCGAGGTTGATTTTCGCATCGGCAAGTCCTCCGAAGTATTGCGGACCGGTTTTCGTCGGGGTTTCCACAGTTCGTACTTGCGCAAAACTCGTGCGGCAGTCAAAGTTATGCACATGAAGGGAACCACACGACTGCTCGTCCGGAAGCTTGGCGACAAATTTAAAACCCCCTCCCCTCCCATGACAAATCTGCGAAAAGCGGCTTTCGGCGGCATGAAGATCGTGGTTGCCACGGGCATTTTGTTCGGGCTCTTAATCCGTGCCCAGGCGATTCCCATCACACAAACTTATGTTTTCAACCTCACCGACTCGAGCCTTATGGTTGGTGGTGACTTCTACACTTACGGTTTCGCCTGGAATCTCCCCGCCGGCCAGCAGATCGTTGACGCACAACTCACGTTCAACAACATCAGGCTTACCACTCTCAGCCAGTTGCCCGGAGGCGATCTGATATGGGGTCACCTACTTGACTCAAACACGGGTCATAGGAGGGGTGAATTTTCTGATTCCCACAACAACTCGGACGCATTTTCCGGCAAAGGAGTCCTGATCGGCACGGCGACTTTCAGCCATGTGGGTTTTGCTTACGACTCGCTGACGTACGATCTGGCCAATTTGCCAGGCGCCCTGGACGCACTCAGTTCTTACCTGGCCAATGGCGGCTTTGGCCTGGGCATTGACCCCGACGCCGGCTTCAGAAGCACCTCAATCACTTTCACGATTACAACCGGCCCGCAAACTCCCGCCAGCGTGCCAGACAATGGCAGGACCGCGGCGCTGTTGTGCCTTGGCGTGCTGGGCGTGCTGGCGGTTCGCCGGAAAGTCTGCGTCAACTGAGCGATCCTCGGAACGGGCGGCTCGTTGCGAACGAAACGCCTTTTTCGCACCGGCGATGTGCCGCATGAGCAGCCCCTTTTCATGCGCAGGCGCGTTCGATGTTGATTTTCCCCGTGGCAGGCCTGCGCGTCATGGCTGAGGCGGGTTTGTTGCGGCTGCGACCGTCACACCGCACTCACGCCCGCGGATGCGCAGCGTCATAAGCTCGCTTCAATCGCTCGGTCGTCAGATGCGTGTAAACCTGCGTCGTCACCAGATGCGCGTGACCGAGCAGTTCCTGCACGCTGCGCAAGTCCGCGCCCGCGTCCAGCAGGTGCGTCGCGTAACTGTGCCTCAGCTTGTGCGGCGTCAACGCGGGATCGAGGCCCGCCGTCGCAAGGTGCTTTTTCAGGCGGCATTGCAACACGTTCGGCGTGACCGGCGCCGGTTGTTTGCCTTCGGTCAGAAATACCGGCGAGTGTCCCGACGGCCTCTGCGGCAACAGGCTCCAGTAATGTTCGATCGCCTTCAACGCCGGTTCGCCAATCGGCACCAGCCGCTCCTTTTTTCCCTTGCCGCGAACGCGGACGATTTGCCCGCTCCAGTCAATGTCCGCGACTTGCATACCGCTCAATTCGCTCACGCGCAGGCCGCATGAGTAAATCGTTTCAATGATCGCCAGGTCGCGAAAACAGATGCTCGCGGCGATGGGCCGTCCCCGGCCCTTTTCTTTTTCTCCGCCGAGCGGTTTCAACGGCGCCTCGAGCAGGGTCAGCATTTGTTCGCGCGTCAAATATTTCGGCAGCCGCTTGGGCAGCTTGGGTAGCGAAATGTTTTTGATCGGCGAACCGGCCACCGCGCCGTGCCGGATGAGAAATTTGTAAAACGTCCGCAGCGCCGAGAAACGAAGCTGCGTGGCCGCGCGGCCGAGATTGTGCCGGCCAAGAAAACGAACGTAGGCCCGGAAATCATCGCGTTGAAGTTTTTCCCACGCGGGCGGGTGGCCGCGCTCCTTCTGATGCCAGCGCGAGAAATCCGCCAAGGCCTGCCGGTAATTCCGCCGGGTGTAAACCGACGCGCCGCGATCGGTGGCGAGATGCGCGAGGAATTTCTGAACCCACGGGTCGCGGATTTCAAACTGCTCTCTGTCGGGTTCCGGCTTCAAAGTTCACGCCCGACGGGTCAGCCGAAATTTTCCCGAAGGCGCGGGTGGCAACATTGTCACCAACTCCGCGGCGGGACGCTTGGAAAGCTGAAGCAAATGTTCGAGCTGCGCCGTCACGCGATGTAATTCTTCCGCAACCGGACCGTCACCGTCAGGAACATATTGCAAACGGCAGTCACCGGCGGCGTTCTGACGCAGTTGATAATGCGCGATGCCGCCAACGTCCGAAAAACATTCATCCACGTCACGCGCGGTCACACGCCGGCCATCGCGCCGCAGCAAGGTGTCACACACTCGTCCGTGAACAAGATACGTCGTCGCGTAGGGATGCTCGCATCGTTCCACAAGATCGCCGATGCGATAGCGGAGGAGCGGCATGAAGTCATTGGTCAAAGTCGTCACCACCAGGTCGCCAACGCCGCGTTCGTCAGGTTCCATTACTTCGTAAAATGCCGTTTCGTAATTGGGTTTCATCTCGCCACGCTCGTTTTCCATAAGCAAGTGGCCGGTTTCCGTCGCGCCGTAAAGGTTGAAGATCGGCACGCCGAAAACGCGTTGCAAAATCCGCCGGTGAACGGTGCTGACAAATTCGTAGCTGCAAAGAATAAATTGCAAAGACGGAAACCGGATGCCGAGCCGTTCACAGTAAAGTGCGAACCAGGCTCCATGCACGGGATCCAAATCCAGAAACTGAGGCGACCAGTCGGAGATTTCCTCCGCCATGCGCGCGAGTTCCGGTTCGCCCAAGAGAAATGGAATGCGCGCCAGATTCGCAAACAGGGTATTTTCCACCGTGCGCGCGGATCTGGACTGCCAGTTGGAAAAGCAGACCAGTCCGTTGCAGACGGGCGGCGTGAGCGTCGCGCGCCGGGCACGCGGATGCGCATCCAGCACCCGGGCGACCCAGCGGTTCAACCGCAGGACGCGCGCTTCCTGCTCGTTCCACCAGCCGCGGCCAAACAGCACCGGCGTGCGCTCCTCCGAGGTGCCGGACGTGTGCTCCACTTCGACCAGTTGGCTGTCGAGCAGCGCGTCGAGATTCTGTCCGGCCCGAAGAAAGTTTTCTGGAAAATCCCGGCGCAGCCCGGACTTGCCCAGCAATGGCAGCCGGAAAAAATCTCCGCCCTTCAGCGCGCCCCGATACAAAGGAACCTCGCTCCAGCGGGGCAGCAATTCTCTCAGACGGGAAAACTGCGCCGTTTCCAGAATCAATTCAGGTGTCGCCAACATCGTTGCCAATATACATGCACCAAATCGGAGAAAATTCCAGTGGATTGAAAAAAAGCCGAAGATTCAAAAGAAGAAAAAAACGCTTCGCGCCTCACTCGCCATCACGCGGCGGGAAATCAAAAGTTACCTTGCCCTTTTGATCCATGACCAGATAGGCGGCAAACGGTTTGCCGGTCTTGGACGAGACGAACTTGCTCAACAGGTCGGTCTTCTCGCCGGCCAGAAGTTTTTGCACCTGCTCGCGTTCGACTGGCTGCTCCAGGATCGTTTTCCCGACGCTGAACTTGCACGCCTTGGCGTCGAGCTGCGACTTCTCGCACAGGAAACTTTTCGGCCCTTCAAAAACCTGGCCCCCGCACTTCGGACATTTGCCCAGCGCAGTCTGGCCGGTGAAATCAATCTTCGGCTCCGGCTCGCGGGGCGTTCCGTCCTTGGCCTTTCCCTTCCTCTCACGGGGCACGAATTCAAACTTCACCTCGCCCTCTTTGAGCGCGAGGAACGCCTCGAATTTCCGCTTTGTCTTGTTCGAGATGAAACCCTTGAGCAAATCCGTTTTGCCCTCGGCGAGCAGCTTGGTGATCTGCGCCGGCTCGATGGTCTGCTGCAAAATGATTTTGCCGGTGCGGAACTTGCAGGTCTTCTCCAGGCCCGCCTGCTTTTCGCACACGTAATTCATGCCACCATCGAACACCCGCGCGCCACAAACCGGACATTTGCCGAGCGGTTGCTTGCCGGTGAAATCCACGGGCGCAGAAGCTTCGCCGTCTTTTTGCTGATCGTTGCCGAAATCAAATTCGAGCTTGAACTCGGCGTTCATTTTCAACACCGCGGAGAAGGGCCGGCCCGTCTTCTTGCTCATGAACCCTTGCAACGGCCCGACCTGCTTTGTCGTGATGAGCGTCTCGACTTCCGCGGGCTCAAACATCCGGCTGCAAAGCGTTTTCCAGACTGAGAAATCACACTTCACGCATTGAAAATGCTTGTATTGCTCGTGAATTTCACCACCGCATTTCGGGCAGGGAACTTTCAGCGTGCCGAAGTCGCCGGGGATGGTATCCTGCTCAAATTTCTTGGCGCGATCCACGATCCGCCGCGTCATGTCCGCGATGCCCGCCATGAAATCTGCACGACTCATCTGCCGGCGTTGAATCTGCCGCAATTGAAATTCCCAATCACCGGTCAACTCCGGCTTCGTCAACTCCGGGATGCCTAGGCCGTTCAGCAATTCCATCAACGAAAACGCCTTCGCCGTGGCTTGCAGTTCACGACCATTGCGCAGGAGATAAGCCTCGTAAATCAAACCTTCAATGATCGCCGCGCGCGTGGCGGGTGTGCCCAGACCTTTCTCGCGCATCGCCTCGCGCAGTTCGTCGTCCTCCACGAGCTTGCCCGCGCCTTCCATCGCGGAGAGCAACGTCGCTTCCGTGTAACGCGCCGGTGGTTTGGTGACGTTCTGTTTCACCTCCACGGCGCTGGTCTTGACGGTTTCGTCCGGCTTCACCGGCGCGAGGCTCGGCGTGTCATCGGACTCGGATTCCTTGCCATAAACCGTCAGCCAACCCGGACTCACCAGCACTTTGCCCGCGCTCTTGAACGGCTCATTTTCAACCCGCGTGATGCGCGTGGTTTCGAAAAACTCCGCCGCCGGATAAAAAATGGCGAGAAACCTCTTCGTCACCAGGTCGTAAAGTTTCTGCTCCGGCTCGGAAAGGCCTTTGGGCGCTTGCGTGGTTGGAATGATGGCGAAGTGATCGGAGATTTTCGCGTTGTTGAAAATGCGCTTGTTCGGGCGCACCCACTCGCTCTTCAAAATCGTTTCAGCGAACGGCGCGTAACTCGTCCCGCCCAGCATCGCCAGGGTGCTCTTCACCGTGCCGAGGTAATCCTCCGGCAATGCCCGCGCGTCCGTTCTCGGATACGTGAGAACTTTGTGCCTCTCGTACAGCGCCTGGGCAAGGCCCAGCGTGTTCTTCGCGCTGAAACCAAAGCGCGAGTTCGCGTCCCGCTGCAAGCTCGTCAAATCGTAGAGCAACGGGGACATCGACGTCGTGGGCTTGCTTTCTTCGGTGACGATGCCGGGCTTGCCAAGACATTTGTCACGAATCACCTCGGCGTGCAACTTGTCCCAAACGCGCTCGGGCTTGAGTTGATCGTCGTCAATGGTGGCACGGGCGTCCCGCCCGTTCGTTTCTGATTCCGAAGTTCCGCCTGCGTCGCCACGCACGGGCGGGACGCCCATGCCACTACGCTGCGACTTCGCAAACTTTTCGTCGAACCAGCGGCCGGTGTATGGCCCTGCCGCCGCGTCGAACGTGCCGATGACCTCCCAGAAATCCCGCGACACGAACTTTTTAATCTTCGCTTCGCGCTCGACCAGAATGGCCAGCGTGGGTGTCTGCACGCGGCCCACGGTGGTTTTGAAAAAGCCGCCCAGCTTGGAGTTGAACGCCGTCATTGCCCGCGTGCCGTTTATTCCCACCAGCCAGTCGGCTTCGGAACGACTCGTCGCCGCGTCCGACAACGGCTGCATGGAGGCGTCGTCGCGCAACGCCGCGAAGCCGTCGCGAATCGCGCCGGGCGTCATGGATTGCAGCCAGAGGCGCTTGATCGGCTGTTTTGCCTTTGTGTAGCGGACGATGTTTCGGAAAATCAGTTCGCCCTCGCGCCCGGCGTCGCAGGCGTTAATGAGGCCGTCCACGTCCTTGCGCTTGATGAGCTTCGCCAGAACCTTCAGTCGCGGCTCGCTTTTCTCAATCGGCAACAAATCGAAATGCGGCGGGATGACGGGCAGACACTTGAACGTCCACTTGCCGCGCGCGGCCTCGACACCCTCGGGCGGCACGATGGTAAGCAAATGGCCGACGGCGGACGAGATGACGTATTCGTCGTTCTCGAAGTAATCGTCGTGCTTTTGAAACTTGCCGATCACCTTGGCGATGTCGCTGGCGACGGACGGCTTCTCGGCAATAATCAAAGTTTTTCCCATGCGTTTTCCGAAGTTTTCAACCGGCTGATCCGTGAAAACACTGGATGTAATTTGGCGGACAGTGGCGCAAAGTTTTGGAGATGTCAAAAGCCAAAACTGCCACCCACAACTTTTGGAAGACCTTGTCCGATGCCGTTTGCGGTGATTTGGATATTGAAAATCCGAATGGCAGGCATTCAAAAAAATTTAAAAAAACCCTTGTGAATATTTTCACGATGAGGCAACTTCTCCCGCGCTCCGGCCAAAAGTCGGTTTCAAACACCGAAGGGATTCGTGTCCCTTGGCATGGCTTTTAAGTGTAATGCGACTGATCAAAACCATTTTGCTTTCGTTGATGCTGGCAGGTCTTCTGCCAGCGTGTTTGTCTGCGCAGACAAACACGGCGACTGCGGCGTCCGAACAAATGGCCACGTCGCAAGCGCCGTCCGAAAATGCCCGGCCGGAAGGGTTATCGGCGAAAGCGGAGGAAATTTTTTCAATCCCTCTGGGGCCGCTCGGAAGCTTTCCTGTCACGAACTCCATGTTCGTCACCTGGATTGTCGCGTGCGGCATCATCATCTTTGCGCGAATCGCGACGCGCAACATCAATACAAACGCGGTGCCGGAAGGAGCGCAAAATCTTTTGGAATGGCTGGTCGAAGGACTCTACGATTTCATCGAAAGCATCGTGGGCGCGGAACTGGTGAAAAAAACGTTTTGGTTTTTTCTGACGATTTTCATTTTCATTTTGTTTACGAACTGGTTTGGGCTGGTTCCGGGTGTTGGCACCATCGGCTGGGGCGAACAAACTCCGCAAGGATTTGAAGTAACGCATCCCTTGCTGCGTGGCGGCAATGCGGATCTGAACATGACCTTCGCGATGTCGGCAATTTTCATGGTGCTGTGGCTGGTCTGGGCGTTGCGCTCCAACGGCATTTGGGGATTCGCGCTGCATCTGTTCGGGCCGAAGGGCGAGAGCAGCGGCTTCATCAAATACATGATGATTGTGATTTTCTTTGCCGTTGGTTTCCTCGAAATCATTTCCATCGCCTTTCGCCCGATCTCGCTCAGCTTCCGTCTCTACGGAAATGTTTTTGCCGGAGAAAACTTGCTCGAAGCGATGTCCAAGGCCGTCCAGCATCCCGCGTGGGCGAAGGCCGTATTTGGCGTGCTGCTGCCCGTGCCGTTTTATTTTTTGGAAATTCTCGTCGGACTCGTTCAGGCATTTGTGTTCATGCTCTTGACGACGGTGTTCACGGCGTTGATTTGCGCGCACGACGAGGAACAGGCGAAAGAACATCATTGATTGGAATTTCAGCAGCTTGACCGTGGTCCACCGCGGGAGTTGCTGGGCAACAAGTAAAGAAAGGAAAACATATGTTAACTCCTATGTTGGGAGAAGTGAGCGGCAGCATTCACGTCGGTCTGTGCGGTCTCGGTTCGGCCATTGGCGTGGGCCTCGTCGGCATGAAAGCTTCCGAAGCCGTGGGACGCAATCCCGGCGCGTTCGGCAAAGTGATTACGCTGGCAGTGCTCGGCATGGCGTTGGCGGAAGCCATCGTCTTCTACGCGCTGTTCATGGTCAAAGGCTAGTCAGCGTTGGGCGCGGAGGCAATTGTCTCCGCGCCTTCCTTAAAACTTATGAATCAGTTTATTCTTCTCGCGAGTATTGGCAGCGACCTGGCTGACACCGCCAAAAGCACGGCGGAGAAGTTTGGCCTGGACGCGCCGCATTTCTTCGCCCAGGTCATCAGCTTTTGCATCGTCACGTTTTTGCTCTACAAATTCGCTTACCATCCGATTTTGAAGGTGCTCGAGGAACGCCGCCAGCGCATTGCCGATGGCCTGACCAACGCGGATAAAATCAAGGCCGAACTCGCCGCCGCGGAAGCGCGCAGCCGGGAAATTCTCGAGCAGGCCAACGCGACCGCGAACAAATTCATCGAGGAAGCCCGCGCGGCTGCCGCGAAAACTTTGGAACAGGAATCGCAAAAAGCCATCGCCACCGCCAATGACATCATCACCAAGGCTCGGCAGGCGAGCGAGGCGGAACTCGCCCGCATGAAATCGGAACTGCGCCGCGAAGTCGGGCGCCTGGTCGTGAGTGCCACGGCGAAAGTCACGGGCAAGGTTTTGACGGCGGACGATCAGGGTCGTCTGGCGGAGGAAACGAACCGGCAACTGGCCGCCAACTAATCTGGCTGCGGAATGAAGATCGCCAAACAAGCGCGTCGCGACGCCAAACAATTGTTCAACACCTGCAAGGTCGGCGGGCTTTTGGATGAGACGCGCGTGCGCAAGGTGGTTGGTGCGGTGATCGCGCAGAAGCCCCGCGGTTACGGCGGGATTTTGTCGCACTTTCATCGGCTCGTGAAACTGGACATTGAGCGCCGTTCGGCACACGTCGAGAGCGCGGTGGCGGTAAGCGAGGGGTTGATGCAATCAGTGAAGACCAACCTCGCGCAACGTTATGGCGCGGGCTTGAATGTGAGTTTCGCGGTGAACCCGGAGTTGATCGGCGGGTTGCGCGTGAAAATCGGCAGCGATGTTTTTGACGGCAGCGTGCGCGGACGTTTGGCCGCGTTGGAAGATGGTTTTTGAGTGAACAGAAGAACGCAGAGACGCAAAGAACGCGGAGAAACGCGGAGAAATATTTGATTTGTTTTCTCTGCGAACCTCCGCAGCCTCCGCGCCTCCGCGTTGAAAAGAATTTCAGTTTGGGCTGAAGATAATAAAAAAGTATGAGCAATTTATTGCAGGAAATCGAAGCGCAAATCGCCGGCGTCAAAACGTCGGTAAGCAAGCAGAATGTCGGCGTCGTCCGTGAATGTTCCGACGGCGTGGCCAAGATCGAGGGCCTCACCGACGCGATGCTCAACGAGATGCTTGACTTCGGCAACGGCGTCACCGGCCTCGCGCTCAACCTCGAAGAAACCGAAGTCGGCGCGATCATCCTCGGCGATTATCTCGGCGTCCACGAAGGCCAGGAAGTCAAGACGACGGGCAAGCTGCTGTCGGTGCCCGTGGGCAAGGGATTGCTCGGCCGCGTGGTCAATACGCTGGGCCAGCCGATTGACGGCAAGGGGCCGATCAAGGAAAGCACCTTTTATCCGGTGGAAAAAATTGCGCCGGGCATCATCCGGCGCAAATCCGTCAGCCAGCCGGTGCAGACGGGCATCATGGCGATTGACGCGATGATTCCGATTGGCCGCGGCCAGCGCGAATTGATCATCGGCGATCGTTCGACGGGCAAGACAACCATCGGCGTGGACACGATGATCAATCAGGCGCGTAACAACAAGGTGGGGCGCGAGTCGGGCGACAAAAGCTTTCGTCCGGTCTATAACATTTACGTCGCCATCGGCCAGAAACAATCGAACATCGCGCGCGTCATTGCGGAACTTGAAAAGGCCGAAGCGATGGGAGACACCATCGTCGTCGCGGCCGCCGCTTCCGATTCGGCCGCGAATCAGTACCTCGCGCCGTTCGCCGGCGCGGCCATGGGCGAATGGTTCATGGATAACGGCATGGATGCGCTGATCATTTTTGACGATCTCTCGAAGCAGGCCGTCGCGTATCGCCAGGTTTCGCTCGTGCTCAAGCGTCCCTCCGGTCGCGAAGCGTATCCCGGCGACGTGTTTTATCTCCACAGCCGCCTGCTCGAACGTTCCGCGCGCGTGGGTGAAAAATTTGGCAACGGGTCACTCACGGCGCTGCCGATCATCGAGACGCAGGCGGGCGACGTTTCGGCCTACATTCCGACCAACGTCATTTCCATCACCGACGGCCAGATTTATCTGGAAACGGATTTGTTCTACCAGGGTGTTCGCCCGGCGGTGTCCGTCGGACTATCCGTGAGCCGCGTCGGTTCGGCGGCACAGGTCAAGGCGATGAAACAAGTGGCCGGCCGCATCAAAGGCGACCTGGCGCAATACCGTGAGCTCGCCGCATTCGCACAATTCGGCTCGGACCTGGACGCGAAAACGCAGGCGGTTCTCGAACGCGGCAAGCGCGTGGTGGAAATCTTCAAGCAACCGCAGTTCAATCCGATCGCGGTGGAAATTCAGGTGGCGGTGTTATGGACGGTGCAGAACAATTTCATTGACGACGTGGCGGTGGACAAAATCAAGGATTTCCAGGCCAAGCTCACGGATTTCCTCACCACGCGCAAAGCCGGCTTGCTCACAACCATCCGCAACGAGAAGGCGATCAGCGACGCGCTCGCGGGCGAACTGAAGGCCGCCGTCACCGAGTTCAAGCAGACTTACCGTTGAGCCAATGCCCAGCACACGCGACATCCGCCGGCGCATCAAGTCGGTCAAGAATACAGCGCAGATCACGAAGGCCATGCAGATGGTGGCCTCGTCCAAAATGCGCAAGGCGCAGCTCGCGGCGCTCGCGGGCCGTCCGTACGCGACTTTGATGAACCAGGTGCTCGCGGAAGTGACGAGCGACATCAAGGATTTCGCGCACCCGCTGATTGAAAAGCGCGACGTGCGCAAGCGCGCCGTCATCATCATCAGCACGGACAAGGGCTTGTGCGGCGCGCTAAACTCGAACCTCATGCGCGAGGGGGCGAAGTTCGACAAGGATACCACGGTTTACGTCACCGCAGGGCGCAAAGCATCGCAATTCGTTGCGCGCACCAGGCGTCAACTCGCGGCGGAATTCACTTACAAGGATGCGCCGCTGTTCAGCGAGGCGCGGGCGATTTCAAGATTCGCGCGCGACATGTTCACGAAGGGTGAGGTGGATCGCGTGGACATTTTGTTCACGACTTTCATTTCGACGCTGGCGCAGAAGCCGGAGGTCCTGCCGTTCCTGCCGGTCGGTGAAATCAAAGGTGTCACGGCTGGCGTTCATGGTCACACGACCGGTGAAGCGCTACCCGACGCGGGTGGCGGGGAATATTTGTTCGAGCCGGACGCAGAGCAGGTGCTCGGAGAATTGCTGCCGCATTATCTGAATTTCAAGGTTTATCAGATTTTGCTGGAGGCGAAGGCCAGCGAACACAGTTCGCGCATGGTCGCGATGAAGAACGCAACCGACAACGCCCAGCAACTCATCAAAGACCTGACGCTCGAATACAACAAGCTGCGTCAGGCGAACATCACGAAAGAACTTTTGGAAATCACCACCGCCCAGATGGCATTGGGCTAGGCGCGGCGCGCAATTCGAAATCTCAATTTGAAATTTGAAATCATAGTATGAACAAAGGCAAAATCGTTCAAGTCATCGGCCCGGTCCTGGACATCGAGTTCGCGGACAACCTCCCGGCCATCTACAACGCCCTCACCGTTGAATTCACCTCGCCGGGCGCCGCGGGCAAAACCAAGCTCACGCTCGAAGTGCAGCAGCACCTCGGTGACAACTGGGTGCGCGCCGTCGCCATGTCC